>Ga0208454_1000160_pt1 | contig 46388 bp, 48 predicted proteins | sample EasRivMeERMZT100_FD_187530 | JGI IMG/M metagenome (GOLD analysis project Ga0208454, IMG submission 187530) | Soil microbial communities from meander-bound floodplain in the East River, Colorado, USA - East River MetaG ERMZT100 (SPAdes) (version 2) | ecosystem: Environmental > Terrestrial > Soil...
TCCGACAGCGTCGTCAGCGCGCCGATCTCCACCCCACCGTCCGGCGTCTCGCGAATGCCTTTGAGCGCCGCGATCCCGCCCAAGTCCACCACGTACTTCGGCCGCTTCACCCGGTCCTTGAACCAGTCGAAACTGTCGTTGCCCCCTGCCAGCGCCCAGCCCTCTGCCCCAAACCGGCCAAGCAGCTCCACCGCCCCCTCAACCGTGTCGGGTTGATAGAGCTCGAATGCCGCCATCATGTCTCTGGACATAGCCAAAGCTCCTTATAGTTCGTGGTTACGCCGAGCCGCTCAGGCCTGGCTCAAACGCTCGCCCGAATCGGCGGCACGCATCACCGCATTCAAGTAATGATCGTAAGCGCCACAGCGACACAGGTTGCCGGACAGCGCGTGCCGCACCTCGTCGCGCGTGGGCTTGGGATTCTCGTTGAGCAACGCGACGGCCGACATGATCTGTCCCGGCGTGCAGAAGCCGCACTGCGGACCGAGCTCGTCGATCATCGCTTGCTGCACCTTGTGCAGCTCACCGTTCGCCCCTTCGAGACCTTCGATCGTGGTGATGGCCCGGCCGCGCACCGCATGCGTGAGCGTCGAGCACGAGTAATTGGTCGTACCGTCGACGAGCACGGTGCAAGCACCGCACTCACCGCGGTCGCAACCGAGCTTGGTGCCCGTCAAACCGAGCTTGTAGCGCAGCGTCATCGCCAGCGTCTCGTTGGGCAGCACGTCGACCGGCCGCATCTGGCCGTTGACGTTCAGCGTGAGCAGGCGCTCGACGCCGCCGGCGGAGCCTTGCTCGCGCGAGCAACCGCTGATCGAGAAAAGGTAACCGGCGCCCGAGACCGCGGCGCCCGAGGCGATGACACCCTTGATGAACTGCCGTCTCGACGTAGCCTTGGAAACGAAACTGTCGAAGCGCGGCTCCGGAAAACCGCTGCCGTTGGTGTTATCAGCCATGAGGAACTCTCCCCTCTGAAGCGCCGAAGACGTGGGAAATCCTAGCGATGCTAGGTGAAAAGCCGGCGTCGCTCAACTGGCAATGCCGGCCGGAGCAATCAGGTGGACGGGTCATGGTCATGCCGTGTTTACCTGCAGCGGCTTATGGGACTGTTCGCGACCCATGGCCGCATTGACGATCATATCGGGCAGCACCGGCGTGCGGTTGAAGTAATGGCCGCCGAGCGCATCGGAAATGGCGCACAGCAAGGCCGCGGTCGCGCAGCCCTGGACCGGTTCGCCGACACCCTTGGCCCCCACGGGGTTCTGCGGATCCGCAATGTCGACGGCGCCGGTCAGCATCGTCGGCGGCACGTCCAGATAGGACGGCGGCTTGGCCTGCAGAAGACCCACGTTGCCGGGCAGTCCGTTCTGCGGGTCATAAATGTGTCGCTCCGAGGCGGCGAGACCGATGCCCATGACGGCGCCGCTCTTGATCTGGTGCGACAGACCCTGTGGGTGCAGGACGGTGCCACAATCGGCCACACCCACGTAGTCGAGAATGTCGAATTTGCCCGTTTCGAGGTCGAGCTCGATCTCGATGAAGCCGGCCGCTAGGGCCGGAACGGTGCCCGTGCGCGGCAGATTGTCCTTGGCCACGCCCACGAGCCCGGTGCCGGCCACACCCGCCGCCGATGCCTTGGTCATGACGTTGAGATCGTCGGGCACCTCGTGCCCGTCGAACTTGCCGCCGAGCTCGATGGCGCGCTCGGCCGCGCGCGCGTAGGTGAGACTCTTGGTCGCGTCGCCGCGCCGATACACGGTTTCGTTGCCGATTTCGTAGTCCGCCGGCGCCCCGCCCAAGTCGAGCGCCGCGATCTCCTTGAGCTTGGCTACCGCGTCCATGGCCGCGACGTAGTTCGTGCGCGTCATCGTGAACGAGGTATTGCTGCCGAACTGGCTCAGATTCCACGGTAGGTGGTTGCGGCTATCGCCGCGGACCACGACGCAGTTCTCCCAGTTCGCTTTGAGAACCTCGGCCGCCACACGCGACGTGGCCGTGTGCGAATACGTGCCGAGGTTGCCGACGCCCGTATGAATGTGGATCTTGCCGTCCGGCAGGATGCGCACCAAGCCGTCGAACCCGTTGGCGCCGGCCGAGTGATAGGCGGTGCCGATGCCGACACCGCGGACCTTCGAGCCGTTGCGCTGGCCGCTGCGTGCCCGCCGCTGCTCCCAACCGAACTGCTGTGCCCCCTGATCGAGCGCCTCGCGCAGGTGCGCGCTCGTGACGCCGCCTTGCATGGAGCCGATCTTCGCGGCGTTGTCGGGCGCATTGATACGCCGGATCGCGAGGCGGTCGACACCGAGCTGCCTGGCCGCCTTATCAATGAGTGGCTCGACGGCCGCAGCGATCTGATTCTGGCCCGGCCCGCGCTGCGGGCCGCGTGGCGGCGTATTGGTGAGCACCGGCACTCCGCGGAAGCGCATGGCGGGGGGCTGATAGACGAGCGAGACGGCCTCGGCCGCGGACAGCCAGTCGTTGAAGCCGGTATTCGGGCCATTCTCCTGCACTATATAAAGGTCGGCGGCCGTCACGCGGCCATCGGCGCGAAAGCCAAGCCTGATGCGCCCCTGAAAGCCGGGCCGCGCCGAGCCCATGAAGTACTCCTCGTGCCGCGACACGCGCATCATCACGGGCCGATTGATCTTCTTCGACAGGTGCGCGGGGATCGCCATGAGCGGATAGGCGCCACCCTTCGAGCCGAACCCGCCGCCGCAGAATTCCGAGACGTAAACGAGATTCTCCACCTCGACGCCGACGAAGCGCGCGATACCGGGCGTCGGAAAGGTCTGTCCTTGCGTGGAGCCGTGCAGGAAGCACTTGCCGTTCTGCCAATAGGCGAGCGCGCTGCGCGGCTCCATGGAATGGTGCGCCAGGCCGGCCGTGACGAACGTTTCGTCGAGCACGAGCTTGGCCGCCGCGAACCCCGCATCAACGTCGCCGTACGACCACTCCCTGACCGCTTCGCCGGTCGGCAACTGGCCTTCGGCCACACTCGCGAAGTCCTGCGCGGTCCACTTGAAGATCGCGAGATCGATGCCCGCGTTGGCCACGTTGCCGTTGGTGCGCGCGTTCGGGCCGCCGGGATACAAGCTCTGTAGCGGGTCAACCGTGAATGGCAACTCTTCATAGGTGACTTTGATTTGCTCGAGCGCGTCGCTCGCGAGCTCCTCGGTATCCGCCGCCACGGCGAGAATCGGCTGACCGACGAACAGCGGCTCATTGGTCAGAATCGTCTCTTGGGGGTCGGGGAAGCTCGGCACGTCAGCGGCCGTGAGCACGCCATGGACACCGGGTATCGCGAGCGCGGCGCTGGGATCGATGTTCGTTACGCGGGCGTGGGGCATCGGGCTCGTGAGCACTTTGCAGAAGACCATGCCGTCGACGCGGAAGTCCTCGGAATACTTGGCTTTTCCGGTCACCTTCGCCTGGATATCCGGAGGCGTGAAATTCTTGCCGAGTAACTCGTAAGCCATGACGGATTCCCCCAAAAAACGAAACGCGGCACCGCCGGATCATACGCCGATCACGCGGCTCGGCGAGGTCGATGCGGCGGGGTACGACCTCGCCGCACGCGACCCAGTCGTATGGTACCGGACGCCAATCGTTCCTGTTAGTCTCTGCACCGGTATCGACACAACCATCCCGAGGGGGGAGAGTCAGTGAAATCACCGTGCAAGCCTGTGGCCGCGCGCCGGACGACCCGTCGCCGCGCCGCCGATCGAAGCCTCGTACGCCTCGCCACCGCATCGTCGCTGTGCATAGCGGTGCTGCCCGCGAGCATCATGGCTCAGGCCGCGCTCGAGGAGATCGTCGTCACCGCGCGATTCCGCGAAGAGAGCCTGCAGCAAACCCCACTCGCCATCACCGCGGTTACCGGCCAGCTGCTGGAAGCGCGCGGCGCCACGAGCACCTTGGATCTCGATGCGTTCGTGCCGAACGCCGTCATCGCACCGCTTGGCGCCGGCTGGGGCTCCACTGCGGCGGCCTTCGTACGCGGTATCGGCCTCGGCGACAACTCACTGTCGTTCGAGCCCGGCGTACCCATTTATATCGACGACGTCTATCACGGCCGCCCACAGGGCGCCGTCATGGATCTGCTCGACGTGGAGCGGGTGGAAGTGCTGCGTGGTCCGCAGGGCACGCTGTTCGGCAAGAACACGCTCGGCGGCGCCGTACGAATCATCTCGCGCAAACCGCAAGGCGACGGCTCGGGCTTCGTCGATGTCATGGTGGCCAACCGCGATCGGATCAACTTGCGCGGCTCGTACGACTTCGCCTTGAAGGAAGATAAGGTATTCGCGCGCATTTCGGGCTCGTCGAAGTCACAAGACGGCTACTTCGACATCCTGGACTACGAGTGCGTGAACGGTGCGGGAACGCTTGGAGTCGGTGGCGCGGGCGTTGCGGCCGGCGTGATCGCCGCTCCGCCCCCCGTTGGCACCCCCCTGGACGACCCACGGTGGATCCCCTACGCCGTCACCACGCGTCCCGCGATCGGCTCAACCCGCCTTGGGCGCCTGGTAGGTCCGACGGACGACCGTGGTTGCGTGGTCGATCAACTCGGCAGCGAGAACGTGGACTCCGGGCGCGTCGCGTTTCGGTTCCTGCCGTCGGATACCGTCGAGCTCAACGTGATCGGCGACTTGACCTACATCGACCAGCAGGGCCCGGCCGACAAATACACGGTCCAGTACCGCGTAACCAATGGCGTCCCGGCCTCAGTTGTGAACGGCATCAACAACTGGAACAACAACATCGCGGTGCCGGTATTCGGCGGCCCCGTGCCCGGTATTCCGAACAGCGGCGGGCAATTCGATGGGCGCTTCCAGACGTCGGACGGGTTCACGAGTTACCACCGCTTCGGTGTCGACCCGCTCAGCGGACGCACCACGCCGAACACCAACGAGCTGACCCACTGGGGCCTACAGGCATCGCTCGATTGGGATCTCTCCGACAACTTGAGCTTCAAGTCGACGACGTCGTACCGCGAGTTCGACAACTCCTTCGGCCGCGACTCCGACGGCACACCGATTCCGCAGTTGTTCACTTGGGATACCTCCAAGCACGAGCAATTCACGCAGGAATTGATGCTCAACGGTGTGACGGGTGGCGACAAGGTCGACTGGACGACGGGTCTGTTCTACTACGATGCGTTCGACTCGAATCAAGGCTACGTGACCACGTTCACGTATACCTCGACGTTCTCCGATCACAAGGACGTGCAGGACCTGTCGAACTGGGCGGCGTTTGCCCACGCCAACTGGCGGATCACCGACAAGCTGAGCCTGTCGGGCGGAATTCGCTATACCGACGACCAAAAGACCTCGGACATCTATCGCGTCACGGGTAACACGGCCCCGCCCGGCGTCGGTCTCTCGCAGTACGTGCTGATCCCGCACACGATCGTGGTGGCGGAGTCGCAAGAGTGGTCGCCGAAAATCAGTGTCGACTACCAGTGGACCGACACGATCATGACCTACGCGCAATACTCCACCGGATTCCGTGGCGGCGGCTTCGGCCCGCGGCCGGGCAATTCGCTGCAAGTGGCCGCGTTCGACCCTGAGTTCATCGACAACTTCGAAATCGGCGCGAAGACCGACTGGTTGGATGGACGGCTGCGTTTCAACGGCGACATCTACTACATGGAGAGCACCGACAAGCAGCTTGCAACGCAGACCTGCGCGCCGTGCTCGCCGCCGGCAGCAGTGACGGTGGCGTGGTTCCGCACGGTGAACACCGGCGAGTCGCGCAACTGGGGCGTCGAAGCGGAAATCCTGGCGGAACCCACCGACAACTTCCGCATCGATTTCTCGCTCGGCTACCAAAATTACCTGGTCACCGATCTCGGTACCGCTGCGGGTCTCTTCGCCTATGTCCCTGAGACCTCGGGCGATCCGTCGATCCGTGGTGACGTGATGTACTCGCCGCGCACGCCGGAGTGGAACCTGGGCCTCGGTCTGCAGTATGTGTTCCAGGTGGGCGGCGCTGGCGCAACGGTGACGCCGCGCGTCGACTACACCTGGCAGGACGACGTCTGGTTCGCGACGAACCCCGTGGCGGGCATCATCAACGAGGAAGACGGTCGGCAGCCGGCATATGGCGTAGTCAATGCCCGCGTAACGTGGGACTCGGCGGACTCGGCCTGGTCAGCGTCTGCGTATGCCTTGAACCTCACGGACGAGTACTACTTCTACGGCAAGCTCTCGTTGCTCGCCAACTCGGGTCGCGAGCAGGGCAACCCTGCCCCGCCGCGTGAGGTGGGTGTGAGCATTCGCTACAACTTCTAACCGCGATATCGCAAACTACGAGGCGCGTTCGGGACACCGAACGCGCCTTTTTTTCTCGCGGCGAGGGCAGCGCATGGACAGCGAAACCTGGGAGCTCCTGAGCTACATCGTCACCACGATCGGCCTGCCGCTCGCCATCGTTGTCTTCCTCTACGAACAAAAGAAAGAGCGCGACAACGAGGAGGAAGAGGTCTACCAACTCCTCTCGGACAACTATCAGGACTTCCTCAACGTCGCGCTCGGCCATACCGACCTGCGCCTGTTTTCGGCCGAGCAAACGTCGGAGCTCACGCAGGAGCAGCGCGAGCGCATGCTCATCATCTTCAGTATGCTGATCTCGCTCTTCGAGCGCGCCTATCTGCTGCTGTATGAGCCGAAAATGTCGGCGGCGCAGCTACGTCGTTGGCGTTCCTGGGAGGACTACATGCGCGAGTGGTGCCGCCGCGAAGAGTTCCGGGCAAGACTGCCGGAGCTGCTCGAGGGCGAAGACCCGGACTTCGTCAAATACATTCGCGCCCTCGCGGCCGAGCGCCGCGCCTGAGCGCGCTCAGCGGCTTCGTGCCGCGGCCGCCTCGCGATCCCGCACGCGTCCCGCGTTCAAGGCGTTCGGCAACGCCAGATTGCCTTCGTGGCAGGCGTACTCGAACATCAAGTAGCCGTCGTCGCGATTGAGCGGCAACGCCACGGTCCACGGCTGCGTGTACACCTTCGGATCGGTGACGGTCACAGAATAGTTGATCGTGTCGCCGCTGATGCGCGTAAACCGTTCCACGACGTGCAGCTCGTCGCTATGCGGAATACCGCGAATCCGCCCCGTGGCGGCGCTGGTAGCGATCGACCCTCGGTCGTTGAAGTTCGTGCTTTCGACGATCAGCGTGTTGCCTTCCCAATGGCCGCGCGCGTCGCCGTTCCACAGGCGGATCGCGCCACCCACGTGAGGACGACCATCGAGCGGGATGATGCGAGTGTCGTGGATCATTTCGTACACGATCACCACGTAGCCTGGAATCTGCACGATCTGGTAGCCGTTGTTGTAGCCCGCCGGGAACATTCCGCCCGGTACGCCGCGCGTGATGCAGCGCACCCACGGCGTCTCGTGCTGCGGTGCGTCGCTCAAGTGTTCGAGGTCGTAGTCGCGCTTGTCTTCAGCCCATTTCATCACGGGCACGCGACCATCGGCTGGATCCACGACCATCGAGCGGCGCTGCGGGCTCATGGGGCTGTCGTGATCGGTCCAGTGTGACGGTGGATTCACGCCCGTTTGCGCGAGCGGCGCGGCATCGGCTTCGAACGGCGTGCTGTCGAAGTTGACCCACGTTCCCTGCAGATCGGGTTGGCCATCGGGGGTGCGAGCCGTCCAACCGGCGGCGGCGGGAGGATCCGGCGGCTCCGCGCAGGCGGCGAGTCCGATCGTTCCCGCGACGACAGCGGCAAGACGAACGACAACGAGAGGCTGGTGGCGACTTGGCATTTCTCGACCTCGCACCCCTGGTCTTGATGGCCACAACGTACCATAGTGCGCACGGCAAAAACGCCCCAGCACGCTACCAGTGACAACAAGAACGCCCTGCTTCGGCCTGCTGTGGCTGGTAGCCGCCGGCGCCGCGGCCCAAGAGACGCCGGCACGGCACGATCCAGGCCAAAAAACCGTACAGGTCGTGCGTGCGACCGTGCCGCCAACGATCGACGGCGTGCTCGACGAAAGCGCCTGGGCCACCGCGGAGCCCATCGACGATCTCCATCAGGTGAGCCCGCAGGAATACGCGGCACCCTCGGAGCGCACCGAAATCTATGTGCTCTACGATGACGACGCGCTCTACATCGGCGCGCGGCTCTACGATTCGGCTCCCGAGCTCATCACGGCGCAGAACCTGAGGCAGAACGACAACATCGGCGATGACGATCGATTCTTCGTCACGCTCGATCCGTTCAACAGCCGCCGCAGCGGCTATTTTTTCGGCGTGAACGCCAACGGCGTGCGGCAGGACGGCCTCTATCAAAACGTCTCGGAGTCCTATCGCGCTTGGGACGGCATCTTCTCGGCAGCCGCGGAACGCTTCGATCAGGGTTGGGTGGCCGAGATGCGAATCCCGTTCACTACCCTCTCGTTCGACTCCGGCACCGACACCTGGGGCATCAATTTCTCGCGCGGTGTCGCACGCAAGAACGAGAGCATGGCCTGGGTATCGCGCAACCGTGCGTTCGATCCCAGCAGCTCGGGCCTGGCGGTCGGCTTCGAAGGGCTCGACCAGGGCATCGGCCTCGAAATCGTTCCCTCGGCCAGCCTCACGAGCACGAAGCTCTACGACCCCGGCTCGACGGACAGCGACTTCGAGCCCTCACTCGACATGGCGTACCGACTCACGCCGTCGCTGAACGCCTCGCTCACGGTCAACACCGATTTCTCGGCGACCGAGGTCGACGATCGTCAGGTCAATCTCACGCGGTTCGGCCTGTTCTTTCCCGAGAAGCGCGATTTCTTCCTGCGTGAAGCCGACATCTTCGAGTTCGGCCGCATCGGCGCACCGGTCGACAATGTCTACATGTTCGGCGGCGGCCAAGCGAACTTACAAAGCGGCCGGCCGTTCTTCTCGCGCAGCATCGGTCTTAGCAATACGGGTCAACCCGTGGATCTCGAATACGGCGGCAAGCTCAGCGGTCGCGTGGGTCGCTGGGAGCTCGGCGCGTTGTCGATTCGCCAAGATGAGTTCGAGAGCGTCGCCGCCGACACGTTGTCGGTGCTGCGCGCCAAGCTCGGCATCCTCACCGAGTCCAGCGTCGGCGTCATCGCCAGCAACGGCAGTCCGCGCAACAACACCGATAACTCTTTGGCTGGCTTCGATTTTCTCTACCGCAACACGCGTCTGCCGGGCGGCCGCACGCTCGAAGCGGAAGCCTGGCTACAGCAAAGCGACACGGTCAACCTCGAGGGCGACGACACGGCGCGCGGCATCGGGTTTCGGTTGCCGAACAGCAACGGCTTTCGCGGCGGCTTCGGGCTGAAAGAGTTCGAGCGCAATTTCAATCCCGAGCTCGGCTTCATCAACCGGCGCGGCGTGACCGACTACACCTTCGACGTCGGCTACACGCAGCGGCCGCGCAGCGGCCGCATCCAGCAGATCAAGTCCACGCTCGACGGCCAGCGTTTCGACCTCATCGACGGCGGTCTGCAGTCGCAATCGCTGAATCTACGGCCGTTCGCCGTCACGAACCGCACGGGTGACTCCGCCGACCTCATCTATCGCGAATACAAAGAAGTGCTGTTGTTGCCGTTCAACATCTCGCCGGGCGTCATCATTCCACCCGGAGCGTATGACTTTCACGACACGGGCGGACAGGTGCGGTCGAGCAGCCATCGCAGCGTGCAAGGCCTGTTTCGCTTCGTCGATGGCACGTTCTACGGCGGCACGCGCACCGACGAGTTGGCCGAGATCACGTGGCGCCCGTCGGCGAAGTTCCGCAGCAGCATCAGCTACAACTACAGCGAGATCGAGCTACCGGAAGGCAACTTCGAGACGCGGCTCGTGCGCGTCGGGCTCGACTACGTGTTCTCCTCCACGATGTCGTGGGTGAACCTCATTCAGTACGACAACATTACCGAATCGATCGGCGTCAACCTGCGCTGGCACTGGATTCCGGAGGCCGGGCGTGAGCTGTATTTCGTCATCAACCACAACCTCACCGACGCGGACCGCGACAATTCGTTCACTTCCACGTCGGCCGACGCGACCGCCAAATTCAGCTACACGTTCCGCTTCTGAGACGGCGCTTCATTCGCAGGAGAAGTTGTCGGCGACCCAGTTGGCGCGGTCGTTCTGACCACCCGCGGGACCGCTGTAACGCGCGCTCTGCGGATACGCACAGACGCGCCGTTCGTTGTCGACGCGGCCATCGGTCGCATGCCGCGCGACCACGAAGTCCGGTGCGGCGCCGTTTTCCACCCAATCGACGAGCGGCGCCAACGGATCCCAGTCGTTCGGCCCCGGGCCGCCGGCGCAGTGCCCCATACCGGGGAACATGAAGAGCCGCGCGTGCTCGCGCGCCGCAGCACGGTCGCCGCCGAAAGTCGTGGCGACCACCTCGTTGTAATAGTCGAGCGTCGGCTCGGGCGGTGCCCCCGCGTCGCTCCAGCCGTGCCAAAGCAAGAGCTTGCCGCTGCGCCGCCGCAGGAAACGTGACAGATCCGGGTCGTCCGCGTTGGTCAGCGACCGCATGAGATCGGCGCGGCCGGCGGTCACGTCGTCGATGTTGAATTCCCACCAGGCCCACTCCGGCGGGGTCGCGGTCTTGTCGGGTTGGTAGGACAAATCGTTGGCGCGCGGCACCGGCACGCCCGGATCGTCCTCGTACAACAAGAAGGCGGCATGATCGCGCGAGTTGTAGAGATGCTCAGGGAACATCGAGTTGCCGGCATGCGGCAGATACTCGGTCCAGGCGCGTTCGGCGCCGAACGCCCGACCTTTGATGATCGATACGCCACGGCTGTCATACGGGCCGCGGTAGAAGTCCTCGATGGTTCGCAGCTGCGCCGTGGTGAAACAGTCGTCGCCATCGACGTCGTTACCACACATGTTCGCGCCGAGGTCGCGGCGCGGCTCGAAGTCGCAGGCAATAGGATCGTCGATCACGCCGTCGGTGATGCCGTCACGCGCATCGCAACGCCGTAGCACCGCGTCGGCCAGCACCTCGAGCTTGCGCAGGCTCTCGTGCATCCCGTCGCCATCGCCATCAAAGGCCAAATTGCCCGCATAGTCGTTGCGGAACACCCGCTGCAACAACCACGTGTGGCCGGCATTGAGCTCTTGGTAGTGCAGCACGGGGGCGCCCGCGACGATGCCATCGAAGTCGTTCGGGAAGCGCTGCGCTTCCATGAGTCCCTCGCGCCCGCCGGTCGAGCAGCCTTCGAAGTAGGCATGCTCTGCAGCGCGATCGTAATAGGCGGCGATCACGGTTTTGGCTGCGTTCACGGTAAGGTGCACGGCGCGGTAACCGAAATCGATCTCGGCCTGTCGGTTGTCGAACGCGAACCAAGCACCGGGCTCCGCGCCATTGTCGTGCCCCATGTTGCTGTTCGCGACAGCGTAGCCCTGCGCCAGCCGATGGTCGGCGAAATCGAGATCGCCGTCTTTGGTGCCATCGCCCCACTTCAAGAATCGGCCGTTCCAGTTCTGGGACAGCGGCAGCTGCACGTGGTAGACGATGCCCGGCGGAATAGCGCCCCGGACATAGCAGTAACGCGGCGTGCTGCCCGCGGCCTCGACGACGCGGGCCATCGTGATCGTGAGATTCGGCAAGCCGAGCAGCGCTGCACACGCCGCGTGCTCCGCGCTGGCAGCCTCATGCGCAGCCCCGCCTTCGACCGGCGAGTCACCACAGCCGGAACAGGCCAACGCCAAACCGACGGCGCCGAGCGCGAACAGATGCGTGCTCATTCCCCCTCCCGGCCGCGCGATCGCGCGACGTCAGCAGCATAAAATAACGCGCGCGACTGCGAGGGCCGTGTCAGACCAGCACGGCCAGCGGCGGATCGTCTAGCACCGCGCGTTGCTCGAGCAGCGCCTGCACGTGCTCCTCCCAGTAACGCGCGTCGGCGAGCCAGGGGAACGCACGCGGAAAAGCCGGATCGTTCCAGCGTCGCGTGATCCAGGCCGTGTAATGCATGAGGCGCAGCGCACGCAACGCTTCGATCAGACGCAGCTCGCGGTAATCGAAATCGCAGAACTGGCCGTAGCCCTCGAGCAGATCACCCAGCTGCGCGGCCATCTCGTCGCGCGAGCCGGCGAGAAACAACCACAGGTCCTGCACGGCAGGGCCGTTCATGCAGTCGTCGAGGTCGACGAAGTGCGGGCCTTGATCGGTCCAGAGCACATTGTTGCGGTGGCAATCGCCATGGATGCGAATCTCGCGGTACGACCCTACCTCATCGAAACACTGCTCGACCGCGTCGATCAACTGCATGGTGATGCTCTCGTAGCTATCGACGAGATGCGGCGGCAGCCAGTCGCCGGCCAGCACGTCCTCGACGGAATGCTCGCCGAGCTCGTGACGTGACAACGTGTGACGCGCCTCGAACCGCTGCACGCCACCCACTCTGTGCAAACGGCCGAGAAAGCGGCCGAGCCACTCCCGATCCTCGCTCGTGCCGAGCTCCGGCCAACGGCCACCGCGCCGTTCGTACAGCGCGAACCGATAACCGTCGCGCTCGAGCAGCGTTTCGCCGTCGAACACGAGCGGCGGCACCACGGGGATCTCCTGCGCCGCGAGCTCGAGCGCGAACTCGTGCTCCTCGAGAATCGCCTCGGTCGACCAACGGCCCGGGCGATAGAACTTGGCGACCACGAAGCCCTCCGCCGTGCCGATCTGGTAGACGCGGTTCTCGTAGCTTGCGAGTCCCAAGATGCTGCCCGTGCACTCGACACCGCAGCTCTCGACGGCGCCCAAGATCACGTCGGGCGTGAGCCGCTCGTACGGGACTTCGTCGATCATGACGCGTCTCGATCGAGCGCCGCCGTGAACACGGCGAGCGCCGCATCGAGCGAACGCTCGCGCGGCAACGTGGCGCGCGTCTCCGCCGCGAGCGGCGTGGCGGCGAGCAGCGCGTACAGCCACTCGGCGCCGCGATGGAACATCGGCGTCACGCCCACGCTCTCATAGGTGGCCGCGATCTCGGCCATCTCGGGCGCGAACCGCTCGGCCGTGGCCGCCAGAAACGGCACCCGCGCGCGCATCCGCGCCAGCGCTTCGACTTGGCTACGCTCGAGCTCACGCATGAGCGTCGGCCGCACGCCGAGCCGATCGGCCGCGAGCAGCACGGCGGCGTAGAGTGCGTCCGTGCCTTTGTTGAGGGCCGAATAGGCCATCTTGAGCGCCGACGCGGCGCCGATCTCCGACCCCATGTCGAGCAGCTCGATCTCCGCAACGGCGAGCTCGAGCACACTGCGCCGCGCGCTACCCGCGACATAGAAACGCGTGCGCTCGCCCTTAGGGCTCGGGGCGCGGCCGACGATGCCCACATCGACGAACGGAGCCCCGGTAGGCTCCACGGCGCGCGAGATGGCCCGTACCGTGGCTGGCGCCACGGCGTTGCAGTCGACGAACGTGGGCTGCGCGCCCACCGCGAGCATGGCGCGCGCCGCGGCGGCGGCGAACGCTTGGGCCGCGGCCGGGGGGACGATCGACAGCACGATGTCGGCGCTCTGCACGACTGCCTCGAGGGAGCCTAAGTCCTCGATGCCCGCGCGGGCCGCAAGCTCGAGCGAAGCCGCGCTACGGCCGCTGCCGGCCGTCACCGCACGATACCCCGCCCGCACGCAGGCGCCGCCCACGGCGCTGCCCATGTCGCCCGTGCCGATCACTGCCACTGTTGGCCGCGCCTTCGCCATTCGTCTCCTTGCGCCACACTCGCGGGCGTACAATTCCCGCGATCATAACAATCGCCGCGTCTCGGCAGGGCCGAGGTTCGCGATCGCCTCGTCCGGAGCCGTCGCATGCAGTACTCACGCCGCACCTTCGTGGGGGTCGGGCTCGGCCTGGCCGGCGCGCAGCTGCTGCGCCCGCTGCGGGCGCGGGCCGCGGACATCCGCTTCACGACCAACCCGTTCACGCTCGGCGTGGCTTCGGGCTATCCCGAGCCGAACGCCGTGGTGCTGTGGACGCGACTCGCGCCCGAGCCCCTCGTACCGGGCGGCGGCATGCCGGCGACGCCCATCGAGGTGCAGTGGGAGCTCGCGAGCGACGACGCGTTCCGCCAAGTGGCGCGGCGGGGCAGCGTCTACGCGACTCCCGACTGGGCGCACTCCGTGCACGTCGAGGCGACCGGCCTTACGCCCGCCCGCGATTATTGGTACCGCTTCACGAGCGGCGGCGAACAGAGCGTCGTGGGCCGCACGCGCACGGCCGCGGCGCGCGGCGAGATGCCGGCCGAGCTCAAGCTCGCCGTCGCCTCCTGCCAGCACTACGAGCAAGGCCACTACGCCGCGTATAAGGCGATGGCGACCGAAGCCCTCGATCTCGTCGTGCACGTCGGCGACTACATCTACGAAGGCCGCGGCACCACGCGCGTGCGCTCGCACGATGCGCCCGAGGCGCACACGCTCGAGGACTACCGCCAGCGCTACGCGATCTACAAGGCGGATCCGCATCTGCAAGCCGCGCATGCCGCGAGCCCGTGGATGCTGACGTCCGACGACCACGAAGTCGCCAACGACTACGCCGCCGAGCGCTCGGCGGATCTCGACCCCCCCGACCTGTTTCTCGCGCGCCGCGCGGCCGCCTACCAGGCCTACTACGAGCACCTGCCGCTGCCGCGCCGCTTCGTGCCATTCAACGGCCGCCAACGCCTCTACACCAGCCGCGGCTTCGGCGACCTCGTGAACCTGTACATGCTCGACGGCCGGCAATACCGCTCGCCGCACGCCTGCGGCGGCGCGGGGTTGATCGAGCCCTGCGCCGAGCTGTTTGCCGGCCAGCGCACCATGCTCGGCGCCACACAAGAGCAGTGGTTGCACGGCGCACTGGGCGCAAGCCGCGCCCGCTGGAACCTACTCGGCCAGCAGACCTTGTTCGCGCACTTCGATCAGAGCGGCCCCACAGAGCGGCGCTACTGGGCCGACGGCTGGAACGGTTATCCCGCCGCGCGCGGCCGGCTCGTCGAGCTCTTCGCCACGCGCACGCCGACGAACCCCGTGATCTTGAGCGGCGACATCCACGCCTTCCTCGTCAACGACGTGAACGCACGCGCCGACGATCCGAGCTCGGCGATCGTCGCCACAGAGCTCGTGACGACGTCCATCAGCTCGCTAGCCGCGCCGCAACAGAACTTCGACAGCTGGCGGCCGGAAAACCCAAACGTGCATCTCGCCCGCAGCGACTACCGCGGCTACCTGCGCATCGGGGTGCGGCCGGAGCGCCTGCACGCCGACCTCGTCGCCGTCGACGACGTCACGCGGGCGGATTCCCCGACGCACGTGCTGGCCTCGTTCGACGTGGCCGACGGCGCGCCGGGAGTGGTGCGTTAGTCGATGGCCCGCCCGCGTCACGCTGTGTTTTAATCCTGCCGATGCAGACCACTCGCAACAGCATGCGCCGCGTAGGGCGCCGGCCGCGCGCATTGCTCGGCCCGGCGCTGACAGCGCTGCTGGCCGCCGCCTTGCTGGCGAGCACCGCGCTGCGCAGCCAAGAGAGCACCGACGTGAAACCCATCATTCCCTACCCCACCGAGACCCGCACGCTGGCGAACGGCCTCACCGTCATCGTCATGCCCATGCCGAGCGACGGATTGGTGGCGTTCTGGTCCATCGTCCGAACCGGCTCACGTGATGAATACGAGCCGGGACGCACGGGCTTTGCGCACTTCTTCGAGCACATGATGTTCCGCGGCACCGAGCGCTACCCGGCAGACGTCTACAACCGCATCCTGACGACGATCGGCGCCGACACGAACGCTTACACCACGGACGACCACACGGCCTATCACCTCTCGATGGCGGCCGCCGATCTCGAGCAGGTCATGCAGCTCGAGAGCGATCGGTTTCAGCGCCTCGCCTACGCCGAAAGCGCTTTCCAAACCGAAGCCGGCGCGGTCTACGGCGAGTACCGCAAGAGCCGCACCGATCCCGAGTTCGTGCTCTACGAAGAGCTCATGGCGACGGCGTTCACGCAGCACCCTTACGGCCACACGACGCTCGGCTTCGAGCGCGATATCGCCGGCATGCCGTTGCTGTACGACTACTCGCGCACCTTTTTCTCGCGCTATTACCGCCCCGAAAACACCGTGCTCTTCATTGCCGGCGACGTCGTGAGCGGCAACGTGTTCGCGCTCGCGGAGAAGTACTACGGCGGCTGGCCGCGCGGCTACGTGCCGCCGCGAATACCGACCGAGCCCGAGCAACAATCCGAGCGGCGCATCGACGTCGGCTACGACGGCCAAACGCTGCCGATGCTCAAGCTGGTGTACAAGCTGCCGACCTACGACCCCGCGGACCGCACGCGGGTGGCCGCGGATCTCTTCGCCGACTTAGCATTCGGCGAAACGAGCGACGCGTATCGCCGGCTGGTGCTCGAAGAACAGGTGGTCGAGTACCTCGACGCCGGCGCTTCGTACAATCGCGACCCCGGCCTGCTCGAAATCTCCACGCGCGTGAAGGACCCCGCCAAGGTGGACTACGTGCTCGAGGTCATCGACGCCACGGTGGCCGAGTACCGCGCCGCCCCTCCCGATGCCGAGCGACTGGCGGCGCTGCAACGCCGGCTGCGCTACGGCTTTCTCATGGGCTTGCAGACTCCGGATTCCGTGGCCCAGCGGGTCGCACAGTTCATCGCCGTCAGCGGTGATCTCCGCGGGCTCGACCGATTACACGCCACCTATGCCGCGATCACACCGGCCGACGTGCAGGCCGCCGCCGAACGGTATCTGCGCGCGGAGCGGCGCACCGTGGGCGTGCTGCGAGCGCGGCAGTGAACCGTGTCGCTCTCGTCACGATGGCCGCTGCGACCGCGCTCGCCGCCTGCTCGCCCGAGCCCGCGCCCGTCGCCCCAGCCGAGGATTCCGCCGTGGTATTGATGCCCGTTGCCGCCGACCCGACGATCGCGCTGTCCGTCCAGTTTGCCGTGGGCTCGCAAGACGACCCGCCCGGCAAAGAGGGTCTGGCGTTCCTGACCGGCGAGATGCTCGCCGACGCGGCCACCGAGCCGCGCTCGCTCGATGAGATTCTCGAAGCCCTGTATCCGCTCGCGGCGAGCTATGGCATGCGCGTGGATCGCGAGCGCAGCACGCTCACGGGCCGTGTGCACCGTGACAATCTCGATGCGTACCTCGAGCTCTTCACCGAGGCGTTCCTGCATCCCAGATTCGATGCGACGGATTTCGAGCGCGTGCAGAGCGACGCGATCAACGATATCGAGAACACGCTGCGTTACTCCTCCGACGAGGAGCTCGGCAAGGCTGCGCTCAACGAGCTCGTCTTTCGCGGCACGCGCTATGCGCATCCGAGCGAAGGCACGGTCGCCGGCTTGCGCGCGATTACGCTCGAGGACGTGCGCGCCTTCTATCGAAACCACTACACGTCCGGTAACGTGCTGCTCGGTGTGGGCGGCGGCTTCGACGCAACCGTGACCGCGCATCTCACGGCCGCGTTGGCGCAGCTGCCGTCCGGCCAAGCCGCCGCGCCACCAGCCATCGAGCCCGCGGCAGTCACTGGGCGCTCGGTGGTGCTCATCGACAAGGCCGGCGCCGACGCTTCGATCAGCTTCGGCTTCCCCGTGGACGTGCACCGCGGCGAGCGCGACTTCTACGCGCTGTGGATCGCCAACTCCTGGCTCGGCGAGCACCGTAATTCGGCGAGTCACTTGTTCAACGTGATCCGCGAAGCGCGTGGCCTGAACTACGGCGACTACTCTTACATCGAGGCGTTCCCCGAGGGCGGCGAGCGCAGCATGCCGCCCGTCAACGTGCCGCGCCGCCAGCAGCTTTTCGAGGTCTGGGTTCGTACACTGCCGAACCCACAGGCGCCGTTTGCCCTGCGCGCGGCACTCCGCGAGCTCCAACTCCTCGTCGACAACGGCCTCACAGCCGAGCAGTTCGAGCTCACGCGCACGTTCTTGAAGAAGTACTCGCTGCACTTTGCCGAAACGACATCCGCGCGGCTCGGCTATGCCGTGGACGACCGCTTCTACGGTATCGAAGGCGGCGGCCACCTCACGCGCTTTCGCGAGATGATGGACGAGCTGACGTTGGCCGACGTGAACGCGGCCATCAAGCGGCATCTGCAGTATGCGAATTTGAAAATCGCCGTCGTAACGGGCGATGCGGCGAACCTACGCACGCTGCTCGCGAGCGGCACCCCCACGCCCATCAGCTACGACTCGCCAAAGCCCGATTCAATCCTCGCCGAGGATCGCGAGATCGCGGCGCTGCCGTTCGGGCTCACGGCCGAGCGAATCGCAATCGTGCCCGTGACTAGCGCCTTCGAGCGCTAGTAGCCGACGTCAGCACGCTCTATTTCAGACCGAGCTTCTCGCCGGCCGCGAGGCGCACCAGTGCTTCATGCAGGCGCCTGGCTTTGGTTTCCTCGCGCTTGGCTGAATCGATCCAGCCGATATAGGCACGGCGATACGATCGCGCCAGCCGCCCGAAATTCGTCCACGCTTTGGCGTTGGCGCGCAGCGTTTGCTCGATATACGGCGGCAACACCCACTCCTGGCGTTGCGGCGCAATGCTGCTGCGCACCGTAGGTGGTCGCGCCTTCCCCGCCGCCGCCAACAGGCCGCGTGCTTCGACCTGCGCGTAGCGGCGGCGGTTGATCGCCGACCAACGGCTGTCGGCCGTACGCGGCGTGAACTTGCGCGCGTACCGGTCGTCGTCGAGGCGCCGAACGAGGCTATCGATCCAGCCGAAGCACAGTGCTTCCTCCACGGCAGCCTCGTAATCGACGTTCGGCCTCCCGGCGTGCTGCTTGTGAAACACGAGCCAAATCTCGGTCGCGGATCGATGATGCTTGCGCAGCCAGGCGCGCCACGCGGCGCGGGTAGCCACTGTTAGCGTCTTTAAGTTCTTCGCCGTCATCGCCCCAGCGTGACTGGATTCGCCATCCAGAGCGTCCAGTTCAGCACGGCCGCGAAACTCACCCACGCGAGATACGGCACGAGGAGCAGACCGGCGAGCGGCCGGACTTTGTAGAAAGCAACGAACGTGGCGAGGATCAGTAGCCAGAGCAGAGCGACCTCGGCGAAGGCCCAGCCGCCGAGCCGCCAGGCGAAGAACAACCAGCTCCACAGCGCATTGACCGCGAGCTGCGAGAGAAACAGGCCGAGCGCTACGCGCGTTCGCGCCACCGGCAAACGCCAGACGAGCCACGCGGCCACGGCCATGACCGTGTAGAGCGTCGACCATACCGGCCCGAACAACCACGCCGGCGGCGCCCAGGTTGGGCGCACCAGCTCCGCGTAGAAGGCGCCGGCGTCGACCGACGCGATGGCGCCGACGGCCGCAGCCACGAAGCAAACGGCGAGCCAGCCGATGAGGCCGAAAAGCTGGAAACGGGCGGACTTCGCGCTCACGTTGACCGCATCGGATGACGAATGATCCGTCCGCGGAGCGTGCTGCTCACGTAGCGTCATGACAGACGGCTTCGATGTTGTGTCCATCTGGATCCAAAACGAACGCACCGTAGTAGTTGGCGTGGTAATGAGGACGAACGCCGGGGGCGCCATGGTCGCGGCCGCCAGCAGCCATGGCCGCCTTATAGAAGGCATCGACGAGTGCGCAGCTTGCCACACGAAACACCACGTGGACAGGTGGAACGTTCGGCTCACTACCCGCGATCCAGAAATCTGGCTTGGGTGGCGCGCCGAACCCGGCGACGTCGCCGTGCCCCGTTAGCGCGGCGGGCAACTCCATGATCGATTCGTAGCCGATTGGTGCGAGGGCACGACGATAGAAGGCCTTGCGACTGCGGAAGTCACGTACTGTCAGACCTGTGTAATCGATCATCGACTGCGCGTCCTCTGTTGAGCAGCTGGCGAGATGCCGCGTGTGCCTTGGCGCTTAGCTACCACGCTCCGCTGCAATCGGTTGAGATGTGCTCGATACGCCAGGGACCCCTGCCTGAACATTCGGTCCCGGCGATTCCGCTGACTCGTGATCGAACCGCCTGATGTCCTCGAAGTAGGTAGTCAGTTTGCGCCGTTCGAGAAACGCATCCACTGCGGCCACAAAGTCTGCGTTGAATCCGATCCGGCCCACGGTTCGCCACCCGAGAACGCCAAGGGCGGCTAGCAGATGCAGAGCGATGACCTCGTGGTAGGCCTCGTAGATGTCTTTACCGATCACGCGATCCTTGTATTGAAACCATTCCCATTCTCTTTGGCGCATGGCGGCGAGTAAAAAATAGTGGATGGCCTCCTGATCCTCCGCAGCCAAGGGACCGTTCTTGACGAAGCAACTACGCAGCCGCGGATCGTTCTTCCATTGATAGAGCTCCTCGTGAGCCTGCTCGACCATGTGCTGACGAGCTTGAGACCGGGCAAGCAGGTTGCCTTGCCTTACTTGGCGCGAGAGATAGATCAACGTCACGAGAACGCCAAGGGCGGCTAGCAAGTTGGCAATACTGCCCAGGTCGGCAATCGTCATTTCAGGCCATCCGTATGTGGGTTTAGTTAGCCGGCATCCCGTTGGTCCCCATGGCTGCCGAGCTCGAGCGTCATGAACGCGCTGTTGGGGTCGGGCCCGTACGACCCGAATGGACCGCAATACGTGAAGCCGAAGCTCTCGTACAGCTTCTGCGCCGGTTTGAACGCTGGAAACGAGCCGGTCTCCAAGCTGAGACGCGTGTAGCCGCGCGCTCTTGCCTCGTTGACGATGTGTGTCAGCACGGCGCGGCCGGCCCCTCGGCGACGCAAATGCGCGGGCGTGCGCATCGATTTCACCTCTCCATGCGTGGCATCGAGCTCCTTCAAGGCGCCGCACCCCAGCAGGTCGGCTCCTTCCCATACCGTCCAGACGGTGATGTCGGGACTTTGTAGCCCCGTGACGTCCAAGGCGTGAACGCTCTCAGGTGGGCCCAGCGCGTACATGTTCGTGAGGTGTTCACGGAGCAGAGCACGAACCTCTGGGCGAAGCAGGTTGTCGAGCTCGATACGCATTCCATCGATGCCTGAGAGACACCAGGACGATCGAGTGTCGGCTATTCCGGGCCGCTAGGAAAGCCTCCCTCGATGTAACCGGGATCCAGCACGACCGGTCGGAGGTCAACTGCTGCGGCACCGGATCTAGGCGTATGGCGTACCATCTTTGTGCACGAATCTGCCATCGGCGTTCGAGCTCATCATGTCGATGTCCGAACACGTGGTGAGGTCGTTCGGATTGCGCGAGCCGACTTCCAAATAGACGGCCATGACTGAAGACTGGTTCTTAAGATGGTGGCCGTTGCCTGTGCCCTTTGGAAAGGCTGCGCACTCTCCCGCACGCAGCAGCGTCTCTGCGTCGTCTTCGACCAGCGTCAGCTCCCCTTCGAGCACATATACGAACTCGTCCTCGTCACTGTGCCAGTGACGTTGGCTCGACCAACCGCCAGGCGGCAAAGTCATCAGATTGACGCCGAAGTCATGAAGTCCGGCCGCATCGCCTAGGCGGCGCCGAGTTCGAGCCGCGCAGGGGGCATCAAATGGCGCCGGATACCCCGAGCCCTTGCGCACGGGAACGCCGGCGAGGTCAATCTTTGGCATGCACTGCTCCTTTCGTGCGCCGCACCGACATCGCACACTATTGAACGACCCACGCCGCGAAATTGCGCCACACGGCCGTAGACGCGACGACAATGAGAAACACTGGCACCCAGAGAGTCACGAAGATCGCGCCCCATAGCGATACAGGATGGATGCGACCCTCCCACACCCGATCGCGGATTGCGGGAAGAAACAGAATTAGCGTGCCACCGATCAGTGCGGGCAGCGCAAAGGCCGGCCAGTGGCCAACCACGTGCGCGATGGACGCGCCAGTGGAGGTTAGCAGTGCGAGCATCATCAGCCGCTTGTGGGCCGCAGAACGTTGGCGATACCACACCGCAGCGCCAACGAAAGCTCCGAGAGGGATTAGGGCTCCCGCCGGGGCGAGGAACGTGCCTGGATCTACTGAGGTGCCACGGGGCACCAGGTCACCACCGAGATCGAAGCCCCGTCGCGCTCCCGCGACGAGCGCTAGCCATGCCACCACGATGAATGCCGCGGAGAGCAGGACGCCAAACACGCCGAGTTGACGGTGAACGGTCGGTCGCCCCCCTGCGACCAGTGTCACCTGCGCCAGAAACACGGCGAGCCAGGTGACCGACACAAGGGAGTGAGCGAGGTCAATGGAGGTCAGCGGGAGCGGCACCGTTCGCCCGGCAGGGTTCACAAGCGACGGACCAAACGCGACGACGTTCACGAGAATGACCAACATCGTCACGGTCACATAGAACCATCGGTCCGCTACACTTCTAGGGTGTTGCATGTGAATTCACGCGTTATTGCCTGAGGAGGTCCAGGTGATTGCGCAGACGACGCTCACATTGTTGGGCAGCTCATTCAAGGCAGTTGGTCGGGGACTACATAGAGCTCGTACCACTCTTCCACAGTGGAGCGATGCAGCGACATCCATGCCGCGTACACCGAAAGGACGTATTGGGTGCGCGTGACCGGAACGAGGACTCCTCCTCCAGGAAATAGGTGCCGGATGGTCAGAGCGCTGCCGAGCGCCGGCGGGCTCAGTTTGCGGAAGACACCACGTTTTCGGACCGCGCGACCGAGCGCCCAACCCGGGCGTGTCGTCTTCCCAGCGATGATCCCATGAATGTTCAGGAGATGAACCGCGACGGACTGAATGGCCTGCGGTGATTCGTCGCCGTGATGCTGCACCCCATAGGCATCGGCGTACAACGAGTCGAGTGACGCGTCGTTGCCCTCCGGGATCTCCACGGGAGGCTCGGGAATTCGCGATCTCGGAAGCAGGTCAGTGGCTTCGGGGTCTCGAAGCACCACAGACCAGTTGAACACGGCCCAACAGGCGGCAGACGCCCCGACATACCGGTGCGTCGGTCCATCGAATGACGGAAACAAGGCGCCACAGCCCTGGCAGGGTGCTAGCACGACGGACTCCTAAACCCACGGCTGGCGCTCACCGCCAGCGCCCTCTCGTCCCCGCGCCGTCTGAACGCCGCTAACGCCTCGTACGTGCGGAGTCCATCGGAGACGCGCGCGTTCACCGTTGGCACGCTACCGCATGTGCCCCGCATCTTAGCCATCACCGTCCGGTGCAACCGGTGGTTTGGCGCCATCGCTGACGCCTCGGTAGACCACACGCCCGGCGATAATGTGCCGAGAGGAGACTTGCTTCCCCCACCAGGTCTCGACTTCGGGCAGAAGATCAATGCATCGCTGGACAGCCCGCGACTCCGTTGACTCTCGACCAAGAAACAGGCGCTGCCACTTGGGTCGCTCTGCGCGGAACACCGGCCACCGAAAGGGCCACGATCGGTAAAATGGGGCGAGGTTGCCGACGATGAGTGTGCCGCCGCGCGACACGAGACCATCGATACCTGCGAGAGGCTCGACAAATAACTGAACGGAGAAGACGGGTCGGCGGTACTTATCGAATAGCACAGAAAAGACATGCGTGCCGTCCGTCACCTTACGTCGGAACTCGTACCGAATTTCGCCTCGGTGAAAACGCGATGGCCCGGTAAAGCCAGCGGACAACAGCGCTGGCACCAAGTGCTGTGAAAGCTGCGCACAAAGCTTGCTGAACGTGCTGGCCATTCGGGAGTGCGCCTAACGTTCCCGTTCATCGGCAGCGCGCCGACGTATGTGCCTTGGCACTTTGTTCATCAACCCATTGTCAGGCCCGAACGATGAGCCATGAATAGAGCGCTGCCGCGCAAACTGCAAGCAATGTTCGCACACCATGAAGATACCCCCAGCGCACCAGCAACCCACGCGCTTCGTCGGAGTTGAGATCAAGCGTACGAGACAAGAGACGATGGTTCGTTGGCATGATTCCGATAAAGGTGAAAGGCACCACTGCGCCGATCAGCGCTGCCGCCACTAACCATAAGAATCCACCACCGCTAAACCAGACCGCAGAACCGGCGATAAAACTGACCACCGCCAGCGGTGCTTGAAGCCACGTGGCCCGTTGGTAGCTGAGCGCCCACTGCAGGACGGCGCTCCGCGTGTCCAATAGCATTCGCGCGGGATGTTCGGCGACATTGATGTAGAGCGCGGCACCCGCGAACAGCGAACCCGTGACGACGGCCAAGAATTTCAACGCATCGATCACTGCGCGTTCTCCGATTGGGGTCTAACGCCGTCGCTCACGCGCCGCGTTTCTTGACGCGGTCGCGTGCGGCCGTCTGTTTGGCAGAAACACTCGGCTCCGGCGGGTCGTAGGGAGTCGGCGTCTCGAACCACACCTCGACCTCGTAACCATCCGGATCGGTGAAGAACACATACGGTAGGCCGGGCGCAAACTCGCCTTTGCGAAGAACCTTGCCGCCCGCGCGTTGCACCTTCCTGACAATGGACGACCGCCACTGGTTTTACGAGGCGAAAGCCGAAGTGCGCTATGCCACCGGACTTACCAGCACGCTCAGGGCTTCGCTCGAACACGAGCACATCTCGATTCCCCGGCGTCTGCGCCTGAATGGAATCGTCCCCTTCATAGACCGAAGCGATGCCCAAGACCTGCTGGGGTGCTTTGTGACCCTATCGCAGCCGATGGTCGATGCCATGACCAGCGTAAGAAACCCAAGGCGCAAACTGATTCTCACCGAGGCTCCTGTTACTCGTCGTTTGGCGGATCGCTCGCATCGTCTTCTTCGCGCTGTTTGTTCTGCTTCGCCTCGTTCACGATGCGAGAGTCCGGATCAACCACGCTGCCCGCGGCGATGACGGGGGCGAGGGCTGCGCCCAAGACGTACGCGCCTGTGGTTCGTGCCCGTGCCCAGCGCGCTACGCGATAGAGCGAGTAGAGAATCAGAAGAACGGCGACGGCCGCGAGAAGACTGGCGAGCAGTGACGGGTTATCCACCTAGATCACCTCACCGTGTGCGCACGGCTTCATTGCAATTGGTTGCTATAGGGGGCCACGCGGACCCACCGAATCTTGGGCTTCGGCTACCGGCGGCTCGAGCCATACGAGCTTCAACGACATCAGGATGAACCAAGCACAAAAGAACGCGTTGCCGATTCGTTGAGCTAGTCCGTCGGGGAGAGCACCTCTAAGCGCGAATGATCCGACCAGCGTGAGCAGCACGAGTACAGCGCTAATGATGTAAAGGCCTCGCCAGTTCGGATTCCTCTTCATGGGCCCGACAAGTAAGAGAGCGCCAATTGCCCATGCTGCTCCCGAAATCAATGAGCTAATGAAATGCCCCCGCGTAGTAGTGGACGTAACATCCGCGACGCCGTTGATCATCTCGGCCGGCATAACACCTTGACCTGCAACCGCCAAACCAGAGAGTACGAGAAGAATCGTCGCAAGCGTACGCGACACTGATGGCTCCGGGTTCGCCGTCCGAGCGATCGATGCACCCGCAATCGAAAGCAGAACTCCGGGAATGATGAAACCGAGAACGTTCCATGCTGTCGCGTGGGGCGTCCCAACCGCTCCAAGCTCACTGAGCGTGTTGGCAACATGCGAATACGACGGCCTTACTGCCGCAAGCGCCACAGAAGCTCCCCAAAACAGAACCCAGGCGGCCAAACCCAAGAATCCGATCTGACGACGGTTCATGGGATACGTCACTCCGCCTTCGCGCGATTCCTTTTCCGCCACGCCGATAAGGCGGCCTTCAACAACTGGTTCAGCCCCGGCCGCTCGAGGTCATCAACGCTGCGCAGTTGCACGTGACGGTGAACCTTGCCCGCCCCCGCCATCAAGTGCTTAGGATCCGGTAACTCTGCGCCGCGAAAAATCCCAAGCTTCACACCGGTCTGGCTCATGATCAGCGTGAAAAGGAGCCCCTTGTACCCCGGACCATAGCTATAGCCGAGCAGCTTCGCGGATTTGTCTACCGTCTCTGCAACGCCGGGCAATAGGTCTTTCAGCAACTGACGCGCAGCTGAGGCGGTCTCTTTAACTTGCTCGGGGTAAGCGGACAAAAAGGCGTCGACATGCTGCGAGGTGGACACGTCCGCTGCAACCGGTTGATCAGCCGCTGGCACAACGCTTCCTATTCCTTGCCCCAACGCCAACGCAGCGGCCGTTCGCCTTTCACCACCATGAATGCAACCAGCACTGCGGTTAGAACAACGAGATACACCAGCAGGCTCAGCGCATCTCGCCGCGGCTTGAAGTAGTAGATGCCCCCATAAAGTAGCGCGAGGTACGCGACCAGCACTGCCCAGCCCTGCCACCGAACGGGCAGTCCCCAGCCGTAGCCATAACGCTTCACCCCAAACCAGAACGTCGATTGATCTTTCATTTCGACATCCTTCCACCATTGCGGAAAAGGAACCGCGCGAAACTCCCAGCAGCGTGACGTCGAGTGTCGGATATTACTACCGCGGCACGCGCGCGAGCACGGTGTAGGTTCGGCCGGCCCCGGTGCTGTAGAGAAACGCTCCGCCGTCGGGCGCCAGGGCCAGCGCACTCACACCCGCCACGTCATACATGGCGATGGTCTCGCCGTCGGCCAGGCGTCGCAGCACGATCGCCCCTTGCTCGTCGCGAGCCTCGGGCGACTCGAAGCTCAGTACGAGGTCGCGGGAGAAAGCCACGAGATCGAGCCGCATCGGGCTGCTACCGAGCGCGGCGTCGAGCGCCGGCGGCGCCAGCGGCACCGCCCAAACCAATTCGCCGCTCACAAGCCTGCGCAGCTCCAACCGCCCGTCGCGCTGATAGGCTGCCACCGACTCATTCAGCGCATACGGGCCGATGGTCCCCTTCGGCGCCGCCACGCCCGGCAGGTCACGCACGCGCCGCCAGCCCGTCGTCACCCAGCTGCGCAAACCGAACGTGCCGCTCTCGTCCACGCGTGTCACGTTGGCGGCAAACAAGGCTCGGCCGTCGGCCGCGAACGCCACCTTGGTGCGCGTGGCGGACGCCTCGAGCTCCGCCACCACTCCGCCCGCGCCGAGATCCACGACACTAACGAGCCCAGGCGTCGGCTCGAGCGCGCCGCGCGCCGCTTGGAACGCCAGCCACTTGCCATTGGGCGAGAACGCCGCGGCGGACACGGGCCCGCAGGCGCCGGCGCAGTGGTACCTGGCCGGCACCGCTGCGCCGTCGAGCGCGAAGACCTCCACGCCGCCCACGCGCCCGATCGCTGCGAGCCCATTCGCCGAGATCGCCAGCGAGTAGGCAAATTGTCCCGTGGAGAACGGTGCCGGCAGCATGCGCACGAGCGCGCCGTCGCGAACGCGGAAGACCCGCGTGCCACTATCGTCGCTGATACCGACGAGCTTACCGTCCGTGGAAAACGCGGCCACGGACCAAGCCGAATCGCGTTGATCGAGCTTGCGGCCGTCCACGCGCCAGACGGCGGCGAGCCCGGACGGCACGCGCGGCTCGCGAGCTTCGTCATCCGGGCTCGTCTGCGCGGCGCCGGGCACCGTCGTCAACGCAGCGAGCACCAACGGCCACAGGCCGACGCGCTGCGCCGCTCGACTTGCGTGTGGCGACTGCGCCGGACTCACACCGCGATCGGAGCTTTGATCGAAGCGTGCGCACGGTAGCCGAGGAGCTCGAAGTCCTCGAAACGGTAGTCGAACAAGCTCTCCGGCCGGCGCTGGATGACGAGCCGCGGCAGTGGCAGCGGCTCGCGCGCGAGCTGTAGCTCCACCTGCGCGAGATGGTTCAGATACAGATGGCAGTCGCCACCGGTCCAGACGAGCTCGCCGGGGCGCAAATCCGTTTGCTGCGCCAGCATGTGAATCAGCAGCGAGTACGAAGCGATATTGAACGGCACGCCGAGAAACACGTCGGCGCTGCGCTGGTAGAGCTGGCACGACAGACGCCCCTCGGCGACATGGAATTGGAACAGGGCATGGCAGGGCGCAAGCGCCATCCGGTCGAGCTCGCCCACGTTCCAGGCGCTCACGATGATCCGGCGCGAGTTCGGCTCATTGCGGATGAGGTCGAGCGCGCGTTGGATCTGATCCACGTGACCGCCATCGGCCGTGCGCCACGTGCGCCACTGTGCGCCATACACGGGTCCGAGCTCACCGTTTTCATCGGCCCATTCGTCCCAAATGCTCACGTCGTGCTCGTGCAGATAGGCGACGTTGGTATCGCCCTTCAAGAACCAGAGCAACTCGTGAATGATGGAGCGAATGTGTAGCTTCTTGGTCGTGAGCACGGGGAACCCCGCCTCGAGATCGAAGCGCATCTGGTAGCCGAACAGCGAGAGCGTACCGGTGCCGGTGCGGTCGTCTTTGCGCACACCGCGATCGCGGATCGCGCGCACGAGATCGAGATACTGACGCATGCGCGGCCCGGTCTCAGCGTGCTTTCTTGGGCTGCGCGGCAGCGCTCGGCGGCGCGGCCGGCTCGCTGGCGGCGCCGCGATGCGCCAGCCAGAACAGTGCGACACCTGCAAGCGCCATCGGCACGGACAGCAGCTGCCCCATCGTGACCCAGCCGAGCAAGATGTACCCGAGTTGCTCGTCCGGCTCGCGCACGAACTCGACCAAGACACGGGCCACGCCGTAGCCGAAGAGGAACAAGCCGCTGGCCGCCATCGTGGGCCGGGGCTTCTTGGTGTAGAGCCAAATCACGACGAGCAGTACGACCCCTTCGAGAAACGCCTCGTACAGCTGGGTCGCGTGCCGCGCCTGGCGCATCGGGGCTAGTGGGCTTGCCCCACAGCTCGCCATTGATGAAGTTGCCGAGGCGTCCGAGCAGGAGACCCGCGGGCGCCCACGGCGCAATGAAGTCGGTCAGCACGAAGAACGGCTGGCGGATGAACCGACCGTAGAGCGCCATCGCGATCAGTACGCCGCCAAGCCCACCGTGGAACGACATGCCGCCCTTCCACACCGTGAACACGCTGAGCGGATTGGCGATGAGCTCGCTCACGCCGTACACGAACATGTACCCCACGCGACCGCCGATGATGGCGCCGAGTGCCGCGTAGAACACCAGGTCGTCCACTTGCTCGGGCTTGATCCGGCTCCAAGGCACCTTGGCCCGCGCGCGCATGCCGAGCCACGCCACGAGAAAGCCGCCGAGATACGCGAGTCCGTACCAGCGCACTTGCAGCGGCCCGATGGCAATGGCGACAGGATCGAATTCGGGGTACGTGAACAGCGCGGGTCACCGAATGGAGTTGGTCGACGCCCAGTGTAGCGGCCGCCCCAGCGCCCGACCAGCCACACCGCCAGTACGCGCACGGTGGCAACGCGCGCGGCTTAGCGCGGTGGTCGGCGACCTCGGCGTCAGAGGGCCCTTGCGAAAACGCCGCAAGTACGTCCATGTAGGCTCACTCGGCGCCATCCCTGGCGCCGAGTGTTTCGCAAGGACCCTCTGACGCCGAAGTCGCTTTGGCGTCGTGGTCGCGCGCGTTGCCACCACGCCAGAGCTGCCGGATAGTGGCGATCATGCGCAACCGTTTGGACGAAGAAACCAGCCCGTACTTGAAGCAGCACGCCGCGAACCCGGTCCACTGGCAAGCCTGGGACGACGCCGCGCTCTCCACCGCGCGCACGAGCGACAAGCCGATCTTGCTCTCGGTAGGCTACTCGGCCTGCCACTGGTGCCACGTGATGGCCCACGAGTCCTTCGAGGACGCCGAGACCGCCAAGCTCATGAACGAGCTGTTCGTCAACATCAAAGTGGATCGTGAGGAGCGACCCGACCTCGATAAGATTTACCAAACCGCTCATCACCTCTATACCGGTCGACCGGGCGGCTGGCCGCTCACGGTGTTTCTCACGCCCGATGAGCATCTGCCGATCTTCACGGGCACTTACTTCCCGAAGGACCGCCGCTACGGCATGCCGGCATTTCGCGAGGTGCTCGTGGCCGTGGAGGCGTACTTCCGCCAGCAGCGCGATGAGATTCGCCGCCGCGGCGCGGGGCTCGTCGACGAATTGAACAACGTCGAAGACCAAAGCGCGGATGATTTCGCGGCATTCACGCGCGCACCGCTGCAGCAAGCGCGCCAGCGGCTCGAGCAGAGCTTCGACGAGGAGCATGGCGGCTTTGGCGACGCGCCGAAGTTCCCTCACCCCACGAGCCTCGAGCTGCTGCTCGCGCAATGGCGGTACAGCTTCGGCAAGTACGAGCACGCCGACGACCGCGCGCTCGTCATTGTCACACGCACGCTCGACCACATGGCGCTCGGCGGACTCTACGACCAGCTCGCGGGCGGCTTCTACCGCTACAGCGTGGATCGCGCCTGGGCCATCCCGCACTTCGAGAAGATGCTCTACGACAACGCCCAGTTGCTCACCCTCTATGCCAACGGGTACGCCGCGACGGGTGCGCCGCTCTACGCGCGCGTGGCCGGTGCCACGGCCGATTGGGTGCTGCGCGACATGCAAGACGCGCGCGGCGGTTACTACGCCACGCTCGATGCCGACTCCGAGCATGAAGAGGGGAAATTCTACGTCTGGACACCGACGGAGCTCGACGCGCTGCTCACGAGCGACGAAAGTCGCGTCGCGAAGCGTGCGCTCGGCCTCGACGGTCCCGCAAATTTCGAGAATCGGCACTGGCACCTGTTCGTGGCCGCGGACCCGGAGCGCGCGGCCCGCGAGGTTGGCGTGCCGGGCGAACGCGGCACGACGCTCCTCGAGTCGGCCCGAAGCAAGCTCCTCGCGGCGCGCGAGCAACGCGTCTGGCCGGGTCGCGACGACAAGCTGCTCGTGTCGTGGAACGGCCTGACGATCGGCGCCATGGCACGCGCGGCGCGCCTGCTCGACCGCGCCGACCTCGCGGACTCCGCCACGCGCGCCGTCGACTTCATTCGCGCACAGCTGTGGCGGGACGGCCGGCTCAAGGCCACGTACCAGGACGGCCGCGCGCGCTTCGCCGCCTATCTCGACGATTACGCGTTCCTCGCGCACGGCCTGCTCGAGCTGCTGCAAACCCGCTGGCGCAGCAGCGATCTCACGTTTGCCTGTGAGCTCATCGAGGTGCTGCTCACGCACTTCGCCGACGAGCGCGGCGGGTTCTTCTTCACGGCCGACGATCACGAGCGCCTCATTCACAAGCCGAAGCCGTTCGCCGATGAAGCCGTGCCGGCCGGCAACGGCGTCGCGGCCATGACGCTCGTGGCGCTCGGCCACCTGCTCGGTGAGCAGCGCTACCTCACCGCGGCAGAACACACGATCCGCGCCGCGCTGCACGCGATCGAGCGCTACCCCGAGGGCCACGGCACCCTGCTGCACGCCTTGGACGAGCTCCTGACGCCACCGCAGCTCGTCGTGGTCCGCGGCACGGCCACCGAGCTCGCTGCCTGGCAGCACGCGCTGCACACGGGCTACCACCCACACCGCCTCGCTTTCGCCATCCCGAACGACGCAGAGCTCCCCGGCCTCCTGGCCGACCGCGCCCCGCGCAGCACGCCCGTCGCGTACGTCTGCGAAGGCATGACCTGCCAGGCCCCTCTCACAACGCCGGAAGATCTGGCCGCCGCACTGAAAGCGTGACGACGCCAGTTACCTGAACGCTGAGCGCCCGCGCGCACAACGTTGGAAGGTGACGGCGGTGCGAGAGAGCCCTTTCGGCAGCGTCGGCGACAGGGATGTCGCCGCCGCAGCTTACAGGGATGTACTTGCAGCGGTGCCGAAAGGGCTCTCTCGCGCCGCCGTCACGTCTGGCACGACACCAAGCGCGGGCCCGCGACTGCCCGCCTTCAGTACGCGGTGTAACGCTCGCGAGCCCGCAGCGTGATCGGCGCGCCGCCAGACCCCGCGAACTCGAGGGGCACCGACACGAGCGCCCCGCCGCTATTGCGCTGCACGACGAAGTGCAAGTGCGGCCCCGTGCTGAACCCCGTGTTACCGGAGTCGGCGAGATACTCCCCGCGCGCCACCTGCTGCCCCGGCTTTACGCGAATGGAGTTCCAGTTCAGATGCGCATAGAGCGACATCGTCCCGTCGTCGTGTAGCACGCGCACCACATTCGCACGCGGCCCGTCCTCGCTCAAATCCGTGCCGCTCTCGAAGAAGTCGCTGGCCACCTCGATCACCACGCCACCGCGCGCCGCAAATACGTTCGTGCCCACGGGCATCACGAAGTCGATGGCGTGCTGGCTCGACGGGTCGAGGTGCGTGATCGTCTCGGGATACGCCTGTGACACTCGCACCGTGCTCGACAGCGCAATCGGCAGGCGATACGGCTGATCGGGGTTGTGCTCGGCGCCGGGCTCGCCGGGCAAGAACTGGAACTCGTACTCAAAGCTCATGGTGACGTTTTGCACGGCCTCACCGACCACGAGCAACTGCGTTTCACTGCGCGGCGGCAGCACCTTGAAGCCATCGCGCGGCGTGCTCTCCGCCACGTTCTCCATCGCCGCCAACCGGAACGCGAGCTGGATGGGAGCGAAGTAGGTGTTCTGGGCTACGAGCTCGATGTCGCCCTCGAACGGGCGCTGGAACAACCGCACCTCGGGTTGCTCGAACGAGCGCTCGAGCTCGGTCTGCTCGTACTGTTGCGCCGCGTCAGGCTGCCGATCCGTGAAGACCCAGACGCCGTTCGCGTCTTGGTACTTGAACACACGCTGTGCCAGCGCAGTCGGCGCCGCTGCCATGAGCAGCGCGGCGACAGCCGCGCGGAGCGTGCTCTGGGTTAGCGGCGAACCGGCGCTCATGAATGCGGGCCTCCGTGCGTTCGCGCCCCATGACCGCCTACTTTGGGCCAAGCGCTGCGACGCTGCGGAGGTCCGCGTCACAGATGCATCGCGACGCCGCGCCCGGGCGCGAGGCTCAGTGTGTGTCGACGTCGTCGACGGTGGCCTGACCCGACCAGCGCGCGCGCAGGTGCGCCCACGACATGCCGACCGTGAGAACCGCACTGAACATCAAGAGCGCGATCCAGGTGATGAGCGTCGTGCTGTCCGTGCTGACGAGGTTGTAGCGGAACAAGATCCAGAACAGCACGCCTGCTACCGCCATGCAGAGCACGATACCGAGCACGCCGAGCGAGGACGCCGTGGTCCGTAGGAAGAATATCCAGCCCATGAGGAGCCCAAGACCGGCGAACGCCACGAGCGGTGCCATGGCCGACCACTGTGCCAGGGCCCAGTCGATGAAGTTGAAACGGGTCGGGTTCCAGGTGAAGGCAACGAGCGCGAACGCAAACACGAACCGTAGACCGATACCGCTCAAGCCGATCGATGCTGCCGCCACTGCTACCACTCCCCGGCGGGCGCCGCGCCCCGTTCAGTGCAACTCGAGACGCCGCCACTCGTATCCGTCGCGGCGCAACTCGTAGCTCGGCCAGTACTCTGGATCGAGCTTCATCGTGATGACCTCGGGCACGTCGTTGAACGACATCGTGTTGAGCCGCACGGACTCCTTGTCACCAACCGCCGTCGCTACACGCACGAAGCTGTCGAGATCGGGCGTAGGCGTGCCATCCATCGCCACGATACGCCGGCCGGCGAACAACCCCGAGCGGCTCGCCGGAGAGCCGAAGTTGAAGAAGCTCACATACACGCCGTCGGTGCCAACTCCGCGCTGCACGGCGAGCTCACGATGCGGTGCCTGCAGCAGTGCACCCGCCCACGAGACAACGCGCTCGATGCCGATTCCGTCAAGGACGGCCGTATCGACACCCCCCGTTACCTCTTGGCCGTCGCGGAACACCGTGACCTCCACGGTGGGTTGCTGCGCAGCCTGCTCCACCTCGCGGAAGGTATTGGCCAGGTTGCCGTCGACGCCGAGCAGGATGTCACCCGAGCGGAAGAAATCCGCCGCCGGCGAGCCGGCGACGGTCGTGGCTACGATGAGCACCTCGCGTTTCTCGGGGTTGTGCCCTTCGTAGCGCTGCACCCAATCCTCAGGCAGGTTCACTTTGCGTGCCGTGGCGAGCGGCATTTGCGCCCATTCGACTTCCATCGAGCGCAACGCCTCGCCGCTACGCAGCTTCTCGAGCATGTCGACGATCAGGTCGGCTTGTATACCTAGGTTCACTTGCGTCAGGTCGCGGCCCGTTTGGTAGGCGAAGCTCGCCCACATGCCGAGCACACGGCCCTGGGCGTCGACAATCGTGCCGTCGAAATCGCCGGGTCCGTTGACGAGCGTGACGACGTCGAGATTGGTATCGCGAAACCGCAGCGTCCGTGACAGCGGGAACTCCGCGGCCGACACGTTCGCCACCTCGCTCGATTGCGACAGTAGCCTGAAGTCCGGCCCGAGCCCCACCACGGCGATGTCTTGCCCCGGCACGATCGGCTTCGTGACGAACGTGGCGCTCTTGACCGGCGTGCTGCCGATGAGCTTCGGGTCGTAGGAAACGACGGCCAGATTGTGGAGCGGATGAATGTATTCCACGCGCCCCGGGATCTCGAGCGAGCCAGCGAAGGTGAGCCGCACGTCGCCCATCGCGACGGGCACCGTGTTGCGGTCGACCACCACCCAACCGCGCTCCGCATCGGCCACGAGGCCCGTGCCGTAGTAATAGCGGTCCGCCACACCCGACACCGTATACGGCATGTCGAAGTTCACGAGCACGAGCGACGGCGTCACGACCTGCACATGGCGCTCGCCCTGGCGCGGAAACGTCGTGCCCGCACTCGCGATGAGCGGCTGGCGCGGGGGGCTCGGTGCGATGTCAGTGCACGGCCAAACGCCGAGCACGTCATCGCGGTGGCAACGCTGCGCGGGGAACCAGCTGCGATCGTTGGTGATGATGCGCTGGCGCTCGCTCTGCGGCTCGTCGAACGTGACGAAGCGCACCGGCACTTGGCTGTCGTCGGGTATCCCTTCGAGCACACGTTGCAGATCGTCGAGGTCGCCCACGATCTCACGGCCGATGCCGGTCACGATGCTGCCGCGCGGGATGGCGGCTTTGCCGAACACGTAGCCCGGATTGGCCACGTACACACCCACCACGGGCCGATAGAAGTGTCGCGCCTGTTGATAGCTCAACTTGTGGAACACGCCGTCGCCGTATTCGATGTATTCGGCGGGTGTGATCGCGTGCAAGTCGTCCACCGGCAGCATGTGCTCGAGGCGTTGCCCACCGCGCTCGACGGTCACGCCTATCTGGCGCCCTACGGCGGCATCGAGCGCCGCGGCTAGCGGCACGAACTCGGCGATGAGCTTGCCGTCCACCTCGACCAGAATGTCGCCGGGCTCGAGCTTGCTCGCGGCGGCCGACTGGGGAATGACCTGCTCGACGACGAGCAAGCCGGTTTGATTGGGATACGCCGCGCGCACACGGGCCTCGGTGTCGGCGTCGAGACCCAAACGCCGCAGCTCGGCGAACGGCTTGTGGATGAACTCCGTCTCCAGGGTGCCGCGCGGCACCGGAGCTCCGTCGCGGATTTTCGCGAGCGCCACCTGCACGCGATCGAGCGGCAGGAAGAAGCTCGACGCCGCTTGCGAGTTGGCGCCAGCGTTGAGCGCCACGACGCGGCCTTCGATATCGACCACGGGTGAGCCCGATGAGCCGCCCGAGGTGCCCGACGCCGCCTGCAGATAGAACGTGTTGAAGTCGTTGTAGTTGCCCCGACCGTAATTCGGCGCTTGCCGATCGAGTCGAGCGATGGTCCCGGCGAGAATCGACAGCTGCTCGCCCGCATCGTTGCCCACCACACGGATGTCGCGGCCGATCTGCGCGGCTTCGGGCACGAGCGCGAGCTCGGTGGGCCGCATGAACTTGAGATCCGCGGGGTTGTAGCGGAAGAAGCCGAAGTCGTGAATCGGATCGCGATACACGGGCACCAGCTCGACTTCCTCTTGATTGAGGAACACGGCCTGGGCGCGCACCGGGCCCGGCGTGACCACGTGCCGATTGGTCAAGATCAAGCCGCGCTTTGCGTCGACGACGAAACCCGTGGCCTGGCTCGACTGATTACGCTCGGTATCGAAAGCGCGGGTACTGTCGATTTGGATCGAGACCACACCCGAGGCGATACGCTCGAGCGTGCGATTCCAGGTTTGCTCCTGCGCGGTCAGCGGTTGACCGATGGCGGTCACGACCACGAGCAGGCCCCCGAGAACGAGAGCTTTGATTTGTCTCATAAGCGTTCGATTCTATGCTTGCGACTCTGCGTGTGACCAGCGTAGCCGGTTTTTGCTCCCGGCGGAGAGGCCGAGGGCCTGCTCCATGAGCAGCCGCTTCACGGGACCCATGCCGTTCACGGCACGCATGCCGAGCGCCCGCACCGGCGCGGCCCAGGTGGGCAGCTGAAAGAGTCGGTGCAAACCATCGAAGGCCGCTTGCATCTTGAGATTGTCGCCTTTGCGCTGGCGCTCGTAGCGACGCAGCACCTTGAGATCACCGGCATCCTCACCTGCCGCCACGGCGTCCTCGATCACGGCCGCGAGACACGCGGCGTCGAGCAGCCCGAGATTCATTCCCTGCCCCGCGAGCGGATGCACGGTATGCGCCGCATCGCCTACGAGCGCCACGCGCGGCACGCAGTAGTGCAACGCATGCGTTGCCTGCAGTGGGAACCCCACGCGCTGCGTGCACGAGGTGAGCTCGCCGAGCACGCCCGCGCTCGCAGCTTGCAGCGAGGCGAGAAAGTCCGTGCCGCTCGCAGCGAGCAAGCGCTCGGCCTCCGCCGTCGGCAACGACCACACGATCGAGCTCCGGCCGTCGGCGAGCGGCAGCAACGCGAGCGGTCCGCCCGGCAGGAATCGCTGCCAGGCGGTCTGCCGATGCGGCAGCGTGCTCGCGGCGTGCGCGACGATGGCGGTCTGCGCGTAGCTCACGCCGCGCAGGGGCAGATCGAGCAGGCGGCGCACCGCCGAGTCGCTACCATCGGCTGCGAGCAGGGCCGTGCCCTCGAGGGTGCCACCGTTGGCGAGGCGCACCGTCACTCCGCGCGCACCCACCTCCACGGCCTCGAGGGCAGCACCGATGCCGATCTGCGCGTTCGGCAGTGACGCGAGTGCGGCGGCGAGCACGCTACGCAGCAGATTGTCTTCGACGATGTGGCCTAAGTCGGGTTCGCCGATGTCGGCGCTATCGAAATCGAGCGCGTTCGCGGCAAACGGTGCCGCGCCCTCCCACACGTGCATACGCCGGTATGGCGAGGCGCGCGCGGCGAGGATCTTCTGCCACACGTCGAGGTGCTCGAAGAGCTGCTGCGAGGCGCGCGATAACGCGTAGACGCGCAGGTGGATCTCCTCGGCCTGCCAGCGCGGCAACGGTCGCGCTTCGAGCACCTGCACGCGCAGCCGGTCCGCGCAGCGGCCCGTGGCGAGCAGCGCGGCCACGGCCAGCCCTACCGTGCCGGCGCCGGCAATGAGGATCGTGGGTGTGGTCCGCTGCACGCGCCTTCAGAAGAGCTTGAGCCCGCGCGCGAGCCGCGGCAGGCGCCCGGCCTTGCCCATCGTCTGTCGCGCGAGCAACGCCTTCGCGCCGGGCAGCAGGTCGAAGGCCATGAGGCCCAAGCCGCGGCCGAGGCCGAAGCCGGGCGCCGCCTCACCGAACAACTGAATGAGGCCGTGCGTGAAAATCGACACGCGTTGCCGATCGGCCGCGCGCCAGGCCTCGTAGCGCTCGAGGAGATCGTTAGCGCCGATGTCCACCGGTGTGCCGGGCGGCGCGGCGAGCAGCGCGTCCGCGATCACCTCCGCGAGTGTTGCCACATCGCGCAACGCGAGGTTGAAGCTCTGTCCGGCCACGGGATGGAGCCGCATCGCGGCGTCGCCGATGAGCACGGCGCGTTGGCCATGCAGCGCACCGCTCGCGACCCGCGCGAGCGGATAGATACGCCGCTCGCCGATGCGCGTGAAGCGACCGAGCCGTTGGCCGAAGGCGGATTGCAGCTCGTCGCGAAACGCGACCTGGGGCAGCGTTGCGATGTCCTCGGCCACGGCGGCCGGCAGCGTCCAGATCACGGCGGCGCGCCCCCCCGTCAACGGCAGCAACGCAATCGGCCCTCGCGGCGTGAAGCGCTCGAACGCGCGGCCAGCGAGTGGCGCCTCGGTGGTGCAGTTGAAGATCACGGCACATTGCTCGTAGTCATGCTCCTTCACGGGCACACCCAGTGCCGCACGTAGCGCCGAGCGGGCGCCGTCGGCTGCCACCGCGAGCCGGCCCCGCACCTCGAAGGTTCGACCCGCCTGCTCTATTGTGGCCGTGGTGTGTTGCTCGCCGAGGACGAGCGCCGTCACCTTGGCCGGCGCCAGTGCGGTGAAACGCGGCGCCCGCTGCAGCCGTTCCCAGAGCACGCGGCCGAGTGCCTGGTTCTCGACCGTGTAGCCGAGCGCTGGCACTCGCTCCTCGGCCGCGCGGATGCGTGCCGCACCGAAACGCCCGCGCTCGGAGATGTGAATGGCGCGAATCGCCTCGGCATAGCCGTCGAGGTCGGGCCAAAGACCTAAGGCCGCGAGAATTTGCTGCGAACCGTTGGCGAGCGCGGTGACGCGAGCATCGAAGCTCGGCTGCTCGAGCATGCGCACCTCGTGCGCTTCGATGAGCACAGTGTCGAGCGGCAACTCCGCGAGCGCACAGGCGAAAGTCGAGCCCACTGCGCCGCCGCCGACGATCAGCACGTCGCAGTCGCGGCACTGAGCGGCGCTCACACGCGGCCGTCCATGTGGCGTTCGATCTCGTCGATGGTGGTCGGCAGGCCGCGCGTCAGCACGTCGGGGCCGTTGCGCGTCACCTGCACATCGTCCTCGATGCGAATACCGATGCCGCGCCAGCGCTTGTCGACACTCTTCTCGCCCGGCGCAACGTAGATCCCGGGCTCGATCGTCATGACCATGCCAGGCTCGAGCAGCCGCCACTGCTCGGCCAGCTTGTAGTCGCCGACATCGTGGACGTCGAGGCCGAGCCAGTGCCCCGTTTTGTGCATGAAGAATTGGCGGTAGGCGAGCGACTTCACGAGCTGCGGCACCCGGCCCTCGAGCAAACCCAGGTCCTTCAAGCCCTTCGTGATGACGCCGACGGCCGCGTCGTGCGGATCGTTCCAGTGGTTGCCCGGCACCGCCTTGGCCGTGGCAGCGTGGTTGGCTTCGAGCACGAGCCCATAGAGCTCGCGCTGCGGCTCGCTGAATGTGCCGTTCACGGGGAACGTGCGCGTGACGTCCGATGCGTACATTGCCAGCTCACAACCGGCATCGATGAGGACGAGGTCGCCGTCGACGAGCTCGGCGTCGTTGGCGCGGTAGTGCAGCACACAGGCGTTGGCGCCAGCAGCCACGATCGGCGGATACGAGCACTCGGCGCCGTGACGACGGAACTCGTGAAGGAATTCCGCTTCGAGCTCGTACTCTCTCATGCCCGGCTTGCAGGCGCGCATGGCGCGGCTGTGCGCGGCGACGGCGATGCGCGCGGCCTGGCGCATCACGCCGGTCTCCGCGCGGCTCTTGTAGAGGCGCATCTCGTGCAACAGGTGATCGAGCGCGACGAGCTCGCTCGGCGCGTGGCCGCTCTGGCGCTTCGAGTTCAACGTCTGGATGAACGCGAGCAGGCGCTGGTCGAACTCGTGGGCACCGAGGGAGTAATAGACGCGATCGCTGCGCTCGAGCAGTCCCGGCAGGATGTCGTCGACGTCGTTGATCGGAAACGCGTCGTCGGCGAGGAAGCTCGCCACGGCGCCCTCGGGCCCATGCCGCGCCCCGTCCCAGAGCTCGCGTTCGGGGTTGCGCTCGCGGCAAAACATCAGGAACTCGCCCTGCGGTCGGCCGGGCACGAGCACGGCCACGGCCTCGGGCTCGGCAAAGCCCGTGAGGTAGTAAAAATCGCTGTCTGGACGATAGGTGAACAACGTGTCGCGGCTGCGCACACGCTCGGGCGCAGCGGCCAGGACGGCGATGCCACCTGCGCCGATGAGATCCATCAGGTGCCGGCGCCGGCGGGCAAATTCCTTACTGTTCACGACTCGCACCTCGACTGGTCAGTGCACATCACGCGCCGCGACAGCGCGGCGCGGGGCTAGCTCCTCGAACACGAGCTGCACGCTGACGCGCACATACTCTATGAGCTCGGCCAGGGCGAAATCCGGTTGGTCCTCGCCGGCGGCCTCGGCTTCGCTCATGCCGGCACGGCTGATTTCGGCAAAGTCGGCGAGTATCTCGCCGATCTCCGCGAGACTCGCGGCCTCGTTCGCCGCGCCTACGTCGGGCGCGCTCACACCAACGCCACCGAGAAAGCCATGGCACCAGAACGCCAGCGCCTGCACCTGCTCCTCGAGCGGTTCATCGTCGGTCGGCAACAGCGGCCGGAACGCGAGCTCCTCGCCATCGAGCATGCGCCAGCTCGCGCTCACGAGCTCTTGCAGAGAGTCGTCAACACCCGCTGCCGAGTCGAGCTCCTGATCCGCGAGGGAGTCTCTGACCCACCTCTCGGCCGCCGACGCAGCGCCCGCGCACAACGCACCGCAGATGCCGCCGTGCAGCTCCGCGAGAGCCACGACCACACCCGCACTCGCGAGCGAGTCGCGCAGCGCAGCATAGTCGAGGGCGGTGCTGCCAGGGCCAGGTGTCACGTCACGTTCCCGCGCGGTCTAAGCGCACGCGCATGCTATCACCGCCGCGAGTGTTATTGACCCTCGGCTGCCCACAGCTCTATATTCGCGCCATGACTGATCAAACCAATCATCGCTTCGAAGTCGAGCTGCGTCGCTTGGAAAAGCGCTTGGAGGAGCTCGTCGTCGTTTGCCGACAGTTGCAAGAAGAAAACCAATCACTGCGGCACCGGCAAGACACCCTGATGTCGGAGCGCGCCTCGCTGCTGCATAAGAACGAGCAGGTCCGCGGCCGCGTCGAGGCCATGATCGGGCGTCTGAAAGGGATGGAGCTGGCTTCGTGAGCGACCCGTTCGCCCATGTGACGATCCGCATACTGGAAAAGGAATACCACGTCGCTTGCCCGGCCGAGGAAAAGGCCGCATTGCTCGCGTCGGCGGAGCTGCTCAACGGCAAGATGCGCGAGATTCGCGATAGCGGGAAGGTGGTCGGCCTCGACCGCGTGGCCGTCATGGCCGCCCTGAATCTCGCCAACGAGCTCATGAGAACGCAAGCTCAGGACGAAGAGTTAAAGAACATCGTGGGCCTCAGGATTAGAGCCATGCGCGAGCACCTCGACTCTGCACTCGGCCCGGCGAAGCAACTCTCTCTATAATCAGCCTTGGTGCTCCCTGCGGTGTACGACGCGGACGAAAGTCTCTCGGACCCTAAATCGTGAATATGGGGTTAAGCTCTGTCGGTGGTGTTGTGCATATCCGGTCTAACCGGAGAGCCTTCAGCCACCACGGCGTACCCCACTTGTTGCTCCGGTTCGAGAGCAACGGTCCGTGACGGCACAGGCGGGGAGCATCATTTCAGACCTGGAGATCGACCGGCGGTCGTTGCGCAAAAAGGTGCGCGCCGCGCGGCGCGCGCTATCCCCCGCCGAACGCGGCAGCGCCGATCGCACCATTGTCGCCCACCTTCGCAACCTGCCGCAGTTTCGCCGCGCACGGCACATCGCCGTATTCCTCGCGTTCGACGGCGAGCCATCGCTGGCACCGCTGATCGCGGCCGGGGCAGCTCGCGGCAAGCGGTTCTATGCGCCCGTGATCACGCGCAAGCACATGCACTTCGCCGAGCTCGACACGCACGCCGCGCTCGCCCGCAACTTCTTCGGCATCCTCGAGCCATCGCTCGGCCGCGCGATCGACGCGCGGAGGCTCGACCTCGTGTTGACGCCGCTCGTGGCCTTCGACGACCGCGGCGTGCGCATCGGCGTCGGTCGCGGCTACTACGACCGTTGTTTCCGTTTTCTCCGCACCCGCGAGCGCTGGCGCAGACCGAAGCTGCTCGGTGTGGCGTACGAGCTGCAACGGGTTCCGCCGCTGCCCAAGCAAAGCTGGGACATACCTCTATGGGGCGCGATTACCGAAGCGGGGGTACGGCGATTTTAGCGGAGGTTTCTGCCCATGAATCACTGGCTTATGAAGTCCGAGCCGGAGACGTTCGGCATCGACGCGCTGGCGAAGAGTCCACTCCGCACGACCCATTGGGACGGCGTGCGCAACTTCCAGGCGCGGAATTTCATGCGCGACCAGATGCGCATCGGCGACCTCGCGTTCTTCTACCACTCCAACTGCGCCGAGCCCAGCATCGTTGGCATCGTCAAGATCGTCAAAGCGGGCTATCCGGATCGTTCGGCATTCGATCCGCGGGATGCGCACTACGATCCTGATAGCGACCAGGACAAGCCACGTTGGTACATGGTCGACGTGCGATTGCAGCGCAAGCTCAAGCGGCCGATTGCGCTTACAACACTGCGAGAGCACAGCAACGGCGCGCTCAAAGGCATGGCGTTGCTCAAACGCGGCAACCGTTTGTCGATCACTCCGGTGAGCACCGCACATTGGAAATTCATTCTGAATCTCGAGTGAGCGCTGTGACTTCTCGTGCTGTGGCGGTCGTCGCACATCGCGCGCGAATGTTCGTCGGTGCGCGACAAAGATGCGCAAATTTTATAACACGCTGGAAATCTTGATCGTTTTATATATACTCAACGCCGTCGATCCCGACAACGGAGACTACCCATGGCCTCTATGAAGAAAACGTCAGTGAAGAAGTCGAAGAAAAAGAAACGCAAAGTAGCGAAGAAGCCGGCAAAGAAACGCGGCAAAAAGAAGAGAGCCGCGAAGAAAGGCAAGCGGAAAACCCGCCGCAAAAAACGCTAACATCAAATAGCGTAAGCAAGTGTAGTGCCCGCCAAGTTGCGGGCACTCTCTTTTTGGAGCGACTCTTTAAGATGACGCAGGACATCAACAAGCGTCACGCTGCTACAGCAGCGTTGTCCTACATCAAAGAAGGGATGGCGCTTGGTATCGGCACCGGCAGCACGGTCGATATCCTGATCGAGTTGCTCGCGCCCCTCGCGAGCAAGCTCGGCCCGGTTGTTTCGAGCTCCGAGCGTTCCACGGAGAGGCTCGCGGAAGTGGGCATTAGCATCGTAGAGCTCTCGGCCGTGGGAGATCTCGATCTGTATCTGGACGGCGCCGATGAGGCGACCAAGCATCGGCACCTCATCAAAGGCGGCGGCGGCGCGTTGACGCGCGAGAAGATCGTGGCGGCTGCGTCGCGACGCTTCGTCTGCATCATCGACGACACTAAGCTCGTGCCGACGCTCGGCCGATTCCCATTGCCCATCGAAGTGATACCTATGGCCCGGTCGTACGTGGGACGGCAGATGGTCAAGGCCGGCGGCCAACCGATCTGGCGACGCGACTTCGTCACCGACAACGGCAATCACATCATCGACGTGCACAACCTGCGCATCGCGAACCCGCTCGAGGTCGAAACGCGCTTCAACCAGATCGCGGGCGTCGTGACCGTTGGCATCTTCGCCAACCGCCCCGCCGACGTCTTGCTGATCGGCAACGCCACTGGCGTCAAGACGGTCCAGTAACGCGCGCGAGTCAGCGAACCCGCTCAGGGGCGTGGTGTCGCGAGCCCGCGTTTGCTCGCGGTGCCAAACGTCGTGTCGGTGCGCGCGAGCCGGCGGTTAGCACGGTGCCAAACGTGACGTCGGCGTGCGAGAGCCCTTTCGGCACCGCTGCAAGTACGTCCCTGTAAGCTGCGACGCCACCGTTCCCACAGCTGCGCCCGCTCCGTCGCCCCAATCGCTCGCCACAGTCTCCTGCCCATACAACCCTCCTTCCAAAAAGCGGATGAGTGTTGCACCGACCAGTTGAGATCACCCCATGGCGCCGACGCTGCCGAAAAGGGCTCTCGCACGCCGACATCACTCTGTAAGCGCGTTGGGCAGGCTCGCGTTTGAAGTTAGCGACACCCGTGCAACCGGGCGACGTGATTCTTCGGAGCCCACGAACGGAGCCTCGATCGGCGTTCCGGGCGCGCCTCTATGAGGTGTTGGCCGCCGGGACGCTCCGCGACAGGGATGTCGCGGCGCGAGCCTACAGGGATGTATTCACGGCGTTCCCGGCCGACACCTCAGAGAGCGCGCTTCGGGACGCCGCGCGGTGACGACAAAAAGGAGGGGTGGCTGGGGGACTAGGATTCGAACCTAGGTTCTCGGAGTCAGAGTCCGATGTCCTACCGCTGGACGATCCCCCAATTCGGGGCACCCCTGCGGGTGCCTTGCCTGGGGCCGGCGCTCGGCCGGGAGCGCCAGCGTCGCCGACTAGCGCTTCGAGTACTGCGGACGTCTGCGAGCCTTGCGCAAGCCCACTTTCTTCCGCTCGACCTCGCGCGCGTCGCGGGTTACGAACCCCGCCTTCCGCAGCGACTTACGCAAACCTTCATCGTAATCCATGAGGGCCCGGGTGATGCCATGGCGAATAGCGCCGGCTTGACCCGTGGTGCCACCGCCGCGGACCGTGACGTGCACGTCGAATTTGCCCTCGGCCTCGGCGACCGCGAGCGGTTGGCGCACGATCATTCGGGCCGTTTCGCGGCCGAAAAACACATCGAGCGGCCGACCGTTGACAATGATGTCGCCGTTGCCAGGCTTGAGGAATACGCGGGCTGCCGAGGTCTTGCGACGGCCGGTGCCGTAGTTGATTTCTATGGCCATGGGCTAGAGCTCCAACGGTTTCGGCTGCTGCGCGGCGTGCGGATGCTCCGCGCCACGTACGACCTTGAGTTTCTTGAACATTTGCCGACCGAGCGAGTTCTTCGGCAGCATGCCTTTGACGGCGATCTCGATGGCCCGCTCGGGGTGCGTGGCGAGCATTTTCTCAAGGGGCTCGGACTTCATGTTGCCGATCGTGCCCGTGTGGCGGTAGTAGATCTTGTCCTTGAGCTTGCGGCCCGTGACGCGGATCTTCTCGGCGTTGATGACGACGATGAAATCGCCCGTGTCGACGTGCGGCGTATAAATGGGCTTGTGCTTGCCGCGTAGCCGGTGGGCGAGCGCCGTGGCCAGGCGACCGAGCGTCTTACCCTCGGCGTTGACCAGGAACCAATCGCGACGGACCGACTCCGGCTTGGCGGAGAATGTTTTCATGCTGTTCGAGCTCTAGATGGAGCCGGCTCAGGCCGGCCAAAGAGGCGGAATCTTACTGGCGCCCGGGGGGCCGCGCAAGCCAAGGTGCGCCCCGACCTATCTATATAATGCTGCCATGCAAGCGACGCTCCCTTGGCCCGACCGCCTGATAGCCGCTCTCGACCAGGGCCTTCGAGCCCTCAGCGCCTCCAATACCGCCACCCGCCCCTCGCCGGCCGCGGGCGTGGCCGAGGGAGAGCTTTCGAGCAGCGAGCGCCGGCAGAGCGCCGCCCTCATGCGCGTCAATCACGCCGGCGAGATCGCCGCCCAGGCCCTCTACAGCGGCCAAGCCTTGGTGGCGCGCTCGCAGAGGACGCGGCAACTCCTGGCCACCGCTGCGACCGAGGAGCGCGATCATCTCGCTTGGTGCGCCGGGCGGCTCGACGAGCTCGGCGGTCGACCGAGCCTGCTCGACCCGTTCTGGTACGCCGGCAGCTTTTGCATCGGGATATTGGCCGGCCTCGGCAACGACGCTCAGAGTCTCGGCTTCGTTCAGGAGACGGAACGCCAGGTGGAAACGCATCTCAACGATCATCTGCGCCGGTTGCCGGAACAGGATGCCAAGAGCGCGGCGATTCTCACGCGCATGGCTGAGGACGAAGCACGTCACGGCACGACGGCGGGCCTCGCCGGCGGCGCCGAGCTACCCAGGCCCATTCGTCGTTGCATGGGGTTTGGCGGTGAGATTTTGCGGCGAATCGCTTGGATCGTGTGACCAATGTCTCAGGTCGACGCATAACTTACTTGCCAGTAGCTGGAGAATTGATTAAATACTGCGTTACGTCAAACCGGAGCCCGTCATTATGGAAGAAGCCCTCAGGCCCTTGAGCGATGTCCCGGCGATCAATCGCTTCTTGAGCTACTGCCGAGTCAGAACCATACCGGGGAAGACGGTGATGATTCACGCCGGCGATCTGCCCGACGTCCTCTACTACATCGTCGACGGCTCCGTCGAAGTGATGATCGAAGACGAAGACGGCAACGAGATGGTTCTCGCCTATCTCAACAAAGGCCAGTTCTTCGGTGAAATGGGTCTGTTCTACGAGCAGCCCACGCGCAGCGCTTGGGTACGCACTCGCTCCGAAAGCGAGATCGCGGAGATGACCTATCCGCGCTTCCGCCAAATCGCGTCGGAGAGCCCCGGCTTGATTTTCGAGCTCGCCACGCAGCTCGCCACACGCCTCGATCGGACCAACCGAAAGCTCGGCGATCTCGCCTTCGTCGACGTCACGGGTCGCGTGGCGCACGCCATCATGGATCTGTGCCGCGAGCCGGATGCGATGACGCATCCCGACGGCATGCAGATCAAGGTATCGCGTCAAGAGCTATCGCGCCTCGTCGGCTGCTCGCGCGAGATGGCTGGTCGCGTGCTCAAAGTGCTCGAAGATCAGGGATTGGTCCGCGCCAGTGGTAAGACCATCGTGGTGTTCAACGCGCGTCGGGAGCTGCCGAAAGCACGTCCCGAGGCGCTGCGCCGCCCGGCCTAAG
>Ga0208454_1000161_pt1 | contig 46060 bp, 32 predicted proteins | sample EasRivMeERMZT100_FD_187530 | JGI IMG/M metagenome (GOLD analysis project Ga0208454, IMG submission 187530) | Soil microbial communities from meander-bound floodplain in the East River, Colorado, USA - East River MetaG ERMZT100 (SPAdes) (version 2) | ecosystem: Environmental > Terrestrial > Soil...
AAGCGGTGGGTGGCAGTTTCATTTGGCTCAATAGACACAAGCCTTGTGACGCCTCCGCCGCTTCTTTGTTCAATGCAGCTATGAAATATCCGGGCTAGAGCATTTTAAATAAAACTGCAGCCAAGGTTTGTTCGGTAGGGCGGCGCTGCGGCGCCGCCTGGCCGCGCAGCAGCACGGCCCTACCCCTCCGCATCGGCCACAGAATTTCTGAAAACGCCATAATTGGGCTGCCCATTTCATCAGGAAACAGTAAGCTCTTCCTGTGCTGAAACTCGGCGTCAACATCGACCATATCGCTACGGTGCGCGAGGCGCGTTACCGCGGACGCGAACAAGGCGAACCCGATGTGGTTGAAGCCGCCTCCGTTTGCGAATCTGCCGGCGCCCATGGCATTACCGTTCACCTGCGCGAAGATCGCCGCCATATCCAGGACCGCGATGTGTGGCGATTGCGTGAGGTCATCAAAACCCGTCTCAATCTGGAGATGACGAACACGCCCGAGATCGTTGCCATCGCCCTTCGTGTCAAACCCGACATTGTTTGCTTCGTGCCGGAGCGACGCCAGGAGATCACGACCGAGGGAGGGTTGGACGCCGCGGCACATGGGAATGCGCTGGCGGAAACACGCAAACGAATGAATGACGCGGGCATCGAAGTGAGTCTGTTCATCGCTCCGGATGCGCCGCAGGTCGAAGCGTCAGCCAGAGTGGGCGCTCAATTCATCGAATTGCATACGGGCGCATTCGCTGAAGGCTCTCATCATCAGGCGAAGCGAGAGAAGGAAATCGAGCGCCTCATTGCGGCCGCATGGCAGGCCCATCAGCTTGGATTGCGCGTCAATGCCGGGCACGGCTTGAATTATCAGAATCTGTCCATGCTCTACCGCGTGCCGCATCTGGTGGAACTGAACATCGGCCATAGCATTGTCAGTCGCGCCATGTTTGTCGGACTTTCGGCTGCCGTTCACGAGATGCTCCAACTGATGGCGAAATACCCCGGTTAATCAAGGTTGCTTTCGCCATCGACTCACTCGCCAGAAGAACAAGCCAAAGAAAATCAGACCGCAGCCATTCACGCCCACGGTGTAGCCCAATTTGTAACTGCGACCTGTATTGTTGGGAGCATAAATCATCACGTCGTCTCCCAGGAGAAGATTGGGCAATGCCAGGGGCATGAGCGCGCCGTGGGCGATGCCCTGTCCAAAACCCGCCGTGCGCTGGCCTTGACGCAAAATGGCCGTTGAACAATGCAAGGCCCACGGGATGCATGTCGCCAGGACCAGCAGGCAAAGGATACGCCCCAATGCTTTTCCAAGCCGCCGTGAGGGCGGTGCCGCTTTCGCTTGAGTTGCCGACATCGTTTCCGTAGAGCAGAAGCATGTTTTTGGCCCGTCGCTCGGCGCAAGCAGAATATTTCGACGATCCGAGACGAAGTTTTGTCGAAGTCGCCGAAGGGTATCGTCAATTGGGCCGGATCAATCGCCTGTTTCTTTTCGCCGATCCGTTTCAACGTCTGCTCAGTAATTGGCTCGGATCCGAGAAGTGCCGCGAGCTTTCCGTGTTGGACCTCGGCGCTGGCGATGGCTCGCTCGGGCGGCAATTGACGCAGTGGGCTGCACGGCGCCGGTGGAGCTGGCGCGTGACAAACCTGGACGTGAGCCCTTTGGCGTTGCGGCTCAACCACGAGGGCCTCAATGTCGTCGGCTCGGCTCTTTCGCTGCCCTTCCGTGATGGGAGCTTTGATGTCGTCATCGCCTCGCAAATGACGCATCACCTGCCTGACGAGGCCGCCGTCACACAGCATTTTCGCGAAGCGTGGCGGGTGACCCGCGATGCTATCTTCGTGAGCGATGTGCATCGCAACCTGGCCATGATCGTGTTGGTCTGGCTGAGTGCGCACGCCACGGGACTTTCCAGAGAGATGCGCGGCGACGGCTTGCTTTCGGTGCGCCGCAGTTGGCGAATCCCAGAATGGAAAGCATTCGTGGCGGCGGCCCAAATTCCGCGCGCGCAAGTTTGGCTTTATGGTGGCGCGCGCATGATACTTCAAGCGCGCAAGGGAGATGAAAAGTGAACGGTAAACAAAACAGCTTCGTCCACCGACAGACCGTAGCAGCGGCTCGGCAGAGATTCTCAAAACCCAAATTCGGGAGGGCGAGCGTCCTCGCGAGCTTTGAATGTCCCGGGAAAAGTGTGCTCGCGGGGACGCTCGCACTCCCGTCAGCGAGAGTTTTGAGACAGTCCCTGCCGAGCACCGCTACGACCCTCGTCAGAAATACGGGTTAAAAAGCTTCCCTATCGCGCCCATAACCAGCGGAACCAACGCCATGTGTCCTGCACCGGGCGTATCTTGCTGTCTTCGGCGCGATAAATCACCTGGATGGGAACGAAGGCAATTTTGAATTGCGCCCGCGCAAAGGCGAGGAGCAGTTCGGATTCGATCTCAAAGTGAGTGGTCTCGATGGTCAGTTTGGACCAGGCCGGCAGATGCATCAGGCGGAATCCACATTGTGTGTCAGGAAGCTTCTGTCCTGCCAGGCGCCCTAATTTCCAGCTCATGAATCGGTTCGTGCAACGGCGTATCAGCGGCATGCCTGTCGGACACGCCATGCGGTTTCCAACGACCAGCACGGCCCCGCTGGTTTCAGCGCAGCGCAGGAATCCAGGAATGTCCGACGCCGCGTGTTGGCCATCCCCATCCATGGTCAGGGCCCAGCCAAATCCCCGTTCCGCCGCCCGTTGCCATCCGGCCCGCAACGCGGCTCCTTTGCCCTTGGGCTGCTCGTGGCGGAAGACATCTGCGCCGGCCTGAGCCGCCAGGCGCCCGGTCGAATCCGTGGAGCCATCGTCGATCACGATCGCGCTGGGCAGTTGCTGCCGCACCTCCCGGACAAGCCTTTCAATACTGGCTGCCTCGTTCAAACACGGAATGATGACGGCACATTGTGATGGCCAATCCACACGCAAAACCGTAAGGCAATCTTCAGTCGAGCCAAGTCAATTCTTCAGGGCGACCGCGGGCAGCCAGATGGTTAATATCGTCCTGACGGAGGGCTTTAACCCCCTGGCAGACCAAGTTTGGCCCGCCGCCTATCCCACGCAGGTGGTCAAAGCGCCAGAGGGCTGGCGCACTCCAAGACCTGGCGGAGTTCCGAGCGGCCCGGTGCGTGTGGCGCGATCTAAGTCGAGTGGCTTTTTTCTGTGGCGTCTGAGTTGTTTTGCCGCCGGATCAAGAAGATTTGCCACATCAGCAAACCCAGCGGCAACCAAATCAACCACATCGCGCGGTTCAGCAGCATCCATCCGTAAGTGAAGAACGCGCTGTTCTGCAGGAATGCCCGCGCGGCTTCATCGTTGGCGTGCCGGGCGAATACCGCGCCGCCGATGGCAAAATCGTGCGCCACGGCCGCACCACCAGTGGCAGCCAGCCAGCCCAGAGCAAAACCTCCGGAGGCCAGGTAACCTACCGCCCCGCCACCGACCGCGTAAATGCCTAGCGCAAATCCCGCCATACTCAACAAACCCAGCCCAACACCGCCAATCGCCAGCAAGCCCACCGCGAAACCGCCCACACTCACGGTTCCCACGGCCAGACCGCCAAACGCGAAGAGAACGCCGTAGGCAATATTCCCCATCGCAATCCAGCCTTTGGCCGGCAACATTTTTCCTTCATGTTTGCATTCCATCCGAATGTGGATCAGTGGCAGGCCCAGCAGCGTCCATCGGCTGCGATACTCGCGCGGCTGGGAAGTCCACGGCTGAGTCCGAGGCTGCACGCCGGGCGGTCGTTTCGCCGCCTCTTCGCTTCGGATGCGGCGCTGCGTGCGATTCGTCCAGAGGATGAGCGCCGTCAAACCGATAGCATAGGCAAATCCCATGCTGATGAATGCAATGGTCACGACCACGGGATGGGTTTTCCACCAGGGATGAGAGCGGACGCTAAGAAATACGAATGCAAAGATCATCAGGCAGAAAAGCCCCGCTAGCGTCCAGGTGATCTTGGCCACCTTGATCATGAACTGCCGTTCGCGTGGAGAATCGGTGTTCTCGATGCTCACCTTGGTGCCCAGCACGCCACCAAGAATCCCAACAATCGGACCAAGAATCGCGCCGACCAATCCGATGGAGGCGGCGGCTTTGGCGGTGGCGCTTCCTTTCACCGCCGCGGCGCCCACGGTGGCTGCGCTGGCCGAAGTGACAAACATCGGCAAGGCCGCCAGCACACCCAGCGTGAAAGCCCGGCCCGGTGCGGATTGCTTGAGCGCACCTTCCACGAACGCGGTGACTTGCTCGGCCAGCAGCTTCCGCCCGCGCGAGAGCCGTTGTTTTACGGTGTCCTCGCTCAAATCCAGCAACGTTGCCGTCTGTTGCACCGACTGGCCTTGGCGATAAAAGAGGATGAGCGGTTCACGGTAAGTTTCGGGAATGTGTTCCAGGGAACGCCAGAGCAGGGCTTGTTCCTCGTGGTTGATGGCATGGTCCGAAGGGAGCGGCTCGAGCGTCGCCGCTTCGTGGGCGGCGTCCAGCGTTTCGGCTGTGCGCAGCGGTTCGCGACCTTCGCGGCGAAGCGCGCTGTTGATTCGGTTCCGCGCAATCCCGCACAACCACCCGCGCAGTTTGCCCGGTTCGCGCAACATCCGGAGGTGCTTCCAGGCGGTGATGAAGGTTTCCTGGGCCAGGTCTTCGCTCTGGCCGAGGCTGCCCGTGGCGCTGTAGGCGAGCGAGCAGACCAGCGATTGATATCGGGTGACAATGGCGCCGAACGCGTCACGGTTGCCCGTAAGGCTCTGCGTTACAAGGTCGGCATCGGTTGCGTCTGGTCCGGTCCGCATGCTGGTGGTCATCATATCACCGCATCAGTGGCACAAACACGGCGAAAGGTGACAGACGATCTTAAGCGTCCTTGGAAGGGGTCTTCCGAGGGTGCATCTGGAAGTACCCGTAAGAAGGGTGTGATTAAAAGTGGGTGAGATAGTACCTCTGAAACTGGGGACAGGAATGTCCCCCAACCTGCCGGCTGAAAGCCGGCGCTACGTAGCGCTGGCTTTCAGCCGGCAGGTTGGGCGACTTTCTAGTCGCCCGTTCACCCACTTTTAATCACGCCCCGGAAAGCCCTGCCGCACTTGAACAATTGCCAAAAGTGAAATCTAATGGCGTTGGCATGAGCGCTTTGTGCTTTCAAAATGTGCGCGGCCACCTGACGGCGTTGCTGGCGGCCATAGCGATGTTCTGCGGCGCCGTGCCGATCCAAGCCAACGACCGGCTGCGGTTGATCATCGAGACCGACGCCGGGGGCGATCCTGACGACGAACAATCGCTAGTGCGCTTTCTTCTCTACGTCAATGAATGGGACGTCGAAGGCATCATCGCCAATCGGCGCGAGGCGCGTCCCGGTGAAAACAGGAATCCGGAGCGCACCGGGCTTGGCATCGTGCGGCGATTGCTGAAGGCGTACGGCGAGTGCTACACGAACCTTGTTCAACAGGATTCGCGCTATCCCACGCCTGACCTCCTTTGGCGACGCACCGTTGCGGGCTACGACGACACAGATGAGGCGGTGAATTTGATTATTGCCGCCGTGGACAAACCGGACGAGCGCGTCGTCTGGTATTCGGATTGGGGCACGGACGTGGGGGGTGCGACCAACAACCTGCGACGCGCGCTCGACCGCGTGCTCCGTGAGCGCGGACCCGAAGGTTACAAAAAGTTCAAGAGTCGTTTGCGACTGTCATCGACCGACGTTTTCAGCGATCACACCCTGAAGATCGAGCCGGCATTTCCGCTTTGGGTGGACACCTTTCGCCCGCCCCTGGACGGCAGGCGCTGGTATCATCGCTTCTCCGGCATTACCGCAAAGGCCGGCGGATTCGATCTGATGAGAGATTGTCTCACCGGGCACGGGCCGCTCGGCGCGCTTTATCCAACCAACACGACGCACTGGCAAAAAGAAGGCGACACCATGACGTTTCTCTATCTGGTGCCGACGGGCATGAACGATCCGGAGCAACCCGGTTGGGGCAGTTGGGCTGGACGTTACGGTCTTAACGAGACGTTTTCCGGGAAGCCTTACTTCTGGGCCAATCAGCGCGATGCCTGGAACGGCGCCACCAATCGCGACAATACCCTGAGCCGTTGGGCTGCGGATCTTCAAAATGATTTTAAGGCTCGGCTGGATTGGTGCGTAAAATCATTTGAGGAGGCAAACCATGCGCCATCCGCAATGGTTAATGGCCAGGCCGGAAAGCGCATCCTGCATTTGGAGGTCGCGGCGGGAACACCTGTGCGACTGAGCGCTGAGGGTTCCAGCGACACGGACGGCAACCAGCTCGCATACGAGTGGATTGTCTACGCGGAAGCGGGCACATACGCCGGGGCAGTGCGGCTGGAAAACGCCTCCGCTGCGCAAGCGATCCTGCACGTTCCGCTGGAGGCGGCGGACAAGACCATTCATGTTGTGCTGACCGTTCGCGATGATGGCGCTCCACCGCTGGTTGCGTATCGCCGTGTCATAGTGCGCGGGCGTGCGGCGGCACAGAAATAGACGTTGACTGTTGGAGCACTCAAAAGACATTCAGGCCACACGCTTGATGAAAAGCTTCGACCCAAAGCCGACACCAGGAAATGGGAGCTTGCTGAGACGCATACTCCCGCAAAGCCGCCGTGCGGCCTCTCGCAGACGCTTGTCGGCTCAAGTGTTTCCTCAAGAGTGGGAGTCGGTATTGCTCAGCAACGTGGCCCACTATTGCCTGTTGAGCAAAGAGGAACAATCTCATCTGCGGAATGACGCGCGAATCCTCCTTGTCGAGAAACAATGGGAAGGGTGCGGCGGTCTTAAAATGACCGACGAAATCAGACTTACCATCGCTGCCCAAGCGGCGCTGATGTTGTTGGGTTTGAAGAATGATTACTTCAGCCGAGTGCTTTCGATTGTCGTGTTCCCTTCGGAGTTTGAACTGCCAAAAGAGGAATGGGAGGACGAAACGGCCAAAGGGCAGGTCGTGGATGGACAAGCTGTTAATTACGGTCCCGTAATTCTGTCATGGGATACCGTCCTGGCGGAGGGACAAAATCCATCCATGGGACATAACCTTGTTATCCATGAATTCGCGCATCAGTTGGACTTCCTGGACGGTTACACGAACGGAGTTCCACCGCTTAAAGGCAAGCAACAGTTCGCCAAATGGCGGCAGACTATGACCGCTGAGTTCACGCGCTTGAGACGAGATTTCCGCAAGGGCCGGGATACTTTTCTTGGTGACTATGCGGCAACCAATGCAGGCGAGTTCTTCTCCGTCGCCTCGGAACGATTCTTCATGGTTCCGATGAAACTACGGCATTACCATGGGAAGCTATACCATTTGCTGGCGGAATCATACCGTGTTGATCCCGTGCGCTGGTTTGCCGGGCGAGGACAATAGATCACCATCCAGTATTTGCGTTGCCTCTGCTCCTCCGGGCGTGATTAAAAGTGGGTGAACGGGCGACTAGAAAGTCGCCCAACCTGCCGGCTGAAAGCCGGCGCTACGACGTAGCGCCGGCTTTCAGCCGGCAGGTTGGGGGACTTTCCTGTCCCCAGTTTCAGAGGTACTATCTCACCCACTTTTAATCACACCTTGCTCCTCCAGAACGCAAAACTTCTGCTTGAGGAGCGGACTGGCCTCTTCTAAAACAGCGTCTATAGCGACTGCCAAAAGCAATTTCCGAATCGAGCCAGAGACTGAGGTTGCTCCGCCTCACCGAGGCCCGCTCCAGGAGCGCGGGTCTGCGACCCGCAGCATGTCCGATAGGTTGCTGATCGGAGCTTGCTTTTGGCAACCGATCTAAAAACCAAATTCCATGAGCTCCACATCACTTCGTCGTTTTGTCACCGCAGCTGACGCGGTGCGTGTGCAATCACCCTGGACGCTGGAAGAGTGGCTGTGCCGTTCGGACGTGGTGAAGAACGAGCATCTGTTGTTGGTGCGGGCGAACATGGACCCTTTTCGCTGTCATCCCTTTCACAATCATCCCACGCGCGAAGAACTCATCTATATTGTTTCCGGCCAGGCTGAACAATGGGTTGGCCAAGAGCACCGCATTCTTAAGCCCGGCGAAATGGCCTTCATCCCGATGGGCGAAATCCACGGAACCTACAATCCCTTTGCCGAAAAACTGATCTTCCTGGCCATTCTCTCTCCCGCTCAAGCAGCCGAGCCGGGCATCGTGGATTTCTCCACTCAAGAGCCGTGGGCTTCGCTACGCAAGGGATTCCCGTCCGTGACGTGAGCCTCATGGGAATACATCGTCGGCTTTTCAGTCCTGGCGCTCATTTTTTAACGCAGAGGACGCTGAGGATTGCGCAGAGGAGCGCAGAGTCCGGCTTTGTCCTCCGCGTCCTCTGCGAATGCCTTTGCGTCCTCTGCGTTGAGCAGCAGCCCGCGACTTAGTCAGTTGTGTTATGAAAGCAATTTCGGTTTACGCCACCATGCTCCTGGTATCTTTTGCCTCGCACGGTGCTTCGCCCCCGGAACCGGGTTCAACCATCCCGCTCTTTGATGGCCGCACCCTCGCGGGTTGGGAGGGCAACACCCGGCTCTGGCGCGTGGAGAACGGTGCCATCACCGGCGGCTCTCTTACCGAAACAATCCAGCACAACGACTTTCTCTGCACGACACGCGAGTTCACCAATTTTGTTCTGCGGCTCAAGTTCAAGCTCGCAGGCACAACTGGCTTCATCAATTCCGGTGTCCAGGTCCGCAGCCGCCGCGTGCCGAACGATCACGAGGTCGCCGGTTATCAATGCGACATCGGCGATCCCGATTGGTGGGGCACGCTTTATGATGAGGCGCGCCGCAATCGCGTGCTCTTTCCCACCGACATGATCGCGCTGGAACCCGCGTTGCGCCGGGCCGATTGGAACGAATACGTCATTCGCGCCGACGGTCCGCGGCTCACACTCTGGATAAACGGCGTGCAGACGGCGGATTATTACGAAGAGGATCCGTCTGTCGCGAGCTCGGGCGTCATCGGCATCCAGGTCCACGGTGGCGGCAAGGCACTCATTCAGGTGAAGGACATCACCGTTGAAGAATTGCCCGACACCCCGGCTCATGCGCGATTCGTGGGGCCACCCGCGCCCGCCAAACCGCCCAGGGCGTCCCCGCTTTCGCCAGATGAACAACGCGGGACCTTCACCTTGCCGCCGGGTTTCGAGATCGAACTGGTTGCCAGCGAAGCAGAAGGTGTCGGCAAACCCATCACCGTCGTGTGGGACGCTGCGGGACGGATGTGGACGATGACGGCCTTCGAATATCCCGTCGATGCCAACGACAACAAGGAAATCGCCGCCGCCCTTTACAAAGATCCGCGTCGTGATCGCGTCTTCGTCTTCGACGACCCGCACGGCCCGGGCCCGCACCAACCGCGCGTCTTTGCCGATGGCCTGGCGATTCCTCTGGGCCTGCTGCCTTACAAGGATGGCGCGTTCGTCCAGCACGGCTCCGACATTTTGTTTTTGCGTGACACGGACAAGGATGGCCGGGCCGACCAGCGCGAAGCGGTGCTGACGGGTTTTGGCATTGGCGATTCGCATTTGTTGCCCCATCAATTCACGCGCGCGCCGGGCGGATGGATTCTCTTCGCACAGGGCGCGTTCAACGATTCGCTCGTGCGCACCAAAGCGGGAGCGAGCATTGAGTTTAACCGCACGTTGCTTGGCCGCTTCACTCCGGATGGCATGAAGTTCGAGACGATCGGTTGGGGGCCGTGCAACATTTGGGGCCTGGTGCTCGGGCGCGAAGGCGAGGTGTTCATCCAGGAAGCCAACGATTACGGCTACCCGGTGATGCCCTTCCATGTGGGCGCGTTTTATCCGGGCTGCACGCCTTTGCCCAAGCCGTATGCGCCGACGTTTCCCGGCCCGGGGCGTTTGGGGATGGGCGGCACCGGCCTCTCCGGGCTCGCACTGTCCGATGCGCGAGGCAGTTTCCCGGACGCTTATGCTGATGTCTTCTATGTCGCAAATCCGGTCATGCAGCGCATTCAGGCGATGAAGCTCTTCCGCGATGGTTCACACTTCACACTGATCAAGTTGCCCGACTTCATCCGCACTTCGGATGAATGGTTTCGGCCGGTGGCGATTCATTTTGGGCCGGACGGTTGCCTCTACATTGTGGATTGGTACAACAAAGTCATCTCGCACAATGAGGTGCCGCGGAACCATCCTGACCGCGACAAAACGCGCGGTCGCATCTGGCGCGTGCGGCACAAGGAGCAACCCCGGCGAACGGTGCCGGACTTCACGAAGTTGGCGGAAGCCCAATTGCTCACGCATCTCGGCAGCGACTCGCAGTGGGCCTCGCACACGGCCTGGCAGCAGATCGTCGATCGCGGCGCGGTCGGGCTGGCGGCGCGCCTCAAAGACATTATTCGCGACCAGCAGAAGTCGGTCCCCGCACGCATTCAGGCGCTGTGGGCGGTGGAAGGATTGCAGCGCGTCACACCGGAATTGCTGCGGCCGCTTTTGCGTGAGACAAATCGCAACTTGCGCCGCGAAGCCGTGCGCGTGTTTGCAACGGGAGGTTTTCCAAACAGCGAACTGATCGCGGCCCTTGAGCTCCTGGTGGATGATGCCGATCCGGAAGTGCGCGCCGAAGTCATCCGTGCGGTGGCCCCTCTGGCTGCAAAGGACCCGCGTGCGCTGGCGTTGTTGATTCAAATGGGACGTGAATCGCTCGACGCGCCGCTTGCCCGCAATACGCACAATGGCAAACCGATGAAGGTGCGCGAGGCCTACGATCGTGAGTTCGAGCGCTACCTGGTCCGCGCCGCACTGGAGAAACATCCTCGGGCGCTTGCGGGTTTTCTTTCGAGTGAGAAGGCGCAGACATTGCCGCTGGAAGATCGGTTGCTGGCGGCCCTGGCGCTGGAACCCCGTGTATCAGCGTCTCAAGTGGCGCGCCTGCTCCCATCTCTGAAGCGCGTTCCTGCCGACGAGGAGTTGCTGCGCCTCGCGGAATTTCCCGATGAAGGGGGCGCAGGCGATGCCTTGAAATCGGTGCTGAAAAATCCCGCGACGCGACACGAGGCTGCCGAGGCGCTGCTTCGCGGACGGACGCGACTCGACCCAACTCGGCTTGTGCCTGTCATGACCGACGCTGCGACAGCTCTGCTGCAGGGCGACGAGGCCGAGTCTGCCCTCGGGTTGCGGCTGGCTTCGGGTTTCAAGCTCACATCGCTGGAGACTCCGCTTACCACGGCTTTGGAGCAGCCTGGCGTCGCACCCGCGCGTCAAGTATCGATCTTGCGCGCGCTGCGGGAGATCGATTCCAACAATAGCGAATTATTCGCCCGACTCGCCACCGGCTCTTCGGACGCCGCCGTTCGCAATGAAGCCCTGCTTGCTTTGGCGTCAGCTTCCACGACGAACGCCGCCTTTCGTTTGTTCGCTCTCTGGCCGCAGCTAAACTCTTCGCAACGCCGTTCCGCTCTCGATCAATTGGCTTCCTCCCCCAGCGGCGCGGAGTCGATCGTGGGCGCCGCCGGGAACGGGAGCTTGCCCAAAGCCGACCTCGACCCGCCGCTATTGGACAAAGTATTGGCGGTGCTCGGTGACAACGAGCAATTGAAATCGCTTCTCGATCAAATGGGCGGCACCGTACACTCCGTGTTGCGGCTCGATGGACGCAAAGAAAGTTACGTGGATAGCAACATCACGTTGGAAGGGCCGTTCACGGTCGAGACGTGGATACGCCTCGACCCCGGCATCAGCAACGACGACGGCGTTCTGGGACACGCCGGCAGCGCTGATTTCAATTTTTACGACGGGCGCTTTCGCGTTTACGGCGGCGCTGCTCACGGTGATCGCATCATTGCCAGGCGCGCCATGACGCCGGAGCTTTGGACCCACGTGGCCGTGACGCGGGACGACCAGGGCGCGTTTCGCATCTACCTTGATGGCGAACTGGACAATGCCGAGTGCCGCCCGCTCAAGGATACCTTTCCCGGTCTGGACATCGGCCGCGTCATTCCGACCAAAGCGGGCACGAGCGCGAGCCTGGCTGAGTATCGAGTGTGGGACCGCTGCCGTAGCGCCGACGAAATCCGCACAGACTTCGATCGCAGCTTCGAAGGCGAACCGCTGCCACCGGGTTTGGTGAAATATTTTCCGGCTGCCGGACCCTGGGGAAAATTGAGCGGCTTAGCCCGGGTGGTGCGAACGCTCGATCCACCGCCAGTGTTGACCGCGGCGGAGGCCCGCGCTCAAAACGAGAAGTTTTCAAAATACCGCGCACTGGCGGAGAAGCCGGGAGATTCTGCGCGCGGGAAGACGCTGGCCGCAGCCTGCGTGGTTTGCCATTCGATTGGCGGGCAGGGTGGAGCGATTGGCCCCAACCTCAGCGGTGCCGGCGCGATGAATCCGGAAGCGCTGTTGCGCAGCCTCCTGACGCCAAACGCCGCGATGGAGGCAGGCTATCGCGTCTTCCGCGTCGAACTCAACAACGATGAACTGCTGGATGGCTTTCTGGTGTCGCAAGACAAGCAAGCGATCATCCTCCGCATTCCAAACAGCGAAGATCGCCGTATTTCGAAGGATGAAATCCGGCGTGCCACGTTCATCCGCCGCTCGCTGATGCCGGAAGGTTTGCTGGAAGCATTGAGCCCACACGAGGTGACGGATCTGTTCGCATATCTCAGGACTCTCAAGTGACATGCCTTGCACTCACGCGTATAGGGAATCACCGGGCGATAGAAGCAATCCGTGCCGATCAAAAAACGACTTTCGCCCGGATTCTGTCCGAGTGCCATTTGATTGGCAACCTATTGGACATGCTGCGGGTCGCAGACCCGCGCTCCCGGAGCGCGCCTCTGTGAGGCGCAGCAGCACTTGGCTCCTGTGCTTACGGCGAACGCACACGGTAGAGCCGCTGGGCATTGTTCGTTGCTTGGGAGTCGGTAAATTGGAACTGCCCGGGAGAAATCTCGGTCATCGATCGGGCTCACACGTTCTACATGGGACGATGCGCCACTTTTTTGAAAAAAGTTGTGTGATCATTGTTGAACTCCGACTCGGTAGAGGAACGGGCCGGCACCGCTGGCGTTTGTGTCCGTGTAAGTCGTCGCGCCTGTCTGCCCAACGATGTTGCTGATCAGTAATGAAAAGGGCGGCTGCGCTCCGGGGTTGGCGGCGCGCTCCAGGAAGTAGGTCCGGTTGCTCACACTTTGCCATCAGCCGCGACACCATGACTGAACTCTTCCGGCGAGGTGAAGTTCTACGGGAGGGGCGGACGAATAAGGAAGAGGAAAAGCTGATCGGCGCAGCAGGCCAAGCACGGGTGGGTGACGTGGCTACGGCGAGCGGAGGCGGTAGAAACGGGCAGGATAATTCGTCCACTGGGGGTCGCTGAAATAGGAAAAACCATAGTACGAACCACCAGTCAGGGTGTTGGTTCCCACCGGAATCCAGGCGGGATAGGCCAGGTTCGTGGCGGCTTCCACCACGATGACCAGGTTGCTGGCGCCGGTGATAGTGAACCCAAATCGATTCGTCCGCCCGCCGAAGCTGGCATGGCTGGTATCCACCAGCGGGTTCCACAGCACGGCCGGACGACCGGCAAACGTCGTCCTCCAGCCCGTGGTTCCCGGCAGGTAATAAACGGTCGCATTGTTGGCATTGTCGAAAACAAAGAAACTAACGCCAGGAGCGTTACCCTGGAAATAGACTCCCGTCAGGCTGGTGCAGGAAGCGAACGCACGGAACGGTATGCTGGTGACGCTGTCGGGGATCGTGACGCTGGTCAGGCTGGTGCAGTAAAAGAACGCACTGCTTCCGATGCTGGTGACGCTGTTTGGGATCGTGACGCTTGTCAGGCTCGTGCAGGAAACGAACGCAGAGTTCCCGATGCTGGTGACGCTGTTGGGAATCGTGACGCTGGTCAGGCTGGTGCAGCCAGAGAACGCATAGTCCACAGTGCTGGTGACTCCGTTGGGGATTGTGTAGCTTCCAGCTTTGCCACCCGGAAAAATGATGAGCACGGTCTGGCTCTTGTTGAACAAGACTCCATCCACACTGCTATAGAAAGAGTTGAGCGCATCCACCGTGATCGCGCTCAAGCTGGTGCAGTAAGAGAACGCACCGACCACGATGCTGGTGACGCTGTTGGGAATCGTGACGCTGGCCAGGCTCGTGCAGCCAGAGAACGCCACCTCCCCGATGCTGGTGACGCTGTTAGGAATCGTGACGCTGGTCAGGCTGATGCAGGATTGGAAAGCACCGCCCTCGATGCTCGTGACGCTGTCGGGGATTGTGGCGCTGGCCAGGGCGCTGCAGCCAGAGAACGTCCCGACCCCAATGTTCGTGACATTGTTGGGAATCGTGACGCTGATCAGGCTGGCGCAGGAAACGAACGCAGAGTTCCCGATGCTGGTGACGCTGTTGGGGATCGTGACGTTGGTCAGGCTGGTGCAGTACGAGAACGCAAAGCTTGAGATGTTCGTGACGCTGCTCGGGATGGTGTACCTACCAGCCTTGCCGCCCGGAAAAATGATGAGCACGGTCTGGCTCTTGTTGAACAAGACTCCATCCACACTGCGATAGTCGGCATTGAGCGCATCCACAGTAATCGCCGTCAGGCTGGTGCAGACGGAGAACGCCCCGACCCCGATGCTCGTGACGCTGTCGGGGATCGTGACGCTTGTCAGGCTCGTGCAGGAAGCGAACGCAGCGACCCCGATACTGGTGACGCTGTTCGGTATTGTAACGTCGGTCAGGCTGTGACAAGCAGCGAAGGCATCATACCCAATGCTGGTGACGCTGTTGGGGATCGTGACACTGGTCAGGCTGGATTTGTAGTAGAATGCAGAGTTTCCGATGCTGGTTACTGGCAGCCCACTGATAGTGTCTGGAATGGCCACCGCACCGCCGGGACCGGCGTATCCGGTGATTGTGATCGTGCCGTTATTGGTCGTGTAATCGAATTGGGCTTGCACCACGACGGGCAGAATCAGGAGGTGCAGCAGCGTGGCTAGAAAACACGGAAGGTGCCGTCGCGGTCGTGGTGGCTGGTGTGGGTTCATAATCCCTGTTCCGAGAAGCCTTGCAGCTTTTTCAGGAAGCTTCAATGTCAAAGTCGTTCGATGCACTGTTCCTTTTCTACAGGGTTTTGCTTAAAATGTTACAAGGTGTACTCCGTGAGTCGCAGGCGGGAGATCGCTTCAGTTCTCCGTAGCAGTGCAAGTAACTTGAGCGCTCCGGGAATGTATCGGTCCGGTTTCTGACTTCTCCGGCTGAGGGTGTTCATCGCTAGTGAACTCCTACACGGTAAAAGAACGGCCCCTTACCGATGGCGTTCGTATCCGTGAAACTCGTCACACCTGTCTGCCCAATGATGTTGCTGGTCAACAATGAAAAGGGCGCCTGTGCTCCAAGGTTGGTGGCGTGCTCAAGGAAGTAAGTTCGATTGCTCACACTTTGCCAACTCACCGTGATACCGGACGCGTCGGTGGTGAGACTGAACAATCGCAACGCGGACAGAACATCGGTGGGAATGGTCCCGGCGACGCATTCCTGCCAGTTGTTCAACAGATCGCTGTCGGAATCCGAGTAATCCACCGAGCCGTCGGTGGGAAAGCCGTACTGCTGGGCCCACGCGTACGACAGCACTGAGGGTGGGGATGGAAACTCATAGGCCCCGATGTCCACGGTGCCGCCAGCAATGCGAGGTTGGCCATCCAAATCCGGTCCGGGTGGCGCATAAGTGTTCGCCCCCGAGTTGATGCAGGGGGAGTTGTGCTGCAGACGCAGGTCACCACCGGAATAATCTGCAAAGAGGGGTGCGCTGGCAATATTACCAAGACCGCTGCGAGGCAGCGGCGTGGTGCAACAATAATTCAGAATGCTGTTCCAATGATTGTCGCCCACCGTGGCAGCGTTGAAAACGCTGATGCAATTGGTGAGCGAACCGTAATAGGCCCCGCCGCCATAATAGTCCGCCCAATTGTCAGCCAGAGTGCAGTTGACCAGGGTGCTGTAATACGCTCCGCCGCCCCAACCTGCCCAGTTGCCGCGGAGGGTGCAGTTGTTCAGCGTGCCACCGTACGCCCCACCAGCCCAGTTTGCCTGGTTGTCGGATAGCGTGCATCCGTTCAAAGTCCCGCCAAAAGTTCCGCCGCCGAACTCGGCGGAGTTTTCGGTCAACGCACAACTATTCAGCAAGCTCCCAAAAGTTCCGCCGCCGAACTCGGCGGAGTTTTTGGTCAACGCACAACTATTCAGCAAGCTCTCAGAAGCCCCGCCGCCTAACTGTGCTGAGTTGTCGTTCAACACGCATTGGGTCAGCGTGCCACCATACGTCCCTCCCCCGCGATCAGACGCCCAGTTAGCGGCCACAGTACAATTGTAAAGTTTACATCCACCGGCCCCGCCGCCTCGCCACGCCGAATTATTACTCAACGTGCAGCTGTATAATGTCGCGTCAGCGGCACCGCCGCTATAGTTAGTCGTGAAGTTGGCGATTAGGGTGCAGTTCGTCAGTGTACCACCATTCACGCCGCCGCCAGCTGCCGTTTCGCCATAGCCACCCACCGAATTGCCGGTCAGCGTGCAGCCGGTGAGTGTTGCGTTCCAAGCTCCGCCTCCGTGGTAGCCATAATTGTTGGTCAAGGTACAGTAGTTCATCCTGCTGAGAGCCGCTCCGCCGCCATAGAGCGCCGAGTTGGCCGACAGGGTGCAGTTGTTTAACGTCGCACCGTTCACTCCACCGCCGTAGTAGGCCGAGTTGCCGGAAATAATACAGTTTGATACGCTGGCATTGGCCGACTCACACCAGAGTCCGCCTCCTCCGTTTCCCCTGCCAAGGAAGTCGCCGTCATTCCACGTAGCTCCATTGGTCAAGGTGAAACCTGAGAGCACCGCCCCATCCCCCAGATACACACAACGGATCGCTCCCACGCCATTCGGTCCACCCTCATTCAGCGGGACTTGGTGCCCTCGGATTGTCGTAAACTGGGGACCGTTGACGCTGCGCAGCGTCAGAACCTTATCGATCACCACGCGGTTGGTCAGGTTCCCATACACGGGCCGGGCACCGGTTTGGTAAACCCCGTTGCTCACCAATACCAACGCTCCGGGTGTGGAAACCGCATCTATCGCGTCCTGGATATTGGTTGCTGCGGTTGACCAGGAAGTGTATGGGGCCGCCGGTGTGGGGCTATCCAATGCCACATAATGAACTGGTTGGTTAACGACGTGCACCATAGCCGTCGCCATCACCCCTGCGGGGTAGCTCTGATTGAAAGCGCGCAGTATCACCGGATAATCACCTGGGGAGTTCCACACGCGTGACAGGAACGGCCGGTTGGTGGCCGCGGTGCCGTCATCAAGTTCCCACCGTGAGGCGTTTGCTCGGCCCGAAATCAACGCCTGCAAGTTCACACTGACTCCCCCCGCCACAGTCGGTGAGAAAGGCACAATGGCAACAGCCAGCATGCCAGTGTTAGACCCTATGACGTACTCATCGCAGCCGACCGCTGGCGGACTGCGCCATGGCTCGCCGTCGATGTCCACGCCGCTGACCGAGCCGTAAATTCCCTGGCCGAGGCACGGCGAATCGGCGCTCAGATGCGAGGCACTGACCAAGGCAGGTTCGGCATCCATGTTGTTGCTGCCGGTCCCAGTGGGCGGGAGAGGTGTCGTATAACAATAGTCCAGCGTGCTGTCCTGGTAATTGCCATCGAAAGATGCGGTGTTGTAGAACACGATGCAATTGGTCAACGTGGAGTATATCACTCCGCCACCTGCAAACCACGCTGAGTTGCCAGTAATCGTGCAATTAACCAGCGTTGCCCCGTTCCATCCATAGACCCCGCCACCTTGGTAGGCCGTGTTACCATTCACGGCGCAGTTCCTGAGAGTCCCGCCAAGCGCACCACCGCCCAACCCGAATGCCGCCGAGTTGCTCCTGAGGGTGGAACCATTCAACTTGGTCTCATACGTCCCGCCGCCGTAGTCCGCCGAGTTGCTCTCCACCGTGCAATAATACAACGTGCCGCCAAACACCCCGCCCCCGGCAAAGGCGGAGTTCGCTGTGACCACACAATTGGAGACTACTGCACCTTGCGATTCACAATACAGCCCGCCGCCAGACCATTCGCTTTGATCCGTTTCTGACGAGATCCGCGTAGCCCCGTTGGTCAACGTGAACCCGGATAGAGTTGCTCCATGCGTCAGATAAACGCACCGAATCGCGCTGTCGCCAACGGGGCCGCCCAGTTCCGCAGGCAGTTGGTAACCTCGGATGATCGTGAACTCCGCGCCGTTTACGCTCCGCAGAGTCAGGGGCTTGGTAATCGCCACGCGGTTGGTCAACATGCCAATGGCTCGACCACCACTGCTGTAAATGCCGTTGGTTACCAAGATTTCGTCGCCTGGGTTTGCCACGTCAACCGCATCCTGAATAACGCGGGCGGCGCTGGCCCAGTTCGCATAAGGCGCCGTCGGGTTTGCGCTATTTACGTCCACGTAGCGCTGGGCAGCGAGGGAGGACCAGGCCTGCGCAAGGAGAGCCGCCATAACGCACAGGATTGTTTTGCGTCCTATCATCTCCGCTCCGTCTCCACCTTGCGGGTGGTTTCGTAGTTTGCAATGACATCCCTGATGGGCTGTTCGAGCGGCTGCTGCTTGGCTTCTTGGATCAGCCATTGTTCCAATCCAGCGATGTCCATGACATGCCTAGCGGCCTTGCCATGTCCAGTTTGGATCACTCCCCGATAAACCCGGATTCTATCCGGAAGCCCCAGCGCTTTTCCCCCGTGGATCCGGAATCCGGCAAAGCCCAGTCTGGACCATTCGGCAGGCTCCTCCTTGAAGGCTTCGGGCAAACCGTTCAGTTTCCCTTTCAGGGCCTGCAAGCGATTTGTGTCCTGCAGTTGCCAGGTCGGATTTGGCCGTCCCGAGAAGATCAACACTTCCACCATAACGTTGGTGTTGCTGCCGCCCGCAGCTAAAGCCTCGACAACGAAGCTCAGGCCGATGAGGGACAGCGCGACGGCAACACTGAAAACAGGTTTCATAGCTCTCATCGGGTTCACCTTTCCATTTTTCGGAGAATTATTTTTGCTCGCTTTTTCATTTGTCTGTCAGCCCTCGCTATTTGATATGAACGTCAGGGCCAACCCAGAAGAAACCGCAAAAATGGTAGTCTGCGGTATTGACTCCGACGAAGTTGGCTGTTCGAGGATCAGTTATGGCGATTCCCGACTTGTCCAAGGTGGTGGCCCCCAAATTTCCGGGCTTGCTCGACCAGGTGCCATCCGCCTCCAATCTCAACCAGTGGTAGTCGAGGATGAAAGGGTTATAAATAATGAGAGCGGCTATGTGACCCGCTGGGAGGCTGGAGGTATGACATAGATCTGCGAGATCAACTTCGGCTTGTAATCCATCTGACACGGCAGCAGCGGATAGGAGTGGGCACTCGTATGGTGAGCCGCCGCCCGGCTGCGCGAATGTATCGGTTCGAATGTCGGTGGCGAAGTTGTAACAGTTATTAAAAGTTTGCGCCAACCAATTATCATTCCAATCAGACAAGGGAGACAAACTGGGGAAGGCAACCACAGCACGGCTACGATTCGTGCTGAGAACTCCCGAACGGGCGACAACTACCTGGACGGTGACCGCGCCGGACCATGAGGGTCTGAAATCGACCGTGTAGTTCGCGGTATTAGTGAAGAATCCCCGACCGGACACGACCGTCCACTCACAGATATCAGTTTCCAAGGCGCCAAACGCTCGCAGCGTTGCCGTCTGTCCCACGATCATGGTGATGGGCAGCCCGTTGCCCCTGCTCATGGAGGCGATTTCATTCGTGCCCAGCGCCCGATTGTAGACACGGACATCATCCACCGAGCAGACTTCGGTCAACGCGGGATAACCGATCAGAATGGGATTCGGCACTGGCACAAGTGGGCCGAGGACAGTCCGGGTGTCCCTCAATTCTCCATCAACGAACACGGCGAGGTTGTTGGTGACGTAACGGATGGCAACGTGATGCCAATCATTCGTGGACCAGGTTGGATCGAAGCGCACCGTAGTGCGTGACCCGTCGCCCGCGGGCGAGAACCAGAGCTCAATGTGATCCGGTCCGAATTGCAGGCGGTAGTTCCCGTTGCCTGGCCCGTTGGAATCCCAGTTGCCGATCAGGACGCCTTGGCCGGTTGGCTTGACCCAACCGGTTAAGGTGAGTTCCTGGGTGGGAACCAAACTCGGGTGATAGGGTACCTGAATCCAGATGTTCGAAGGCCCGCCAAGCGCCACGGCATTGGAAAAGTACCCCGACGTCCAGGGGCCAGTTGGGTCGCCGCCCATCACGAAGCCATGGTGCCGGTTCAGGGAAGAATCGGACACATTGGTTCCCATTCCCTCGTCCAGCTTCCACCAGGCCACGAGATTCCGGGGCAGATAACCCGGGTTGCTGTAGGCCGCGTTCGGCTTGGTCCGCAATTGCTGCTCCTGAAGCTTGCTGTACCCGTCGCCGTCTGCGTCCGTGTAAGCGTCCTCCGGCGCGAGGGGATCGAGGGGATTGTGCCCATACAGTATCTCCAGACCATCCGGCATCCCATCGCCGTCGCTGTCCGGATTTCGCAAGTCGGTAGCGCGATTGAACTCGTCCAAGTTGGAAAGTCCATCACCATCTTCATCGCCGCCGAAGCGTAATCGCTGCACCCGGTAGAAACGCTGAGACTGGGCGGGGGCATTTGTATCCGTCCAACTGGAGGCGCCATCCCCGCCAATCACCAAGGTTTGCCGCATCCAAGTGGCCTGGCTTGGAAAGGAGTCAGAGGCGTGGACTTCGTAGAGGTGATCCGGGCAACTTTCCCACGACAGTGTCACGAGGCCATTCGTGTCCCGCGTACTGCTCTCGAAGATGAACCCCTGTGCTTCGTTGGTAATCACGCACGGGTCTGCCCAGGCAATCGCGCCACTCAGCAGCCAGAAAGACGTGAGAAGTCTCCTGGCAAGAACAGGCAAGTGCGGTGGTCTTCTCATGGTTGCACTCCGACACGGTAGAAGAACGAGTCGGAACCGAGCACATTCGTGTCGGTGAAACTGGTCTCGCCTGTCAGCCCTGGGATGTTGGTCTGAATAATTGAGAAAGCTGGCTGACTTCCGAGAGCTGTGCCGCGCTCCAGGAAGTAAGTTCGGTTGCTCACGCTTTGCCAACTCACGATGACACCCGACATGTCGTTGACAGGATTAAGCAATCGCAGCACGGACGAGGCATCGACGGGAACAGTCCCGGCGATCCATTCCCGCCAGTTGTTCATGAAGTCGCTGTCGGAGTCCGCGTAATCTGCTGAGCCGTCGGTGGGAAGGCTGTATTGCGAAAGCCAGCCGATGAACTCGCCGCTGACGCCGGGTTGAAATTCGTAAGCGCCAATGTCCACCGTGCCACCGACAATGCGCGGGCGGCCGTCCAAATCGGTGCTGCCGGCGACATAGGCATTGTTGCCAGCATTGATGCAGGGAGAGTTGGATTGCAGGCGAAAGTTGCCACTAACTTGACCCACAAAGAGCGGTGCGTTGGTGATGTTGCCAGCCCCACTTGGAGGCAGCGGTGTGGTGCAGCAGTTGCTGAATGTGCCCTCATAGTAATTGAAGTTGTTGTTGTAAAAGACAATGCAGTTGTTCAGGGTGCTATAATAGGAGCCGCCGCCAGAATTGCCCGCGACAATGCAGTTGTTTAACGTGCCAGCGGATGACCCGCCACCGTCGAAGGCGAAATTGGCGGTGAGTACGCAGTTGTTTAGCACCGAGGAAGCCGCCCCGCCGCCCTGGTTGGCAGAATTGCCCCTCAACAGACAATTGTTCAGCGTGCTAACGGTGGCCCCACCGCCGGCGAGATATGTGATATTGCCCGTAAGTACACAGTTGTTGAGTGTGCAAAAGTCAGCTCCTCCGCTGGACCCGGAGGCCATATTGCTGCTGAGCGTGCAGTTGTTCAGCGTTCCATAATAGGCTCCGCCGCCCCAAGAGGCGGAGTTGCCCGCAAGCACGCAGTTAGACACCACCGCGCTCAGTCCCTCGCAATACACCCCGCCGCCAGCTTCGTATCTCCAACTACCAGAGGTTTGCGTCGTGCCATTGGTGAGGGTAAATCCCACGAGCATCGCCCAATTGGTTAAATAAACACACCGCACCGCCGCCGGGCCCCGCGGCCCGGCTCCGACGATGTAGGTGTCCTTCGGACCGTTCATGCTCTGAACGGTGATGGCCTTGTCCACGACGAGGCGGTTTCTCATGGTTCCGAATACCGCTTTGCCACCAGTCCGGTAAACGCCATTGGTCACCAGAATTTGGTCGCCGTCCACGGCGGCATCCACGGCGTCCTGAATGTTCGTCGCGGCGGTGGCCCAGTTGGTGTAGGGCGGCGTCGCGTTGGTGCTGTTCACGTCCACGTAGCGCACTGCCGCGGGAGCGGGCGCAGTGAATGTCAGCAAGGCCGCAATGAGCAGCACGGGTATTCGCTTGCGCCTTGTTTGGATCGTTTGCTTTTTCACGCGGTTCAAGGGTCTGCCTCGATAGCTGTTGTTCGTTATTTGTATTTCGTTGGAGCGGGAGTTCAGCCAATGGGCGAGTTCCAGCTTCCACTGCTTGCTACCGGAAAGGCAACGGAGTGTTACAACATTTCGCACGACGCGGCCCGAAAACGAATGGCCAGCTCTACTCCGCCGTGAGGGCGACGAGGAAGGGGGCGCAACGTGTCATGCGCGAGCGAAACGTGATGGTGGAGATCACCACGGCCGGCCGGGGATTCTGCCAACGGAAATGGAACAGAAGCAGGTCGGTGTTGGAGCGGTTGCTCCAGGGATTGCGGCCTCGCCATGCAAGCGTGGTTCCGGGTTTCATTGGCGCCGTCTCACCAGGCAGGTCCCACCAACTCCAGATATTCTCCTCGTAGATCAGCGGCACCGAACGCTCGACGCCGTCTTCGTAGTGAATGATGTATTCGCCGATATCAGCGCCTGCGGCGTAGGGCCAGCCATTGGCGTGGAGGAAGTGGAGCACGCGACAGTTTTGTCGCACCGGGATGCCGGTGACTTCCTTCGGGTAAGGATACGCGAGTTCGGGGCTGGAAGAGGAAAGTTGCACTACGCCGCGAATGTCGAAAGCAACGTTGTCGAGGGTTTGCAACCCGCAGGGCAGATCGGAAAGGTCGTTTTTCTCCCACTTGGGGTTGTACCATGAGTTCGTCAACGAGGCGTTGTAGAATGCGCTCAGGTCAATTTGGTTGGTGGAGCAACGCGGATCACGCGGAGGAAAATCTCCCGGAGAAAGGTTGAGGATGGCCGACCCGCCCACCACGGTCAATGTGAGCGGTGGGATGGGGCGGGTCTTCATGGCTGCAGACAAGGCCGGCAGCTCCCAATCGAGTTTCAAACTGGCCAATTGGCGGCGGACGCCACGAAGATCCCACAGTTGGATACTCGAACCTTGAGTCGCCACCGCCAGCGTTCCGTTGTCCGGGCTGAACGCAACGAAGCGGACGGTTTCCTCGTCGGGGGCCTCGAAGGTCCCGAGTTCCCGACCCGTCGCCGGGTCGAACAGGCGGATCGCGTGCTGTGAAATGGTGAAGGCGCCCATGTTGCCGTCGGGCGAGAAACCAAAGATCGGGTACGAGTCCCCGGTGCTCTGACGCGGCATTTCGTACAGCTTCTGCCAACGGGTGGTGTCCACGCAGCACACGGCTTCCGGGGAACCGGTGAACAGCAGGCGGCTGTCCGCGCTAAAGGCACCGGAATTGACGCCGTGCATCTCGACTGTGTGTGCCAGGCTCCTGGTCGCCATGTCGTACACGCGCGCCTAATGATCGTCCATCCGGTAAGGTGTGACCAGACCCCATCTGCCAGTCGGATCGAGCGCCGAGCGATGTGGTTGGACCGGAACCGGGAGGTGCCAGGTGAATTGGCGCGATTCGAGGTCGAGAACCCGAACTTGTCCATTACCGATGCCCAGCAGCAATTTGCCAGCACGGTCGAGCTTCGCATGCTGCAGCGCCTTGGTGCCGGCCATGATCTCCGGCGGACCGAGTCGCCATCGTGCGGAGTCATGTCCTGGTTTGGAAGGGTCTGCGCCAGGCGAGAGCGGCCACCATTCAACTGGCCCGTCGGCGAACATCACGATCAGGTTCGTGCCGGAGGGATGAAACAAGGCCCCGAGCGCGTCGCCGGCGGAACGGATGTGAGCCACTTCCTTGAGCGACGCCAGGTCCCAAAGCCGCACACCATCCTGATGGGTGGAAACCAGCCACCGCCCGTCGGGACTGAACTCGCAGGAGCGTGCGCCGGCGCCGCCGGGATTCACAAAACGGAGGCGCTGCCACTCGCGGGCCTCCTCCACCTCCAGCATCGCCAGTCTATGGGTGGTCGGCCAACTCACCAACCGCCGGCCATCGGGAGTGAAAGAGCTGCTGAGGCCGGCCGATGGCACGTGGAGCAGTTCATTCCCATTGTATGGATCCCAGAACCTTAATACGCTGTCCCATCCGCGAGTAAGCAGCAGAGTGCCTGAGGGATTGAAAGCCACTTGCACAACTTCACCTCGATGCGGAAGCTTGTGCCGCAGTTTCGGCGCTCCGGTGACATCCCAGACATACGCCTGGGCGTGCCTGGCGCCTGTTGCGAGGCATGTGCCGTCCGCGCTCCACGTGGCAAAGTGGACGCCGGAATCGTGGAGGAGAGTCTGAACGATAACGCCACTCCGTGGATTGCGAATCTCCATCTGGCGATGATCGAGATAAGTGACGGCCAGCTTGTCACCGTCCGGACTGAAATGGACCGAGGACGTCAACGCAGGCAATGCATTTGTGAAGACAGGTTGGAGCGCGGTGAGGTCGTAAAGCACATAGAACGCACCCACTTTCTTTCGGTGGGATGTGACCAACAACCAGCGGCCATCGCCTGAAAAATCATGGTTCCGCAACCAAAGGTTGGGTTGGCGAATCGCGGTCTTTCCCGACCCAAGATCAAAGAGAGTGAAGAGACGCTCCCCGTCCCGCTCGAAACCCGCTAGAAGATAACGGCCGTCCCTGCTTAACGCAGGGTAGTAGCAGTTGGTGGCTCCGGGCTCGATGACACGCGCAATCTCGGCGCCATCCGTCGTGCGGCAGAGGACGGCGGCCGGGCCCTCGCCGCGGGAGTATTGAGCCAGCTCTGCATCAAACCCCCATCCACTTTCCGGGATTTCCCACGTCTTCAGCGGGCGGATGTCCACCAGCGCCATCGCGGCAATGGCTTCGTTGCGCAGATCCAGACCAGACCGGATCTCCGCTGCCTTGCGAATGACATCCAGGCTGTCGAAGCGCCGGCCCGGACGCCCGCTCCAGCGACTGGCGCGGGCTTGAGAGAGGTATGCCTCGCGCAATTTCTCCTGCCCTTCGCGGTTGGCACGTTGCAGGCGCGCGGCCGCCGCAGTGGAAATCAGGGCAACAGCGAGCAGCAGCACGCCAATGACGCCCGTGAGCGCTGCGATAATCGGGTGTCGCCGACACCATCGCCAAAACTTTTCCGCAGGAGCAACCGGCCGTGCGCGAATCGGCTCATCACGGAGAAAGCGATCGAATTCATCTGCCAGTTCCTGCGCCGTCGCATAACGGCGGCGCGGATCTTTCTCCAGGCACTTGAGACAGATGGTTTCCAAATCGCGCGACACGGTGGGCACGAGGAGGCGCGGCGCCACCGGGTCCGTTTCAGAAACCATTCGCAGCGTTGCCGGGATGTTGTCCGCAAGAAATGGCGGCCGCCCCGTAAGCAGATGATAGAGCAGCGCGCCAAGCGAATACACGTCGGACGCAGGCGTGAGTTCACGGTGTCTGCCGGCCGCTTGCTCCGGCGGCATGAAGTTCGGCGAGCCGAGCACCTGGCCGGACAAAGTGAGTTCCGAGTTCCCAGTTCCGAGTTCCGAGTTGTTCAGCCGCTTGGCCAAACCAAAGTCGGTGACGTGCGGTTGGTCCGCATGATCAATTAACACGTTGGATGGCTTGAGATCGCGATGGAGAATGCCGCGCTCATGAGCGTAGTGAATCGCCTCGGCGACGGTTTTGAGATAGGCCGCGGCTCGGGCAGCGGACAAAGGCTTTTCACGCACGAGCTCCGCGAGGTTCTGTCCCTCGATGTAATCCATCGAGAAGTAGGGTTGGCCGTCGAAGTCGCCGACCTCATGAATGGCGACGATGTTCGGATGCTTGAGGCTGGCGACCGTTTGGGCTTCCTGGCGGAAACGGGCCAGGTCCGCCTCGCTGGCCAGATGGCTGGCACGGATCACTTTCAGCGCAACCATCCGATTCAGGCCGATTTGCCGCGCCTTGAAGACCACACCCATGCCGCCACGGGCGATTTCCTCTATGAGTTCATAATCGCCAAAGCTTCCACTGGGAGAATCAAGCAGCGCGGAATCTGCGGCTGGTCTCACACCCACCTCCAGCATGCAGGCAGTACAAAAGCCCTCCGGGTCGGAGTGCGTAACAGCCGCCCCGCATTTCGAGCACTTCCCGGTTCCTTGCATGATTAAAGTTCTTTCAATCCTTCTACAGCGAACAGCGCCTGATGTTACAGTTGGAGTTCAAGTTTTAGCTTATATATTTCACAGACTCTCGATGTCCTTCGACTATGCCTCTCATTAACACCCTGCTTTAGCTGGGTGATGAGCGTGATGCCGATAGCCAAAACCGTTTCAACGGTTTCGGCGGCGTGGAGGAAACCGTTGAAACGGTTAAGCTCGTCGCGGCTTACAAACACCCAGCTAAAGCAGGGTGTTAATGAAAGATCTGCTTCTGTACCTGTAACGCATGTGAAGTATCGAGTCAGCTTCTCCCGGCGCCAACAGCTAACAAACAAGCTAAAGCTTGGACTCCAACCTAACCCCGCAGCACTGCGATCAGATGTCGCAATTCCTCGTCCACCTCGTTCGGACCGGCGACCGTGTTAGCCACTTCCAGTCGCAGCAATTCGCGGTAACGTTCGCGCAATCGATGCGCGGTGACTCTCACCGCACCCTCAGTCATTCCCAGCGGGATGGCCACTTCCCGATAAGACTTGAGGCTTGTCTCATCGGAGATGAATCCCTTGAGCGCATCGAACAGTTCCTGCTTTCCCGCCGCCGACAGCTCTTCACGCAGGCGAGCCAGCACCTGTGCCAGAAGCGCCGCAGCCCAGCGTTGTTCGTAAAGATTTTCCGGCGTGACGTGATCCACCGGTTCCGACGAGTATCGTCCCTCAGCAGTCGTGGCGTCCACGGAGAGCAACGTCTGGCCCCCTCCGCGTTTGGCCGCCTGGCCTCGCGCCCATTCGTTGGTGAGAAAGTTTTTCAGCGCAGAAAGCAGGAACGTTCGGAAACGTCCGCGGTCAGGGTCTGCCCGCCGCACATAGTCCTTTTCAAGAAAGCGCCCGAAGAAGGCTTGCGTCAGATCCTGCGCATCCTCCGGCCCATGACCTTGGCGGCGCACATAAGCGTAAAGAGGATTCCAATAGCTCTGGCAAAGCTGTTCCAGAGCCGCCGTCACAGAGGGAGACTGCGCGTCGCCCGCATGCAAGACGACACTCCAATGCGTAGTGGCAAAGTCCGTGGGACGACACTCCACGGATGAAAGAGTTTGTTCAGGCCTTGCCATGGTTCTTCAGCGGTTTGCTCGACCAGCTTCATACCGCAAATGCGGGCCTGTTGGCAATCCGATTCTGAGTTCTGTTTGCGATATCCGCGCGTCTTGACAGTGCCACCAGCGCAGACTGCCAGTCTGACGTGTCGCGGATTGGAAATCCGCCAGGCTCTCAAATCTCCACGTCCTGCCGAATGGCATTCGGCGACACAGCAGACTGGCAGTCTGCGCTACCCGACTTGCGTTAGGCAAACTGCCGCCAGCGCTGGGGAGATCGACAAGTGATTGCCGGCTAGCGGCGTCAGAAACTCTGTAACAATCCATCCCGGTTCCTGTAGCAAGCAATCGAACTGCCTCGGTCGTCATCGAGGATAGTGAAAGAACAAACCAAACATAACCAAACATAACCAAACCTCCGAAAGAACCATGAATCGTTTAATCAAAATATCATCGAAACCCAGTTGGCTGCTGCCACTGGTCGTTGCCGTGGGACTCGCTATCGCTCTGCTGCCAGCGTCCGCAGGCCAAACTCCGGGAGTCCTGCCGCCACAGTCGGCCCTGGGAGGCAAAACCTACGCCGAATGGCACGCAGCCTGGTGGCAATGGCTATTATCACTGCCGGTGGACGGTCATCATCCGGGGCTCGACAGCGATTTCGACGTCACCGCCGGACAGTCAGGCTCAGTCTGGTTTCTGACCGGGCCTTTTGGAACGTCCGAGCGGCACGTGACAATTCCTGTCGGAAAGTCGCTGTTCGTTGGGCTGGTGAATGTTGAGGCGTCCACGCTGGAAGAGCCGCCATTCTATGGCGCGACGGCCGCAGACCAACTGGCGATCGCCAACGGGTTCGCCGAGTTCATGACGGATCTCTCCTTCAGTTTGGACGGGAAGGTCGTCGACAATATCGGAGACTTTCGCGTGACTTCCCCGCAGTTCAGCTTCACGGCGCCAACCCCCTGGATTTTTGGTGCAACCGGTGGCACCGGCACGGCGACAGGCGTGGGCTACTTCGTGATGGTCGCGCCGCTCTCGGTGGGTACGCACATTATTCATTACACCGGCGCGTTCAAGTTTTCCGAGGCGCCCGAGGATTACCTCGGCGTGGATCTGACCTACCACGTCACCGTGAAGTAGAGCGGAAGAAATCTTTTACCCAGCTCACCCGGTCAGCTCTAATCGAGTTGGCCGGTTTTTCCTTGACCCCGCCAACGCCGCGTAACCCTCCTCCAAATTCCTGTAGGGGTGAGATGAAATTACGGGTGGCAAACTTCGTAGCGATGCGACCCATGGTGCAAGGCTCAACCTGATCGGCTTTCAAGATTCTCACTGTTGTCTTGCAACGTCGTCCATGCTCTCATGTAGTGGCCCTGAGCCGTTGCTATGCGCGCACGTAACTCCTTGTCCTCGAAATTCCAACCCGTCGAGAGGGCCTACCACAATGGCCTTGCCGTCGTGTAACCCGGCCCACGGCGCGTTTTGTTTAGGAGGTGGCAAGAGAATTACACCCGGGTTGTGTCTCGCGGTGGGCGCACACCAGCAAGTTGAGTCACGCACCACCGGGGTCTGGACAAAAAGGAGAGCGCCACCGTAAGCCTTGCAATATGAGGTTCGCTTTCACCGGTCGGGCCAGTTTTGGACTACCGAGGGAGATGAAGCGTTGATGTGCTTGGAAACGTTCTGGCGAAATGCTCGTTGGTCACTGCTCTTCCCTCACGTGCCCTCTGACTTTGACCCCTCCAAAAATGAGATGCTCCCTCCACCTTCAGGTTCTGCTTTTAGGTTTGGCAGGCAGGAATTTTCAGATACGCTGGTTCGTCCAACCTTGAGTGGACGGCATGAACGGCGGCATTTCAATCGACCACAGCATCGTGAAGCGCGCGGGACTTCTACTCCTGTTTGCTGTTTGGTCTGCCTTTCCGCTTTTCGCGGCCTCGTTGCCCGAGAAGGTTGATTTCAATTATCACATCAAACCGCTGCTCTCCGATCGATGTTACGCCTGTCATGGTCCGGATGAGAAAGCGCGCAAGGCCAAGCTGCGGCTCGATATCAAGGAAGGGGCATTCAAGGCCCTGGAGGAAGGGATGTTTGTGGTGAAGCCGGCCGATCTCGCGCACAGCGAGGTGTATCGGCGCATTACCGCAACGGATCCCGATGACATGATGCCCCCGCCGAAATCCAACCTCGCGCTAAGCAAGGATGAAATTGAATTGATCCGGCGGTGGATTGAACAGGGAGCGGAGTGGAAGCGGCATTGGTCTTTTATCCCTGTGCAAGCGGTCAAGGCGCCGGCAGTCAAGGACCAGCAGTGGCCAAAGAACGACATCGATCTTTTTGTGCTGGCCCGGCTTGAGAGCGAGGGCTTGCAACCGGGCAAGGAGGCGGGCAAAGAGCGCTTGCTTCGGCGCGTCACGTTCGATCTGACCGGCCTGCCTCCCACCCTTTCCGAAATCGATTCGTTTCTGGCCGACAATTCGCCGCACGCTTACGAGCGTATCGTGGATCGTTTGCTCGCCTCTCCGGCCTATGGCGAGCGGCTGGCCGTCGAATGGCTGGACGTGGCCCGCTACGCCGACACCTACGGTTATCAGGCGGATCGCTTCAATCATCTCTGGCCGTGGCGCGATTGGGTCATCACTGCCTTCAATCGCAATTTGCCTTTCGACCAGTTCATCCTTTGGCAAATTGCCGGCGACCTGCTGCCTGATGCCACCCGCGAGCAGAAGCTGGCCACGGCCTTCAACCGTTTGCATCGCCAGACCAACGAAGGCGGCAGCGTGGAGGAAGAGTTTCGCGTCGAATACAACGCGGACCGCGTTCACACCACGGCGGCGGCGTTTCTAGGACTCACGATGGAATGCGCGCGCTGTCACGATCACAAATATGATCCCGTCACACAAAAGGATTACTACCGGCTCTTTGCCTTCTTCAATTCGACTGATGAGTCCGGCCTCTACTCGCACTTTACCGACGCCATTCCGAGTCCAACGCTGTTGCTGTTCAAAGATGCCGCGCAGGAGAACAACCACAAAGAACTTAAAGAGGCCATCGCGGCTAAGGCTGAGGCCGTGACGGCAGATGGGGCGCGAGCGAAAGGCAGCTTCAGAACGTGGTTGAAGAAAACGAAAGAGTTGCCGCCTTTGAGAGGACTGGTTGGCCTTTACACGTTCGATCAAATCGTCAGCAACCAGGTTGTCAATGTTCTTGGAACCAATGGTCCCGGCAAGCTCGCCGAGTCGCCCAAGAGTGTCCCGGGCAAGTTTGGCCAGGCGCTGCTCTTCAATGGCGAGAATTCCGTCGCCATCGACAAGCTGGCAGATTTCAAACGCACGGACCCGTTTTCATTCAGTCTCTGGCTGAAGATTCCTGACGAAAGCGACGAAATTGTCGTGCTGCATCATCAGCAGGCCGGGTCGGACGCGGGTTACCAAGGTTATCAGCTTGTGCTTGAAAACGGCAAAGCCAGTTTTGCGCTCGTCCATTTCTGGCCGGGCAACGCCATCAAAGTGCGCACGCGAGCGAAACTTCAACTCGGTGAGTGGCTCCAGTTTGGGATCACTTATGACGGTTCGAGCCGCGCCAATGGAATCAAGCTCTACGTCAACGGACAGCCGGTGGAAGTCGAGATCCTTCGCGACAGTCTCTTCAAAGATGTTGCCAACGGCTCGCCCTTGACCCTGGCGGCCCGTTTTCGTGGGCGCGGTTTCAAAGGCGGGCAGATCGACGAGTTGAAGGTCTTCGATCGCAGCCTCACGCCCTTCGAAATGGCTGTGGCCGCCGATGTGAGAGGATTGCTGAAGATCGATGAAACCGCTTTCACCGCGTTGTCGCCGATGGAGCTTGCGCCGTGGTTTGTGTCCGCTCCGGTGAAAGGCTATCTGTTCGATTACTATCGGGCAAATGTCGATGCAGGCGCCGCCAACCTGACGGCCGAGTTGAAGAAGCTCCGTGATGAGGAGAACAATTTGATCAACAGCGTAAAGGAAATCATGATTATGGGGGACCGTTCCACGCCGCGGCCAACGCAGGTCCTGAAACGCGGGGCTTATGATGCCCCTGGCGAAGCGGTCCAGCCCGGCACGCCCGAGAGTATTATGGCGTTGGATCGAAGGCTGCCGCAAAATCGCCTGGGGTTGGCTCGATGGCTGGTCGATCCAGAAAACCCGCTCACCGCCCGCGTCACGGTGAATCGTTATTGGCAGATGTTTTTCGGTCGGGGCCTTGTGGGGACCCCGGAGGACTTCGGCAGCCAGGGCATGTTGCCCACGCACCCGGAATTACTCGATTGGCTTTCCAGACGTTTTGTGGATTCGGGCTGGGACCTCAAAGCTCTGCACAAGCTCATCGTGATATCAGCCACCTACCGGCAATCCTCGCACGCCAGCCCGGATTTGCTTGCCCGTGATCCGGATAACAAACTGCTGGCCCGCGGCCCGAAGAATCGTCTGACCGCCGAGATGATTCGGGACAGCGCACTGGCGGCCGCGGGTTTGCTGGTGCCAAAAGTCGGCGGTCCCAGTGTCAAACCCTACCAGCCGGAAGGACTCTGGGAGGAGAAATCCTCTGGGTGGAAATATGAGCCGGACAAAGGGGACGGGCTTTATCGCCGCAGCATCTACACCTATTGGAAGCGCGCCTCTCAGCATCCGGCGATGATCACGTTCGACGCGGCCGAGCGAAACACCTGCATCCTGCGGCGCCAGGCCACCAGCACGCCCTTGCAGGCGCTGGTGTTGTTGAACGACCCGCAATTCGTCGAGGCGGCGCGATCCATCGCCGAGCGCGCCGCCCGAGACGGAGGTGCGACCTTGGAAGAACAGGTGACCTATGTTTTTCGCCTTCTCACCAGCCGCAAACCCAACTCCAGAGAACTCGAAGTGCTGGAAAAGTTTTATGCCGAGCAACGGGAGCTTTTCCAGGCCGACCAGCAAGGCGCCGAGGCGCTGGTGAAAGTGGGGGCATCCAAGGCCAATGCGTTTCTGGAGCCTGCGGCATTGGCGGCCACGGTCTCGGTGGCGTTGGCGATCATCAACCACGATGAGGCATTGATGAAGCGCTGATGCCAACGTTGCTTGAGTCCGCAGCAACCGTATGAGATAAAGAATTTATGATACCCGGCTATAAAGATTTGCCGGCCGGCAAGTCGGGTGGAACTGACAAAGGTCCTCCGTCGTGAACTGCGGCCATGTCAACCTGGGCATGAGACGGCGCGAGTTTTTCACGCGCTTTGGGCTGGGTATCGGCGGCATGGCGCTGAGTCACCTGCTCAACTCGACGGCGGAGGCCGCGTCATCAACCCGCAGCGTGAATCCATATCAGGGATTGCCTGAGTTCCCAAACTTCGCCGCCCGGGCCAGGCGAGTCATCTATCTGTTCATGAGTGGCGGGCCTTCCCAGATGGATCTGTTCGATTACAAACCGCTGCTCAACAAAATGAATGGCCAGGAAATGCCCGCGTCCGTTCGCATGGGCCAGCGCCTGACCACCATGTCGGCCTTCCAGTCTTCGTTGCCGCTGGCGGGTTCCATTTTCAAGTTTCAGCAACATGGCCAATGCGGCGCATGGGTGAGCGAACTGCTGCCGCACACGGCGAAGGTGGTGGATGATCTTTGCCTCATCAAATCGATGCACACCGAGGCTATCAATCACGATCCGGCGATTACGTTCTTCCAAACCGGCTCCCAGCAGGCGGGTCGCCCGTCGATGGGCGCGTGGCTCAGTTACGGTTTGGGGAGCGCGAATGAAAATTTGCCTGCCTTTGTGGTCCTGATTTCGAAGAACGCCACCAGCGATCAACCGCTTTACGCGCGTTTGTGGAGCCATGGCTTTTTGCCTTCCGTTCACCAGGGCGTGCAATTTCGCGCCGGCAAAGACCCGGTCTTGTATCTGAACAACCCCGCCGGCGTAACTGGTGCGGGTCGGCGCAACATGCTCGACCGCCTGGCGGAACTGCATCACCTGCAGTTTGAGGATTTGGGCGATCCGGAAATCAATACGCGTGTCGCGCAATATGAGATGGCTTACCGCATGCAAACCTCCGTGCCGGAAGTGATGGATATCGCCCACGAACCGGAGGACGTGCTGGATCTTTACGGCGCCGACGCCCGCAAGCCAGGAACGTTCGCGGCCAATTGTCTCCTGGCGCGACGGCTGGCTGAACGGGACGTGCGGTTCATCCAACTCTACCATCAAGGCTGGGACCACCACGGCGGCTTGCCCAAGGGCATCCGCAATGAGACGGGCAAAACTGATCAGGCCTGCGCCGCCCTCATGATCGATCTGAAACGGCGTGGGTTGCTGGACGATACGATCGTGATTTGGGGCGGCGAGTTCGGACGCACCAGCTATTCCCAAGGCAAGCTGACGGCCGACGACTACGGGCGCGACCATCATCCGCGATGCTTCACGATGTGGGTGGCCGGCGGCGGGTTTAAGCCGGGTTTTTCTTACGGCGAGACGGATGACTTCTCCTACAACGTCGTGAACGATCCCGTTCATGTGCACGACTTCCAGGCCACGATTCTTCACCAGCTCGGAATCGATCACGAAAAATTGACCTTCAAATACCAGGGCCGGCGGTATCGCCTGACCGATGTGCACGGCAACGTGGTGAAGGCGCTCTTGACCTGGAGTTAAAGCCTTTCGGGAATTCGCCGCCCTTGTCCCGGAGGGACGTAGTGAAAATAGCCCGGCGTTTCAACGCCGGGTGGGTGCAAAAGCCACCGAGTCCCGGAGGGACGAAAGAAGATCAGGTTTAAGAGTTGGATTTTCTGCCGTCCCTCCGGGACTTGTCTGTATTGTCGGCTCAACCCGGCGTTGAAACGCCGGGCTATTTTCGGATGTCCCTCCGGGACGAACCCCTGCCTGAATTCCCGAAAGGCATCAGGCCTGGAGTGAATTGAACGTGAGCGGACACGTTTCGGCGGGGCGCTCTCCTTCACTCGCACGGCGCACTGTACGCTGCAAAAAATGTAAAGCACTTGCCAACGCACGGTGAGCTTTTTCGGGCGAAGGCGAGCACATTGGTTCATGAAAATGAAACGGAAAGGCAAAGTATGAAAGTTTTGAAAACCGCAATCGTGGAGCATCCTTTTCTCCAAGGCATGAAGCCCGAGCACCTCAATGTCATTGCCCGGCATGCCAGAGAAGAAGAATTCCAAGCAGGCAAAATCATTCTCCGCGAAGGCGACTCGGCCTATCAGTTTTATCTCATTCTTGAAGGCAAGGTGATCGTGGAGTCTTACGCGCCCCGACGCGAAAACATTCCCTTGCAAATTCTCCGGGAAGGTGACGCCCTGGGCTGGTCGTGGCTATTTCCGCCGTTCACGTGGCATTTTCAGGCGCGTGCGGTTGAACCAACGAAAGCTATTTTCCTGGACGGCGCCAGCCTCCTGGTGGCCTGCGAACACGATTCTGATCTTGGCTATGAACTGATGGGGCGGATTATCCAGGTCGTCATCAAGCGACTGCAAGCAACGCGTAAGCATCGGTTGGAATCACACGAACCAGACGAGCCATCTCTCGCCGCCAACGTACGCTATGCACCTGGCCCACTGAACCCCAAAGGCACTCTCCAGGCCATCCTGGCGGAACATCCGTTTTTGAAAGGGCTGAGGGCGGAGCATTTGAAGGTCCTGGTCCCGTCGGCAATGCAAACCGAATTCCAGGCTGACGAGTTAATCTTCCGCGAAGGCGACATCGCGAATCGATTTTACCTCATCCAAAACGGAAGGGTTGCCATTGAAGCCCCTCGGGCCGACGGCGCCGCCGCGGCCCTCCAGGTCATTGGTGATGGCGACGTGTTGGGCTGGTCCTGGCTGTTTCCACCGTATTATTGGCACTTCGACGCGCGCGCGCTGAAGCCGACCAGCGCGATTTTCTTATACGGCACTCGACTGCGCGAACAGTGCGAAGAAGACCATGAGCTGGGCTACCAATTGCTGAAGCGCATCGCCCAGGTGTTGATCCAACGGCTTCAGGCCACTCGAAAACAACTCCTGGATCATCTCTCGCCCGTGGAGAAAGCAGGATCTGTGAACGAAAACTGAAACACCGATAAAGCGTATGAAAACAAGATCAGGCAAATCTCAGGCTGGTGTCTCCAAACGGCGTCTCGTGAAGCTGGAAACTCCATACCCTCTGGCTCAAGCCGACCGGCTGGATGGCCCTGCGACCAGGCTGAAGCGACTCCTGGTGCCGATTGACTTTTCAGCGCCCTCGATCAAGGCCCTTCGGTACGCCGTGCCGTTGGCCGAGAAGCTTGCTGCCATCATTTGCCTCGTCACGGTCGTGGAGAAAGGTTCCTTCCTTCATGATCTGAAGCGCATGCCCATCGTCTTCTCGGAAGAGACGCTCGTGGAAGACGCCAAAGCCAAGCTCGTAATCATGGCCCAAAAGGAGGTCGGCAAACTGACTCCGGTGATTCCCCAAGTGCGCGTGGGCAAAGCTCACGAGGAGATCGTTGCGGCAGCGAAAAAGTTGGAGGTCGATCTCATCATCATCTCCACGCACGGATACACTGGACTGAAACACGCGCTCCTGGGCAGCACCGCTGAGCTTGTGGTGCGCCATGCCCCTTGCCCCGTGCTGGTCGTACGCGAGCGGGAGCGCGAGGTGTAGTGCTCCATCAAGCCGGCATAGCGCTGCCCCAAACATGGTGCCATTCAACCACCAGGTTCGTATGTTCAACAGCTAAAGCGTGTTGTGGGCACAGAGCTTTGGCTTGATAGGCGCCGGGATTCCCCTATAAGTTCCAATCGGAACGAGCATCAAACCTTATGGCGCGCATTCTTGTCATAGATGATGACCCTGAGATCCGGGACTCCGTGGAGGAAACGCTCGTCGCTGCCGCTCACGAAGTGCTGACGGCAAGCAGCGGGAAGGACGGCATCCAACTTTGTCGAGCGCATCCTCCGGATTTGGTGATCACCGATCTGCTCATGCCCGAAAAAGACGGCTTGGAGATCATTCAGGAGCTTCGGTCCAGGTCGCCGCGTTTGAAAATTATCGCCATGTCGGGCGCGCCTTCGGATTGGAAAGTTCTGGAGATGGCAAAAAAACTGGGTGCGCAGGAGACGCTGACAAAACCGTTCCTGGCGCAAGAAATGGTTGATGCTGTCGCCCGAGTATCGCAGGGAGCTTAATCTAAGGTCTTCCTGCTTTGATTAATGATTCCGCGGAATGCCTGCTATAGCGATTGCCAAAAATAATTTCCGACCAAACCAAAGCTGCTGCGCCTCACAGAGGCGCGCTCCGGGAGCGCGGGTCTGCGACCCGCAGCATGTCCAATAAGGTTGCGAATCGGAAATGAATTCTGGCAACCGCTCTAGCCTTTGACGGCAGTCAGTTCCCAGCCGGTCCGATATTCGCGGGCCAGATGCTTGTTGGCTTCAGGCACGTTTGTGACGCGCATGCTGTCAGCGTCAAACAAAAGCCTCCGGCCACCCAGACGCAACGACACCGCGCCCAGGTTGAACGCATCTGAGATGGGGCCGGCCAGCAGGAAATCTCCGTAAGTGGGCCTGCCGCCCTTGAACGCCGCCACCCATGCGGCGTCATTTCGGCCCTGTCCCTGGCCGCGCTGTTGCGGCGCTGATTCAGGCAGGTTTTTTGCCGTTCGATATTCGCGCATTTTTTTCTCGGGAATGATGTGCGCGTTTTCGCCGCGGAACCCTGCGAGAATCTTTCCGTTGTCGCCAACGAACATCATCCCTTCCGCCAGCAATTCCCCCGTTTCCAACTCCTCGGGCGTCGGCGGCTTGATCGATCCATCGTACCAGAAGAGGTCCAGCGGGGGCCGATCTCCTTTGGCCGAGAACTTGAAGCGAATGGTGCAGGCCGGTGGGAATGAGTAATCGTTCTTAAGTGTCACGGCCACGTTGCCGCTGAGCGTGCAGGCATGGGCGGGCCGGGATTCCACCGCGATGGGAGCATCCAGATTGAACTCTCGAAACACAGGCCAGAGACTGTAATGGCCCATGTCCGCGAGCGCTCCGCCGCCGAACTCATACCAGCCGCGAAATACGCAATGGGTGTAGTTCGGATGATAAGGCCGATCCAGCGACGGCCCCAGCCAGAGGGACCAATCAAAGCCTTCCGGGATCGGTGGTGTATCCGTCGGAATGGCCGGATACTGAGGCCACATCGGACGATTCGACCAGTTGTGCACTTCCCGCAACGTGCCGATGGCGCCGTCGTCGATCCAGGCCTTAATGGCACGGATCCGGGATCCGTCGTTCGCTGGCAGAAAGTGCGTCGCTACCTTCGTCTTGCGCGCGGTCTCAATGACCAATCGAGCCTCATGCAGCCGGTTGGCGAGCGGCTTGTGCATCAGAACGTGCTTGCCCTTTTTCATGGCCGCAATGGCAATGGTTGCGTGGAGATGGTCTGGTGTCATGATCTTGACAGCGTTAACGTCTTTCTCCTTCTCCAGCAGTTCCCGAAAATCGGCATAGGAAGCGCAGCCCTTGAACTTTTCCGAGGCCCGTTGGTTTGTGTAAGAGGTCTCGATGATTTCTTTTGCGACGTCCCGTCCCCCGGGGATGCCTGGCGCGCCCCGTCTCCAATCAGGTTTGCCGAGCGCATTGCCAATGGCTGCGCGGAGCCCATCACGCGAAAAGTCCACATAATCGTGACCGTCCTTGACGGGGTCGCAGACGGCGACAATCTGCACCTCCGGCATGGCGAGCATTCTGAGCATCTCCCGTATGCCCTGCGTGCCGCAGCCGATGTAGGCCACGGTAATCTTCTCGCTGGGAGGAACAAATCCCTGCCCGCCCAGCACGTGCCGCGGCACGATGGTAAATGCCGTAGCAGCGGCTCCGCCCGCCTGGAGGAATTTGCGGCGGGAAAGGCTCGGCGGCGGGCATTGGTTCATGCTCTTGTTTGTTTTCCCTGGTTCTGAAGCATTCGTTTTCATGGCAGTGAATCCTTCGAGTTTAGGATAGTTGGTGTGCCGGTAGAAAGTTGTTCTTTCACCAAGGTTTAGAGGCTACCCGTCCTGTGGCCTGCGGACGATCAAAAAATTCTGAGGGTCCAAAGTCGCGCAGCCGCAAGCCTGCCAAAATGAAATGCGAGGCGGTGAGAATGACCAACTTCGAACCTCGAACTTCGGCTCGTTCCAGTCTCAGGGCTCGAGTCGCGACAAGTATCAACCGTAGTTTAACTCCGTGGTCCCTTGGAGATGCATCTGGTAGTTAAACTGCGTGCTTCAAAAGAAACTTGGCCGACGTTTGGCTGAATTGCGCCGCGCTCGGAAACTCACTCAAGAGCAAATGGCAGAAGCGCTTGGCTGTTCGGTCGAGTTCATCAGTCTTGTAGAGCGTGGCGTGAATGCTCCATCGGTCGCGGGGTTGGAGGGCTTCGCCAAGGTGCTGAAGGTTCAGGTCCGCGACCTTTTCGCATTTGACGACAAGAAGCGATGAGCCGAGATGGCGCCTATTTCGTACGGCTCAAGAGCACACTGGACGGTGTTATTGCTAACCTCCGCAGTAAAGGCATCCAGGAACGGCATCTCGCGTTCGGCGGTGAGGGAGTACTTCCGAGTCGCAGACCTACAGTTCCGACTGATGCTCGCTCGGAGTTCCTAGCGAATCGCGCAATGGGAGATTGGGCGGAGCGAATGCTGGCGAACGCTGTCGCGCGAGCGGTTCCTGAATGGAAAGTCGTGCAGTACGGCAGCACCGACCGCATCGCCGCGGGTCATCCAGAGTTCCGTGGCCGATATCTGGCCGGGCTAGACGAAACACGCCAATTCGGCAAACGCCCCGACTTGCTGGTGTATCCCGCCGACGCGAACATCGAATCTGATTTGTCCGAACGTAGCTATTCCGAATGCGAAGCCGCGGCCAAACAAGCCATCGCGGCCATAGAAGTTCGTTCCAGCAAGTTTGAGGCATTGACTTACATCCGCGTTCGCAAGGAGCAACGTGACGCCGGCAAGTCCGGCAGCCGTGAAACGCCGAGCTTCACTGTGAAAGTCGAAGATCTCGTTATCGTGTATCGCTGGTTGGAGCGCTGTGCGGTCCCGGAGAGTTACTGTCAGGTGTTCTTCGACTCAATCTTCGCCATCAACTTCCTGGACATCTTCAGCATCATTGCGAGCGGCAGCGGATTCGCCATTGAGAAGCCGGAGAATAGTCAGGAAAAGGCGACTATCATGATTCCGATCACGAGCGGCGTGCAGATCGGCAGGGGCACGGAAATGCCAACATTTGCCGCAGAGCACCGAGTGACAGCGCTCGGCAGACACGATGCGTACGTGGTTCCATGTGGCGGGAATTTCGAGTTGGACGCCGCGGCAATGAGAAAAGTCCTTCTACCTGTCAGCTAATGATCGGGCTTCACTTTGAAATACTGTGCAGCAATCTTATCGAGCCGCACCGTACGTTCGCTCGTACCTAAGCTTTCCAGATCGACGAGTGTTTTAATGATTTCGCGCGCCTCGGCCTGGTTCAACTTCGGCATGACGGGGCACGGCATCTCTTCCACATCTTTGGGTTCGAGTTTGTTCAGGCCGTCGCCATAGAATCGGTTCACTTGCGAAAATGCGCGGCGGCCATCGGAACTGTTCAGGAATAGCGTGAGCAACGGCGGCAAGTTTTCGTAACCCCGCTTGGCATACAGACCATGAAAGCACGTCAAATTTTTGACGCCCGACGCGTTCAGAATGAACTTCACCGATTCGCGTGAAAAAACGGCGACCCAAATGTCTGCCACCGCGCGCTTCTCGGGCAAATACCACACGGGCCGATGGCTCGGAAGATGTCGTTGTGGGATGCCCTTCTCCTCGCCAATTCTCAAGTAGCGCATCAGGTCGGGTCCGTTACGCGATGGGTTCAGCAGGAAACAGCGGCGGTCGCTGGTAACCAACGCATGGAACTTCTCCTGCGTAAAGACGAGACCATCCGCATCCACAGCCTTGGTGATGCATGGCTCGACATGAGCGTGGGTCAGATGGTGCTCGCGCATTTCCGAATGATTGAGGCAAAAGTAATCGTTCGCCCCGGTCGCAATGCCGCGTCGGCAATCGAAATAATCGCCGATCCGCTTTGGGAACACGGCTACATCAGGCTGCAGCGGTCCGTTAAGCAACAAGTTGAGCCATTTATCCCGCGGTTTTAGTGCGCAGAGGTCCACGCGTTCATGACGAAAGTTCAACAACGATTTCGTGAGAAGCGAGTTCACGAAGCGCTCTGCATCTTCGACCGATTCGATCCGCGCAATCCAACTGGGCTCACGCAGCGGGCGGTCCTTCTCCAGAAACACAATGGCGCTGGTGGTCAGAGCATCATCGAAAACATTCACGGTCGTGGCGAAAACTGCGAGGCCCGCTGGCCGCATGACGCGCACGAACCGCTCCTTGATTTCCTCTCCGAAGTTCGCATTCAGAAACTCCGCCGGCAGAAGAACGGCTGCCCGTCCACGGGGCGCGAGATCTTCCCAAATCTTGAGTAGGAATAGCGCGTAGAGGTTCGTCAAGCGATCCAGCGGTGTGCCGAATCGTTCCTCGAAATAACGCCAATCCGCTTCCGAATAATCGAGCCGATGCGCTTTCACGTAAGGAGGGTTAGCGATGATGCCGTCGAACGTGCCGGCTTCTGACTTGAGATAATCCGCGAGAATGAGTTTGGCACCACGCGGGGCCGCGCGCTTCGCGCGCTGCAACGTCTCCCGGTCATACTCCACGCCAACCAAGGTAATGCGTTGGTTGAATCCGCGGCACGCAGCGAGCAAACCGCCTAAACCTGCCGCAGGGTCAAGGACAACTTGTGGCTTCGCCGATATGACCCATTTCGCCATCAACTTTGCAACCGGCTCAGGCGTTGCGACTTGTCCTAACTGTTTCGTCTCCCGTTGCCAGGACTCTGCAAACGCAAATGGATCAGTGTTCCCAGTGGCAATCTCGACCATGTTCGGCTCGTAGTAGAGCGAAAGGAAAGTCTGATTATCGCGGAGCTTCATCGCCGTGAGCTTGCCAGCAGTTTAACTACGGGTCAACAAACATTAAATGCGGTAGTGGGTGTCGTCTCGGCTCTTACTCGAATCTTTTTGCGCTGATTAATCTCAGCGGGCCGCCGCTGCGGCCGCGACTGCATCGATTCCAGCGCACCCTGACTCCTCACGGGCAGTCGCTTTAGCCAGGTCAAGGGATCTGAGTACTTCTTTATGTCCTGCGGAAACTCGGGGTGGTAGGAAACCCTCATTCGAGCGCGCGCTGGAACTCGGCCTCACTCAGACCCCGCACCTTACCGGTCAGCACATCCTCGATTCCTTGAACCGCTCTCGCGACCTCGACCGCACTCTGTCGCTCTGCAACGACACTATCGACGATCCGTCGCGCCAGCTCCAGACGATCCGTTTCGGATAGTTCCATGACCGCTTCGGCAATCTCATGCACGCTCATAAACCGCATACTAGCCGAGGCGACAGACCCTGCAAGGCGAATGCGCGCCAAATCACGCTTCCCGGGGTCCTGCGGACGAGGAGACTTTGCGTTGAAAAGCGATGCGGTCCATTTACTATCGAAAACCTATGAACTCCATATTACCGTTTGATCCAACCCCAGGACGCGATTAAAGAAAAATGAAATTCCCCTGTCTCCTTTTGTGCCTTGCACCTTTCGCTTTGTGGGCGGGAGAGTCGAGCGCGGCAGAGGCGCCTCCGGCCCGGCCCCCGCTCGTTCGCGCGGTGGACCTGAACGTAAACGAAGCGCAGGAAGTCACGTTGAGCGACCGAACCATAGTGCGTGTGAAATTATTGAGCGTGGATGAAACGCGGGACCCGATGCGCGACGCCGTGCGCCAGGCGCGCATCCGGGTCGAAGTCAACGGCCAATCTCTCGTGCTGACCTCCGCGACGTATCACTTGCCGGTGACGTTCGCAGGTGTGCAGATTGATTGTCCGATCACCCAAGGGCACGTCGGAAACAGCAGCCAGGGCAACGCCTGGGGTCTGGTGAAGGACGCCCGGATGCGGCTTTGGCCGGCGAACTCGCCGTGGATCGAACCGGGCACGTTCATTTATCCGGTCAAACAACGATGGTTCGCCAGTCACACCCAAATGGCCAACGAGCCGTCATTCGTTGATGGCGGCGAGGTTCCGAGCGCGAAAAAGATTTATTACCATTATGGCCTCGATTGTGGTGGAGCAGAAGGAATGGTGGATGTGATTGCAGCCACCGCCGGGCGCGTCATTTCTTCCGGCACGGAAGTTTTGCCCGGTTACGACGACAGCCCGGTGAAACCGCGTTACGACGTGGTTTATCTGCTCGATGACCGCGGCTGGTACTATCGCTACAGTCATCTTCAAACCATCGATCCGGCCATGCGGCCTGGGGCGAAGGTAACTTTGGGACAGAAAGTGGGGGTGCTCGGCAAGGAAGGCGGGAGCGGTGGCTGGGCGCACTTGCACTTCGACATCACCAGCCGCCAGCCCTCCGGGCAGTGGGGAATTCAGGAGGGCTACGCGTTCCTTTGGGAAGCTTATCACCGGCAATACGCTCCCAAAATCATAGCGGTGGCCCGCCCGCATCATTTCGTTTTCACGGGCGACAAAGTTCTTCTCGACGGTTCCAGATCATGGAGCGCGTCAGGCACAATTGCGCGCTACGACTGGACGTTCACTGACGGAACCACGGCCAGCGGCCCCACAGTCGGACGCACCTACAACCAGTCTGGCGAATACAGCGAAATCCTCAAAGTCACCGACGCGCGTGGCGAGGTGGACTACGACTTCGCCATCGTGCTGGTGATCGACAAGTCCGCACCGGACCGGCTGCCGCCCACGATTCACCCGGCGTTTGCGCCCACCATGAACATCCGCGCGGGCGATCCGGTGACGTTTAAAGTGCGAAGCTTTCGCACTACTTTTGGCCATGAGACCTGGGACTTTGGTGACGGCACCGGCAAGGTCACCGTGACATCGGACGGCAATGTCGAGCAACACGCCAAGGATGGCTACGCGGTGACAGAACACCGCTTTGCCAAACCGGGCCATTACCTTGTGCGCGTCGAGCGAAGCAATGAACACGGCCAAAGGGCGGTCGCTCATCTGCACGTGATGGTCGCGGGCGAAGGCAGCGCTGCGGGCAAATAAGACCCAGAATGAAATGATGAACCTGGTTGTATCCGTAGTCCGGTTGACGACGCTGTGCGTCTTGTCACCTGCTTTCATGGCTGGGTGGGCTGCAATGGCCCAGACTACGGTCGTCCTCGTCAGTCCTCGCGACGGGGCCACGAGCGTCAACCCGCGCGCGACTGTGGAAATTCATTTTTCAGACGGATTGACGCTCAAGACGATAACGCCCGACTCCATCCGCCTGCTCGACGCCGCCGGTCTGCCGGTGCGTGCCCGGTTGGGCTCCGACATCGAAGCGGACGTAGTTAACATCCAACCTGGGGAACGATTGACGCCCAACGCTTCATATACCCTTGAGGTGAACCGCAAGCTCATCGATAAGGAAGGCGCTCCCGTCATGCCTTTCCGTTCTTCATTCACTACCGGGGCCGACTTTCCCGCGCCGAATCATGCTGAAGGCTTCCAATTCACGAAGACGCGAGTGGATGATGAACCAGGACCGACCGCTATTGCGGTTGGCCCGGACGGCCATCTTTACGTGGCGACGTATTATGGAAATTTTTATCGCCTCCAGATCAATCCAGAGACTGGGCGGTCGAACAGCAAGGAAAAGCTTTTCGCTCTTCCAGGAAAGCGGAAAATCCTTGGATTGGCTTTCGACCCGGAAGCCACTGCCTCAAATCTTGTCGCTTGGATCACACACGACGAGCGCAAAGCCGAGAACCTGGATGTGGGAACCTTCAGTGGAGTCGTCTCAAAGCTCCAAATCCTGCCGGTAAGTCGCGGCAGCATTGCGACGGAAACTCCGCACGTCATCGGTTTGCCGTCAGGGTGGCATCCACTGAACGGGTGCGCCTTCGGCCCGGACAAGCGGCTTTACGTCTCCGTCGGCAGCATGAACCGCCTGGGCCACGATCCCGTCCGACCCGAGACGCCCTTGAGTGCTGCGGTCGTCGTGGCTGAGGTGCGCAACTCCAACTTTAACGGTGGCCGCCTGCCGCTCAACGTGCAGACGACGGCACCGGTCAATTACGACCCGCTGGCGGCGACCGCCCCGCTCAAACTCTATGCGACCGGCTTTCGCGAGATGTATCGCCTTTGCTGGCACTCCAACGGGAATCTTTACGGAGGGGTCAACCAGAACGATGGCACAGGCCGGGCCGATACTCCGAGCTGTCCGGGCGTGCCTTCACTCCGTTCCGTTTTTCCGGATGAAGACCTCGTGCGAATCGTCGAAGGGGGCTACTACGGTCATCCCAATCCGTCCCGAAAGCAGTACGTGCTCCTCGGAGGCAATCCGACCGCGGGCGTCGATCCTTGGGAAGTTCCGGAATATCCCGTCGGCGTCCAACCTGACCCTGCTTTCAATCCTGCCAATCTGATTTTCAACCTGAAGTCCATCAACGGGACGAGTGCGGATGGCTGCACCGAGTACACCTTGCCTGGCCCGTTGAAAGGCCGCCTCCTGGTTTGCTTCTTCGAAGGCGCTCACACACTTCATACCTTCGCTTTCAATTCCAGCGGCACGGTCGTCACGGACAACCGGCCACTTCTGGACGAAAACAACGAGAGCCTGAGATTTACGCAACCCATCGACGTGACGGTCCATCCGAAGGGCCGGATTTATGTGGCCGATTTCGGAAACTGGGGCAGCTTCGGGGGAGGTGGAACCATCTGGGCGCTCAATCCGTTCCGGTCACAATAGAACGCTCTGCCATGGAAGAGAACCTATTCATACGATCAATCAGGTGAAGTGACGTAATCACAGACTGCTTGCGCTTAAGTGTTCATCTCATTTTGTTTTTCGCATCGGCCATCCTGGCGTTGGCCGGAGCGCTTGGATCCTTCGCTCAAGGATTTCGTGTCGGCGAAGGCGTGACCGACATCACGCCGCCCATGGGGACGGAACTGGCCGGATTCCACAAGCCGCCGGGCAAGGAGCGGCGGTCCACCGGCGCGCGCCAACCCGCCAGCGCCCGCGCACTTGTCTTGGCAAACACGGCGACGAACCCTTTCGCCCGGCGGGACTGGACCTGCTGCGGAAGCTACAGTAACCATCGGCTCTGTCGGGGACGAGCGAGCAGACGCACTCCAGGCTTCGAATCCCTGGCTTGCCGGTCTTGACGATCGGCGACCGCCAGGACCGCGGCCCCCATGCGCTGCCCCGACGGAGTCCAGCAGGCGTAATGAATCGAGGTTGAAAATTTTCCCACGATCGCAAGGATGGTCTCCGTGTTAGAGCGGTTGCCAGAATTCATTTCCGATTGGCAACCTATTGGACATGCTGCGGGTCGCAGACCCGCGCTCCCGGAGCGCGCCTCTGTGAGGCGCAGCAGCCTTGGCTCTTGGTTTGGTCGGAAATTA
>Ga0208454_1000162_pt1 | contig 46025 bp, 37 predicted proteins | sample EasRivMeERMZT100_FD_187530 | JGI IMG/M metagenome (GOLD analysis project Ga0208454, IMG submission 187530) | Soil microbial communities from meander-bound floodplain in the East River, Colorado, USA - East River MetaG ERMZT100 (SPAdes) (version 2) | ecosystem: Environmental > Terrestrial > Soil...
CCTCGTGACGGTGCCCTCCTTGTCACCTACCGTCACAACATCACCGACGCGCACTGGACGCTCGAAGAGAATGATGATGCCGCTGATGAAGTTGGCAACGATTTCCTGGAGACCGAAACCGATGCCGACGCCGAGCGCCGCAACGAGCCATTGCAGCCGGTTCCAGTCGAGCCCCAGCGCGGACAGTGCGGCGATGATGCCTGCCCCGACGATCACGTAGTTGACCAACGCGCTCGTCGCATAGCGCGTGCCCGGCGACACGTCGGTCCGGCTGCGCAGCACGATCTCGATCACTGCGGGAAGTCGTCTGGCGGCGAACACAGTGAGGCCGGTGAGAATCAGCACCTTGATCACGGTCGCAAGCGTGATCCGGCTGACCACGGACTCCCCCTCGACGAGGTTCGTGGAGGTCCAGAGCTCGACCCGATCGAGCGCCACCAACGCCGGCAGCAGCGGCTCCCAGATGTACAGCGCCGCGATGGCGGCCGCGACGATCGTCGCGACATTCACGAGCTGCGCCGCCGCCGCACTGACGTACCCGACGTCTTCCGCCTGCTCTTGGACGTTGCCGGACTCCTCCGTGACGGTGGCCGGCGCGGCCTGCTGCGCCTCGAGCTCCTTCAACCGCAGGCGCCAGCGCGTGACCTTCACCGAGCGCATGAGGAGAGCGTGGGCCAGCAGCAAAAAGATGCCGACGAGCGCCGTGTTCACGAGGCAGCCAGCTATCACGGTCACCGAGAAGGTCTGACCATTGAGGACCTCGACCGTCAAAACGAGGAATACCAACACCAGCAGGGCTCGCAGGCGATTGTAGGTACTCCGGAACCAGCCGCGACCGGCTCTGCGGATCTCCGCCACTTGATGCCCGCCGAAGTGCAGCGTCAGCATCAGCATGGCGACGAGGATGAGGGGGCGGGAGATGATGGCTCCGTCCGCGAATGGCGCGAGGCGATTAGCCAGCGCCGCGCCGAATGCGATGGGAAGCCAGGCGCGAATCAGTAGCGTCAGCTCGTTGTGCACGCGGTCCATCGTCGCGGACCGCCAGTCGAAGTGGATCCGGCCGATGCCGGCGGGCTCGCTGACGGCGCGCATCAGGCTGAACGCAAACAGCAGCAGCGCGAAGTCGTAGAGGAGATCTCTGAGGGCCTCCGCTTCCGCCGAAGCCGAATTATCGATTGCTCCGCCGATACCCAGGGCCAGAATCGGCACGGGTGCGGCGCGCAGCGCCGCCGCGCCGAGAGCCTGCACCGAGTATAGAACCGAATCCTGGCCCGGCACGCCGACTGCGCCATTGCAGGCTTTCTGCAGCGCCATGATGCGCGGTCGATTGGCCAGCAATGCGAGAACGGCGATCACGACGAGCGCGAAGGGGACGCCGGGCGCGAAACGGATGGTGCCCACCGTCGTCATGACCCGCTCCACGGCTGCCACGACTGTCGCCGGCGCCACGGTCCACAACGGCGGCTGGTTCGGAATCCAAAGGATCCGGCCCTCGAGAAAGCGCCGGTACTGCTCGAGTCGTGCGGTCAGCGCCAAGTACCCGGTCTCCAGCGCGCCGACGCCATCAATGTAGTCGGACTCAGCGGCTACGACGGCCCGAACGCGATCCCGATAGGCCTGGGTGAGGTTGAGCAGCGCGGCTCGCGTGTCACCGGAAACCGACTCGGGCTCGAGCCCGGCGGCGCGCAGCTGCTGGTTGACGAAGCCGGACGCGCTCACGAGGCTGCTCAGGATCTCTTCGTAGTTGATGCGACGGATGATCGCGCGGCCCATCTCGCTGGAAAGCCGCTCGGTCGGATCCGCCACCACGTAGTTCTTGAGCTCGGCCCAGTAGCGCAACAGCACTTCACCGAGCGCCTCGCTGCTGCCGTAGTCCACGATGCGCCTGGCGGTCGCGGAGCGTTCATCGAGGGCCCGCGAACTGCGTGCAACCTCATCGTTCTGCGCGCGCACGCCGGCGAGCCGCTCGTTCACACGGCTGAGCTCTTGGCCCAGCTCGGCGTTACGCGCAGCGAGTGCCGCGGCGACCGCGTAGGCGGGGTCCGTCGGCTCGACGGCCAGCTGCGAGGAGTCGGCGACGGCCTGAGCCGCGTCGGTCAACCGGGTCTCGAGCGCGCGGATCAGCGCCGCCACCAGCTCGAGCTGGAGCGTAATCGCGGCCCGTTCCGCGGTCATCGCGCTGAAGCGCGCGGGCTGACTTGTAAGCTGAGTTTCCTTCGCGCGACGCTCGGCCATCAGCGCCGCCGCCTCGGCTGCACTGCGCCATTGATTGGCTTCGGCTAGCGACGGCGGCGCAGCGGGATCGAGCACGAGGTTGCCGTCCGGCAGCGCGTCGAGCCGCCGATCGATTTCGGCGATCCTCGCGGGAATTGCGACGGCGTTGGCCTCTCGACCAGCGAGACGCCGATCCAGGTTCTCGCGCTGGCTCGTGAGCTCGCGCTGCTCAGCAGTGGCCAGCGCGAGTCGCGCGTTCAGCACGTCGGCGCCCAATCCCGCGATCTCCGCCGCGGGGTCGTAGACCTCGTCGCGCTCATCGAGGCGCCGCTGGATCTCCGCTTCCCGCTGCGGCGCGCTCGTCAACGACTCCACATAGGTGGCTGCTTCACGCGCGTGCGTGTCCGCCTCATTGAGCGACGCACGGGTCTGCTCGTAGGCCGTGAGCATTACATTGTCGCTCGGCGTGCCGCTCGCGCGCAGCGTCGCGATGCGTTGATCGACGAGCTCGACAGTGAGACCGGTCGCTGCCTGCGCAGCCACACCCTGCGCGGCAGCGAGCAGGAATGCGGCGACCGCGAGGTCAATGCAGCGAAACGATCTTTGCATCGTGAGTCTCATGGCAGCTCCCGCGACGATCGACAGCGGCCGACTGCCGGCTCGAGCTCCCGCTCGAGCGCTTCTCAGAGATTCCAGCCGATCGAGGTGAACGTGCCATAGTCGGTGGTCGGCTCTGCGGTGTCGCTTTGCGCGTCAAAGGTGTAGTAAATACTGAACCCCCAGAAAAAGTCCTTGAAGATCTCCCAGCGTAGATTCACGTCGAGATTACCACGCGGCTCCTTGGATCCCGACAGCCTTTGGAATAGGTTGAACTGCATCGACACGTCTAGCTCCGGCTCGTCATAGCGGAACCATTCGAGATCCATGCTGACGAGCGCTTCGGTGTCCGTTTTGGTCTCCGTCGACCCGAAGTCGTCTTCCGAGCTGAAGACCAAGCCGCCACCGAAGGCGATGCGGCTCGCGTTCGTGTCACGCAACCAACGGCTCATGCCGCCGCCAGCCGTTTTCCGCAGATCGATGCCGAGCTCGTCGTTGCGCTCCAGCTGTCCTATGCCGAATGGATCCCAATTGCCGGAGTCGAGGAAGCGTCGGTAGCCCATGCTGGTAAACACACGCATGCTGCTCGGATCACTTTCGCTATTCGACAGCGACGAATCGAAATTCAGCGTGACTTGCCGCACCTCCTCGCGATAGCGAAAATCGTAGCCGAGCGTCGTCTGCTCGAGACTGTTGGCTTTCGCCAGGCTGTAGCCGGCGTTGACGCTCATCTCGATTCGGTCTAGCAGCGTCGCCTTGATTGGCGTCATTCTCACGACCGTGAGGATCGGCAGATTGCGAATCGCCGTTGCCGTTTGCAGACGAATCTGGCCCGGGGTCGTCGACTCGCCGAGCGTGCCGAAGAGCTGCTCGCCAGTCTCGAGCCTTAATTCGAAGGTCATCGTCGAATACAGTTGATCGATGTCGTCCCACTCGAGCTTGATGACTCCGGTCGTGGGGGTATCGAACGAGATCTTGCCCCGATCGAGCCCCTTGACTTCACCCGTGAGGCGATCGCCGTTTTTGAATAGGGCGATGTCGCTCTGCGCGAGCACGACGGTCGAGCCAAGCGGTCCTAAGGCCGCGGCGAGCAGCGCGGCGGCAACCGCACGTGGGAATGAGCCCCCGCAGCGCGGGGCCCGAGCGATGATTCGGCGTTCCATGACGATCCCTCGGGTGCTTGACATAAGACCTGCTACTTTTAGCCAAGTCCGAGGCGACGTCTATAGCTACGTTTGAGACCGCGGGCCGCTTTGCATCTTTGTACCTACGGCGCGGCGCGCGACACGCGCGCTAGGAACCTTCTCAGAGCTTCAGCGCGTCGCGAATTTCCCCGAAGTCGGTGGGCCGCTCGCGCGGCGGGATGAAATCCCGCGGGAACCAGATCAGCGACAAACGCATCAGACGCGTAGTCGGATCGCAGGCCGGTGGCGTGCACGGCTCGCGGCTCGGCTCGATCTGCCGCAGATAGATCCCGAACCGATTGCCGCTGCGCAGCAGCGTGTTGTCGGAGAACGGCATGGCGTACGGCGAGAGCGTGAACTCGACGAATTCCGGGATCGTCGGTTCCGGCGCCCCGGGGCCGCCGGTGGCCTTGGGGTCCGGCGCGCTCGTCGCGAGCACACGCACGGTGTTGCTGGCCCAGTTCAAGTCCGCGAGCAGGATCGTGAGCCGATCCTGGCAATCGAGCGACGATACGGTGAACGGCGCTAGCACCGCGGACTCTTGCTGCTTGCTGCTGCAGAGGAAGTACGCGCTCTTGCTGTCGGCCGGAGATGCGACGTCGCAGGTCTGCGGCTGATCGAGCGGCTCGCTCGCATCCGACATGAGCCAGATGTCGACATCGGTCCGCTCGGCGGCGCACTGCGCACCTTTGCGCAACTCTTCGGCCCTACTGAGGCCGGCGAGCTGCCGCGAGATCACGCGCCGCGAGATCGAGCGCAAACGATTGCGGTTGGCCGCCGTCTGGTCGGCCAGCTCGTCGACGTAGAGCATCAGCGGTCCGAGGTCGAAGTGTTCGTGAAAATTCAGCACGAGCAGCTCTGCCATGAGCGCCAACCGCTCCGGCCGATTGCCATCCGCCATCGCGCCGTTGTCGCCGACGACCGGGCTCACGAGCTCGCGGAACATCGACGTGCGCAGTGCCGACTCGGCCTGCTCGCGCTGGTTGATCGTGTCGCGCAGATTGTTCTGCTCGTTGATCGTCGTCGTGAGATAAGTGCCGGCCAACGCAACGATGGCCGTCATGACGGGCAGCGCGAACTTGCCCGCGGCGTCGAGCCACAGCGGCGTGCGGTCCTGATTGGCGGAAGAGGGTTTCGAATCGGCCACGCCGGCGACGGCAGCGATATCCTCGGGCGTATCACTCACGGCGGGTCCCTACCAGTGTCATGAGCAGTCGATATTGAGCGTGGTCGGCTGCGCCAAACTGAAGAAGTTGACAGACTTCTGCGTCGGCGCCGTGCACTCGGCCGTGAAACGGCCGGCCGCCAATCGCACCTGGAAGGCACCGCCGCCGAGCTCCGCCACCTGCTCACCCGCGGCGTTCTTGATCAGCACCTTGGCGTTGGCCGGCGACACCGTTCCCTGCATGACGTCGGCCGCCGCGGACCCAACCAGCGCCAACACACCGGCCGTTACGACGACCGCGCGCGCGAGCAACGAGCGCCGTCGTGCAGATTCGCAAGTAACCGTGGTCATCCCATTTCTCCGGAAGCTGCGGCACCGAACGGATGCGTCGAAAGCTTAGCACCGATTGCTGAACCCACGATGAAAAGCGGCAATCCGTGTGGAGTGCCGCGTCCGCCCTGGAGCTAGCAACGCCAACGACAACGCCGCTAAACTCAAACCGACGAACGGCCCAGAAAGACCAGAACACGGAGAGCCATCGATGAGCAAGTCGGCGCGTTCGACACCGCCTGAAACAAAGGCGCTGGCCAATGCGGAACCGCGGCGCGTGACAGCATGACCGAGACGACGCCCGGCACAGAGCGCGCAGGCATCGTGAGCCTAGGCGACGAGGAGGCCGTCAAACGCGTTTTAACGGAGACGCTGTTCGGTCTCTGGTCCACGGTCAACAACCTGAGCCGGATCAAGCCGTCGAAGCGCGGGCGCTACCGTGTGACGGTGTTCGGCTCGGCACGCACCGACCCGCAGCACTGGGTCTATCGCGAGGTCAAGCGCATGTGCGTGTCCTTGAGCGCAATGGGTTGCGACATCATCACGGGCGGCGGGCCTGGGCTCATGCAGGCGGCAAACGAAGGGGCGGCCGAGGTGCAAGCCGCGGAGCGCGTGGAGAACATCGGCATTCGCGTCGAGCTGCCGTTCGAGCAGCAGGTCAACCCCTTCGTCGAGCAGGCGTTCGAACACGAGACGTTTTTCACGCGTCTGCATCAGTTCGTGCTGATGTCGGATGCCTATATCGTCGCGCCGGGCGGCATCGGCACGGTGCTCGAGGCGATGATGATTTGGCAACTGTTGCAAGTCCGGCATTTGCAGGATACGCCGCTGATCTTCGTCGGTGAGATGTGGCAGGGGTTGGTCGACTGGGCGGCGGCGAGCATGCTGCGACCGGGCTTCGAGCTTGCAAGCGCGCCCGATATGGAGCTGCCGCGCTGCGTGAGCGGCGCCGACGAGGCCATCGCGATCATTCGCCAAGCCCAGGCGCGTTGGGTGGCTGACAGCACCGCGTCGTGAGTGTCGAGCGCCTACGGCCGTCGCTACGGTCGGAGCCAAGCGCTCCCCAACACGACGTAGAACACCGTATCGTCGGGACCGTCGGCAACGTCGACACCGATATGTAGGCCGTAGCGGCGAGCGATGAGATAACGGAAGCCCGCGCCACCGGCGCTAACGCTCTCGTTGCGATCACGAGCAGCAATCGAGGCCTGCGCCTCGCCCGCGCCGGCGAAGCCGATTACGCTGAAGCGCGGCCGTAACTGCCAGCGGAGCTCGGTCTCGAGCTCGACCGCCTGCTCGCCTTGATAGCGCAGCGCCTGAACGCCGCGCAGGGCGACGTACGGCCGCAGATAGAACGGCGTGCCGTCCGAGCTGTCCTTCGCGCTCGCACGCACGGCCAAGTAGAGCGACCGGCCGAGCGGGTGGTAATACATCGTCGTGAGATTCAGTGTCTCGAAATCTCGGTCGCTACCGAACGATTCGCGAAACAGCGGGACCGAGAGATCCACGTACCAGCCGCGCGTCGGTGTGAAGAAGTTGTCGCGCCGGTCGAACGTCACGGCCGGCGTCAGTGAGCCGAGCTTCAGGTCGTAATCCGCGGGTGACACGCCTGGCAGCTCGAGCAGCGGTGTTTGCAGCGTCACGTTGGTCGCGACCGACGCATAACGCATGCCGAGCCAGAGTTGCGTTTCGCCGAGCTGGAAACTGCCGCCAACGACCCCGCCCTCACCTTCGACCGAGTAGCCGAGACCTGCCTCTGACACACGGTCGCCGCCAAGGCCGAAGAAGTCGAGATTGACGTCGACATCGGCAAGCGCGGCGATCGTGCGCAGACGACCGCCGCGCCAGGAGCCCAGGTTCGCGCCGAACCAGCCACGCGTGCCATTCTCGGTGCGTAGCGCGCCAACCGTGCTCATCGTCGGCCGAACATACGGTTCGCCCGCGGCCGGCGGCGCGCCATGAATGAACACGAGCACGCCGACCGCGCCGTAGCCGACCGCGGGGTCCGTGATCGGCACCAGCAGCGGCACGAAACCGTAGGCCGTATCGAGGAAACCGCTCACGTCGAAGCGATCATCCTCGGGGTCGGTAAACCGCGACGCGCTTGCGGACTCGGCCGTCGACGGCGACTCCGGGTCGGGCTCGGCCGCGTACAGGTGGCCCACGGCGCTGAGCGCGACCACGTAGAGCAGCGCCTTCAGATTGCCCGCGGTAGCGAGCATGCGTCTCAACGCGGCGCGGAAGAACGCGCTGCGCCGCGCTGCTCGATCGCGCGGCCGAACGTGAACCGCAGACCGACTACGATCGCGTCGCCGCCGAGCTCGTTGCCTTCTTTCTCTGCGCTGAAGCGCTGCGCTTCGAGATACAGATAGCTCTGCTTGATCACGCCATCAGAGAGACCACCCCCGGCGGCACCGGGATCCAGGCGGTTCAGATAGAGCTCGATGCCGACGCGACCGAAAGAGCCGGTGTCCGACCAGCCCGTGCGATCCTCCTGTAGCTCGACCTCTTGGCGGTAATAAGCCGATGTCACACCAAGGCCGAAGTAGGGCACGAAGAGTTGGTCCGGTTTGAATTGGCCGCGCATGGTGACCTGGAGGTGCAACGGCATCAGGGAGTACACGACTCCACCACCGGGAACACCTTGCTCGGCGAGGATGCCGACGCCCCGGTCGCGCAGATAGCCCACCTCGGCGCCCGCCTCGAACCACGGTTTGAAGCGATACGCAAAGCTGCCGGCCACATAGCCAGTATCTTTCTCGCCGTAGAACTCTGCGAACGACTCGAGCTCGGGCTCGAGCCTTCCGCCCTTGAACTCGATCGTCCAACCCGGCGTCAGCGGCTGGCCGAACGGAGCGCCGCCCATCTGCGCGTTGGCCGTGGCGCCGGCGAGCACGAGCGCGCCGAGACACACTACGGAGCGGAGTCGTCTCCGGACCGCGCTCACGAGCCACCTCCCACAACACCGGATCGGTTATGCCGCGACCGCAGCACGATGAGTGTTGCCACGAGCACGCCGAGCACGCCCTTCGCCGCTGCGCTCGACGCGACCAGCAGCAGCGCCACCGCAACTAATGGCCCGAGCACGACCCGCACGACGGAGCGCAACCGTGGCGCCTCGTCAAGACCGCGGCTGAGCGCGGGACTCACGCGGTAGTACGCGCGCACGAATGCGCGCCCGGCGGCGTGGGTCAGCAGATAACGATCGCGGAAGTCGCGCAGGATTAGGACTGGGGCCGCGGAGTCACTGCGATACGCGGCGGTCGCGATGAAACAGCCTTCGTCGGGCAGATCCGGCACCGGGATCGTAGCGCTCGGAATTGCGACCAACTCGTTAGAGCGCGGCCCGTCGGTGGTCGGGCCTATCGACAATACCGCAGTGGGCGACAGCGCGCTCTCGTGACGGTTCTGTGTGTTGTCGAGGACCGTCACGGCGGTGTGGTAGGTGGCCTGCAGCCTCGGCAGCACCGCAAACCGGTACGCCGTGCCATTCACCAACCCGGTTACGGTATGGGTGGTCGTCACGGCAACGTCCACGCTGTTCTCGTCGACCGCGCCGATACCATAGAGCACGCGATACCCGGCGGCGTTGTTCGACGCCGTCCAACTCAAGACGATCGCACCGTCGCGCGGCAGAGCTGACTGGAGCTGCGGGGGGTTCGATGTCGGCGTGACGAGCTGCAGGTTCGCGAGCCTGAACGTCGTGACGTTACCGACATCGATCGGCGACGCTTGCGTGCCACCGCCGGCATCGGTGCCGTTGAACGGCGGCCCGGGTGTGTTGCGGCTGTAATAGACGCGATAGCCACCGGGCGTCACCGAGTTGCTGACGAGATAAGCTCGATTCGGTTGCCAGGTGAGATCGATTGCCGGGGCGCCCGCCATGCCGGTCGCGTCCGCAGCAACGGGCTTCGGCACGGGATATGGCGAAGCGTCGGCGAAGCCGCCGCCATAGGCGCCCGCATCGGCGACGGTGCCATCGATCCCATCCGTGCCGCTGCCCGCGTCGATGCAGGCAGAACCCTGGCGCAAATGGAAGTCGGATTTGGCGGTGTCGACGAACTGCGGATCGCCGATTTGAAAGTTCGTGCCGAAGACGTTGTTCGATGTGCCATTCAGAAAGAAGCAATTGAACGTGACGTTGATGTTGTTGTCGCCGAAGTCCGCGAGACCGCTGATCGAGTTATCGTTCGCCGTGAAGATGTTGTCTTTGATGAGCGTGTCGGCAGATCCTCGCGTGATCGCCACGTCGTTATCGAAGAACACGTTGTTGTCGATATCCACGTCCGACGCCAGGTCGGTTCTGACAGCGATGTCAGCCGCGCCGCGAAACACGTTGTTGGCGATCGTGACGTTGTCGCTCCCCGTCACGACGACGGCGGAATTGGCATCGACGACCGTGATGTTCGCCAACAGGACGTTGACGAGGTTCTCGATCGTGACCACGGGCCGTTGATTCGAGGCGGCGGTCAACAAAACGCGCGCCGTTTCGACACCGCGCACGTCGACGTTCGACCGCAGCGTCACGTTCTCTGAGTAATTCCCCGGCGCGATGATCACGCGATCGCCGGCCACAGCGGCCGACAGCGCGGCCTGGATCGTCGAATAATCTTCGGGCACGCGCCGATCTGCGGCCCACCCTGCCTGTGCGGCGATCAGCAGCGCCAAGCAACACGCACCAGAACGCGTGGTAACGACCATCGGAGTCTCAGCGGCCCGTCAGTAGCTCGATCGTCTTCAGCTTACCGTCTTCGAACGTGAGCTGCGCCGGGAACTGACCGTAGCCACGCTCGTAAACCCAGCGCTCGACGCGCGCGGTACCGATCACATTGACACCCCCGCTCGCAGTGCGGGCGCGAATGGGCACGTCCTCTACCTCCTTGCTCTTCGGCTGACCGCACTTCGCGACCACTTGGTCCGCGATCATGCCCACGTCGACGATCCCGCCTGCCGCGCAGCGCATGCTGTCGTCGGCATTCGCGGCCGGTAGGACGAGCCCGAAAACCGCCGAGATCAGCCATCGTACCAACACAGCTTCTGCCCTCCTGCCGCCCGACACGACCAACAGTCTATGCCTCCACAGCGCGTAGGCGAAACGCCGATGCGCTACTCCGTAGGCAGCCAGCCGCCGCCGAGCGCGACTAAGCCAGCAGCGTACTGGAAGCGTGCCGCCGTTAAAAAGGTCACGGAACCTGAAGGGGCGACGGGATCGCGCCCCGCCACGCCGACGGCCGCGAGCGCGGGTGATGACGGGGGCATCGCGATCAGCGTGCGCGGCCCGCTGCTCTCGGCGCGGCGTTACTGGACGCTGCGCTCACCGCCCGGCGACGCTTCGATTAGCGCGAGCACGGCGGGATAGTCCGTCTTGCCGCTGCCGAGCAGCGGCATGGTGAGCGTAGGCACGAGGCGCTTCGGCACGTTGAGCTCGCTGACGCCATCCGCACGGGCTTGCGCGCCAAGCTCGGAGCGCGCCGGGGCCGCGTGGGTCGTCACTAGCACGAGCTGTTCGCCTTTCTGCGAATCGGGCAAGCTCACGCAGGCGTGCTGCGACTCCGGCCAAGCGCGTGCCGCGAGCTCCTCGACGGCCGTGAGCGACACCATCTCGCCGCCGACCTTCGCGAAGCGCTTGGCGCGACCTTGGATCGTGATGAAGCCGTCTGCGTCGATCGAGACGATATCGCCCGTGTCGTACCAGCCTGGGCCGCGCTCCGTGACCGGCGGCTGAATCACGCCGGGCTGGTCATGCCTGAGATAGCCCAGCATTACGTTCGGGCCGCGCACTGACAACCGCCCGCCTTCCACTCCAGGCACGGGATCGAGTGCGTACTCGATGCCGGGCAGAAAGCGCCCAACGGTGCCGGGGCGCGCATCGATCGGCGTGTTGGTGGCGAGCGCGGGGCTCGTCTCCGTGGCGCCGTAGCCCTCGAAAATCTGCACGCCGAACTTTTCGGTCCACACGCGACGCGTTTCATCTTTGAGCTTTTCGGCGCCCGCGAATACGTAGCGAACGCTGTAGAAGTCGTACGGATGAGCGAAGCGCGCATAGCCCGCGAGAAACGTGTTGGTGCCGAACATGATCGTGGCGTTCACGTCGTAAGCGATCTCGGGGACAATGCGGTAGTGCAACGGCGAGGGATAGAAGAACGTTCGCATGCCCGACAGTAGCGGCAACAGCGTGCCGGCCGTGAGGCCGAACGAATGGAACAGCGGCAGCGCATTCAAGATCACGTCCTGGGCGCTGAAGTCGATGCGCGCGGCCACTTGCTCGCGATTGGCGAGCACATTGGCATGCGACAGCACTACGCCCTTCGGCTGGCCTTCCGATCCCGACGTAAACAAGACGACGGCGGGCTCGTCAGGCCGCACGCGCTCCCGCCGATAGCGTAGCCGTGCGAACGGCGCTAGTAGCGCCGCCTTGATCTTCAGCGCCGGCGTCACGCGCTCGCGCAACTCTTCCAGATAGACGACGGTCGTCACCTCGCGCAACCGATCCACGAGCCGCTCGAGCTTCGCGGCCACCACAAAGCGTTCGGATGTGTAGACGCGTGCGACCTTCGCCGCCGTGCAGGACGCCATGAGGCTCTGCGCGCCGAGCGTGAAGTTGAGCATCGCGGCCACGCGGCCGTGCATCTGCAGGCCAAACAGGGCAGCGACTGCGGCGATCGCGTTCGGCAACATCAATCCCACGATCTCGCCACGCTGCGTGTCTTGCGCCATGAGGTCGCCGAGCAGCGACGCCCGAATGATGAGCTGGTTGTACGTCAGCGGTTGGCGCTCGACGTCTTCGACGATCACGTGCCCGCCGCCGTGCACGCGCCGCGCATCGAGCAACGCTCCAAATAGCGTTTGCTGGTAGTTCGAGGTGGCGAACATCATCTCGGTCATGAGGTCCGCCAGCTGTTTGCCGGCGATACGCCGCCGCTCGCGGCCGCGAACCTCGGGCGGAATCGCGAACCGGCGCGGCGCCAGGATCGTCAGCGTGATCTTCGGGAACCAGCGCAACCGCACGCGGCCCCGCAACCGCGAGAACGGCGTGAACTGCGCGCCGTCGATACGCACCGGCAGGAGCATCGCCCCGGACTTATCGGCTACGAGCCCAGGTCCCGGGTAAATCTTCATCAGCGAGCCCGTAACCGTGATGCGCCCTTCGGGAAAAATCACCGCGCGTTGGTCCCGTTCGATGTAACGAATCAGCGACTTCAGCGAGTACGGGTTGGTGGGGTCGAGCGGTAACGCCTGGACGAGCCACAACATTGGCCGGATCCACCAGCGCTTGGAAATCTGGGTATTGATCGCGAACGTCAGCCGATCCGGCAGGAACGCCGCCAGAAGCGCCGCATCGAGAAACGACGTGTGATTGGCAACCACCAGCACGCGGGGCCCGGCCTCCGCATAGTGCTCGAGCCCCGTGATACGCACGCGGTACACGAACCGCAGAACGCCACGCAGCAGCCATCGCGAAGGTCTAACCATCGCTCCCTCTTAAGGGTTTCCGTTGCCGGCCAAAACTCGCGGCGCGCGCCGCGGACAGTGATAACGATGCCCGCAGTGGCAACCAATTGCCACCGTACGAGGGAAGTGCTGTGGAAAAGGTCCGGGCCGCTATCGCGATCCGACCGCGCAGCCGCGTCAGTGCACGGCTTGCAGCGGCCGCGGTCTCTCGACTACGTAGCCTTGCACGAAGTCGACACCCAGCGAGCGCAGGGTCTCGAAGGCGTCCTGGTCCTCGACTTGCTCGGCGACCACCTGGAAGTCGAGCGTCCGCGCGAGCTTGACCATGGCGGAGATCATTTCCCGGTTCACGCCGTCTCGCTCGAGGTCACGCGTATAGCTGCCATCGATCTTCAAATAATCGAGCGATAGGCGCTTGAGGCTGGCGAACGAGCCGATGCCGCTGCCAAAGTTGTCGAGCGCGAACCGGCAGCCGATGCCGTGTAGCACGTCGATGAACCGCTGTGCGTGGTCGATCTGGCTCGCCACGGCGGACTCACGCACTTCGAAACAGATGCGCCCGGGGTCCACGTCGGTGTGGTCGAGGACGTCCACAACGAACTCGAGAAAGTCCTCGTCGCCGAGCGTCTGCGCAGACAGATTGATGTTGCACGTTCGTCCACTCGGCAGATGCGGCGTTCCACCGGCGATTGCAGCCAGCGTGGCCTGCACCACCCAACGATCGATGTGCGACATGAGCTGGTAGCGCTCGGCGGAGGGCAGGAAATGTACCGCCGAGATGCTCGCGCCCGATTCATCGCGCATGCGGAGCAGAATCTCCGCGGCCGGGCCACTGCGGTTGCGTCCGCTCACGGCGATGATGGGCTGCACGTACAGCTCGAAGCCGTTCTCTTTGAGAGCGTTTTGCAAGCGCTGCAACCACTGGATCTCGCCGCGTTCACGGGCCAGCACTTCATCGCGCGAGGAGTAGACGTGAATGCGCCCCCGGCCTTGTTGCTTCGCGACATAGCAGGCCGAATCGGCTGAGCTGAGCACGCTCTCAGCGGAGCCGCTGTCTTTGCCGACCTCCACCAAGCCTACGCTCACACCAACGTCGAAGGCACGGTCCTGCCAGTTGAACTGGTGCGCGGCAACGGCTTGGCAAACATCGTCGGAAATCTGGCGTGCCTTGTCGAGCGGGCAACCCGCGAGCAGCATTGCAAACTCATCGCCGCCCACGCGCGCGACGGTGTCCGAGTCGCGGACGCGCTGCTTCAGCAGCGCGGCAATCTCACGCAGCAGGTTGTCGCCGGCGATATGCCCACTGGTGTCATTCACGAGCTTGAAGCGGTCGAGGTCGAGATAGCAAACCACGTGCCCCACCCCTTCACCGCGAGCGGAGTCGAGCGCGGCCGACAGGCGCCGCTCGAACTCGACGCGATTGACGAGCCCCGTCAAAGCGTCGTGGCTCGCCTGATATGACATCTCGCGAGCCAAACCGCGTAGCTCGCTCACGTCATGGAAGATCACGACACAGCCGGCGATTTGGCCATCTGGCCCCCGAATGGGCGACGCGGTGAGCTCCGTGGAGAACTCCCGCTCGGCTTGCTTGCTGAGCAGGAGCGCGCGCCGCCCGAGATTCACGCGGCGCCGCTCGCTCAAGCATTTGCTTACCGGATCGCCGAGCGAGCTGCGGTCCACCTCGTCGACGAGCGATAGGAGATCGAGCAACCGTTTGCCAATGCCGGCGCTGCGCGTGCCGCCAAGCAGTTGCTCCGCCGCCTCGTTCATGTAGTCGATCGTGCCGTTGCGATCGGCAGTGATGACGCCTTCGCCGATCGACTCGAGCGTGATCCGTGCCTGGAGCTTACCCCGGCCGAGCGACGCTTCGAGACTTTTCCGGTGGGTGATATCGCGCGCGACGGTGAGCAACGCCGGCTCGCCGCCGAAGGTGACGCGCCGGCCGTGCAGCTCGGCCCACAGGCCCTGCTCATCGCTGCTGATCAGCTGAACCTCGAACGGCACGAGCGGCTCCGTGACATCGAGACCCGAAGCCACGTGCTTGCGCATTAAGGCGCGATAGGCAGGGCGGAGAAGATCGGTGATCGGCTTGCCGACCAGGGTCGCCGGCTCGATACCGAACAACTCTCCGGCAGCGCGATTGGCGAAAAGGATCGTGTTCGTGTGGATCAGCCCTACCTCGGGTAACGCTTCCGCCAAGGTCTCGAATAACACCGCGCGCTCATCGGGTGGCAGCGGCTCGGGCCGTGCCGTCGCGCTCACGGCTTCCTCAGCGTGATCGAGCAAGCGGTTCATGCTAGCCGAGATGTCGACGAACGCGCTCGGTCGACCGTTCACGGGAATACGCCGGGTCAGATTCCCCGCCGCGAGTAGGTGGTGCAAATCCTCTTTGAGCCGCTCGACCTCGCGCACGTAAGGCCGCCTCGAGCCCGCCCACACAAGCGCGAGAATCAGGAGCAACAGCAACACGCCCGCTAGCGCCACGATGGGATCATCGAGGAGCTGACTCATGTGAATTTCATCGGCTGGGCTGCGGCCAACGGGCGGCGCGCCGCGCTGCCTGACGACGTGTCAGTTGGCAGCGAACGGTGCTGAGAATGAGACAGCGAGATCCCTGCTGGCACTTGAGTGCGAGGCCTTATTTCTCATCTGCGCGTAGCTGCGCAAATTGTTGTTATTACACCCCGGGCACGCAACGGCATTTCTGCGGCGGCGATCCCTGCCCGGCGGGGTGCGAACTCCTGTTTCCCCCACGGTTTCACGATACAGCAAGGTGGTTGGAGGATGGCTCCGAATTGACCATAATTCTTCACATACCGCCTTGTACTGCTTGGCTAAACTCCGTACGCTACCGCGTTCCCCCAGCTGCCGCAGCTCCCTAAAGAATAACCATGAATTTCGAAGTCGCACGGACGCAGATGCTCGGCCAACAGCTGCGGGCGTGGGAAGTCCTCAACGACCGAGTCCTGCGTGTCTTCCACGAGACACCCCGCGAGCAGTTCGTCCCAATCGAGTATCGCGACCTCGCCTTCGCCGACGTTGAAGTACCGCTCGGGCACGGTCAGGCCATGCTTGCACCGAAGATCGAGGGGCGGGTCCTGCAGGCGCTGCAAGTGGAACCCATCGATCACGTGCTGGTAGTGGGCACCGGCAGCGGCTATTTGACCGCTTGCGTGGCGCGACTCGCGAAGCACGTCACGAGCGTCGACATCATCGCAGAGTTCATCGATGCGGCAGACGCCAAGCTGGCCGACCATGGCATACGCAACGCAGAATTGCAGGTGGCCGATGGTCTCGCTATGACGTACAAAGGGCGCTTTGACGCCATCGCCGTAACGGCTTCCGTGCCGGTGCAAGACGAGTTCTTTGTCCGGATGTTGCGGCCACAGGGGCGGCTGTTCATGGTGGTTGGCCGCGAGCCCGTCATGGAGGCGCAATTGATTACGCTGCAACCCGATGACAGCACCGCGACCGAGAGCCTGTTCGAAACCGTGCTAACGCCGTTGATCAATGCTGAGCGGCCGGAGCCGTTCGTTCTCTGAGAGAGAACCCGAGCACTCTGATGCCGGGAGTTCCGGAGCTAAGCCCTACGGAGTTCAGTAAGCGCTGGCCAGACCACGCGCGCGGCACGGAGGTTGTGCTGCTCGACGTGCGCGAGCAGTTCGAGATCGAGATCGCGTCCATAACGGGGACCACTCACATCCCGATGCGGGAGATTTCAGCGCGTCTGGCGGAGCTCGATCGCAACACTCCGCTGGTCGTTATGTGTCACTCGGGCGGCCGCAGCCGTAGGGTCGCCGAGTACTTGCTAGGCAACGGTTTTTTGCAGGTGTTCAATCTCAGGGGCGGTATCGACGCTTGGTCAACGGAGATAGATCCGCACGTACCACGCTACTAAGTAAATGAACCAATCAACGCAACGATGCGAAGACAGGGATACATATGATGCCGAACAAACAACGCTTCTTGACCCTCGCGCTAGCGAGCTGCCTCGCCGCCCCAGCCATTGCGCAGGAAGGCTTGGTGGAAATCTACCAGCGCGCAATGCTAAACGATCCGGCCGTCCGTGAGGCGGAAGCCCGATACCTCGCAACGTCCGAAGTGAAGCCGCAGGCACGCAGCAACCTGCTGCCGGACTTGAATCTCAGCGCGGGGATGTCGCACACGTTCCGCGAGACGCCGACCGGCGCGGTCGATCCGACCACCGGATTGGTGGTCGGCACGAGCTCCGAATTCACCAACGACACGGCCAATTGGAGCATCGGCCTCAGTCAAACCCTGTTCAACTGGAGCTACTACGCCACGTTGAGGCAGGCGGACAAGCAAGTCGCGCGTGCGGAGACCGACTATGAAGTGGCGAAGCAGGACCTGGTGGTTCGCGTCGCCGACTCGTATTTCAACGTGCTGGCGGCCGAAGACAACCTTGCGTCCGCAGTTGCGGCGCGCGAAGCGATCGCGCGCCAGCTCGAGCAGGCGCAGCGCCGCTTCGAGGTGGGACTCATCGCCATCACCGATGTGCAGCAGTCGCAGGCAGGCTACGACGACGCCATCGCGGCGGAGATCACTGCGGAGCGGTTGCTTTCGCTGGCGCACGAGTCCTTGCGCGAGATCGTTGGGGAGCTCGTCACCGAGCTCGAGTCGCCCACCGACAATCTGCCGCTATTGTCCCCGGAGCCCGCCAACGCCGAGGAATGGGTTCAGACGGCCCTGACGCAAAATCTGGCGCTCACGTCGAGCCGAATCGCCGCCGATATCGCCGAAGACGACATCGCCATTCAGCGGGCAGGACGCCTCCCGACACTGAGTCTATCGGCAAGCTACGGCGAGGCCGCGCAGGACCAGCTCGTCAGACTTTCCGGTCAATTCGGCAGCCCGACCAGGAGCGAGCCCGATACGGTCAATTGGGCGCTCGACTTGCGCTTCCCGATCTACACGGGCGGGTTCAACCGATCGAGAATTCAGCAGTCGGTTTACACGCATCGCGCCGCGACCGAGGCCCTCGAGCGAACCGCACGCCAGACGGAACGGCAAACGCGTGATGCTTATCTCGGCGTGATTTCCGAGATTTCGCGAGTGCGTGCGTATCGGCAATCCGTAGAGTCGAATCGCACGGCGCTACGCGCCACGGAAGCCGGCTTCGAGGTCGGCACGCAAACGACGGTGGATGTGCTGGCATCGCAAAACCAGTTGCGGAGCGCCGAGACCACCTACTCGCGCAGCCGCTACAACTACATGATGAACGTGCTGAAGTTGAAGCAGGCGGCCGGCAACCTGTCGCTCGGCGACGTGGAACAAGTCGACAGCTGGCTGCAATAGCAATGGGTGCGCGCCGTCGCTACGGCGGCGGCGCGCTACTTCTCGTGGCGGCGAATCGCGTCGATTAGTGCGCTCGTGGAGCGCCCCGGCTTGAAGCTCAACACGCGCACCTCGCCGCCATGTTCTCGCACAGTGGCGCCCCCCGCGATCGCATCGATGCGGTAGTCGCCACCTTTGACGAGCACGTCGGGAAGCACCTGCCCGATCAGCTCCGCGGGCGTGTCCTCGGAAAACGGCACTACCCAGTCGACCGCAGCCAGTCCGGCAAGCACGGCCATGCGATCTGCCAGGGGCGTGATCGGCCGCTCCGGACCCTTCAGGCGTCTCGTCGAGGCATCGTCATTCACGGCCACGATCAATCGATCACCGCAGGATTTCGCCTCTTCGAGATAGCTGACGTGTCCGGCGTGCAGAATGTCGAAACAGCCGTTGGTCAGGACGACGCGCTCCCCGCGGGCCTTGGCTTCCGCCACGAGCGCCATGAGCTCCGGCAACTCGACGAGGCCGCGACCGCCGCTGCCTTCCGCATGCAAAGCGCGCTGCAGCTCCGAGCGGCTCACCGTCGCGACGCCGATTTTGCCGACAACGATGCCCGCACCGAGATTGGCGAGCGCTGCCGCCTCCCCCGCATCGAGCCCCGCCGCGAGTCCTGCAGCCAACAACGCGATGACGGTGTCGCCGGCGCCCGTAACGTCGAACACCTCGCGTGCACGCGTCGGTAAGGTCAGCGGCTCCGCCGTATTCCTAAACAGGGTCATTCCGTGCTCACCGCGAGTGACGAGCAGCGCTTGCAGGTCGAGCTCGGCGCGCAACAGCCCGCCTTTGCGCAAGAAGTCCGCCTCATCGGTACACGGCCCCACGACCGCTTCAAACTCGCCGCGATTCGGTGTCAACGCGAACGCGCCACGATAGCGTTTGAAATCGGTGCCTTTCGGGTCGATCAGGACCGGCACTCCGGCCTTACGACACGCAGCAACGAGCTCGCTCGCTCGGCTAAGGGTGCCTTTGGCGTAATCCGACAGCACGACGGCATCGGCATTCGCAACTTGCCTTGCGAACAACGCGCCAAACTCCGCGGCGCAGGGCTCTAGCGATTGCTCGGCATCGACGCGCAGCAACTGCTGACTGCGAGCCAGCACGCGCAACTTGTGGATGGTGGACACGGCGGGCGAACGCACGAGCTCGCAGCGTACGCCGCGCTGCTCCAGCAACCCGGTTAACAGCCGGCCGCGATCATCGGCACCGATGATCGCGCTCAAGACGCTGCCCGCACCTAGGGCCGCTAGATTGAGCGCGACGTTTGCGGCGCCACCCGGGCGTTGCTCCGACGAGCGAGTCCGAACCACGGGAACGGGAGCTTCCGGCGAGATGCGTGCCGTGTCCCCAAACCAGTACTCGTCGAGCATGGCATCGCCTGCGACGAGCACGCTGACTTTGGAGAAGTCTGGAACTGAGAGCGTCACCGGTAGCCGTGTCGGTTATTCGTGTTGCGACATTCTACTCAGGAAAAAGGGTCCGCCCCGATTTCTCAAGGGGCGGACCAACGGCGGACCGTTATGAGCCTATAACCGTAGTCCTCTCGAAAGTCGCGACTAACCGCATTTCGAATAGCCGCAATTCAGGCACGTCAGGCAACCATCCAACATTACGGATGCCGCCGTGCTGCACTTGGTACAGAGCTGGGCGCCCTCAGGGAAGCGATCGTTCGAGAACGCGTCCTTCTGGCTGCCGCGCGCCTCGAACTCCGCCTTCTTGTCCGCAATGAACTGGCGTTGCTCGGGGCTGAGATCGGGCCCCTTCAACAGACCGATCTCGATCAAGTGCTTCTCTACGATGTGGCCGAGCTCCGCGATGATTGACGGCATGAACTTGCCGCCGGGCTGCCAGTAGCCACCACGCGGATCGAACACGGCCTTCAGCTCATCGACGAGGAACGTCACGTCACCGCCTTTGCGAAATACGGCCGACATGATCCGCGTGAGCGCCACGATCCATTGGTAGTGATCGAGGTTCTTCGAGTTGATGAAGATCTCGAAGGGTCGGCGCTGCTCGTGCGGCGTGCCCTCGTTCAGGACGATGTCGTTGATGGTGACGTACATCGCGTGGTCCGAAACGGGAGTCTTCACCTTATACGTAGAGCCGATCAGGACCTCCGGACGTTCGAGCTTCTCGTGCATCCGAACCACTTTCTGGTCACTGCCACGATCCGCGTCAGACGCCGCCTTCGGACTTTCCTCGCCCTTCGCAACGGCAAACTTGACGATCTTCTTGTCTATGATGATCCGTGCCATATGGTTTGCCTCAGAGCTTTCCGTAATAGCCTTCTTTAAGAGCGTCGAAGAGATTAGCGGCGGTATGCGTCTCACCGTCGTAAACAATCTCTTCATCCCCCTTGGCCTCGATCACGCTGCCGTCACCCAATGTGAAGCGATAGGTGGTGTTCTTGAGGTCTTTCTCCTTGACCAATACACCCTGAAACGCCTCGGGGTTGAAACGGAACGTGGTGCACCCTTTGAGGTCCTTCTCATGCGCGTATAGATAGATGTCCTTGAATTTGTCGTACGGATAATCGGTGGGCACGTTGGCAGTCTTCGAAATGGACGAATCGATCCATTTTTGGGACGCAGCCTGAATGTCGACATGCTCGCGCGGCGTGATGTCCTCCGAGCTGACGAAGTAGTCCGGCAGCCGTTCGCCCGGCTTCGTCGACTCCGGCAACGCGCGCGGATTGACCAGGGCGCGATAAGCCAGCAACTCGAACGAAAACACGTCGACTTTCTCTTTGGACTTCTTGCCCTGCCGAATGACGTTGCGGAAGTAGTGATGCGCGAAAGATGGCTCGATGCCGTTGCTGGCGTTATTGGCCAACGACAACGAGATCGTGCCCGTTGGCGCGATCGAGCTATGGTGGGTGAACCGGGCGCCTTGGCGCTCGAGCGCGTCCACCAAATCTGGCGCTACCTCTCGAACCCGCTGCATGTAGCGGCTATACCGGCTATGCAGAATACGACCCGGAATGCGCTGCCCCACTTGCCAACCATCGCGAGCCATCTCCGGGCGCTTGCGTAACATCGCCTCGGTAACTTCGAATTCCTCGAGCAGGATCGGGGCAGGCCCCTTCTCTTGGGCGAGTTCCAGGCCCATCTGCCAGCCCGCAATGGCGAGCTCGCGTGACACGTCTTCGGTGAAGCGGACCGAGTCGGCGGAGCCGTAACGCATGCCGAGCAACGCAATCGCCGATCCGAGACCGAGGAATCCCATACCGTGGCGCCGCTTGCGCAAGATCTCTTCGCGCTGCTGCGGCAGCGGTAACCCGTTGACGTCGACCACGTTGTCGAGCATCCGCGTGAACACTCTCACGACTTCACGGAACTCATCCCAATCGAAATAGGCACCCTCGCTGAAGGGCGCAACGACGAACTTCGTGAGGTTGATGGAACCTAGCAGACACGCGCCGTAAGCCGGTAGCGGCTGCTCCCCGCACGGGTTGGTAGCGCGAATATCCTCGCACCACCAGTTGTTGTTCATCTCGTTGACACGGTCGATGAGCACGAATCCCGGCTCGGCGAAGTCGTAAGTGGACGACATGATCACGTCCCACATGCGCCGAGCGGGCAACGTGCGGTACACGCGGCACGCGACGAGACCGCGATCGTCGGCGACGTAACTGGACTTGCTTGGCCAGTCGCGCCACACGACCTGAGAGGTGTCGTTGAGATCGATGTTTTCTTCTGCGGCTTCCTGCTTGGTCAGCGGAAACGCGAGCTGCCAGGGCTGATCGGCTCTTACGGCCTGCATGAACTCATCGGTGATGAGCAGTGACAGGTTGAACTGGCGCAAGCGACCGTCTTCGCGTTTCGCACGAATGAAGTCCATCGCGTCCGGGTGACCAACATCGAATGTTCCCATCTGCGCGCCACGACGGCCACCAGCAGAGGACACGGTGAAACACATCCTGTCGTAGATATCCATGAACGACAGCGGACCGGAAGTGTAGGCGCCGGCGCCGCTCACATACGCACCGCGCGGTCGCAGCGTCGAGAACTCGTAACCGATGCCGCAACCCGCTTTGAGCGTGAGGCCGGCTTCGTGCACTTTGCTCAGGATGTCGTGCATCGAGTCTTGGATCGTGCCCGAAACCGTGCAGTTGATCGTCGAGGTAGCAGGTTTGTGATGCTCGGCGCCGGCATTGGAAGTGATTCGGCCCGCGGGAATGGCGCCACGTTGCAGCGCCCACAAAAATCGTTCATACCACTCGGCACGTTTCGCCGGCTCCTCGACGGCCGCCAGGGCTTTGGCGACCCGCTCGAAAGTCCCGTTGATATCTCGGTCGACTGGCTCCCCCGATTTCGTCTTGAGCCGGTACTTCGTATCCCAAATGTTGAGCGAGGCTTCCTGCAACGGAATGTCCCCGAGTCTCGTCGTTGTGAGCTCCACCGCCATATTCATAGTCGCGAGTACTCCTCCCCAGCTGCTTCCGGCTTGACGCCGCCCCGATTTCAGCTCAACCCCGGACTGGCTCCCACCTTCACACCTCGCCGCCCTTCGTTTGGGGCAAAACTCGGAGTGAAAAGCGCCCACTGGTTGCTCCGCAACCTTAGAGACAGACCACGAGTCTTTGAAAAAAAAGCGACACAAGATCTTGTGTCGTTGAAACGTAGATTAGGCCCGTGAAGAATTCCTGTCAAGACTTTATGACAAAGATGTGATGAGCATAAAGATGACATTAAACAATTAGTTACGAACTATACCTAAAAATTAAATAAAAAAGCTTTTCTCTTCGCGAGGCAGCCAGGGGAAACCGCCCCGACCACAATATCTTGTGGTTCGACTATCCCCAGCCTATCCCCCGGCACGACACAAGAATTCCACAGCTTATGCGCCGCGTTAAGCGCCACTGCGGCGCTGCCAGAGCCATTCGGCGTACCGGGGAACTGTGCTAAAAGTAACTCGAGGCTGTCGCCATCGAGGCCCAACAGTCGAGTTGCTGCTACTAAGGTGCATCCATGAACAACTTTGCGCTACAGCCAACCCGAGCATTCGGCCAGGGCTTACGCCGCTCATCCGTGTTCCTGTGGGTATGGATTGCGGCCGCGGCCTCTGCGCAACCGAGCCCGAGCCAGCAGATGCCGAGCTTGGCGCCAATGATCGATAAGGTCTCCGCTGCCGTCGTGAACATCTCAGTGAGCGGCCGTGTAACTGAAGACAATCCGCTCGCGCAAGATGAATTCTTCCGGCGCTTTTTCGACTTCGAGGTCCCGGAAGAGCAGGAGGTCGAGGCCGCGGGCTCCGGCGTCATCGTGGACGCGAAGCAGGGCTACATCCTCACGAACCACCACGTCGTCGAAAACGCGAACAAAATCACCGTAACGCTGCTCGACAACCGCAGCTTAGCGGCGCGAATCGTAGGCTCCGACAAGGGCTCGGATATCGCCGTTCTGAAGGTTGACGGCGATGGACTCACGAGCATGCCGTTCGGCGACTCTAGCAGGCTACGGGTTGGCGATTATGTGGTCGCCATCGGCAATCCGTTCGGCTTTTCACACACGGTAACCTCGGGCATCGTAAGCGCGCTGGGTCGCAGCGGGATCAATCGCGACGCCTATGAAGACTTCATTCAAACCGACGCCTCGATCAATCCCGGCAACTCGGGCGGCGCCCTCGTCAACTTGAACGGGGAGCTCGTTGGCATCAACTCGGCGATCATCTCCCGCACCGGCGGCAACATCGGCATTGGCTTCGCCATCCCCGTGAACATGGTTGGCTCGATCATGGAGCAACTCATCACTTACGGTTCGGTGAGTCGCGGGCTGCTCGGCGTCCAAATCAGCGACGTGTCGCCGGAGATCGCTGCGACCTATGCTCTGCACGACAACTCCGGTGCGCTGGTGATGGCATTGACACCAGGCTCGGCAGCCGAGCGCGCTGGCATCCAAATCGACGACGTGATTGTCAGTATCAACGGTGTGCGGCCGCGCGATTCGGGGGCCTTGCGGAACGCGATCGGCCTGTTGCGGCCGGGTGAAGAGGTGCTAGTCGGCATCATTCGCGACGGCAAGGAACGTACCGTCACAGCGGTGCTCGGCGAGACCGCCGCGACAGAAGCGCGTGAGACTGAGCCCGAGCCGAAGGCAACATTCGATCCGGTGTTCCAAGGCGCGGAGCTCGTCGACAGCGATCCCGCCGACACGCCGGGAGTCCTCGTGTCCCGCGTGGACCCGGGCAGCCCTGCGGCCGAACGCGGCCTGCGCCCGGGCGACGTCATCACTAAGGTGAATCGCGTACCGGTTGCGAGCTTGGCGGAGGCCATGCCGCTCCTCGAAGGCGCCCGCTCGATCATCCTCGAGATCCAACGCGGCAATCGCAGTCAGCTGATCTTGATGCGTTAGGCAGCAACACGCGACGACGTTGCCCGTCGCGTCAGCCCGCCCAAGTCGCAGCCGACTAGGGCGGGGCCCAGCTAGCCAGCGTTGCGGCGCGCTGCTCGAGGTCGAGCTTGGCGAGCTCCGTCATATCCGCGTAGAAAACCTCAAGGCCAATCTCCTCGAGGCGAGTACGCAGCGCCGGCACCCAGCGCGTGTAGGTGGCGACGGCCGCAAGCGTCGCATTGTTGAGCGGTTGCGCAAACCAGGCGTCGTAGTCGCCGTTCCCGCCCCAACGTCGCTTGAGCTCGGTGTAGTCGGACTGCAGCGTGGCGAACGCTTGTCCCTTTGCGGTTCGTTTGCGCTCGGGGGAGTCGGCGCTCTCATAGATGAGTCGCAAGCGCGCTTGCTGGGCCGCTATTAACTGGCCGAAATCCGCACGCCGCTGTTGGCGCCCGTGATAGCGCTCGAGTGCGGCCGGTGTTGCCTTGGCGAGCAACCAACGTTCGGTGCCAAATTCTTCGATCACGGTGGCAAACGCTTCGCTGAACTCACTGTCATTCTTGACATAGAGCTTCTGGTGCGCGAGCTCGTGAAACAGCAGGCTGGCGATGTATTGCTCGCCGCCACTGATCATCGTGCTCAGCACGGGATCGGCGAAGTACCCAAGCGTCGAGTAAGCGCTGGAGCCGCCGCTGTGAGTGTCGAGCCCCTCTGCCACGAGCTCGCTCTGGAAGCGTTCTGCTGCCGCTCTATCGAAAAAGCCGCGGTAGGCGACACAGCCGGCAAACGGAAAACACCAGCGCTTCGGATCCACCGCGAACTCCTCGGTAGCCACCACGTTCCAAACGACGTAGGAGCGATCGAGCGAGACATAGGTCGTGTAGCTGTCGTTGTCGGGCAACGCCAGCTCATCGACAGCGAACCGGCGAATGGCCGTCACTGTGCCGAGGGAGGTTTTCAGTGCCGGATCGACGTCTGGATTCTCGATCAGCTCTTCGATCGGCGTGCGTTTCCGCATCAACTCGAGCTGCCCACCGATCGCCTGCCAGTAGAACGGCACGGCACAGCCGTTCAACGCTGCCACGGTTGCGCACAGCAGGACGATTCGCCGAACCTTCATCACCGTCGAAACCTTAACACGCACGACCCTACGGTATGATGCGGGCATGAAAGTTTACGAGGTAGGCGGCGCCGTGCGCGACGCCCTGCTCGGCCTGCCGGTCAAAGAACGTGACTGGGTTGTGGTCGGCGCCTCGGCGGAAGAGCTCATCGCACAGGGATTCCGTCGCGTCGGCAAGGATTTTCCCGTGTTCCTGCATCCGCAGACGGGCGAGGAGCACGCGCTGGCGCGGACGGAACGCAAGACGGCCCCGGGCTATACCGGCTTCGCGTTCGACACTGCGGCCACCGTTACTCTCGAGCAGGATCTCGCGCGTCGCGATCTCACGATCAACGCCATCGCTCGCGACCGCGACGGTGTGATCATCGATCCCTGGGGTGGACGCGCCGATCTCGAAGCACGTGTGCTACGCCACGTGTCACCCGCATTCCGCGAGGACCCGTTGCGCGTACTGCGCCTGGCGCGCTTTGCCGCGCGGTTCGCCGCTCTCGGTTTCGCAGTGGCCGCGGAAACAGAGCAGCTCATGCGCGAAATCGTCGCCAGCGGCGAGATGGCTGCGCTGCGCTCGGAGCGAGTGTGGCAAGAAACCGCAAAGGCGTTGCGGACGGAACGCCCCGAGATCTTTTTCGAAGTGCTACGAGCCTGCGGCGCATTGCCGCTCGTCTTTCCCGAGGTGGATGCGTTGTTTGGCGTTCCGCAGCCGGAGCGCTGGCATCCCGAGATCGACACGGGCGTGCATACGATGTTGGCATTGCGCGTGGCGGCAAGACTATCGCAGAGCGAAGCCGTCCGCTTCGCCGCGCTCACACACGATCTTGGTAAAGCCGCGACGCCGAAAGCGCTGTTGCCGCGGCATCACGGTCACGAGCAGCGATCCGAAGAGATCCTCGAGCAGCTCTGCGCGCGATTGCCAATCCCCAATCGGCTGCGGGACCTTGCCGTGCACGTGGCTCGTCACCATGGCAACGTACATCGAGCGGCAGACCTTAAGGCCCAAACGGTGCTGCGCATCATCATGGAAGTCGATGGGCTGCGACAGCCCGACCGTTTCGAGGAGTTCCTGCTCGCTTGCGAGGCCGACGCACGCGGGCGCAAGGGACTCGAGAACGAGCTCTATCCGCAAGCGCAAAGACTGCGCACGGCGCTGCGCGCCGCCCGCTCGGTCGATGCGGGCAAGCTGCGCGCGGAGCGCAGTCTAGAAGGCGAAGCGCTCGGCAAGGCGCTGCAAGAGGAACGGCTCATAGCCGTCAAAAACGCACTGCGCGACTCACCCCCGCCCTAGCGGCTGTAGAGGAGCAGCATGAGGCCGGCGTATGAGCCGGACCCGAACTCCGATCGTCCGCGTCCGAGATTGACCTCGAAGTCCATGCGTCGGCCGATCGGCATCAGCAACGCCACATCCACTGTCTCGAACTTCGAGCCGTCGATGGCCGAGCGATCCGTGGCGAAACGCACGTTCAACAGCGTGCGACCGAGATCGCTCTCGAAACCGAGCGAGCGCTGGTCGTCGATGAAGCTGTTGGCAAGCGTCAGAGTCGATGCGCTGAGCAGGTTGAGTCGATCGATACGCGGCAAGACGCTTAGGTTGCGCTCGTAGTCGTATTCCGCCGCTCCCAAGAACAGGCGCCAGTTCTGCGCGACCGACAGTCGCAGGTCCACGCGATAGCTATCGGCCGCGACTTCGGCGGTGCGATGCAATGTGTTGCCGAGCGGCCCAGTCAGCGTGAACGGGATCTCGATGTCGCGGTTCTCGTAACCCAAGGCCAGGCGCCAGCGTTCGCGAACGAAGTACACGGAGCCAAGCAGATCCGTGGTTTCGAGCGCCGAGGCGTCGCCCCAGCGCTCGACACCGAGAATAAATCCCACTGTGCCGAACCGGTGATCAACGGTGGCGACGAGTGTGTCCGCCGTTACGTCCGCAAAGTCGTCAGCCGACGTGCTGCGACCGGTCGAGAACGACAACCAAGTCGTCGGCCGAACCCCCCAGCTGATCGTGGCCAGCAGACTGTCGTTGGAGTGCTGGTCAGCCTGCCCCGCGAGACCGAGCGCCCATGAGCCGCTCGTGTCGCGTGCGGTCGCCGGCTGCGCCAGCGCCTGACTGGCGACCAGCCACGCGAGGGCCAATCGCCCGGACCATGCCCTTAGCGGATTACGCACGCTCGCCAGCCTCGGCCTGTCAAAGCCGCGATCCTAGCAACACAGGGATGGGCAGTATGTGAACGGCCTCGAAGCGCCGCCGACGCCCCTCACAATCGGTGACGCAAGTCACGTCCAGGGAGAGGTGGACCATCGCCACCCTTGCGCAGCAGCATTACTTTGAAGCGCTCTCCCATCTCACCGGGCAAGATCAGCGTCTTGAGCGCGCTCTGCTCCTGCGGTGAGGTGGCGACGACGCCGAGCGATTGCGGCATCGCGGTGAGCGCTCCTACCAGGTACTGCCCTTGGGTGGTGAAGCCGGCGACGGCGAGCCCGGCGGCCGCGGCCGCATCGGCGCAGGCACTGAAGTCTACCCATGCCGTGAGGTCCTGGAGACCCGGGTAAATGAATGGGTCGGTGTGCGCCCGATGCCGGTAATGGCAAATGAGCGTGCCGCTCGTGCGTTGCTCGTGGTAGTACTCGGTGCGCACCAAGCCATAGTCCGCGAACAGGACGCTGCCGCGTTCGAGAACTGCCGCCACGGCTCGCAGCCAAGGCGGCAACGTGAGACAGATCTCCGAACAGTAGCCGCTTGCTAACGGCGCGCCGAGGCGACGCTCGAGCGCTTCCACGGTGCTCGCCACGGCGGGGACATCGCGAGCTTCACCCCAGGCAAAGCCCAGGCCGCGACTCACCACGCCGACGGCCCGCGCGCCAACCGGCGTTCTGACGAAGCGCGATACGGGCAGCGCATCCAGCACCTCGTTGGCCACGACGACGCCGTTCAGCGGCTCCGCCGGCAGCTCGTCGAGCCAGCTAACACGGTCACCAAAATGCAGCAGCGCTCGTTGTTGGCGCTCACGCAGGTCAGCGCTCGGCTCGAGAATGCGGTAGTGCACAGCACACCGGAGAGCCGCGAATGTATCGAGCAACTGCGCCGCGAGCGCTCCGCTGCCAGCGCCGAGCTCGAGCACCGTCGAGGCGTTGAGCTCGGTCAGCTCCGTGGCGAGTGTCACTCCCAGCGCGCGACCCAGCGCCGCGCTGATCTCGGGTGCTGTGATGAAATCACCCGCCGGACCGAACTTGGTGCTGCCCGCGCTGTAGTAGCCGAGCCCCGGGGCGTACAAGGCGAGCTCCATGAAACGCGCAAAGTCGATCCAGCCGCCGGCACGCGCGATTTCGTCGTGAATCTTGACGCTGAGTGCGTCGCTTAGCTGCTGCGCAGCGCCACTCGGCGCAGGCAGTGCGACGGGACTCGTGGTGGGTAAAAGCATTGGGGTGGCGATAGTGTAACCTTAGTGCGAAACGCACGAAGCATTGGAGCGACGGTGACCGAATCGGAACGACACGCCACCCTTGACGGTCGGTGGGCCCTCGTGACGGGCGCAGCCAAGCGCATCGGAGCCGTCATCGCGAACACGCTGCATGCGGCCGGCGCCAACGTGGCCATTCACTACCACCGCTCCGGTGCGGAGGCCGAACAGCTCGCTGGCGAATTGAACATACGGCGGGCCAACTCGGCATTCACGGTGAGCGCCGACGTCCGCGATATCGCAGCCCTCGAGCAAATGGCAAAGGCCGTGCTGCGCCGCACAGGTAGGCTGGATGTGCTCATCAACAACGCGTCCAATTTCTACCCAACGCCACTCGGCACCGTAACCGACGAGCAATGGCACGATCTCGTAGGCAGCAACCTCAAAGCGCCACTGTTCTTGTCGCAAGCTGTGCTGCCCGCGCTGCGTGCTGCGCGCGGCGTGATTGTGAACATCGTCGACGTGCACTCCCAGCGGCCACTGCGAGACCACCCCGTCTACGGTGCGGCGAAGGCCGGCCTGGCAATGCTGACGCGCTCGCTCGCCAAAGATCTCGGGCCGCACATTCGTGTCAACGGCGTGTCGCCGGGCGCGATCCTCTGGCCCGACGAGGGTATGTCGGATGAGCTGCGCACCGCGATCATCCGGCAAACGGCTTTGAAGCGTAGCGGCGAACCGCAGGATATCGCTGCCGCCGTGTTGTTCTTGGTGCGCGATGCACCGTATGTAACGGGCCAGATCATCGCCGTCGACGGCGGACGCAGCGTCGGCTGGTAACTGCGCCTCAACGGAGCGCGGCTAACGCACCCTGATTCTTGAGAGCAGCAGCACCTCCGGCGGCTAGCCAAGCGCTGCGACAACGCACGCCCGTGAGCGGATGCGCGAGCCCTGGCGCGACCTCCGCCAACGGCCCGAGGACGAAAGCGAGCTCGAAGAGACCTGGGCGGGGTAGCCGACGCACCGCATCGACGCGGCTACCGTAGAGAAGCAAATCGAGATCGAGCCGACAGACGACCGGATCGTCCCGTCTGCGTCCCGCAGCGGCTTCAATGGCGGCGAGCTCCTCCCGCAGCGCATCCACGCCTAGGTCAGTGGCGAACGCCACGGCCATGTTGAGGTAATCGGCGGCCGCGACACCGACGGCCGGACTACGATAAACAGACGAGCGGCGCAACGCGGGGTACCGTTGCTCGAGCGTCGCCACCGCGTCCCACAAAGCCCGCACAGGATCAACATTGCTGCCAATCCCGACGAAGACATCAGGCATAGTCCGCCGCGCTGCGCTCGATCACGACACCGACCTCGCGGGCAAGAGGGATTGCGCCCGGCTTCGCGATCGAGACCTTGACCCAAAGCGCACCGAACTCACCGATGACGATCCGCGCTACGGCATCCGCGAGCGACTCCACGAGGTGATACTGCGACGCGCCGACGAATTCGACGAGCCGATTGGCGACAGGCTCGTAGTTGAGAGCGCTCGATACCGCATCTGCCGCCGCCGCGGGTCGCGCATCCGCACCCATCTCCAGATCGATGCTCACGGTCTGCTTGACGCGCCGCTCCCAGTCCCAGAAACCGATGATCGTCTCGACCTTGAGCTCGCGTATGAAGAGTTTGTCCACGGTGGTCCCTTGCCTGGTTTCAGTTCGGTGGCGCGAGCTCATCGAGCGGCCAGCGCGGCTTGGCGACGATGCGTGGCGGCCACGCCTGGGTTGCGTTGCGCCGACACCAACCGGCGTAAGCAATCATCGCACCGTTATCCGTGCAGAGCGCCGGTCTTGGATAGTACACGCGCGCACCGAGCCGGCGACCGAGCTCGGCGAGACTCGCGCGCAGCGCCAGATTCGCGCCGACACCGCCGGCGATCACCAACCGCTCGAGTTGGGTCGCCTCGAGCGCCTGCCGACACTTGCCCGTCAGCGTATCGACGACGGCGGCCTGAAACGACGCTGCGAGATCGGCGCGCACCGCATCCGTGAGGCTGCCATCCGCAGCGCGGCATGCATCTAGGGTCACGCGAACAGCGGTCTTCAGACCGCTGAAGCTCATATCGAGCCCTTGATTCTTGAGCGGCCGTGGTAGTGCGTAGCGTTGTGGATTACCGTGCGAGGCCAGCGCCGCCAACTGTGGCCCACCGGGGTACGGCAGGCCGAGCAGCCGCGCGACCTTGTCGAAAGCCTCGCCCGCAGCGTCGTCGAGCGTCTCGCCGACGATTCGATATCTGCCCACCCCCGCGACCTCGATGAGCTGGGAATGTCCCCCCGAGACGAGGAGCGCCAAAAACGGGAACTCGGGGCGCGACTCCTCGAGCATGCAGGCGAGCAGATGGCCCTCGAGGTGGTGAACGGGGATGGCTGGAATCTTGAGCCCGTAGGCCAGCGACGCGGCGAGCGACCCACCCACCATCAACGCCCCAATGAGGCCGGGCCCTGCCGTGTATGCGATCGCATCGAGGTCCCGGAGGCCCAACCCCGTCTCCTCGAGGACGCCCTGCACCATCGGCAGCAACTTGGCGATATGGTCGCGGGACGCGAGCTCGGGCACGACGCCGCCAAAGGCGGCGTGAATGGCGATTTGGCTCGCCAGCTGTTCGGCCCGGATCCCGTACCCGGCCTCGAAAACAGCCACGCCGGTCTCGTCGCAACTCGTCTCTATTCCTAGAACTCTCATGGGCAGGCTTTACAGGTTTAGGGGGCCACGGCTAATATGCCGCTCTTCTGCCGGCTCAGCCGGCCATTTTTTCTGTACACCATTCATTTCGCGAGTATTCGATGCCGGGCGTAAGAATAAGAGAAAGCGAGCACTTCGACGCAGCCTTGCGCCGATTCAAACGCGCCTGTGAGAAGGCCGGCGTCCTGACCGAGTTGCGGCGACGGGAGTTCTACGAGAAACCGACGCAAGAACGCAAGCGCAAGAAAGCGGCGGCCGTAAAGCGCCACATGAAGCGCAACTCGCGCACCCCGACCACAAGGCGTCGTCGACTCTACTAAGCAAGCCTTCCGGGTCATGTCGCTCAAGGACCGCCTCCAGGAAGATATGCAAGCCGCGATGCGCAGCGGCGATAAACCTCGCCTCAGCGTTCTGCGGATGGCGTTGGCCGGCGTGAAACAACGCGAAGTCGACACGCGCCGCCCGCTCGACGATGCCGGCGTGCAGACGGTCATCGAGCGGATGATCAAGCAGGGCCGCGACTCGGCCAGCCAATACCGCGATGGTGGCCGCACCGATCTCGTGGACAAGGAAGAGGCCGAGATCAAAGTTCTCCAAACGTACCTGCCACAACCGTTGAGCGACGCCGAGCTCGACACCTTTATCGGCGAGTGCATCGACGCCGCGGGAGCCACGAGCGTCAAGGACCTCGGCAAAGTCATGGGCGTTATCAAGACTCGCGCGGCAGGCCGCGTCGACATGAGCACGGTGAGCGCCCGCGTGCGGTCGATACTCACGCCCGAATAGCCTGCCCCTCGGGCACCAAACTCCGCTTTCTAGTCGCCGGCATCGCTCCGATAATGCCTGCGTATGGCCGGGCGGATACCCAAACACTTCATCGATGAGCTCATCGCCCGCGCCGATATCGTCGAAGTCGTGGGCGCGCGCGTCGCGCTAAAGCGCGCCGGCAGCAACTACAAAGGCCTCTGCCCATTCCACGGCGAGAAGACTCCATCCTTCACGGTGAGCCCGAGCAAAGGCTTCTATCACTGCTTCGGCTGCAGCGCCCACGGCACGGCGATCGGCTTTCTCATGGCTTATGACAACCTCGAGTTCCCCGAGGCGGTCGAGGCGCTCGCGGAAATGATGGGCCTTGAGGTGCCACATGAGGCCACGGCCGCGCCGGAGCGCAAAGACGACAACGATGAGCTCTACGCGCTGATGCGCGAAGCGGACCAGATCTACCGTGCGGCGCTGCGCTCCAGCGAGACGGCCATCGCTTACTTGAAAAAGCGCGGCATCGACGGCCCGACGGCGGGCCGCTACGGCATCGGCTACGCACCGAACGCGTGGGACACGGTGCTGCGCGCGCTCGGCAATTCCGAAGAGCGGATCGCCAAACTCCTGCAGGCGGGGCTTGTAGTCGCCAACGACAGCGGCCGTCGCTACGATCGTTTTCGCGATCGCATCATGTTTCCGATCCGCAACTCGCCGCGCGGCCAGATCATCGGCTTCGGTGGGCGAGTGCTCGACTCGGGTGAGCCGAAGTACTTGAACTCGCCCGAGACGCCGATCTTCCGCAAAGGTCATGAGCTCTACGGCCTCTTCGAAGCGCGGCAGAATCCTGGCCGACCGAAACAGATCATCGTCGTCGAGGGCTATCTCGATGTCGCAGGCCTGGTGCAGCACGGGATCGAGCATGTCGTGGCGACACTGGGCACCGCGACGACCACGGAGAACCTACGGCGCCTCACGCGGCTCACCGATCGCATCTTGTTCTGCTTCGACGGCGATCGTGCCGGGCGCGCTGCCGCTTGGCGCGCACTCGAGACGGCCCTGCCCTATGGGGGCGGAACGCTCGACTTCAGGTTCTTGTTGCTGCCCGAAGGGCACGATCCCGACTCCTTCGTCCGCGCGCAGGGCCCGGAGGCCTTTCGTGCGCTGGCCGACAAAGCGACGCCGTTGTCCGACTTCCTGGTCAAAGAACTGGCGTCGCGGGTCGACCTCAAGACCGTCGACGGACGCGCGCGTTTCCCGGTGATCGCCAAACCCGTGCTGAAGCGCCTACCGGAAGGGATGTACCGGACCGCCGTGCTCGATGCGCTCGCTGCGGACCTGCACGTGCCGCCGGAGGCGCTCGACCGGATGGTGTCCGACGACAGCGCGCCGGCGCCGGTGCGGGACCCATCGCCGCCCGCGAGGGGCGGCCTCCGGCGTAAGACGCGGGCCCAGCACGCGATCGGCCTGGTGCTGCATTATCCGCAAGCGGCCGCCCAGATCGCGGAGCCGGAGCGGCTCGAACAGCTGAGTCAGCCCGGGGCGGACTTGCTGCGACGTATCGTGGCCCTGGCCCGCAGCCTCCCTCAGGCCACGACCGCCCAAATACTGGAGAACCTGCGTGGCGACCCGGACTTGAGATATGTCGAACGGCTCGCGGCCGAGGAGCCGCTCGACGGCCCCGAGGCCGCGCCAGGGGTCCTAAACGACGCGCTGGCACGCATGGTTGAGGACGCAGAGAAGAACCGGGCGGCAGAAGCCGTTCGCACCCATCGCCCGAATCCGCCCCAGGATTGAGCCCTGGAGGGTAGTCGAAGGAACTAGTCCCTAGCCGCGCAGATCTGAGACGGGTATAGTGCGCCGTTTGAGTTGCGCCCTCACCGCCCACGAGGACACCAAAATATCCATGGACACGCCAGCTCAGCCACAGGAAGACGAACGTCAATCGCAGCTCAAGCTGCTGATCGCCAAAGGCAAGGAACAGGGGTACCTCACCTACAGTGAGGTCAACGACCACCTGCCGAGCGACATCGTCGATCCCGAGCAGATCGAAGATATCGTTAACATGATTAACGATATGGGCATCACGGTGTATGAGAAAGCACCGGACGCCGAGTCGTTGTTGCTCTCTGATTCCGCCGTATCGAACGACGAAGACGCGGCCGACGAAGCGGCGGCGGCTCTCGCCACCGTCGATGCCGAATTCGGCCGCACCACCGACCCCGTGCGCATGTACATGCGCGAGATGGGCACGGTCGAGCTGCTGACGCGCGAAGGCGAAATCCGTATCGCCAAGCGCATCGAGGAAGGCCTCGATCAAGTGCGTTCCGCGCTAGCGCAGTTTCCGGCAACGGGCCAGCTAATCTTCGACACTTACGAGCTGATCCTGCGCGGCGAAACGCGCCTGCAAGATCTGATTACGGGCTTCATCGATCCGAACGAGCAAATCGCCGATCCGAACGCGCGCGCCGCAGCCGCGGCTGCGGAGCCACCGCAAGAGGAGGAAAGCGACGATCCGGACGCCGAGGACGCGCCGGACACCGGCCCCGATCCCGAGGAAGTGGCGGCGCGGTTGAAGAAAGTGAAGCGCCTCCACAAGAAATACGTGGAAACGCTCGAAGCCAACGGCGCCAAACACGCGGCGACGAAGAAAGCGCTCAAAGGTCTGACCAACGAGTTCATGGAGCTCAAGCTCGCGCCGAAGGTGTTCGACCAAATGGTGGCGCAGCTGCGCGACACCGTGAACCAGGTGCGGAGCCAAGAACGCATGGTCATGGCGCTGTGCGTGCGCGACGCGGGCATGCCGCGCAAAGATTTCATCGCGAGCTTCCCGAAGAACGAGACCAATCTTTCTTGGGTCGACAAGCACATTCGCGCGAAGCGCAAACATTCCTCCGCGCTTGCCAAGGCGAGGGACGAGGTGCAGAAGGCGCAAAAACGCTTGCAGAAGATCGAGCAGGCGTCGTTCCTCTCGATCAGCGACCTGAAGGAGATCAATCGCGAAATCTCGCTCGGCGAAGCGCAAGCGCGCCGCGCGAAGAAAGAGATGGTGGAGGCCAACCTGCGCCTCGTGATCTCGATCGCCAAGAAGTACACGAATCGCGGCTTGCAGTTCCTCGATCTGATTCAGGAAGGCAACATCGGTCTCATGAAGGCCGTCGACAAGTTCGAATATCGCCGCGGCTACAAGTTCTCGACCTATGCCACGTGGTGGATTCGCCAGGCGATCACGCGCTCGATCGCCGACCAAGCGCGCACGATCCGCATCCCGGTGCACATGATCGAGACCATCAACAAACTGAACCGCATCTCGCGACAGATGCTGCAGGAGATGGGTCGCGAGCCGACGCCGGACGAGCTGGCGCAGCGCATGGAAATGCCCGAGGACAAAGTCCGCAAGGTACTGAAGATCGCGAAAGAGCCGATCTCGATGGAAACCCCGATCGGCGACGACGAGGATTCGCATCTCGGCGATTTCATCGAAGACACGGCGGTGTCTTCGCCGATCGACTCGGCCACGGACGAGGGCCTGAAAGAGACCACGCACGCCGTGCTCGCAGGCCTCACGCCGCGCGAGGCGAAGGTCCTGCGCATGCGCTTCGGCATCGACATGAATACCGACCACACGCTCGAGGAGGTCGGTAAACAGTTCGACGTCACGCGCGAGCGGATTCGACAGATCGAGGCGAAGGCGCTGCGCAAGCTGCGCCACCCGTCGCGCTCCGATCAGCTGCGCAGCTTCCTGATCGACGACTAAGGCGCGGGCGCCGGGGAAAGCCATCCCCGGCGCCACCTCTCTACGTCCCCGGTGTACCATACCCACGTGGGCCTGTAGCTCAGTTGGTTAGAGCAGGGGACTCATCGAGACGGTGCCTTCGCGGCGACGAGCCGCGAAGTGGACGGGATGAATTCAGGGAACCCGCAACGCGCTGACCGCGCGCCGGCAACCCTGAGCCAAGCCGGCGGTACACCGCCGGACGGTGCAGAGACTACCTGAGAGCTTGAGCGCTCTTAATGACAGGCACGAGCGTCCCGCACCCCAACAAGGCAACTTGCGGGTGAAGAGATAGTCCACTTCCGTCGGAAACGGCGGGTTGAGTGAATCCCTTGGTCGTAGGTTCAAGTCCTACCGGGCCCACCATCGAACTCTGTTTGTATTCCGATTACATAAGTGGCGGTTCTTGCCGCCCGCCCGAGACATGGGTAACTCTTTGGCGGGTCGAGAAATCTTGTTTGCACCCTATGGGGGTTGGCGGCAGACTAGGCCCAACGTCCCTCAAGAGGCTGAGTTACAACACCACGCTCAAACGACGAACGGATTTCACTCCGAAGCTCGCGGCGTTCGTTTCCGTCCGTCGAGCCCTGCGATAAAGGGCTCGCATTCGGTGTGGCGAGAGGATTCCCGGTCGACCTTAAGGCCAATCGACGCTGTGCCAAGCTGTGAACTACGGTGTTTGACCGCGTCCGGGGCGCGGCTAGAATCTTTGTGACGAATGCGGCGCGCCAGAAAATTGGGTGAAACCGAGGAAGTACCGGCGGGCTGCGGTCTTCGGGATGTTCGGTTCTTATGAATGCAGCGAACAGAGATAACATCTACAGGACCGTTTTTCAGCAGGAGTGGTGGCTTGATGCCGTGACCGAGGGCCAGTACCGCGAGGTTTCCGTCCAATCGAACAATGGGATCCAGGGCTGGTTGCCCTACATTGTCCGGCGCCGCTGGGGCTACATGACTTCCGGGATGCCCCTCCTCACTCATACACTGGGACCCGTCATCGCACCGGGAACGGGAAGCGCGACCAGCGAATTTCTGCGCCACAACTCCATCACTCGCGAATTGCTTGCTCAGCTTCCGAAACTGGACCATTTCCGCCAGGTGCTGTCGCCCGACGACTCCGGTGCATTGGGCTTCATGGAATATGGCTGCCACGTCAACGTGCAATTCACGTTCATTGCCAACTGCGCCGATCTGGACAGCGTATGGAAGAACATGCGGGACAAGACCCGCAACTTGATCCGCAGGTCGGAAGAACGGAACTCGGTAGCCATCGATCCCAATCCTGATGAATTCCTGAGGCTCTACGCGGACAGCCGCCGTGAGCGCAAGCAGGTGAATCTCTACGGCGATTCACGCGCCAGGCAGGCGCTGGTGCGGAGCATCGAGCGTGACCAGGGGCGGGTTTACCTGTGCCGGGATCGTACAACGGGGGCAGCCAACGCCGGTATCGCTGTCATTTGGGACAGCCGCTACATGTATTTCCTGATGTCCACGCGGCTGGAAAAGGCCGATAACGGCGCCGTGAGCCTGCTGATGTGGAACGCGATGCAGGAAGCTCAGCGCCGCGGTTTGAGTTTCGATTTCGACGGTGTCTACAGCATAGGCTCCTACCGGTTCCTGTCAGGCTTCGGCGGCACGCTGGCGCGGCGCCATGTTGTCCAGAAATTCACACCGCTCTACCATGCCCTGGACCGGATACGCGCCAAGTTCTACGGCAACATGGAGAATCCCTACGGGGCCTGAGGGCGGATGCTCGTCGCGGGCGAGGTGATGGTTTGTTGCTGGCACTCCCACGTTCGGGTCATTGGGTGTTGTCGATACTAATCCGCCACTCCTATTTCGTTGCGCATATGCGGGTCGCCACGTCGCAGTTTCGTCCTTGCGCCAGGTCGGTCACCTTGTGACCGTCTTCGACGCCATTGTGCCGCGCACTGGCCGTCGCCGGGCGCTGACGCGCGCGATCTGCCTGCTTGCTATGGGGGTACTGGGCGTAAGCTGCGGCGGCGCTCCGCAGCCCGGCGACCCAGACCTTTCGATCGAGTTGCGCTGGATCAAAGGCTACGGAGGTGAGAGTAGATCTGAGGTCGAGACTGGGCTGCTCTGGACCCTGTCGTTCCTCGGCGCCACGCTGCCTGAAGGCGCCCCTGATCCGCTTTCATGGCGCGATAACGTCGTCACGCTTCGCCTCGACCACGCCGGAATCGACGCGGACGTGCTGCCGCACTGGGAACGACTGTTCGCGTTGATGAAGGCGAGCGAAGAGTACCGGGCCATGCGTGCGTTCGACATCGGCCGCTTCGTCGCCCTGACGTTGTGCAGCTCGAATCACTATTACTCGTTGACGGGCGCCGATACGCGTTATGAGCGAGCCTATGCCAACCATGTGTTCGCCCCGGAGCGCGTCGCGATAGTGGAGTCCGCCGTAGCGCACGGTAATCGGCTCCTGGAAATCGCGGAGGGACCGACAGTCCCGGATATTGCATTCATTGCCCACGAGGGGATCGGCTCGATCTCGCAGGGCACGTTCGTCGCGAAGGAGCGCGAGCTCCTCGACGTGATGGCGAACGGACAGTTGCGGTTCGCGTTGTACGGCGCGGATGGTTCGCTCAAACCATCCGCCGATCGCACATTGACGGCGGCCGGTAAGCCGAGCAAGTGCCTGTGGTGTCACGAGACCCACCTATTGAGTCCGATCGAAGGCCGGACCAGCCTCCCGGGCTATGGCTCCCTCGGTGCGTTCGAACGGCGAATCGCTACGCGGATGGAGGAACTACGGATCGCCAGGGGGGCGCTCACCTCGCGGATCGCCTTCAGGCGCGAGCAGGACCATACGTATGCGGAATTGCTATATATGGCGTTCTACGAGCCGTCCGCGGAGCGCCTTGCGCGCGAATGGAGCGTTCCGGTCGCCCGCGTACAAGAAGCCTTGTCTCGCCTGCCGACACACGCGCACGACGAGTTCGATTTTCTCGGGCAGCGGCTCTATCGGAGGCGCGACGTAGACGCGCTGGCTCCCTATGGCGTCCTCGAGCCACCGACGGATCCGCGCGAACCTTCTGCGTACGAGCCGGATCTGCTCCGCTGAATCCCGGACGATCGTTACCGGATCAGTTCATATATGCTGGCATGCGTGGGGCGCCCGGATTGGGCATGAGCTCGGGCGCTCGCGCCGGCCAACGAGGTCTCGAACGTTTGGGTTTCTATCGGGCCCGCCGCGAGCCATAGAACCAATTCTGCCGGCCCGGGCACTCACGTAGTCGCCGCCTAACCGAAGAAGAGCGAGGTCTTGGGTTGCTGTCGATACTGATCTGCCACTCCTATTTCCTGCGTTTCGACGAAAAGCAGAACGCGCGCGCGAAGCCGTATCCACCGCTCGCGACGCTGCACGTGGCCTCGTTGCTGCGCGAGGCCGGTCACCGCGTGGCGGTCTTCGACGCCATGCTGGCCCATGGCGTCGAGGACTACGACGCGAAGCTGCGTGCCGTCCGGCCAGACGTCGTCGTGTTCTACGAGGACAACTACAACTTCTTGAGCAAGATGTGCCTCAGCCGGATGCGCCATGCCTGTTGCGACATGATCGTTGCCGGGCGGGCTACCGGTGCGCGCGTCGTCGCCGCTGGCTCGGACGCGTCCGACGCCCCCGATACGTACCTGGCCGCCGGCGCTGATGCCGTGCTGCTCGGCGAGGGGCTCGGCGCGCTCGCGGCACTCGTGAGCCGGCTCGCACGCGACATCGCACTGCCCGTGCCGCAGCTCGTCGCCGGACTGCCGGACGTCTGTGCCGCGATCGATGGGACCACGGAACGCGCGCACACCGCCCCCCCACTTCCCGTGCCCGAACTGCCGCGCCCCGCATGGGACTTGATCGATGTCGAGGCCTATCGGGCTGTCTGGCACTCCGCCCACGGCTACTTCAGCCTCAACATGGCAGCCTCGCGCGGCTGCTCGTTCCGCTGCAACTGGTGCGCGAAACCGATTTGGGGCAATCGATACCTACAGCGCCCGGCGGCCGAGGTGGCCGCCGAGATGCTGCACCTGAAGCGTGAGTACGGCCCCGATCACATCTGGCTGGCCGATGACATCTTCGGTTTTCGCGCGGATTGGGTGCGGGACTTCGCGGCAGCGCTCGCCGCCGCCGGCGGCGGCGTTCCGTTCACGATCCAGCTGCGCGCCGACCTGGTCAGTCCGAGCATGGCGTCGGCCCTGCGCGACGCCGGCTGCCGCGAGGTGTGGATGGGCGCCGAAAGCGGTAGTCAGCGAATTCTCGACGCCATGCACAAGGGAACCCGCATCGACGAGATCCTACACGCCCGCGCATTGCTGGGTGCGCACGGCATCCGCGTAGGATTCTTCTTGATGCTCGGCTACCTCGGCGAACAGCTCGACGACATCCTGGCCACGCGCGAGCTCGTGGAGCGCGCTCGGCCCGACGACGTCGGCGTCAGCGTCGCCTACCCGTTGCCCGGCACGAAGTTCCATGAGGCCGTGAGGCGCGAGCTTGGCGAGAAGCGCAACTGGCAGCAGAGCAACGACCTCGAGATGATGTTTCGCGGCACTTATCGCTCTGAGTTCTACCGCCACGTTCGCGATCTGCTGCACGATCAGGTCGCCGCAGGGCTTTCGCCGGCCCTGCAACGCCGTTGGGACGACCTCGCAAGGCAGGAAGCGCAGTACCGTCAGCGGCAGGAAGACATCGGGCTCGAGGCGGGCCTCGCGGCGTCCGCCACGCCCTGAGTGCCATGGCCGACCTGTTGCTCACACACGGCTACTTCCTCGCGGAGGACGAGAAAGAGCGTCAGATCATGAAGCCCTACCCACCCCTCGGGTTGCTCTATCTCTCGGCGTTTCTCAAAACGCGGGGATTCTCGGTCGAGATCTTCGACAGCACCTTCGGTGAGCGTCAGCAACTCGTCGACCGGTTCGCGAGCGCGCCCGGCGGCACCGTCGGCATCTACACGACGCTGATGACGCGCCGATCGATAATCGAGATCGTCCGCGCGGCGAAGCTGCATCGGTGGACCGTGATCTTGGGCGGTCCGGAAAGCGCGAACTACTCGACCGAGTATCTCGGAGTCGGGGCCAACGTCGTCGTCATCGGCGAAGGCGAGCTCACGCTCGAAGAGCTCCTGCCTGCGCTGGCACGCAACGGAGCACACCGATTGCAGGACGTCCAGGGCATCGTGTTTCGCGATGAAGCTGGCGCGATCGTGCGTACGCGCGAGCGCACGAAGCTCAAGGATCTCGATGCGCTGCCCTTCCCCGATCGCGAAGCCATCGACCACCACAAGTACCTCGATGCCTGGAAGACGCACCACGGCGCGAGCAGCATCAATCTCATCACGGCCCGCGGTTGCCCGTATCGCTGCAACTGGTGCTCGCATGCCGTGTACGGATATACGCATCGACGACGCAGTCCCGCCCACGTCGCCGACGAGATACAGGCAATCGTCGATCGGTACGACCCCGACCAGGTGTGGTACGCGGACGACGTGTTCACGATCAGCCACCCTTGGCTCGCGAGCTATGCGGAAGAGCTCGACCGCCGCGGCATCCACCGGCCGTTCGAGACGATCACGCGCGCGGATCGCCTGCAAAACGAAACAGCCGTGCAACTTCTCCGGAAGCTCGGCTGCTATCGAATCTGGATCGGCTCGGAGAGCGGCAGCCAGCGAATCCTCGATGCCATGGAACGTGGCGTGAGCGTCGAGCAAGTACAGCAGTCCACCAAGCTCGCACAGGCTCACGGCATTCAAGTCGGCATGTTCTTGATGTGGGGCTACGAGGGCGAAGAGATCGAGGACATCGCGGCGACCGTGGAACACGTCAAGCGCAGCAACCCCGACGTGTTCCTTACGACTGTCTCCTATCCGATCAAGGGAACCGGGTACTTCGAGAAGGTGCGCGGCAAGATCGAGCTCCCGATCGAGTGGGCGGACGCATCCGACCGCGACTATGTCGTCCAGGGGCGACGCGGCAAGGAGTACTACAAGCTCGCCGACCGGTGGCTACGCAGCGAAGTTGAAGCGTCGCGCATCGAGGCGCAGGATCCCGCGCGTGCCGCCGAGCTCAAGAGCTCGGCGCGGCACGCCAAGGCGGCGATGCAGAGCTGGGGCGAGTGATGAATCCGACTCGGCAGATGCCTCCGTTCGGGGTCTTGGCCGCGGCGCTGCGCAAGACGACGGAGCACCTCGCTCGAGAGGTCGCAGAGCCCGGGAACACACCGCCCGACTGGAGCGAGCTCGAGTGGGCAGTCGCGTGCTCGGTAGCTGCGATGCAAGGGATCTCGACGTTGCTCGCCAACAGTCTCCGGTGGTCCGGACCGCCCGTATGGCAGACATTTCTTAGCGAGCAGCGCCGGCAGACCACACTGCGCCAAGCGCGCATCGGTGACCTGCTCGAGCGCATCGATGCGGCTCTGCGCGCACGGCACGTCGGCGTCATCGCACTCAAGGGCTCCGCCCTTCGCGCCCTGAATCTCTACGGTCCGGGCGAAAGGCCAATGAGCGACATCGACGTGCTCGTGACCGCGCACGATCTTCTACCGGTGGCGGCTGCGCTTGCCGACATCGGCTACACGGAGGCGTTCACGACGCAGCGCCATGCCGTCTATGTGCCCCACCAGACCGCGGCGACGGCCCACGCGTTCGGCGAGCACGCCGATAATCCGCTCAAGATCGAAGTCCACACCGCCGTAGCCGAAGCACTGCCCGTGCGGAACGTCGACCTCACGGATCGATTGCTTTGCGGACGAGCGCGCGAAGGCCTGAACGCCTATCCCGATCTCGCTTCGCTGCTGGCCCATTTGCTGCTCCACGCGGCGGGCAACATGCGGGCGCACGCGCTGCGGCAGATCCAGCTGCACGACATCGCGTCCGTCGCGCGTCTTCTCGCGGAGAGCGACTGGCAGGCCTTGCTGGAAAAACCTCGCAGCGGGACAGCCCCGTGGTGGGTGTTTCCTCCCCTGGCGCTGGCGGCACGCTACTACCCCGATCGCATTCCAGTGGAATCATTGCGCACAGCGCGAGCCCTGTGCCCGCGCGTCTTGCGCATCGCAACAAACCGGTGGGCGCTGACCGACGTATCGTGGTCAAACTTGCGTATCCACGCCTTCCCGGGAATCGCCTGGTCCCAAACGCCCGTCGATGCTCTGCGGTTCATTCTAAGCCGGGTGTTCCCGAGCCAGAAAGCGCTAGCCGAGCTGGAGCTCACCGTGCGAGCTCAACCTCAGCTCGATCAGGTGCGCTGGTACGGCCTGTCGCACGGCAACCGTATCTTGCGCTGGTTGTTCTCGCAGCCGCCGCGCGTACAAACGATGACTTCGATCCGCGCAGCGCTCGAGAGCGTGAACGTGCGAACGATACGCGCTGATTGATACTCAACACGCGCCGCTTGTTCTGTCGCTTGCTACGCACGCTCGAGATCAAGACCGTTTGCGACGTGGGCTCCATGGACGGCTCCGATGCGCTGCTCTTTCGGCGATTCCTGCCAGGAGCCCAAGTGATCGCGCTCGAACCCCACCCAGTGAACTTCGCGCTCATGCAAGCTGACGAGAGACTGGCGCGCAATGGGATTCGCATCTTGCCGTTCGCGGCGAGCGACCGCCATTGCGAGGCACAGTTCTTCGTCGTCAGGGCCGATCACTCGACTACGCGAGATCGCACGTGGCGCGGCATGAGCTCGCTCCACCGTCGGCCAGACCCCGCTTGGCTCGCCGATATCGTCCAAGTGCAGACCGTTCGCTTGGACGAGCTGCTCACAGCCGACGCACTGGATGGTGGACCGATCGCGCTTTGGATCGATACGGAAGGCACGTCGTTCGAGGTCATTCGTGGTGCGTCGGGCGTGACGAACGCTGCGAGCCTCATTCATGTCGAAGTGGAGACAAAAGCAATCATTGGAGCGAATCAGCGGCTGTTTGCAGACGTTGAGAAAGTGTTGATCGACGCGGGGTTCACTTTGCTCGCCACGGACCAGCCGCAGCAGTGTCTACAGTTCAATGCGCTGTTCGTGCGCACCGAACTTCTGAGCACCAAAACGCGCGAGATTTTGTTTTGGGTGAACTCCCTTCGATTGCGGCGCATCGTCACACAACGTCTCTCGCGATTGCTGCCGAGCAAGCTACGCCGCACTCTCGCCGCGCTAGGCTGCACCGGATCCGTCTAGCTCCTCAGCGCCCACCTGCGACTGGCGAACGCCGTCTCTTCTCTCGACCAGAGACTGCCACGGCTTTCGCGATTCGGAGCCAACCGCGGAGACCCCAAGCGTGGGCCCGGACAGCCGCGGCAAGTACCTGTCGCATGCCGACCCAATCGCTGGCGCGCGCATGCTGAGCGGCCAGTGACAAGAGATAGTCGCGTTTACGCCTGCGACACAACGAGCGAAGACGTCGTGTTGGAACGAGACTCTCCATCTTGGCGTAAAGGCGGACCCAACCGTCAGAGCTATCGCCACCCACCGAAAACTGCTCCTCGTGGGTGCGGATATCGACCAACGGCCTGCTTTCGTAGCTAACCTCGCTCCGCAACGCCAATCGCGCCCACAGGTCGTAGTCTTCTGCGAATCGCATCTTCTCATCGAACCCGCCGAGCTCGCGCACCAGCGCCAGTTCCGCCATCACCGTCGGCGTCGCAATCGTGGCGTCGAGCCGGAGTATCTGCTCCACGATCGACCCGGAATAGGGCGCGCACGTGTGCCGCACGTTCATCACACGCCCATCGGCATCGACTCGGCGAGACGCCGTATAGCTCCAGCGCCGCCTGGGCTCCGACTCCATCAGCTCGAGCTGACGCTGTAGCTTGTCGGCCGCCCACTGATCGTCCGAGTCCAGGAACGCAACGTACCGGCCACGCGCCCGCGCGATGCCCTGATTGCGAATGATGGCGGGCACTCCAGTGTGCGGATGGAACACCACGTTCATGCGAGAATCCGGTGGACTGCGCAGGAACTCGCGTGTCGGCTCGTCCGACCCATCATCGACGACGATCAGCTCCCAGTCCTCGATGGTCTGTGCATATACCGAAGCCACCGCGACCCGCAGGTATTTGAGGCGGTTAAACGTCGGCAGCACAACCGTGACGATCGGAGCTGTCATCAGGTCAGTCGAGCAGATCCCGCAGCTGCTGAACGGCGACATCGGGATGCTCCGTGCGCCTTAGCTCGTAGGCAGGTACGTCGACAACGCGGCGCTCGAACTCTCGCCAGCTGCCCTGAGCCAACGCGTACGGCTGCTCTCGGCGCAATCGCGCGAGGCACGCCCCGCGCTCGAGCGCCCGCAGCGCGGGCTGCCGTCCGGCCGTTCGGCGCGACAGGAACACCGTGGCCGCCAGTCGCAACGGCGCGCGTGCGATCCTTCCATGCAGTCCGCGCAAGTCGACCTCGTGCTTCCGCGCGCCGCTACGCCGCCGAATGATCGGTGAACGCTCGACGGAGCGCCGCAGATCTCCCGGCTGCAAAAAGCCAAGTGCGCTCGGACCGAGATGAAGGTAGTTCGCCACACCGGTGATGCGAAGACCGTTCAACGCGACGAACGCGCTGTCTTCAGAAAGAAGCTGTAGACCCGCAGCCAAAGCATGCAGGCTGAGTGTGCTCTTTCCCGTTCCGCTCCCGCCCATGAGCAGCACGCCTTTGCCATT
>Ga0208454_1000164_pt1 | contig 45725 bp, 66 predicted proteins | sample EasRivMeERMZT100_FD_187530 | JGI IMG/M metagenome (GOLD analysis project Ga0208454, IMG submission 187530) | Soil microbial communities from meander-bound floodplain in the East River, Colorado, USA - East River MetaG ERMZT100 (SPAdes) (version 2) | ecosystem: Environmental > Terrestrial > Soil...
CGTCCCAGTTCCGTGTTGATGTAGCCAAACTTGTCAGCGTAGTCCTTGGTCTTGCGCTGCAATGGTTTCACGTAAGGCACAGCCCGGTGATAGCTGTCCAGCAGCATTTCGGTCTGATCCCCTGTCATCCGCAGCTTATTGGCGAGACTGCCCTTGCCCAACCCATAGACCAAGCCAAGGTTGATGGTCTTGCCCTGATCGCGTTCGATCTGGATAGACTGGCTGACTTTGTTGACCAGTCCGGTTATTACCTTGTGATAGTCGGTCGCCTTGTCAGCGTAATATAGCTTGGCGATTTCAGCAGCGCCTTCCATGTCATATTTGACAGCATAGTGGAGCGTGATCCTTGGCTCCTGCGAATTGTAATCGGCCTTGTGCCACTTCTCGCCCTTCCGTGCCCGGAACAGTGACCGCATCAACGGACCAAGAACCGGATGCCGGCGCGGGGTCTGGGCTATGTTGGGATGTTCGCAGGCAAGCCTGCCCGTCCTGGTGCCGTTGGGATCGTCTCCTGACATGAAGCCGGAGCCTCTGGTGGAGAACCAACTCGGGTGGACCTTGCCCTTGTGGCTCATCTCAAGGACGACACCCTCGACGAAGTCCCGCCGGAGCTTCTCTGACCGGCGGTAGTGCGCCAGATCCTTGAATTCCGGTATGTCAGTCTGAAGCTCCAGCCATTCGTTGGTGATCGAAGGCTCGTCAGTGTAGGTGCGCGGCGGGTAGACGCCGAAAGAATTGACATACTTTTCGAGCGATCTGGCTGCCTGCGGATTGAAGTCGGAATGGGTCTGCCTGACATTGGCGAGATATGCCTCGCCGTCGGCGAGCATCTCGATGTTGACCTGCTCTGCCCTGTCAACGTCGACCGGGATGCCTTCGAGCCGCATTGCCCATGTGACGGGGATCAGGTCGTTTTCGAGCTCGGTGACACGCCCAAGGCCGTCCTGCCCGATCAGTCCCATCTGGTGGTAGAAGCAGGCGAGCGTCAGTTCGGCGTCACGGATGGCGTAGGGTGCTATGACTTCGGGAGGAACCTCTCGCATACGGCCGTAGTTCGGCTTCTTCTTGTTGTGAGGCATGGTCAGCCCTTGCTCGACCATCCAGGCTTCCAGCTCTTTCTTGTCCTTGCCTTCCATGCCATAGCGCTTGGAGATGGCGTCAAGGGAGTAGCTGGATTGGTTTTCATCGATCAAAGCATCAATGGCGAGTATGTCGTAACACTCGCATTTGACAGCGATGCCGAGGCTATGGAGCATCTCTATGTCGAACTTGGCATGGGCAAAAACGGCAAGGTTGTCAGGCTTAGCGAGAAAGTCTTTGAGGTATCCTATGATGTCAGGGGGCCCGTTCCCCGTCATGTGACGGAGCGGGTAGTACTCTGAGAACCCGTCAGGGCCGGCAACTGACACGCCAATGGCGTAGTCATCGCCCTGGATGACCATCGGCCCGTGAGTTTTAAGCTTGGGGGTGTGGGTCTCGGTGTCAATCGCCAGCGTTGTCAGCTGGTCGCTTGGTAGCTTCATATTCGGCATCCAATCTTTTGTCTTCTTGTTCCAGTCGGGTCAGCAGTTTGAGTGCGATCTCTGGTCCAGCGATATAGGCGTCACCGACGCCTCGCAGATATGCCTTGCGAACCTCGATGGCATTCTTCTGGCCGAGCTCGAACATCTTCAGTGCGTAGTCCTTGTCACTTACCGGCATTCCTTGCCTCCACTTCTGCCATCAGAGCATAGTAGTCCGGCTTGATCTGGTCATACACACCATGCAGCCGGTACTCATATCTCGTTATTAGCTTCTGAATGGCAGCCAAGTCCTTTTCATACTGGTAGCGAGCCTTTGAGATTTTGGGGAAAGTAGTCAAGTTGCCAGTTGGTTTGCATTCCTGCATAAGGAACATCACACCCTGCAAGGTGTGGCAGATATCTTCCAACTGGAAGTACAACTCCATCCCTTTTTTGTCAGGCTTGACCGGCTGTATTATTGTCATATTCCTTACCTCAGTGGATTGCGGCGATGATCGACGGGGCGGTTCCAGTTCTGATCCACCGGGGCGCCGCGCATGGCTTGCGCCTGAAACGGGTCTGGTTCCTTGAGCCCCTTGATTGCCTTTTGTACTTCGGTAGTTTTTCGCAGTGTCAAGCCGGCAAACACCAGATTGACGACTTGCAGAATAAGAATGAGAATTTGAATAGTTGTCATCTGTCTATGTTCTCCGAAATGCGGCCAGAATTGACGTCAAATATGTCAGCAATCTCTTGCAGAGAAAGATCAAGATGCGTTCGAGCAAACACCTTGATCTTCTTTTTCAGTTCCGGTGTAAGCTTCCGTGATTTGGGGGATACTTTGCGGGCATAGGGCTGACGGGTCATCAGCTTCAGGGCTTTCTGGATAAGTGCCCTGTCGATGCCGTCCTTGTCAGCCAGCGCCGATTTCAACAGCTCCCTGGCTTTTGGTATGTTGCTCATTTGGTTCCTCCCCTCCCCAGTAGCTTGAAGCAATCCATGCACCAGATCATCGTCCGTTCGGTGCCGGGATCAGCACATGTTTCTATTGTGCCGGCTGCAAGGGCTTTGCCGGCAGGGATTGTGTTGTGACAGGCGCGGCATTCCAGATCGCTTGCGGATCCAGGGGGAAGTATCTCTGCCTCTATCCTGACATAGTGCTTGTGCGCCTGGGTCTTGATGTTGACGACGTTAGTCATGATCGTCTTCCTTGGACAGGATCTTCCGCAAGAGCTTCTGCGCTTCGGTCAGGTCCTTGACCGGCTTGTCACGCTTGAGGCCGTCGATTGCCCGCTCCCTGGCTGCCTCTATATCCTTCTCGAAACGGTTCTTGATGCCTTCAAGGTCCGTGCTGTCAAGGCCAACCAATTCAAGGGCATAGCGCTGCCGGAAATCCGTGCGAATACTGCCAAGTAACTCGTCAAAACGCCGGGCAGAAGAAATGTCGTTAGTCGTGTAGCCCAGCACAACCTCAAGGCCGCTTTTGTCAGCCAGTGGGTAAAGCACCAGCAGATAGCCGGGCTCGTAGCCGGCTTTCAGTTCGCGCAGCATTTTCTCTAAGGTGCTGATAATGCGGTCTTTGTTGTCTTTGTCCTTCATAGGAAAGCATCCTTTTACAGTGGTTCAACACACTTAACATAGGCGACAGAATAACATCCTTCAACAACTAAAATTGTTTGTTGGGGAATTCCACGACAACATCGTCACTCTTGCCCGTGTCCTTGGTCACTTTTGGCCAGCTGATCATCTGGTTAAGGGCCTTCTCTACAAGTTCGCGCAGTTCGTCCTGATTTGGCAAGCAGATCGAGAGGGATCGTATTTCTGTGCTTATGCCTTGCTTATTTACAATTTCCCATCGTTTGGTTTTGTATATGTCAAAGTCAGCAGAAATGCCTTGTGGATTGCTTGGTAAAACGTCCATCAGTGTCTTGCCGGCTTTGTTGGGGGTTATGGTTTCGCGACGGTACTGCCAGCAATAGTCCTGATACATCTGTGTCAGGATCTTGCGAGGAAGCGCTGCGGCTTGCATTGGCCATCTGTTGATCGGGTAGATTTCTTCCTTGGTTGGCAGGTACTCGCTGTCAGGAAGATCGCCAGTTTCGGCCAGCATCTTGAGGAAGCCCCACTCTGGCTGATCGACAGGTGCCTTTGCCTCTTCTGTCATCTTGGTATCAAACGGCTTCATCACCTTGCCAACATCGATCTTGAGCGTTGACAGATAGTGGCACAGGCCCTGAAGCGCCGTCGGGTTCTTGATCATGGCCACCAATGGCTTGAAATACTCATCGTCAAGGATAGCTGCCCCCTTGACCTTGAGCCTGGGGTTGTCAAATCGCAGGAATGTCATGCGCCTGTTGTCAAAGCCGATCTCTTCCGGGTTCGGCGAATTGGTGGTGGCGATGATCGAGTGATATGCCTTGTTCTCGTAGGCAATGATGCCCTTGGTGTTGACCATCATTGTTTCTGACGTGACAAGGTTCTTCACCTTCTCGCGCAGCTCGCGCATCAGCTTGGATGCCCCTGGGTTGTACTCTTCGACGTCGAGGAAAAGCTTGTTGCAGTACTGAGAGTTGAATTGCGATGTCAGTTCCGACATAGGGATCTTGACAGCGTTGTGCAGGCCCATGATGGCCTTGATGATATCGCAGACGATTGTCTTGCCGCAGCCCTGCCGGCCGCTCAATACGACCATGGTGCCTATCATCTGGTCAGGAAACTGGAACTTGAAGGCCAGCCACTCCAGCAGATACGCAGCTTCTTCCGGTGTCTGACAGGAATTCTTTATGTGATCGATAAATGGCGCATAGAGCTCGGGATCACACTCGCGTGGTGGCCATGCCAGACCGCAGTATAGGTTCAGCCGGCGGTCATTCTCGCCATATGTGACAATGCGCTCGGTTGTTGACGGGTCATAGACATAGCCATCGAGCCAGACCTTCTTGTTGCTCTCAAGATAAACATCCAGAAACTTCTTGAGCTTGGGTGCCTTACCCGACATATCGAGGAAGGTGTCAACTTCTCTTCGGTCGAGTGCTTGTGGCGAGTAGGTGAGATAAGGGACCATCCTAGAGTGGTGCGGGCTTGAGTGTGTCACGTCGACATAGGTGACGTCCTTGCCCATCAGCACCGCGACATACTTGTCAAGGAACATAGCCAGCTTCTCGGCCAGTTCCTCATCGTCGGCTGCCTCCGGCTTCTCCGGCATCTTTGACAGGTCGACGTCGCCGGCGTTGGCCAGCATCTCTGACAGTGGGGGATAGTAATCTTTGTACTCGTCCGCCAGGTCAAAGCCCTTGTCAAACTCTGTCATTTCCTCGTCGAACACGAGACGCACAGAGCGCGCAGCTTTCTTGCCCCGGCCGATCTGCCCGGCGAGCTGCTTCATGCATTTGATGCCCGGCACATCGTTGTCAGGCCAGAGGACCACCTCCCTGGCTGTCAGAGGTGCCCAGTCGGCCGTGTTGACAGTGCTCGAACCGCCGGCCCATGTCACAACGACATAACCAGGGAGCAGCTCCTTGGCTTTGTCAGCAGTTTTCTCGCCCTCGACAACAAGGACTGGCGCATCGGGCTGGCTGACAAGGTCGGGTAAATTATAGAGCGGTCTGAGTTTGGGCTTGGGCGGGAATGCCTGCGCTATCCAGAAGTCGACGCCTACGCCCTTCTTGGGCTTGGCCGAACAGACCGGCTTGATTTCCTTCTTGGCGTCTTCTGTCGCATCGTTGCGCATAACACAGAAGGCGGTGCGGCCATCTGCATGCCTGTAGATGTAGACGTGGTCAGGGACCTTCTGGAAGCGGCTGAGCCACCATTCATCGGGCGGCTGCTCTTCGTGTGCCACCTGATTGATGACGTAGTCGCCACCAGACTTGAAGCGTTTGGCTTGCGGAAATTCAGGGACGCCCCTTGCCCGACAGCCGGCAATGATGTCATCGAGTGAACAGTTTCGTGACCGGCACACCAGCCGGATGTTTTCGTCGACACTTATTTCTAGGCTGGGATTAGTCCCCTCGTCGGGATGGGCTGGGCAGAATGTTCGCCACTTTCCCGGTCCTAATGATTGTTCTTTTCCTTGTCCGAGAATGTTTGCCAGTGTATTGGCAAACGCCAGCAATTCCTGACGGTCTGTCATGTTGTCCAGCTATGTCAAATCGTGAATGTGGCAAAGAATGCCCAAGCTCTGCTTGTTCGCTGCGAAAGTCAAATCAAAAACCGCCCCATTCCGGTCAAGGAATAGAGCGGCTGTGTTGCCCGTAGGATACAAGATAGTGTCAGCTATTGGGAGACCATGACCAGAGGATTTCCTTTGGTGCATTGGGCTCGAATGACGTCGCGAAGGTCGTGACAGGTCGCTCTATCCTGCCCGCAACTATCGCTTCCTCCAATCCATTGTCATCGCCGAGCCAATCGAGATAGAGCGCGAGCCTTTCCGCTGTGAGCCCTTGCAATGGCATGAGTTCGCCGGCGCCATCGCGGCGCATCATCACGGCCTTGCCGGCAATTGGTGCATTGCTCCATCCGATAATGCGAAAATGATGGTTGGCTGACAACAGCCCTTCCTCATCGATCACAAGGCAAAGGTCCTTGCCCAAATCGATGGTCTCGCACAGCCGGCAGCCGATCAGGTCATAGAAAGGCTTGAGCCTGTTGCCTTCCTTTGGCAGGTCAATGTCGAATTCTTTGGTGGTTTTGTTTTCGGGATCAATCAAGATAGCTCTCATGGTCGTGGTCCTTTCTGTCATGTTGTCAATTGCAATATGTGTAGCCGTTTACCGTTTGGCAAGTGGTGCCCTTCTTCGTGCTTGAGTTCCAGCAATATGTGTAATCGCCGGAAGTCTGACACGTTAGCTCTGCCCGTGCCGCCACGATGACGAACACTGACAGTGTGGCCAGCACCAAAGCCGCCAGCAATATTGCCGTCTGTATGATATTCATTTGTTTTTCCTCTCCATCTTTAGAATTAAAGCCTTCTCCATGATTTGACGGTCAATCTTGTTAGCGACCGGATCGGGATGACAGCGAGCCATATGTTCTTCCGGCGTCTCGGCAAACCACTCCAGCCGCTTGCCCGCAAGCATGGCCTTCATCGAACAGCTTATGCAGGTCATCATAGTAAGTCCCTTTCGAATTGCTCTTGAACCTTGTCAGGCTCATCGGGGCGAAGCATCGTTAACATCCTGCCTCCGAAGTCACCTTCGTCGGGATACTGTGGTGTGGTTGACACAATTTTGCCCGTGTCAGGATCCCGGTGGATCTCCAGGATCCCCACCAGGCTAGATCTCCTGTCATTGGCTGACACGATGACAACCTCGGTTTTGTCTTCGCGCTGCGATGGCCGCAGCTTGGCCACTGCCTTGTCAGTGCCTTTGGCAATCGTGGCCATCCATGCCTCGGCCATGTGCACGTACTGCTTGACGCCGTCAGCCTTCATCTTGGCTTCGACCATGTCACAAAGCACGTGTTTTTCATCCTCGTTGCTCCACGGTGTCAGGATTATGCTGACCTCCTTGCTGACCAGTATGAACATTGGAGAGAGGTGGCCTTGTTTCATGATCATATCGCCGGCCAGCTTCAAGTTAAGGTCCAATAGCTCTTTGAGTGTCTGTGTCATGGTTGCTTTGCCTCCTTGCGATGAATTTCATCAACCATATCGGCAACAGTGCACCAGCCGTGAAGCTTGATCAGTTGGCGCAAGGTTTCGACACTGGCCGGATGCATTGGTTCTTTGCGTGTCATTCGAGTGCCTCCAAAAAGAGGATAAGGATTACGAGGATAGTGAGAGCTGCCATCATGACAGCGCCCAAGCGACAAAGGCGTGGGTGAGCGAGAATGCCCAACAGCCTAGGAATACGCCTGCGGCTATCTCTATGATCATGGCGTCAATCCTCCCGCCAGATGCCAGAAAGATCGGCCAGCATGGCCAGAGACCAGATGCCAAGCCCAACGGCCAGCGTCACAAGAAAGCTCCAGCCTTCCGCCTTGGCATGGGCGACAAGAAACCACATCGCCGCCAGCAAATAGATGTATCGGCCCATCACACCGCCGCGTGCGCGCTTGTGCCTTTTCAAAGCCCGCGCAAGCTCGGCATTATAGCGGGCCATCCATGCCTCATCGTTTTCCCACATGTGCGGGCCGATGGCCTTCAACGTGGCCATAAGCGCCGCGTCGCTGGCCTTCATCTTCTGTGACTTGTCTTTATGTGTCATTGTGCGACACTCCCCTGCACTCGGAGACGGGGGGCGAAATGGGCCGTGATAGTAATGGCCGCTGCCTTGCATGAGTGCGGGCTTTCTGGCCAATACGTCAGAAGGATTTTCTCAATCGTTTTGGTGTCAATGTCATGTGTCATAGTCTGTGGTCCTTTTCATTGTGCGACACTGTCGCAAGATAGGCCGGCGCATGGCCGGCCATATCATTGCGCTAGTGCGGCTTGTTGGCCTTTGCCTTGCGGATCATGCCGGCCGCATGCTCGCAGATATCCAGAAGGACGTGTGCCGCTTCAACGTGGTCGGGGTCCATGCTTTTGTCAGTGAGTGACCGTGACACGGTGTCAATGGCATAGGCCACAAGCGCCACGTCATCGCACCTGCCTGCCCTAACATCATCGCCGGCCGCAATGGCGTCAGCCCGTTCGGCCTTCAGGCGCCGCATCAAGTCGGGGACTGACACGCGCAACAGCATAAGGCCGGCAATGGTATAAGCGCCGGCCAAGTTGCGAGCTTCGGCAAAAGTCAAAGCCGCTTTGATTTGGTCTGGAGTTTTGGTGTCAATGCTATGCGTCATGATGGTGGTCCTTTGGTTAAAGTTGCTTTGCGACACTGTCGCAAGATGGCGCCGGCCAAGGCGCCACCATTGCGCTAGTGCGGCTTCAGCCGGCCAAGCCTTCCGCTGCAAAGGCCAGTGTCGGCGGTCTAAGGCCAGCGCTTGACAGCATGCGCTCAAGGACTGGCGCCAGTGCATCAGCGGCCGCGCGGGCGGTCTTTAGTTGCGGCGCATTAGGGCTGAACGTGTTTATTCCGGGAATGATCAATTGGCCGGCTTCGGTGTCATGGTCGGGCACTGGACTGGAAGCCGTCCCGCAATTGCGCATCATATCCTTGGGTATATCCTTGCGGCTTTGCATATGAGCAAAGACAAGCCGGCGCAAATAGGATGGCTGTACAAACATGAAAGCAAGCTTGTCCAACTCCATAGGCTCATGCGCTTCCTTGGCCATGACGTGAAGGTTATAGCGCCGGTTATTGTCGCCGTTCATGGCGCAATGGACAAAGGCGGTAAGCTCAACTCGGAAGCCATGCGCTTCGAGCGCGTCAATGTAGGAAAGGACGGCCGCGCCATAATTGGTAAGCGCTTCACCACTATAGGCCGCACTGGCGCAACAATTGACGGTGAGACGCACTACCGGCCGTTTCCTATCCTCGACTGGCATGAAGTCAACCATACAAGCCGGATCACCGGCCACGGCAAGCGCAACAATCGGGTAAGCGCCGCCAACATCCATCACATAGTCGGGCTGGCTTGATAGGGCTGTCGCGGCCGCTGCAAAGGCCGACACAAGCTTGGCGCGGCCGGCTTCCCAACCATTGCGCGCCATGGCAAAAGTTTGCTCTATGGTCTCTGTCCCATGCCAGCCGTCCGCATGATCCTTCTCCAAAGCGGCCGGCCGGTCTTTATATTCTGGCTTAAAGGCCTTGGCCTTCACTACCGCTTCCATATCGGTGACAAAGTCGGAAAGGCTTGAGTAATGATAATGGTGGCGCTTGACGGTCATTGGTGGTGGTCCTTTTACAAGTTAACAGCCTAACATAATCTCATGATAGGCCGGCTGTCAAGCCGGCCATATCTTGAGCCTATGCTATAGTGCGGCTTCAATCTTAGCGCGCATGGCCGGATCACAGCCTTTCCATATGACGGCCGCTTCGATGGTGTCCTTTGGCCAGCCGGCCGCATAAAGCTTCACATAGGCTTGGCTGGCGCGCGGTGAGACCACGTGACGGACGGCCGCGTCCTTTGAGCCGGCGCCACCATTAAGCGTGTCAATGGCATTGCGAACGCGACGAACGCGCGCCACTAGCAAAGGCGTTTCAACGGTGACGTCACTTTCGGGACGGGCTTCAATGCTGATAGGACGCGGCGCATCTTGCGGCGCGGGTATACCTAACATTGCGGCTTCGAGCCTTGTGTCATAGTCAAGCTCTATGGTGACAAAGCGGTCAAGGCTGGCGGCATCAAGTTGATTGCGGCCGACATAAAGCCGGCTTGATCCGCTTCCAAACGTGTTTGCAGCGGCGATGCAACGAAAGTCGGGATGGCGCTTGAAATTGCCAGTCGGGAAGTCCGCATGGCCATTGGCAAGCGCTGCATTGAACGCAAGCAAAGCTTGCGGCATGGAAGCGTCAATTTCATCAAACAAGAAAACGCCACCTTCGGTGAAGGCCTTAAAGAATGGCATTGACCGAAACACGCCTTGCGCGTCAATGAAGCCGGAAAGCTTGTATTCGCTGGCAATGGCGCCAGTAAAATAGAATGGAAGGCCAAGCGCTTCCGCAACTTGATGGCCTAGCGTGGTTTTACCGCTTCCGGCCGGCCCTACCAGCATTACATGCAAGCCGGCCGCAATGGCTGTCACGACTAGCGCAAACTTGTAATGAAACAAGCCTTCAGCCTTTTGGATATCGGGCCCGCGCGCAATGGTTATCGCCACTTGTGAAGGCTTTGGCGCATGCTCATTAATCAATTCAATGATCCGGCTTTCACTGGCGCCGGCATTAAGAGCCGCGCGTTCGGCCGCAACTCTATTGGCTTCACGAACGGCCACTAAAATGGCCGCTTCCGCTTCCGAAAGGCCGTTTAAGGTGTCAGTCTTTGTCACGGTCTTTGTTTTCATTGGTTCATCGGTCTCTATATCGTGCGGCAATGGTGGAATGGGTTCATCGCGGCTTTCATCTTCCGTTTCAAAAGGAAGCGGCGCTTCCGGCGCTTCACCGGCCGGAACAATCGGCGGCATTGCGTTCGGATCAATCCCAAGCTCAATACAAAGCCTTTGGATTGTCGCCATATTAAGCATGGCGATATTCAAGTTGTCGCGGCGCTTGATGGCCGGCCAGCCGGCATGATTTGAGATAAGCCGGCGCAAATAATTTCTCTGACTTTCCATGATGGCGTGGTCCTTTGTTTTGGTGGCAGTGTCAATCTTATGGCATGACACTATATAGGCTGTCAAGTTGTCAGATTGTTAAAGCTTGTTGACCGAGTAGGTCGGGTATGGGATGGAAGCCGGCTTGACGCGCGGGAAGGAAGGCCTATTTCCATGAAAGTCGAAATTGGCAAGGAAGGCCATTGCGCGGCTGGCAGGTGTCAAGGTGTCAGATTGTCAAGGTGGCCTTGTACGGCCGTCTAAAGCCCGGCAAACAGCAGGAATTGACAGAAGTTGACAGGATGACATTGATTTTCACTGGTATAATCCTAGGTTTTTCGGAATAATCCTGCGAAATAAATTAGTCTTGTCAATAGTATATGATCCTAGAGAGAAATTTAATAATTGTTGACGTATAGCGTCAAGTTTTGTCCGTTTGTCATAGGATGGTCCGTGGTCGCTGTGACAATGCTGTGACGCGAAAAGAACCATAATCGGCCGGCGCTTTTTGCGGGCTGTCACAGCATGGCCGGCGCCGAACCCCGAAGTGAAGTCGGGCCATATAATTTGATATGGCCTTTTTTATTATTATTCCTTGACTAGCTAATATAATAAATAAGGTGTGACAGCTGTGACAGAATTGAAATCGGCCTTTCCTTCCAATGGCTTAGCGCGTCACAGCATTTTGTCAGCCATTCTATTCCTAGCAAATCAAGCTGTGACGTGTGACATACGGCGGAAACATCTTCCGCACCCAAAGCCGCGAATGTCTGGCGATATCAATGGCTTAGCTCTCAAGCGCCGGCGCCTGCCCTAGTCTCTGCCCTAGTCTAAACTGGCGCTTGGCCGGCGCTCGGGCTGACAAGGCTGACAGTCAGTGACATCCTAGTATAGACACAAACATTCCTATTCTCTTGGTCAACAGCATAAGTAGTCCTAGTATAGGCTAAAATGGGAGTGCTTGTGACCTATTAGGAAGATCCTCAGTCGAGGCCCCCCCGGCCGGCCTCGCTGTGACCTGTACAGGTGCCATCCGACACCAGTTCCTCATTTTAAGACTTTCCCCAACGTCATCTGATACAGGGGGGATAAAAAGGTGCCGGCGGCCCTGGACCGGGTGATCCGGGAGACCCCCGAGAGAAGGCATGACCCTTCCCCGACCGCCGGCCGTGGGACCATAAAGGATTTTAATTGGTCAGGATAACTGGACCCGAAAAAATCGTCCCAGTTAGGCTTGACACTGAATTTCTTGACAAATCGGCCCCGCCGCGCCTACAGCGGAAAAGCATCTTCTGCCACGACGGGGAACGTAAGTGGCTATCGAGCAAGACAATCCTGTCTCCGACGTCGATTTCGACCATGCCGAGAGCACGCGACGGAGCATCTTTGCTTCCCATATCGCTTTTGGCTCGATCATCCCGGATGCGCTGCATGCGGCCGGGTATTCGGACAACTCCCTTCACCTGGGCTGGACGCTTCTTTCGTATCCCGATGTACGCGATCAGGTAGACCGGCATCGTCTGTATATCCGCGAGAAAGCGGGACGTTCGGTCGCCGAGCTCGTCGAGCAGCTGGATCGTGACAGGGAGTTCGCCTACGAGACCCGAAACGCCGGCGTCGCAGTCGCTGCATCTCTTGCCCAGGCGAAGCTCTTAGGCGCGCTCGATCCCAACGGGCAGCTCAAATCCGGTCAGAAGAGGTTGGTGATCACCTGGGGTGGTGACGACGACGCCCTGGTCGAGCCTGACAGACTGATCGAGATGACCCCTGTCGCTGTTCCGCGCACCGGCACGGATGATGCGTGATGGTGGACAGGCGCAATTTCACCCTGGCCGGTGCTGCCGCCGCCGCTCTGGCTTTTGACAGGATCAATCGCTCCGAGGCCGCCAATCCGCGCATCCCCTTGGATTTGAGACCCACGGATCGCTCGGATCCGGTCGAGCGCATAGCCCTTCCCTACAATCCAAGGTCTGTTTTTCTTCCCTACCACAACCGTACCCAGAGGTTCGCGGCCATCGTCGCCCACAGACGGTGCGGGAAGACTGTGGCTGAAGTGAACGAATGCATCAAAGTTCTGACTTCTGTGCAGCGGAGCTTCCCGCCGCCGCAGGTCGCTTACATTTCGCCAACATTCTCGCAAGGAAAGCGCAACGCCTGGATGTATGCCAAGCACTACACCCGCAAGATCCCAGGGATGCGCTTCCTGGAGGCGGAGACGACGCTTGTATTTCCCCATGAAGGGAGGCTCATCCTTGCCGGCTCCGATAACTATGACGGTCTCCGAGGAGTTTATCTCGATCACGCCTCCCTTGATGAGTTCGCCATTCAGGACCCGCGAGTATGGGGCGAAGTCGTGCGAGCGAGCCTATCGGAGTATGCTGGCTCAGCTACCTTTATTGGATCCGCCAAGGGCCGAAACCATTTTTATGACATTGTCAAAGACCACGAGGACGACCCCGATTGGCTGATCATGGTTCTAAAGGCCAGCGAGACCGGCATCCTGTCGGAAAAGGAGCTCGATCTCGCCCGTCGCACCATGACGCCGGAGGAGTACGCCCAGGAATACGAATGCAACTTCGATGCTGCGGTCCGGGGCACGTTCTACGGCGAGGACGTCGAGCGCGCCGAGCGTGAAAAGCGGATCACATCGGTCTCATATGACACCAACGCGCCGGTTTTTGCCGCGATGGACCTTGGCATCGGCGGGGCGAGTGCCATCTGGATTTTCCAGCTTATCGGCAATGAAATCCATCTTCTGAAGTTTTTCCAGGATACCGGACACAAGCTGGCGGTCTATGCCGACTGGATGATGAAGCTGCCCTACACTATCCAGACGCTCTATCTGCCACACGATGCTGAGCAGCGCGAACTCCAGACCGGCCTTACACGCACCCAATTCATGGAAAATCGCGGTTTTAGCGTCCATGTGCTCCCCAAAGTCAATGAAGCCGGCGGTATCTCAGCTACACGAGTAGCTTTTACAAGAATGTGGTTTGACAAGTCAAACTGTCACGATGGGGTTGACTGTCTAAGGATGTTCAGGCGGGCCTACGACGCAAAGAAGAAAGTATTTTCTGACACGCCGTTGTCAGACTGGGCGGCGCACGGCGCCGATGCACTGAGATATGTCGTCCAGAGTACTCCATACGCCACCCCTAAGAGCGACTGGTCAATCCCGATCCGTCGAAACCTGAGAGTAGTCGCATGAAAATCGAAAAGCCCATGTCATTTGAAGAAGCCCAGGCAGTGGTCGCCACCAAGACCGCTCCCAAAGTGACAAAAGAAAGCATCGAAGCAAAAATTGATAACGTCGAGTACCTGAAGCACGGGCAGCTGACCATCTGCATCATCACCATGGAGAACGGCTTCATGGTCAATGGCCAGTCAGCGCCGGCGTCCAAGGACAACTATGACGCCGAAGTGGGCAAAGCTTACGCCTATGACAACGCCTTCAGGCAGTTGTGGGTGCTGGAGGGCTATCTGTTGCGTGAAACACTGAGAAAGCCGCCGGTTGACGTTTAATTGGGTGAATGAGATGTTTCAATCAACGCTGAAGCGCAAAAAGCAGCCACTCAAGCCGATCCCCAAGGAAGAATTCCAGAAGATCGTTCAGCGTGAGATTGAGGCCGCTCATGACTTCTGCACGTCGTCGCTTACCGACAACCGCATCCTCGCCGACAAGTACTACCAGGGCGAGACCAAGCTCCCCCACGAGCCGGGGCGTTCCGCTGTCATTGTTACTTGTGTACGAGATGGCGTCAGAAGTGTCATTCCCTCAATGGCTCGAATTTTTACTCAAAACGACAAAGTTGCAGAATTCTATTCTGACGATGAGGAAGATGAGCAGATCTGCCAGGAGGAAACCCTCCTAGCAAACAGCGTTTATGACAGATTTGGCGGCTATGAAGCGCTGATTGGAGGCTGTACCGACGCGCTGAAGGCCAGAGTTGGTGTTGTCAAGGTGTCACTGGAGAAAAAAGTGATCGCCAGGCACCAAAGCAACATCATTGTGCCGCCGGAAGAGCTGTCAGTGCTGGAAGAGGACCCCAGCACGCAGATTACCGAGGTTTCCGAGGAATTTGACGGCGAAGACGGCACACCTCAAGTTCAGGCCGTGTCAACTCGTCAAAATGTCAGGAAAATCTGGCATCTGGACCTGGTTCCGCCGGAAAACTTCATTGTCAACGCCACTGCGACGTGTCTCGAAGACGCCAGGCTCATCGGCACGCTTGAAACCATGCGGATCTACGATGCAGTCCTGCTGGGGCTCGATCCCGATGATCTGATCGAACTTCGAGGCTCCACCGACGAGAATGTCAGGGGAACTTACGAGCGAGACGAGCGCACCACCTATCCGGTCAACGAAAACGAGCCGGATGCCGACGAAAAAGATCCGTTGTCAGACGAATTAACTATCGGCGAGATCTGGTTTCGTATCGATGCAGATGGTGATGGTGTAGCGGAACTTCGTCACATCATCACCGGAGGGTCTAACTACAAGATACTCGTTGATGAGCCGGTTAACTTCGCCCCACTCGGCATCTTCAAGACGGATCTCGCACCGCATGTGTTTTTCCCTATTTCGCTGGCCGAGGATCTGATCCAGGACCAGGACGCCCAGACGGCTCTGCTCAGGACCATTATTGACAACGCGGCACTGACCAACAACCCCCGCACCGCCTTCAACGAGGTCATGGTCAATGCCGAGGACATGAAAAACACCGAGATTGGGGCGCTTATTCGAACCAAGGGGCCTGGTCAGATCGAGGAGCTGACAACTCCCTTTATTGCCGGCGAGACGCTCCCGGTTCTTCAGTACCTCGAAACAGTTTCGGAAAAGCGCTCTGGCATCTCCAAAATGAGCCAGGGGCTCGATCCCGACGCGCTCCAGTCCACCACCAAGATCGCCGCCAACGCTTCGGTGATGGGCGCTGACGCCCGCATGGAGATGATGGCGCGCAATGCCGGAGAAACCGGCATCAAATCGATGTTTCTGGCGATCATCCGCATTGCCATGAACGAACTCCAGGGCCCGCAGTCGATCAAGACCATGTCAGGCTACCAGGAGATCCTGCCCGATATCTGGCACGACCAGGTCGGTGTCACGGTCAATGTCGGCCTTGGCAATGGACATCTTGACAGCCGGATCATGGCCCTGACCCAGGTCGCCCAGGTGCAGCAGCAGGCAATCATGATGCTTGGCCTCGCCAACCCGATCTGTGGCTGGGAGCATTTCCGCAATACCCAGAAGCAGCTCCTGCGCCTGGCCGGCGAAAAGAACATCGCGCCCTACTTCCCGCCGACTACGCCGGAGGCCCTCGCTCAGATTGACAAGCAGCAGGCTGAGAAGGCCGCGCAGCAGAACCAGCAGCCGCCGGCGCCGGATCTGGTTGGCGCTGAAAAGATCAAGGGCGAAGTCAAGATGAAGGTCGAGGGCGCCAAGATGCAGCAGCAGGGGCAGCTCAAGGCGGCCGAGATCCAGCAGAAGGGCCAGCTCGAAACCCAGCAGCTCAGCATGAAGACCGAGAGCGAGATGCTGCGCGAAATGATGATGGACGACCGCGAGCGTGACAAGCAGGACGCTGATTTCGCGGTTGCTTCGCAGAAGGTCCAGCTCGATGACGCCACCAAGCGTGAAGTCGGGCTCAAACAGGCCATGCAGCGACCAGGGCCAGGCGCCAATGGCAGTAAGCCGAGGAGTGTTCAATGACCAAACTGACTGGTGAAGAGATCGAGAAGCGTGAGGCCCTGAAGCGTCTCATGCAGGACGATATGTTTGCGCTCGCCATCGAGGACATCAAAAAGCAGATCGGCGCTGACATCCTGAAGGAAAACGACCCTGGCAATCGTGAGCGCCTCTATTTCGAGGCCAGTCTGCTCAATCGCCTGCAAAGCACCCTGGAAAGCTATGTGACTGACCTTCTGTTCCTCAAACAGAAGAAAACGGAAGAGGTAGACTGATGGCCGATGCAGTTGACACGCCAGAACCGGATGCCGGCGATCAATCCGTCATCGATGCGATCCTGACAGCCAAGGATCCTCCGAGGGAGCCGCCTGACGAGGACAAGCCCGACGTTGAGGAGCCGGATGATCCCGATGCCGAACCTTCTGAGCAGGAGGAGACCGAGGACGAGACTAAGGACGAAGATCAAGACGAAGAAAAGAAGGCGTCAGCCGAAGACGAGGAAGACGTCGATATCGACGAACTCCTGGTGGAAATTACGATTGACGGCCAAACGCAGGAAGTCCCGCTCAAGGATCTGAAGCAGAACTTCAGCGGCATCAAATACATAGAGCAGAACATTCAGAAGGCTGTCGAGGTCCGTAAGGCTGTCGAATACAACGCCGCGACACTTTACCAGGCCAACCAGCAGGCGGTTGAGCGGCTGAACAGCCTGAACGCCGTTCTTGACAGCATGGTTGCTCCGCAAATAGATTGGGCCGCTCTCAAAGCTCGAAACCCCACCGAGTATGTACTCAAGCGGGAAGAGCTGCGGGACCTACAGGATAAGCAGAGGCTAGTTCAACAGGAAGTCGAGCGTATCAACGACGAACAGGCTGCATTGCAGTCTCAAGCTCGTCAGAGATTAGTCATTGACCAAGCCCAGTTACTAGCGGAGCGACTGCCCGATCTGACCGACGCCAAAAAGGCCCCCCAGGTCATGGCCCGGTTGATTAGAGCGGCAGAGTACTTCGGGTTCTCGAAGGCAGAAGTCGAGACGGTCCTAGACCATCGACAGATGCTTGTTCTTCATGCTGCGGCTGAGTTGCTGCATCAGAATGAGCAAAGATCCCAGGTACGCCAAAAAGCCAATGGCGATGCTTCGAACTCCAATCCTGCGAAGAAAATTCTCATCCGCCCTGGCTCATCAAGCAACAACTCATCCGCCAATCAGGCCAAGCGCTTGACAGCGGAAGCCTATAACCGGGCGCGGAAGACTGGGTCGGTCGAAGACGTAGCCAAGACCCTCATCCTGTCAGCGCCCAGACGCAGATAGGGGGCTGTGCGCCCCCGCATAGGGGGCCTCACATGGGCGTTACCGCAGGTACTATCCAGACTTATGCCTACGCGACTTTGCGCGAAGATCTCACTTCGGCAGAGAATATGATTTCGCCGACCGAGACGCCGTTTCTGACGGCGACGAAGAAGGTCAAGGCGAAGAACAAGCTCCACGAATGGCCGCTCACTGAATTGGGCGCTGTGGACGCTGCCAACTTCGTGATCGAAGGTGAGGCGGCTCCGGCTGTCAATGCTGGTATCTCGCCTTTCCGGCGCTCCAACTATTGTCAGATCTCTGACAAGGTCATCATGATCTCTGACAGCACGCCGCAGCACGATGAAGCGGCTGGCACGGAGAGCCTTGCCAAGCAGATCTCCTACAAGCTCAAGGAGCTGAAGCGTGACAAGGAAACCATGCTCCTGGCCAGCACGGCCGCAGATCCTGGTTCGGCATCGACAGTCCGCAAGACGGCCAGTCTCCATGCCTTCCTGATCACCAACCCGGTGCGCGCCGCTGCCGGTGCGCCAGTTGCGCCGACGCTTTCCAACTCGCCGAGGACCGGCGACGGTTATCCCAATGCGGCCGCGTCAGCAGGCACGCCTGAAGCGCTCACCGAGGCGAACTTCAACCTCGCCATGATGAATGCGTGGAATGCCGGCGGAAATCCCAAATATGCCTATGTCACGGCGGCCCATAAGCGGAAGATCTCCACGACCTTCGTGGCGAACGCCACCCGCTACAAGAGCGCCGATGACAAGAAGCTGGTTGCCGCCATCGACGTCTACGAGAGCGACTTCGGCCAGGTGCAGATCGTTCCTGACCGCTTCATGTTCTCCAGTGCGATCTACCTGATCGACCCGGAGTACATCGCAATCGCGACGCTCATGGAGACGCGGCAGAAGCCGCTGGCCCGCACCGGCCACGCCGAGAGCATCCTCATCCAGAACGAATACTGCCTGGAGATCGGCAACGAGAAGGCTCATTCCGGCGTCATGAACCTCACTTCTACGGGTTCCTAAGCGCCAGGGGGGCGTTCCGTTTCCTCCCTGGTGGGCGCCCCCCTTTTCTCAAACAGACAAGGAACGATCAAATGGCACGTAGAGAAGAGAAAGACGAAGTCGAGATGACCGGCTTCTGGATCGAGTTGCAGCGTGATTTTGGCTTCCGGGGCGCCCACCTGGGCAAGGGCTTCATCATGGATGGCGACGTTGACCGCAAGTGGGCCGAGTACATCTGCCTGGACGAGGGTTTGGCCAAGCGGGTGCCGAAGCCCGACGTCATCCCGCCAAAACCGTGGGAAGACCTTGAGCCGACGCCGCAGGCTTCGGCATTGCCTAAGCACCCGACAGCGCCGAGGGCCCATGGCGATGCCCCCCGAAAGTAGCAAGGCGGAAGACATACTCGTCCCGCGCCAGATCGAGGAGATTTGGGATCATGAGCGTGGCCTCATCATCAAGGAGACGCAGGACGTCGAGAACCTGCTGGATGAGAACCACGCTGACCGGACTTCGGGAAATAATGGCTATAGCAAATCGCGGGTCTGGCGTAGGATCGGCTCGATCCCGCTGATCTTTATCGAGCAGGCCATGCGGGAGCGGGGGATAAATCTATTGGACGGCAGCCCTGACGCACAACGAGAATTGCGGAGGCTACTGCATGACAATCCCAAGTTCAAAACGGTGGACAAGATCTGATGCCGTTGAAATCAGGGAAATCGAAGAAGGTCATCTCGCAGAATATCAGAACCGAGATGCACGCTGGGAAGCCGCAAAAGCAGGCCATTGCTATTGCAATGTCGAAAGCTGGAAAAGGCAGAGGCAAGAAGAGCGGTCGCGGGAGCTGATCTACGTAGGGATCATCGCCGTGGCGTTGTATCTGATGCTGTATTTCGCATCTACAGGAGCATCATGAGATGGCTAAGAAAATCGTACCGACACCGAAACCTAAGCCTAGGTTGAACCACCCGGAAAGACCAACTGTCTCGAAGGTGCCGGCGGGGTTTGCAAACACCAAGCCATTGCCGATGGTGGTCAGGTCCAAGAAGGGAAATATGTTCAAATGAGCAAGAAGAAGCCGAAGGGCGGCAAGAAAGTATTTCCGGCCGCGACGAGCAAATCTGGTAAATCAGGACCTAAGTTTCCGCCTAAATAACTGAAGTCGGCGCGACGCCATAGTTGGCAGGGCCATTTAACGATGGGATCTTCCTATGGCGTTTCCGACGACTTTTACAGGCTGGATCTCTTATCTGAGAAATTGGATCGGAGCTGACGAGTATTCTGACGCGCAGATCGGTCAGTTCCTCGATCTCGGCACGGTGCGCCTCAACACCGACCTTGCCAGCTATCCGATGGAGAAGCTGCACCACAAGACGATCCTGGCTCCCGACGTCGAGCAGCCGATAGATCTTCTCCTGGAGATCCCCGACTTCAACAAAATCAGACTGGTGTCAGTGCAGGGTATCGGCTCGCTCGATGTCGCGGCTCTCAACGAGTATGTCGACAAAGCCCAGGACCTGACAAACACCTGTGTCACGCCGGAGATGTACAACATCGATGCCGGCAAGCTCTACATCTGGCCCTGGCCGGCCGAAAACGCGGTGGTTGACATACACTACTATGAGATGGTCCCGGCGCTGTCGCCGACCGTCAATGTCAACACTTTCACAACTCACCATCCTGACTTGTTCCTGCACGCCGGCGCGCTCGAAGCAGCCGCCTACATGGTTGAGGACGAGCGCATCCCGGTGTGGGAAGGCAAGTATGCGACAGGCGTCCTGACAGCCAATGGCAACGTGTCAAAAATCAAGATGGGTTCGACGCCTCTGCTTCGCAAAATCAAGGGGATGTCATGAGCCACCTCACTGGTCCTGGTTATCATTCTGACATCGCCGTGTGCGGGAACACCTATGCGCGGCAGTTCCAGCTCAAGGCGTCTGATGGCACGCCTACGGATCTGACCGGCCACACGGTGCGCTGGCGCGGCGTCTATGGCGACGTGGTGATCGAGAAGACTACGGCTGACAGCTCTCTGGGTATGCCCACGCCGACCAACGGCACTGTCAATCTGACACTGACACCGGCCGAGACGCGGTTGATCCCGGTCAACGAGAACATGAAATTTGAGCTGGAGATCATCGCTCCTGATCTGACACAGCAGACAGTTCTATGGGGCGATCTGGTCGGCAAGGGCGGGGCGACCATTGACTGATGTCATCGAGGTCATAGTCAACAGTGTCTCCAGGGTTGTCGCGGTAGCAGCGCCGACGACGCCGCAGGTTATTGAGGTCCAGATCCCTGGCATTCAGGGGCCGGCCGGCATTGATGGGCCTACGGGCCCCACTGGACCTGCCGGCGGGCCTACAGGAGCCACGGGGCCGACAGGTCCAACAGGGGTAGGCGCTACCGGCCCGGAAGGCCCGACAGGGCCAATTGGCGCGACTGGCCCTGCTGGAGCGACTGGCCCGCAAGGTATCCAAGGACTTACGGGTGACACGGGCCTGACAGGCGCAACAGGGCCTGCCGGTGCAACCGGCCCACAAGGCATTCAGGGTCCCGCAGGTGCGACCGGCCCGGCAGGCGCTACTGGCCCCGAAGGTGCCACTGGCCCGGCTGGAGGGCCTACAGGACCAGCAGGCCCGACAGGTGCCACGGGTCCCGCAGGTGCTACGGGTCCCGCAGGTGCGACCGGCCCACAAGGTATTCAGGGGGATCCCGGCACGCCAGGTGCAGTGGGTGCGACGGGTCCAACTGGCCCAACGGGGCCGCAGGGTATTCAAGGAGATCCTGGGACAGCTGGTGGCGTGGGTGCCACTGGTCCGGTTGGCGCAACAGGCCCAGCCGGTGCGACTGGGCCTACGGGACCGACAGGGCCGGGAAGCGCGGGTGGCTTCTCGCTGAATTACACCTTCTCGACCACGATCACGGATGCTGATCCCGGCACTGGCACACTGCGCCTCAACAACGCGACACAAGGCTCAGCAACGATTGCCTATGTCGATGATCTGGAAGCAGGGGGTGTTGATGTAACAGCACTGCTGAACAGCATCGATGACAGTACCAATACGCTGAGGGGTCATATAAAGCTGACCTGCCGCACTGATGTGGCCAAGTGGCGTATCTTCTCGGTATCGGGCTCTGTTACGTCGGCTTCGACCTATAAGAAGCTCAACACACTGGCCAGCATTGCTGGCGGCACGGCATTCGCCAATGGCGATCCCATCTTGCTGGAGTTCAGCAGGGCTGGCGATGTTGGTGCGTCAGGCGTAGCCGGTGGCACGGGCACTACAGGTGCAACTGGCCCGACTGGGCCTACGGGTGTGACAGGTCCTACCGGCCCAACAGGTCCTGGCGCTACAGGTCTTCAAACCATCTGGATCCCTGCTGCGGCAATGAAGCCGAGAGTTACATCGGGAGCGGGGGAAACTACCTATGACAGCGGCACCAATGACATCACCATTCCGGTGCTGGCTTTTGATACCGCCACGCAAGAGTATGCTCACTTCAGCATAGGTATGCCGAAGGGCTGGGATGAGGGGACAGTTACCTTTATCCCTTATTGGACGAACACTGCCGGTGCTTCAACGCAAACGGTCGTGTGGTCTTTGGCGGGTGCTGCGCTCAGCGATGGTGATGCGCTTAATGCGACGCGCGGAACTGCGCAGACTTCAACAGATACATGGCAGGCGCAAAACGATTTGCACATTGGTCCAGCAAGTGCAGCAATCACCATTGGCGGTACGGTGGTTGAGAATGATCTGGTGGTGTTTGAAGTTTCGCGTGTCGTTGGTTCTGATAACATGGCAGGTGACGCACTTCTGATTGGTATAAAGCTCATGATCACTTACAACGCAGCGACGGACGCCTGAGATGTTGATGGTCAGTCAGTTGCACGGTTTTAACGCTCATAAGAAAGGAGGCGTTTCTTCTCTGTCGTTGTTCGGTAGTGCCAACAATGGTACTACGGGCGGCATTGTACTCCCGGCTAGTATTATTGCCGGTGATGTAATTGTATTCTTTGATGGCGCCGATGGTAGCGCGCTTGTGGCTGACACCTACCCATCTGGTTTCACCGCAGCAGTTCCGACAATGTATGACGGTTCGCCCAACTTCACGCGGCGATCTATAAGCTACAAGCTGGCTGTCGGGGGTGAAGGCGGTACGACTATTGATGGGTTCGATGCTACTACTGATCGCCATGTTGCCATGGTGTTTAGAGGCAATATTCCAATAACATCGGTAGTGGTTGGAAGCCCTGCCTCGGAAATGTCAGGGTCCAGTGTCCCTGCACAACAAGATTGCTTAGCTAGTGCTGGCTCTGCGCCCTTGGTGGTTTTTGGATTTTATGCTGCTTCTGCGGCGATCTCCACACGTGGGTTTAATCCTGCGGAAGATGCTGAAATTACGCCAGCAACGACATTTTATACCAAGTACAAGATCTATAATTCTTCGCCTGTCGATACAAATGTAACCCAGCCGGGAGCGCCAGCCGGTGTTGGTCTTTGCTTGGCGTCTTTCTATCTGGAGTGTAGTTGATGCGTTTTCACCTCGTCAGTCTTCCGCATACTCAGACCACTGATGATTTCTCGTCGTGTGCCTACACACAGAAGGTGCGCGGCTTCGCCAGGATGATGATGGAGCTTGGGCATGAAGTCTTCCTCTATGCCGGAGAATTCAACAATGCTCCCTGCACTGAACATGTATCATGCATTAGTGAGGCGGGACGCCTGGCCGCCTGTGGTGGGCTTCATTACACACAGGCCAGCTTCGATGGCGCACTCCCGCATTGGGTTGATTTCAACAGAGCGGTCATCGCAGCTATTCAGCATCGCATCCAACCGAAGGACTTTATTTGTGTCATCTCTGGACGGAACGCCAAACCCATCGCCGACGCCTTCTTCCCCGGCAGCATGACGGTTGAGTTCGGCATCGGCTATGGCGGCACCTTCTCACAGTATCGCATCTGGGAGAGCTATGCCTGGATGCACACGGTCTATGGCGCGCAATGCGCAACCAGGGATCCACACACTATCGATGGCATCTGGTTCGACGCTGTCATTCCTGGCTATCTGGACATCACGGAGTTCCCATTCTCCGAGGAGAAGGATGACTACTTTCTCTATGTCGGCCGGCTGACAGACCGCAAAGGCTGGAAGATCGCCGAGGAGATCTGCAAGCATCGTGGTAAGCGGCTGATCATCGCGGGCCAGGGCGACACACCAACATATGGAGAACATGTCGGATCGGTTGTTCCGCCGGCCCGTAATCTTCTGATGATGCGCGCGCAGGCGCTGATCATGCCGACCGTCTACATCGAGCCTTTCGGCAATGTCGCCATCGAGGCGATGGCGTGTGGCACGCCGGTCATCTCAACCGACTGGGGCGCCATGACAGAGACGGTGATCGAGGGTGTCACCGGCTTTAGGTGCCGCACCTTCCAGGAGTTTGTTGAAGCCACGTACAACGTGAAGCATCTCAACTGTAAGAACATCCGCAGTTGGGTAGCGCAGAACTACTCGTTGGCAGTGATCGCTAAACAGTACGAGCGCCACTTCCATCGCCTCATGAATTTGTGGACGGACGGTTGGTACTACCTGCCATCCACTCAAAGGAAATCGGAGGCTGCGTGATGGCACAGGTCCAGATCGACAGAGACATCTTCTTTGACATGGTCAGAGATCTGTTCGGCAAGCTCAACCAGGAACAAGTCGATGCGATGGATTGGTTTTTCGATAGCTTCCCTGAAGGGATCAGTATCCCCCAACTTGCTTATGGGTTGGCGACAGTTTTCCATGAAACTGCCCAGACCATGCAGCCGATTACTGAATACGGAAGCAGTTCATATTTTGACAAGTACGAGCCCGGAACCTCTATTGGCGATAGTCTTGGAAACACTGAACCCGGCGACGGCGAAAAGTACAAAGGTCGGGGATACGTGATGATCACCGGCAGGGCGAACTATACCAAGGCACAGGAAGAACTAGGCCATCCGCTAGTCGATGAGCCGGAGCTGGCCTGTGAGCCGGAGATCGCTCGGCAGATCATGCGGCGCGGCTGCTTCGAGGGGTGGTTCACCGGCCGCAAGTTCCAGGACTACATCCATGGGGATCTCAAGGACTACTACAACGCGCGGCGTGTCGTGAATGGCACGGACTGCGCTGACAAGATCAAAGGCCACGCTGAAGTATTCGAACGAGCATTGGAGGCATCGGTTCTGGTGTGATCATGGATGACAGAGTTCGACGGCATACGGGCTGCGTTCCTCCTGGTAGCAGGCATCATTGCGACCATGATGCTTATTATCTTGATGGGGATGGCAACCTGCACGTGGTTGGCCGTGACGGGATCTCCAATGCCGGTCTGCAACGACCTGAAAGAGTTCGGCAAAGAGCTGATCACGATGGCCTTCACGGCTGCCATCGCCTTCGCGGGTGGTCGTATTTCTGCGCCCAGGCCACCGGATCCACCAAGGCTGCCAGATAAGGACAAGACGCCATGACCATCAACACCACTCCCAACTACGGTCTTGAATATCCTGACGTTGGCACTGAGATCGACGCCTGGGGCGACAATGTCGCCGCCAACTTCCCCAAGATCGATACGCGGATGAAGCTCAATGCCGATGCTGCGGCGGCGGCCAGTGCGCTTGCTGCCACCAAGGCGGCGGCATCGCATCAGCACAATGCGTCTGACATCAACGCGGGCACGCTGGCGGCAGCTCGCATGCCGGCTCTTACCGGGGAGGTAACGACTGTTGCCGGGGCTGTGGCAGCGACCATCACGGCAGGAGCCGTGGTCAACTCCAAGCTCGCCAACATGGCCGCCAACACTGTCAAGGGATCTGTGGCGGGTGGCGTACCCATCGATCTGACAGCCGCGCAGCTTGCCACCATAGTTGCGCTTGGTGGTGGTGGCACGGTTGCCGATGACAGCATCACCAATCTCAAGCTCGCCAACATGGCAGCCAATACCGTCAAGGGATCTGTGGCGGGTGGTGATCCGGCTGACCTGACAGCCACGCAGTTGATGGCGGTTCTCAACACAGGGACCACGCCATTGGCCATCGCCAGGGCGCCGGCGTCACTTCAAAAGTTCTGCGCCGTCTTCAAGTTCGACGCTGGCGCATCTGTCATTCCGGTGGGCAGCAAGGACGAACTCTACATCCCGTTTGTCGGTACGATTACCGGCTGGACGATCCTAACCGACGTCGCCGGCACGATCACCTTCGATCTGTGGGGCGCGGCCTATGCATCGTTCCCGCCGACTGTCGCCAACACCATCACCGGATCAGCCAAACCATTGATTGGGTCGTCAGCCAGGCAAGCACAAAGCTCGGCATTGACCGGCTGGAACACGTCGCTGGTGGCGACACAGACATTGATCGCCAACATCGATGCCTGCGCCACGATCAAGCGCGCCACGCTCATCCTGGAGATCAATAAGACAGCATGACATTCCCGACACCAAGAACACCAATAGCCAGTAGCGCAGTGGCCACCACTACTGCTCGTGTAGTTGATCTACCTGCTGGCATTCAAGCAGGCGATTTGTTGGTTGTTGTTGCTTTAGCTTTTTCTACTGCTGGTGATATTACACCACCTGCTGGATGGGCACTGATGCCTGGCGATTGGGGTGACGGTATAAGTGGTGGTAGTTCTGCTGCAGGTATTTATTGGAAGATTGCTGTTGGTGGTGAGACATCAGCTACGTGGGTTGCTCAGAATACGTCTGGTTCTATGTACTATGCCGCAATGGCTTTTAGAGATGCCAGCTCATTTGAGTATACTTTCTCTAGTCGTGATGGCTTGACTACGATGGATAGCCCCTCGATTACACCAAGTTGGGGCTTGGCAGATAATCTGTTTTGTGCAGTTCATCTTTGGAGCAGTGTTGGAGATGCGCCATCGGGTTACCCTTCTGGCTATTCATTGATGCAGGCTTACTCTGGTAGCGGTACTACGGGAGTGAGAGCTTCTGGACGCCAGTCGGCTGCTGCAACAGAAGATCCGCCATCAGTGTCCTCTACTTCTGGAGCTTTTAGTTTGGGCCGGGCAGCTACATTGGCTATTCGGCCTTTGATAGCAGCGCAAGCAGTTGCGCGCGGCGGGTACATGATGGGGTGATGAGATGAGTGGTCAGAATGTCAGCCTGTTAGAACTGCCGCCGGGGGTATTCCAGGACAGCACGCAGTATGCGACGGGAAAGAAGTGGTTCTCGGCGAACCAGATCCGCTGGGTGAATAACGTCATGGTGCCGGTTGGTGGCTGGCGCACGCTGCTCAACTTCTCCGGCATCACGTCGAAGCCTGTCAGAAAGCTGTTCTCCTGGCGTGACAATCTGAAAGCACCGTGGCTTGCCGGCGGCTCCGAGGACAAGCTCATCGGTGTCAGCTACATCAACGGTGTCTTTGCACAGTACGACGCCACGCCCACCACGCTGGTATGGAACCCAGGTGGTGTGGTCGGGTGGGGCCGTCGAGGCTGGGGATCCGGCCCGTGGGGGATCGACGGCTCCGCTTCCGCTGTGGTTCCTGACACGACCGCTCTGTGGTCGATGGACAACTTTGGCAAGCTCCTGGTGGCCGTGCATTCTCAGGATGGCCGCTTGTTCGAGTGGGATCCGGTGACGCCGTCCACCAAGGCGACGGCTGTCGCCAACGCACCTGTTGACAACACCCTGGTGATCGCCACCGAGGAAGAACACCTCATGGTGATGGGCGGCAGGAATAACCCTCGCCGCGTGCAGTGGTGTTCAAGGCGCGAGAGGACCGTTTGGACTGCGGCTGAAAACAACTCGGCCGGGGGCTTCGACCTGAAATCGAATGGAGCCATCATCTCCGCATGTAAGGTGCAGTCGGGTATCCTGGTTGTCACCGATAGTGATGTCCACCTTGTCGAATATGTCGGGCCGCCAAACTACTACGGTCGGCGTAAGATTTCTGACGAAGGCGGCATCATCGGGCTCAATACGATAGCCGCGGTACAGGGTGATGCGATCTGGATGGATCATGCCAATCTGTTCTCCTATTCGGGTGGTGTCATCACCAAGGTGCCATGCAGCCTGCACACAGAACTGTTTTACAACTCCAACCTGTCACAGGGCCACCTGGTTCACATGGGCATCAACGAGTTCGCCCAGGAGCTGTGGATCTTCTACCCGAACCGGGAAAGCGAAGCGCCTGACCGCTACATCAACATGTCATATTCGATTGAGCCGTACTGGAGCCAGGGTCAGGTCCCCAGGACAGCCTGGTGCACGCCGGTCTGGCAGCCGCGTCCCATCGCCTGCAATGGCACGGTTCTCTACGAGCATGAATATGGTTCGCTGGCCGATGGTGTCAGCCGCAACGATGACATCTACGCCGAGACTGGCGCGCTTGAGCTGAGCACGGAAGACGACCCGGAGGGTGGCCGTGTCATGTGGGTTGACAGGATCTACCAGGACGCCGGCGAAGAAGGACCGGGTTTCTCGGTTGGTGATCCATCCGCGTTCACATTGACTTTTAAGTTAAGGCAGGCGCCGGGGGCACAAGAGCGCATCGTCGGACCCATCATGCTGACAAACCCAAAGGGCTACACCACTGTCAGATTGCGGGCCCGCCAGGCAGTTGTCAGGATTGAACAAAGCAAGGACGTGACCTGGAAGCTCGGAAAGCTCCGCCTACGGATGAAGGTGGGTGGTAAACGATGAGGCTGGTCCTTCCAAACGCCAGGGAAAACTACGACCGCCGCGAGGAGCAGAACTTCCGCGAGTGGGTCAGACGCAACATAGAGACCAAGCTGGATCAGCAAGGTCTGCCACAGTTTTCCGGCATACCGCTGACACTGGTGAGCGGTGCTAGTTCGGCGTGGAATGCGCCGACTGGCGTGACACCGACCAAGGTGCCGTTTGACACGGTGATGACATCGAACAATGCAGCGCATCTGTTCTCGACGTCGAACAACGACTTCACCATCGCCTTCTCGGGTGCTTTCCGCTTGTACGTGCATCTGTTCCACAATGGTGGTGGCGCCAATAAGACTGTCAACATCGCGGTTTGCGTGTTCAGGAACGGCACCGAGGCGTTGCGCAACACGACGCAGCGCGCCCTCGATCAGATCTGGAACGTCGAGGGCACCTTTGTCAGGGCCCTAACGGCTGGTGATGTCATCGACATCCGGGTGCAGCACACCGAGACGGTGAACGTCGCATTCGATCTGACCTACTCGCGCATTATGCTGGAGCAGTTGACCGCCGATCCGCACTCGATTGACAGGAGCCGCATATGAATGTGGCGTTCCCGGCCCAGCAGCTCAGGAACAGGATCTATGGGTGGAAGCCGTGGATCGAGCGGGCTCTGCGTGACGCCGACCTCATGACATACGATGACATCGAGAAGGGCGTTCTCAACCATCGCTTCCTCTACTTTGACAATGACACGGCGTTTGCCATCGTGGATGTCCAGGATTATACCAAGGGTCGGGTCTGTCACGTCTTGGCGGCCGGCGGCTCTCTGCGGGGATTGGGAGAGCTGCAAAAAGCTACAGTCCCCTTTTTCAAAGCAATCGGCGCGCGACGCTTAACGCAAGCAGGGCGCCTGGGGTGGAAGCGAACGCTACCAGCCTGGGGCTGGAAGCCGTCGCGTGTGCTGATGGAGCTTGAGATAGATGGGTGACATCCTTGGCGGGGGCGGAGGCGGTGGTGGCGGCGGAGACGAGACTGACACCAAAGAGAAGTCCATTCCCTCGCCAGCAGCTATCGCGGCCATGCGCGCAGCGGCCAATGCCGCGTCCGGTCAGGCCGGGATGGCCAAGAACCTTCCATACTTCGCACAGATCGCCAGCTCACCGTCGTACAGGACGTCACTCCAGGACACTGCCAATACGTGGAACGACTGGATGGGGCAGGGTGATCTCAACCTCATGGAGGGCATGGCGCCGATCACCGAGGGCCGTTTCGGCTCTGTCATAGACGCCGGCCAGGGCATGACAGATGCCATTGCCGGCATCGAAGATCCTGTCATCCGCTACATGATCAGCCAGTGGGCCGGCCCAGGACGCATCGATGCGAACTCCCCCTACGCACCAATCAAATACAACCCGTACATCAGCCAAGCCAAGCTCATGTCGAAAGAAAGCGACCCGACCGGGGCTGGCGGAAGCGGTACGATTGGCGCTGGCGGCATCCCGACAAGCACCACGCCGGGCGCCGTTCTCGATCCACCTGGTCCTTCTGGTCCTGGGCCGTCTGGTCCTGGTCCTACTGGCCCTGGTCCTACTGGTCCGGTAACGGCACCGGGCGGCGGACCGCCACCTCCTGGCCAGCGTGTCCCAGGAATGCGGGGCCGTCTGCCAAATGGCGGCACCTGGAAGATCGATGCAAAGGGCAGGCTTATTACCTACGCCCCGGCACGCCAGCAGGGCGGTCAGGGCGGTGGCATGGGTCAGCAGTCACCGACTGGTCAGGGCGTAGGCGGTGGCCCTGGTGGCGGCGGCTTCCAGGGTGGTTGGGGCAACAGTGCGCAGATCGCCGGCTACGGGCCGCGTGGTCCGACAAGCATTTAGACGGGGGAACAGATGGGCGCTCCAGTAGGTCAGCCAGCCGGCGGAACACTCCCGCAGCAAGTCCAGAACGCTTACGGCAGTGCGCTTGGCCAGTACGGTCAGATGGGCAGCACCGGCGGCCAGGTCATGGAAGGGTCAGTCCCCTACCTGGAGCAGGCCGGCGGCCTCTTCGCCGAGATGGGTGGCATGCGACCGGAGGATGTGGAAGCCGGTCAGCTCGCCACCACGGATCTGTCTCCGTACATGAACCCCTACACCCAGAACGTCATCGACACGTCGATGAATGAGCTGACACGCCAGGAGGGTATCCAGCAGCAGGGCATTGACGACGCCACGCTGCGCCAGAACGCCTTCGGTGGCGACAGGATGTATCTCCAGAAGGGTGTGCTGGGTGGCGAGACCAACCGTGTCAAAGGCAACCTGCTCGCGGATCTCTACAGCAAGAACTTTTCGAACGCCCAGAGCATGGGGCAGTTTGACATCAACGCCAGGCTCCAGGCGGCGCAGGGCAACCAGAACACGCGCGGCCAGCTCTATGGCAACGCCGCCGGCGGGCTCGGTCAGCTTGGCCTGGGCGCCCTGGGGACTGGTGCTGACATGATGAAGGCAGGCGCCGGTGGCTTAGGCGATCTTGCCGGTTCCGGCTTCCAGATGGCCAACGCGGCCAATGCCGCGCGGGTCGCGGCAGCGCAGGCCCAGCAACAGCAGCAGCAGGAAGCCATCAACGCGGCCAACGCCGAGTACGCGCGCATGCTCGGGATCCCGCAGGCCTACCTCGAAGCGATGATGGGCATCGGCACTGGCATGGGCAACTTCGGTCTCACCAAGACCAACGCGGCGACAAACCCAGGCACTCTGTCACAGATCGGCGCCGCCACCGGCATTCTCGGCAACATCGCCGGCATGGCTATCTGAGGGGAGAAGTAGATGCCGCTTTGGTCAGATGACCCGACTGCCGAGGAAGACTGGGGGCCACCGCCGCCGGCTCCGTCAGGCCTGGCAGGGTTCTTCAGCAACCCGGATTTCGGAACCGAGCTCGGCGAACGCCTTGGCATGATCGGTGAGATCCTGTCACGTACCGGCTCAGGCCGGGGCCTTGCCGGCATCTCGGCCGAGATGGGCGCCATGAATGAGCGCAGCTCAGCCAGGAAGACCAGGCGGCAGCAGCTCACCATGGTCAATCGCGCGGCTGACAAGATCGAAGAAAGAAACCCGGAGCTCGCCGCGATGATGCGGGCTGATCCGGCCTTCGGGATGCAGCTGCTTGGCAAGAAGTTCGCGAGCGAGTGGGAAGCCGACGCTGACATCCGCAAAGCGGAGAAAATGCTCCCCTGGGAGATCAAGAAGCTCACTGAGATCGAGAAGGTCAAGGCTGATGTGGCTGAGAAGGCCCGGAAGGCCCAAAGCGACCGTCTTTACTTCTCCATAATGGGCAGAATGCCTGGTGAAGAGGCCCCTGCTGCTCCGACAACTTCGCAAACTGACACGGCTCCGGCCCCCTCTGCCGTCACGGCGGAGCCGAACGTCGGCCTTGGCACTGGCAATGAGCCGGCGCCGTCTGTCACGCCCCCTGTCACGCCTGACACGGTCACGCCTGGCGCTGTCACGCCTGACCAACCTCCTGTCACGCCTGACCAAGCTCCGGCAGCGCTCGAAATTCCCCCGGAACCCCTGAGCCCACGGAAAGAAGTCGCGGCACTTCAGCAGAAGCTGGCAAGCGACTGGGGCATCCCGGTGGCAGCGGCTGACGCGACTATGATCTTCACGGCATTGGCCACCAACGACCCCAACCTTCAGACCATCATCGGTAACATCCAGCAGCGCTACGACCAGAAAAAGCAGGTCCTCCAGCAGGAGCAGTGGGCACGTCAGAAGATCGAGAGCGACCGCCGCTACGCCGAGCAGGCCGACGAGCGCAACATGGCGGAGTTCAACTCTTCGGTGCCGCCGATAGAGCCGGCTGCTGGCGGCATGGGGCCGATGCCGCGTGGCACCGCCCAGCCTGGTCAGGATCCGCGCACCGTAGGCGTCCTCCAGAGCCAGGGGTTACAGATCGGCCGGGATATTCAGCCGGATCTGGCGGACCTCACGGCCAGGCAGATCGAGGCCGGCGCCCGCCAGGGTGACGTCGGTGGCGCGCTGGGTTCGATCAAGACGGAAGTCGCCAAACGTGGTGAAGATCGAGCCGCGACCCAGCAGCTTCGCGCCACCCAGGCGCAGATGTCCCGTATTGTCACGCCTCTGCTTGAGCAGCCTGACGTTCCCCCGGAAGACAAGGCCCGCATCCAGGCGATGCTGATCGGCAAGCCTGAAAACATGGCCGAGGAGATCGGCAAGCTCAGCGCCCTGTCACAGGACCGCATCAAGACCGCCCAGGACCAGGCCCAGTTCGAGGCGACGCAGGATCTGGCTGTCAAGAAGCGTGAGGATGACGAGATCGAGCGCGCCTTCCAGCGCGGCATTACCAGTCAGGACATCGCCAACAAGAATGACGCTGCCCAGATCGCCAGGGAGCAGTGGGACGCCAAGGTGAAGGCCGATGAGCTCGCCACGAAGACCCAGGCCGAAGCGAAAGCCAAGGGCGCTGCGGTGCGTGAAGCCGCCGGCATCCAGACTATCGGGACTATCGCCAAGATAGCCAACGAGATGGACAAGGCTGAGCTTCCGACCACCGGGTTGCCTGGCTATATCTTCAGCTTTACCGGCGGTGACACGGCGCCCGGCCGCATTGCTGGTCTGCTCCAGACCGTCATCTCCAACCAGGCTCTGTCAGAGATCCAGAACCTGCGCACGCTGGCTGGCGAAGTGGGGTCCGAAGGCACTGGTCTCGGTCAGACCATGCTGAAGGAGTTCCAGGCTCTTGAAACCAGGACCGCCAATTTCAGCCAGTTCGCCAACACGCCCGAGAGCATGATGACCGAGCTCAAGACCATCGCCAACATGCAGTTGGATATCATCTTCGGCAAAGGCCAGGGTCCCTACCGGCTGGTTGTCAATGGCGAGACTAGCCTGGAGCGCGTGCCGCCCGATGATCCAGCCGGTCAGACTGATTGGGAAGAGGCGATTGCCATTGCCGAGAAGCGTGGCACTGGCGCGACACCGCCCAACCGCGAAGAAGGCGCTCCTGTCCCTCGCATCAACCCTGACGAGATCATCACCATAAGGCCGCACTGATGCCCCTCTTTGACATCACGTCCAAGGACGGCCGAACGCAGACGGTCAACGCCGCCAATGAGGAGGCTATCCGTGCCGGCCAGTACGAAGTCGTGCCGGAGACCTTCCGTGGCCAGGAGCTGTCACCGGAAGCGTCAGAGACCCGCCGCGAGATCGAGAAGGAGGTCCTGCCGCCTGTCGAAGCCATGGCCAGGGGCGTGGCGCGCGGCATACCAGGCGGCGGCGACTACTCGGATGAGGTGCTTGCCAAGATCAACACCCTCTTCGACCGTGGCGACTATACCCGCGAGCTGGAAGGCCAGCGCAATCGGTCAGTAAAGCTCAAGGGCGACTACCCAAAGCTTTCGACAGCTTCCGAGGTGGGTGGCGGCATCCTGGGCACCCTTGGCCTTCTAAAGGCCGGCGGGAAGGCATTCCCCAAGGCCCTTGGCCCCAAAGCTCTTGAGAAGTTCAACGAACAGTCACGGATGAAGCGGGCCGGCATCGCGACGGCCGCCGGTGGCGCCGGCGGAGCTGCCGAAGGTGCCATCTCGGGTTTCGGCGAGGGCGAAGGCAACGTCGAGAACCGTCTGGCCAGGGCCATGGATGAGAGCATCTCCGGTGGTGCCTGGGGCACGGCCGGCGGGCCGTTTGGCTTGCTCATGGCCAAGGCCATCCCACCGATGGTCCGTGGCGCCAAGAGCCTCACTGACAAGCTCACCGGCGGAACCGGAAAGACACCTCTCACCGGCATTGTTGAGGCTCTTGGGCTCACCAAAGAGAACTTCCCGTCGTTTGTCAGGGCTGCCGAAGCCGACGCGGCACTGACGGCCGCCGGCCAGGGACGCCGGTCGCTGGGAAGAGCCGGCCCCAACGCGATGGTCATGGATACCGGAACCGCCATGCAGGAGATGGCTGACGCCGCTGTCAGAGCCGGCGGACCAGGCGCCAGGAAAGTCACCGAAGCGATAAGAGGCCGGGTCGATGAAGGCGGCATGGGTGTCAGGCAGAGCCTCGACGAGAGCCTGGGCGAGCCGGTTGGCCTGACCGTGCGCCAGCGTGCCATGCGGGCCGCCAACGAAGAAGAAATCCGGGCCAAGTACAAGAAAGCTTATGGTCGGATGATCAGTCCTGACAAGGCATTCAGCGCCTTGGTTGGCCGCGTTGACAAGTCAACACACAACCTGGCCAGGGAGATGATGGTCAAGGAACTTGGCAAGGTCCCGAAGGAAGGCGCCAAGTCGACCATGTATCTCGACTATCTGACGCGGGCACTCAATGACCAGAAGAGCAACGAAGGTGCACTGGGTGGCCTGACCAGCATCGGTCGCGTCAATGTCAGACTGGCGCAGGACATTCGCGGCAAGCTCAAGACCCTGAACCCCGACTATGGCAAGGCCCTGGCCGAGGGACGGGAGGCTATCGAAGACAAACAAGCGCTCGACTATGGCTACAAGCTTCTAGATCCGGGCACCAAGATGGACAAGGCCCAGCTCGACATCGAGGACATCTTCTCTGACAAGAAGCAGCTGCTCGCCGAAGGTGCGCGAGATTTTATCAATGACAAAGTGTCAAATGTTGTCAAAGAGATCAACAGTCCGACGGGTGACGTCACTGAGCTCTTGAAAGAGATCAACTATTTGAGGACCGACGCGGCCAAGAACAAGCTGGCGATGGTGCTGCCGCCGGAAACTCTCAACAAGCTCCTGACCAAGGTTGCCGAGGCCGAGCAGGCCATCCTGCTCAAGCGTGGTGTCAGGGCCGGGTCCCAGACGGCGCAGCGCACGGCAACTGACAAGGCTACAGAAGAAGCCTTCAAGGATCCTTCTGATTTCGTCAAGGAGACCGTCGGCACCGGCGGCTTCCAGAACCCGCTTGTCAAGGCGATCAGTACACCGTTCAGACGGGGTGCCGCCGGCCAGGAGGCTTTCGAGGAGCGCTATCGTTCGACGGGAGCTGACTTCCTGACACGCAAGAACCCAGTCGAGGCCACGAAGAACTTGCGCCGCGCCAAGGACTACGAGCGTCTGGAGAAGCGAGCCAGGGGCCGCGCCAAGGCACTGACAACGCTGGCGACACCAATGACTGTCAACCAGTTCGTCGACAGCCAGAAGAAGAACCGACGACCGAACAGAGGAGAAGAGTGACATGTCACTAGGTCTTATATTCTGGGTCCTGATGCTGATCTGGTTGGTCGGCGGGTTTTATTATGGCTGGTCAACGGGGGCGCCTGACCGCTTCCTCTTAGGCGGCAACGTCCTTTCGTTCGTACTGTTCCTGGTGCTGGGATGGGCGGCATTCGGCGCGCCTATCCACGGCTGACACACGTGGAACATTAAGCCATGCCTGGACCCGCAACCAACCGCACCATGTCAGTCGAAGAGATCGAGGCCTACATCCGCGAGGTCGCGGCCGAGATGGGTATCGATCCCGAGACGGCTGTCGCGGTGGCCAAGTCAGAGGGCCTTCAGGAAGGCACCTGGCAATCCAATGAGAGCTACAAGGGCGGCCGCGAGACGTCTTACGGCCCCTATCAGCTGTTCACTGGCGGCGGCAAGGGCAACGAGTTCGAAGCCCAGTACGGCAAGCTCAGCCAGGATCCCGAGAACATCAAGCAGCAGGTCAGGTTCGCTCTGTCAGAAGCCATGAAGGGCGGCTGGGGGCCGTGGCACGGCGCCAAGCGTGTCGGCATCGGGCCTCGCCAGGGCCTGCCAGGCGGCAAGCGGGGCCAGGTTGCCGGCCGGCGTGGCAGAGCCGGCGAGACCGGAGGACTGGCAGCCCTGACACAGCCTGGCGCGGCGCCAAGCCCTGAAGGCCGCGACGCCTGGCTCCAGCAGTGGCAGGACTACTATGACCCGAAGGGGGCGAGGACCTTGCTTGGCAAGGGCTTCGAGCTGGCCGGCTGGTCAGATCCAAACGAGCGGCAAAGTACCAGGCCCAAGACGCTTGGGTCCTTCCTGGCCAGGAAGACAGGCTTGTCCGAGGCACCGGCTCCTGACCCGCGATATCTGACCGGCACCGAGAAGGAACTGGCCAAGGCCAAAGCCGCCGTAGATCTTGTCAACACGGCAGCCCCGATGTCAGCCAAGGACCAGATCGCCCAGAAACAAAAGAAGAAGCCTGGCACGCTCGGTCAGCTGGCGATCACCAAGATGTTCGGGGCGCCGGAAGAGCCAACGAATACAGCGCCTAAGAACTCGTCTCTGCTCGGTTTGTTCGGGTGGGGCTGATACCTACAACATAAGGAGAACGACAATGCCAGCGGGTGGTGGATCAGGTGAAGGCGGCTTAGCGGCTCGTGGCTATAACGGTCCCGCGCAGCCTGGCGGAAATTACGGTGGGACTAACGTCTCCGGTACGGGCGGCGGCTTTCTTGGCGACAGAAGCGCCATCAATGCCGCAGTGCTGAACCCCAAGAACCCCAGCACGAGCAGCGGCACGCCTTCCTATTCCTACAAGATTGTCACTGACCCGATCACTGGCGTGAAAAAGAAAGTTATTACCTCAAGGAACGGGGTCCCAGTCCCGCAGCCGAAGCCTGCCATGCCTCCGGAACAGGATGCCGAGGCTGCCGCCGAGGCCGACGGCTACACCAACACCCATTTCAACTACAACAACTGGGCGGCCGGCGGCATAGGCATTGGCGGGCCAGGCAGTACGCCTTGGTCGGAGCCGAATACCGGAGGCCCCAGTCAGCCAAACTTCCAGGATCCTGGTGGCCCCAAGGACCAGAGCCGGATCCCTGGAGAGGCGTCGTTGCGGTCTGCTCCTGGTGGCATGTCAACCATGGCAATGAGCGCGGCGCCGGGGGGAATGCCTCCTGGTGGCGGCATGCCTTCGGGTCCGCTTGGCGGCATGCGGCCTGACCAGATGCGAACCATGTTCGAATTGCAGCGCCGGTTCGGCGGCCGGCCGGGCATGGGGGGACAGGGACAGATGGGCCATCAGGGAGACCCACGCATGCGCATGCGCTTGCGCCAGTGGCTGTCACAGCGCGGTCGCGGCGGCATGGGCGGTCAGGGACCTGACGGCGGTCCTGGCAGACCTGGTGGCCCTGGTGTAGCCGGCGGCGGTGACTGGAACCGGCCGATGCCTGATCCTGGTGGCGCCATGCAGCAGCGTCCTCCTGTCAATCCGGCTTTGGCCAGGTTCGGCAACCAAGCGGATTACGAGGCAAATCTGGCGGCCTGGAATGCTGCCGGCGGAGACAGTCAGGCGCCGGGGGCCAGCCGAGGTGGTGCCTGGGGCGGACAACCGAGGGGTGGTCTACCGGCAGGACCCGGTCAGCAGCCAGTTCCTCAAACAGGATTTAATGGTTGGGGGATGGGCGGAAACGGGTTAGGAATGCAGGGTATCCTTTCCCGGTTTGGTGGTGCGTAAAAGGGACTTGGCGGCCCGAGGGACGGGGAACGTACCTCGAAGCCGCCAAGCCTGCGCCTGACACCTGGGCTGGACAGCCACGTGCCAGGTTTTCCTCCCTAACCGATCTTGAAGTCGATGTAACCGCGTGCCTTGTCCCTTGCCAGATCAAGGTTTGCGAAGTGGGGCTTCTTCCACGGGGGTTTCCGCATCAGCGCCCGATACTCGCCGACGGTTGACACCGTCTTGTAAAGCTCGAAGCGCTTGGCGCTTGGGCTCATCGGTGACTTGGGATTGTCCTTACGCCACTTGGGCACGACAGTAAGCTTCGTGCTGTCAGGGACGGTATGCTGGGTGACGGGGAGATGCTTGCCGTTGCCGGCTGCCTTCTTCTTCACCTTCTTCTTAGCCGGCTTTTTGCCGGCGGTTTTGGTGGCCTTCCTCTTCTTGGGCTTAGGCATTGGGGTTCCTTCCACAGGAAGGACTACTGTTTCGTCGGTCATTAGACCCTCCGTTATGTTGTGAATTGTTATGTCGTTCATACTTTTGGCCTTGTCAAGATGTAATGTATTATGAACCACCAGCCGCCAAAGGCCCCTATCGAGTAGAAGAGGAACCATATCCATTGTGACAATGTTTCAGGCATGTGTCAGGGGATCATTGGTGGTTGGCTGTTCTGACAGCCTCTTGAACTCTTCCCACAGATCCAGCCATTCGGATGGTGACATGTATGGAGGGCGGGTCAGCCGCTTCTCAAGTATCAGGACGGTGTCAGGCTTGATGTAGATGTCAAAGAACTTGGTCATGATGAGTTTCTGTCGAAATTAGTGATGTGCTGCCGATGTCGTTCTGCAATGTCGAGTACCATTGCTTTCACCTCGCGCAGGCCCTTGTGAAGCAGGGCAATTTCCTGTCCTAAACGAAACGAGAACCTGGACTTCTCCTCAAGCATCCGAGCAACCTGTTCTTCCAGAGCGGTGGCGCGGTCTTCCAATGCACGAATATCGGTGTCACTCATGGGGGTATTCCCTCATCCCACCCGTAGGTATTAGGACCGTCATCACCCTCATTGTGAGCGGCTACCCATGCCGGGTAATCCTGGGACAGCGCTCTGACCACCTGATCTAGAACCCACTGCTTGTGGTGGGCGCCGTCGAAGCCGCCGTACCGCATGATAATTTCAAGGGCATTGACAATGCGCAGGCGATTACTCTCTTCCGTCATCATAATTTTCCCTGTTCCCGTGCCTCTACCACTATCTTGTAGAGAGCGCCGATCTCCTGACCGATGCGGAAGATCGTCATGCTGTTGTCAGACTGTATACTGTCGAACATCTTCACATGAGTTTCGATTATGAAAGCTTGGCTCTCGACTATGCTCTCCAGCTTACTGACACGTTCGTGCAAGCGAGCGAGGCTGTCGGCAGATAGGTATTGCGGGTCAACTGGCGGCATCACGTTTTGCCTATCGCTCTTTGCGCGTCACCAAGTTTGACCACGTTCTCATCCGGCTCAAATTTGAAGGTGTCCGTCTCTATGACTTTGGTTTGCCGAAAGGCCCGCAGCTCTTCGCGCAAAGCCTCCACACGCCGGCTCAAGGTGGTGGCGTTGACATCACGCAGGTCGCCGATCTCTTTGAGAGTACGCAATGCGTCTTCTGATTTGGTGTCCAAGACCTGCTCCTTTACTGTGTACTCGTGGTAGGCGGCGTTGAGGTCAGCCAGGATCTTGTCGATAGTCTCCATGTCAGCCTTCTCCGCATCGATGACCGCCTGCCGGAAGTCAGTGGCGATGGTGTCAGCTATGCCTTGTAGTGCGCTTGTCATGTTTGCCGCTTCCTTGTGTTTCTAATGTCTATGTGGGCACGGATCGGAAGCCCTTTTGCTGCAAGGATTTTGTCAACTACCTCAGTGGGCATCCGCGCATACTGACCAAGCTTGACAGCCGATGCGTTTGGATATTCGAAATAGGCTTCCGTCACAACACGCTCCATCTCTGCCCTGGTGCGGTGGGTCATGCGTCCTCAAGCTCCATCTTGTCTTCCTCCAGCAACTGGCGGAGGAACTTTCCGTCCATCATGAAATTGGCCATCTCCTGTCGCTTTGTCAAGATGTCGATGGTGCGTTTCTCCAAAGTATTTGGATCGCACAAATCAGTAATCAGGCATGGCTTGTCCTGGCCGATGCGGTAGTTGCGGGCGTCAGCCTGTGCCCGGTGTTCAAAGTTAAAGCTCCGTGAGTAGTGGATCATGTTCGATGAGTTTGTCAGCGTGATGCCGTGGCCGGCGGAAGCCGGGTTGGCCACAAGTATTTTCCCTATGCCCGACTTGAAGGTGGCGAGGATCGCCTGGCGCTTGTCGAGTGTCAGGCCTGACGGAAGCAGCAGCGCTTCCTTCCCGAACGCCTTGCCGATGGCCTCGGCATTACGAACAAATGCAGTCCAAACAATGGTTTGGCCGTCAATTTCGTCGACCAGCTCGCGCAGCGCCTCGGGCCTGTCACACGGTACATCGAGGTAGCGGCCGTCAGGCAGCTTGATCTGACCGGAGCATAGCTGAAGGCACTTGTTGATCATCGCAATGACGATCTTGGCGTCGATCACCTCGCCTTTGATTATTGTGAACATCTCATTGCGGAGCTCGTCGTAGTATTTGCGCTGCTCGCGTGTCAGCGGCACCGGGAAGATGCGCTGTGTCTGCGGCGGCAGATCCAGGCAGTCAGCCTTCCTGATGATTGACGAGAAGTGGCCGAGCTTCTCCTTCAGTTCGCCAAGGTTCTTGTAGCCGGTGATTTCCGGGAACACGCGCTGGCCCATTGTCCTCATGACAATCTCGGCGTGGCGGTACTTGAACGATGCGAAGTCAGGAAACCCAAGCGCCTGTGGCGACAGGAACTTGCACTGCGAATAGAGATCGAGCGGGGATCGCGGCGTCGGAATGCCTGTCATGATCAGCCGGCACTTTGACAGTTGCCCAACACGCAGAGCTCTTCTGGTACGCTTGGCGTTAGGGTTCTTGATCACCGTGCTTTCATCGATGATCACCATGAAGTCAGGATAGATCTTCATGAACTCTTTTATGCGCTTGACATAGCCATCGGTCAGGATGGCGTCGATGTTCACCAGCCACCAGTAAAGCTTGCCCTCATAGGTATGATTGACAACCTTGTTGGGCCACACATCGCACCAGTACGGGATACTATGGTGCGCCGGCAGCTCGATGTCAGACCAGTTCCTGACAAGGCCCTTGGTTGTCAGGACCATGCAGGCCTGGATCTTCTTGTTCCAGAAGTGATGCTCAGCGAGGTGGATGGCGATCCTGGTCTTGCCGGTCCCCTGCTCCATCAGCAGAGCCCAATACTCCCGACCTTTCGCCTGCTCGTAGATCAGCCTTTGATGATCGAAATCCTGCATTGGCTAGTCCTGTCACGTTGTATGCGTCCCTGGGGACGAATTCCCTGTCAGAGTTGACGAACACCGGCTCGATGAAGATCGTCCTGTGGAATGCATGCTCGGGGCCATAGCTCTGGTGCCTGATGTGACCTCGCCTGAGATGCGCCCTGACATGCCGGCCGGTTGGCGTGCCATCTTCGTATTCATACTCGGTGATCTTGCCGATCTTCAGTGTCGTGACATACTCGTGTTTCTGTTTGCCGACACCAAACTTGGCCAGTTTGTTTCGCCTTGTCTCTTTGACAATGTTTCGCGTTGACAGAAGAACGATAAATATAATCATCAGATCGTGGATGAACGTCCTGACTATATCCTCTTCGAGCGTAGGCGCACCGCGACCCAATGCCACCCACTTCTTGGGCTTACCGACTGGTCCGTAACTAAGCCCCAGTATGTCAAAGCCGTGCGTTATGTTCCCGACGATCTGATGCGGGCGCAGTGGTTGCTCATCCAGATCAACTTGAAATTCTATGGGTCCGTTTATCCAATCGTCGTCAAACTTCGCCCCCATGGGGGTATCTTCAATCGCGGCGATGGTGATCTTTTGATATGGAAATCTACACATGCCCATGGTGCGAAGATCTTCGTAGGAGGCATAGATGGCATCCCGATCTTTTTTGTCAAACTGTGACAGGTTGGGGAGCCTGAACAGATGCCGCATATGGACCTCCGATAAAGGGTGGGGCGAGCTGATAAAGAACCACCAAAATCAACCCGCCCCGGCGATCAGGAAGGATGCCACCAAAACCTGACCGCGACTTCAGACGTACCTTAAAACGGCACCTCGTCAACGACCTTGCCGCCGCCACCCTGGGCCGCTTCGGACGCGGCAAAGTTGGTCTGCTTATCGGCCGCAACGGCCCATGCCTTTGCAACAACATAAGTAGAACGATCAACATGCCCGTCCAGAACATCGAATTTGGGGACGGCCCAATCATTGCCGCCGCCGGTCGCCGTGCCGGTTGTCATCCTGAAGATGCGCGACCAGCGTGGCGCCGGCACGAGCTCGCCGGCTTTGTTGGGCAGCTCGAAGGCTGACAGGATGTTGTTCATGCGCTTCGATATCTTCAGCATGGTCGATTTGAGCGGCATGACCGCCCGCATCCAGTTGCCATCAACATCAATCAGGATGGCGTGGTAGGCGGTCTCGATCAGTTCGTTGCCGTTGGGCAGGAACCGCCTGCCCTTCTCGCCGGCCGGCGTGGAGAGGACAATTGGGTCCTCTGGCGCATAGACGCCGGCAAGGCCGCCAAAGTCTGGCTTCCATTCGCAGAATACCCGCGAGTAGTGGCAGAAGATTATGTCAACGCCCTCGTCGCCCGGCCATAGCCGGTTGAGAACCGTCAAGCATATGTCTCCGATGGCGGCGCCCTTGATGAAGTCTGGCTTGTCACGCTTGAGCTGGCTGGATAGGCCCTGCAACACCTTCACGAACGGAAGGGCTAAGTCGGCCGCGCCAAGCTTGCCGCCAAGCTGGGCGTCTTTCTCGAATTCGTCGGCAAAGGTAGTTATGTCTCCGCCGGTTTCTTTAGCTGGGACGATTTCCTTTTTCACTGTGGCTTCCCTTTCTTCAAACTCGCAATATTACCAATATACACATTAAACAGATCAGGCGGAAGGGATTTACCCTTTTTCGACAACTCTTTTATCAACGCACCGAGCGTCATGTGATGGACTGACAACTTTTCCTTGATTGACAACTCAGCATCCATGTTCTTCACGAAGTCCCTGACCATCGTCAGATATGCCGCCCTGGCGCGGGACCCCTCCACCTTTATCTCCTGTTTGACCGCGTCTGGATAACCCTCGTTCTCCAGCCAGTCATAGGCCCCCTCGCCAATGACAGTGCCTCGATAGAACGGCGAGTATGACAACTCGCTGCCGTCGGTAAGCACAAGTTTCTTTATGCCGAACTCCATCATCTTGTCAGGGATGATCTCTTCCCTGACAACGCGGAGGTTCTCCTGGAGGCGCTTGAGCGTCTCTTCGGCAGTGGCGGTCATCTCTGTCAGGTCAGTATAGATCTCGGCGAGCTTGGTCAGCGTCTCGACCTTCTCGTCGGATGGCATGCGTGACTTGATCTCTTCCTCAAGATCGCCAAGCCAGTCGATACCTTCTTCGGTCATTCCTTCATCACCGCTCTTTGCGCCAGGAACATCTGTCGCTGTTGTTCATCCATCTGCACATTGTATGGGACAATGTGCGGTGTCAGTTTGCTTAGTTGGGCTTCGATCCTGTCAAGCTGTGCCTTTAGTTGCGGACCAGCTTCGACCACAAGGTGAGTGGTCCCGGCCTTATCTCTCTTCACTGCCCAAGCAATGCCGAACCAGTCCAATATGTCGGTCACGGACGGTGGTCCCTGTCTTCAAACGGTCCAGCCGGCGGCGGCTTGTTTTGCTTTAGCCCGTCCAGAATTGCCTCTGTCTCTTGACGAAGCCAGCCTAGATCCAGGCCCCAAGCTTGGTCAGGAAACTGCCGCAGCGCTGTCAGCGTGTCTTCCAAAGCATTGATCAATTTCTTTTTGTGTGTCGTCATCCTCGCACCTGCTCATCTAACCACTCGTCAAGATCTTTTCCGAGAAGGGCGACACTGTCGCTGACACTCCAGTCAAGCAGCGCTCGCGCCTCATAGACCAGTATCTGGCCACGTTGTTCCTTCTGCCAGATGACGAACATCTCGCAGCCGGCCTTCGTTATGTCTTTGATGAACTTCACCTGCGCCGGACGGAATTTCAGCCGGCCAGCTTTGAGCTCGATGAACTTCGGTCCCAGCATGTAGGGACACCACACCACGTCAGGAAAGCCCGGCGTGGCGACGGCCTCGACACGGTAGACACGCGCGCCACCCTGCTCGAACTTGTGGCGGATGCGGCTCCACAAAGCCGCCTCCGTTGGTGCCTTCTTCAGTTTCTTGATCAGTGTCACTCGGGTGCTCCAGCTTTGTACCATTCTTCGAAAAGATCATTATACTCCGTGCGAAGCTTATACATTTTGTCTGTGGCCATGCGATATTGCACTGCTGCATTTACTTTTTTCTCAATTTCTGTGGGTGTGTTCATCATTCCCAATGCACGGACAATCTCTTCTTGTACGGCCATATGTAGGCCGGCTTCTATTACCTGCGCTTTAGTGACCACGCTAATTCTCCACTTATTAAAAGTCGGGACGGGCAGGCCAAGCAACCAACTTAGAATTCCTGCCCGCCCCACGGTCGGGCCGTCCTCCGACCGATCTGACAGCCGTCATGGCATCAGCCCTTTCTCTTTGGCCAGCCAGTCAGGCAATTCCACCAAGGCAAACTTGCCATAGGTTTCCTGGACGCGAGTTTGTGACTTTGGCAGCCAGCAAGTGGGGGCGCCAATGTCTTTGGCCACTTTCCAGGCCATCTCGGTCTCGCCAAGGATCAATACTTCAATGTCAGGGATCTTGACGGCCGGTGGCTTGGGGCCTCTTGGAAAGCGTTTCATATATGGCATCGCGGTGGTTCCTTCTACACTCTCACACATAATGTGAGAATGATAGTCTGTCAAGTCTTCGGTCTCGGCGTGCCCGGCGGCGGCCCCACGAATTCCGCCGGCGGCAGATCGTAGGTCTGTTTCCAGCTGCGCCACATATGGAGACAGTGTGGGTGGTAGTTTATGTGCTGGCTCTCCGGCAGATGGAGCTGGATGACAACCTCGTCAGGCTTGAAGAACCTCTTACGGATGAATTCCATCTCATCCCATGTGGGCGTGCGGTCATCAAGGCTGACAGAGACATGGTCCCAGCCTTCGCCGGCACTGGCAACGACTTTGAGCCTGCGCCAGTGTCTGTATTCCTTGTTCGGGTGAAGCTCGAACAGGAAGGCGCCCTCTAGGTGGTCGCCCATATAGCCGTGAAGAGGTATGCGATACTTGTCTAGTTCACGCAGGTTGATCATCAAGCCTCTCCCTTGGCCCAATCATCAACGCAGTCTGGACAGCTATGCATCCACTCGCCGTCCTTTTTGTAGCTTCGCCAGCCAAGCTCCTTCCATTCTTCCCAGGCCTCGTTCCACTCATTGGTGTCAGCGTCCTCGCTATCCGCGCAGGTGTCGCATGTAATTGACAGAATACCACTATGTCGTTCTATCATGATCTGACACTCCAATCTTTGCCCATCTTTGCTTCGGCGAAATGCGGGATCCGCAAAGGAATGGCATTCTCCATCGCTTCGCAGATGCGTTTTGATATCATCGGATCGTCGGGGATCGAGTGCCCCAGCTCGTCATAGAGCGTGACAAGCGGTGTCAGGCCTTCCCGGTGCAGGGCGATCATCGCTGACTTGATCTGCTCGGCGGCGGTTCCTTGCACGGCCGCATTCAGGGCTCTGTATGTGTAAGCCCGTTTGATATACTTGTAAGCAGCGAGCGCTTCAGCTTTTGGTAACGCCGGCTTACGCTGTCCAAATGCCGCTGGCTCCCAAAGACTGAAGCGTCGTCGCCGTCCCAGTTCCGTGTTGATGTAGCCAAACTTGTCAGCGTAGTCCTTGGTCTTGCGCTGCAATGGTTTCACGTAAGGCACAGCCCGGTGATAGCTGTCCAGCAGCATTTCGGTCTGATCCCCTGTCA
>Ga0208454_1000165_pt1 | contig 45701 bp, 52 predicted proteins | sample EasRivMeERMZT100_FD_187530 | JGI IMG/M metagenome (GOLD analysis project Ga0208454, IMG submission 187530) | Soil microbial communities from meander-bound floodplain in the East River, Colorado, USA - East River MetaG ERMZT100 (SPAdes) (version 2) | ecosystem: Environmental > Terrestrial > Soil...
ACAATTAGATAGGCTTGCCTATAGGGTTCGTTCTGTGCGCCTTCTGTGCGCGTCATGATGGAAATTCATGACCGCACACGTGCGTCCGGATTGTTCTGTGCGCAGGCTCCAATCTCAACCTTCAATCTCAATATATCACCTGTGTGTGTGTGTCTCTCCGTGTATCCCCCCCCCCCCGGCACCAAAGCGACCTATTTTGAGGACACTTCGGGGTTTTGGATTTTGATTCATTCTTCTTATTTTTTTTTTTTGTTTTTTTTAGAACTAAAATCTCAAAATATCGCCCGAATCACGTAAAAATTACCATTGCGCGGCCGATTGAGGTATGATACACTGATACACACGCACACACTTTCGACGGGCTGGCATGGTTCCGCATCCCTCGGGTATGTGTTTCTAAGGAGATAAACAACATGGCTAAGCATCCGCACCGTCTCATGCTGCTCAACAAGAAAACATGGAAGTGTACCATACCTGGGTGCGTGTTCTTCGTTCATCTGGGCAACGCGCACTTACTACTCGGTCGTACAGCTCAGTGTAACAGTTGTGATGAGTTGTTTCCAATAGATGAGTACGCACTCAAGGATGAAGCTCCAGTATGTACAGAGTGCAGGTCAGGCAAGTCAGGTCATTCGCCCTCATGTGGCCTGTATGATGGGGGCGATTGCACATGTCACCTATCACATAGAGAATAAGTTGAGATAATCTCAAAAAGTCGCCGGAGGGGTCGGGGCAGTTCGCCCCACCCCAACATCTTGTGGCCTTTTCGGGGCAAAGCCCTTCGCGCCGGCACATTTTGTGGTTGCGGACTGTGGTATAATAGAGGCTGGCGCGGTCCCCACCCCGGAATATTGAGATAATCTCAATAGACTGACGCCAGACGGGACACTCAAGTCCCCACGTTATCCGAAAGGACGTGTAGAATGAAAAGATTCTTCTGCACAATCTGTGGTCGTGTAAAGCGGGTACGCAAGTATCCTATCTCTGTGAGCAATAAACTCGCGGAAGATGTACACGCGCGCGTAGGTCGCTGTGATAAGCACGGCGAGATGGCGCAGGGCAAGTCTGGTCAGTATCTACGGAAGGCTAACTAATCATGAAACCTATTGCCATTGGCGAATGTGATGCGTGCCCGGCTACTGAAGTTGATTTGTTTGAAGTACCTGGCAGCAAGATGAGACTATGCCTGAAGGACTATCAGGCAGAACTTCAGGCAATCGAGGACAGCAAGGTCATCAATAAGGTCATCCAGACCTCATTGAAGCAGGATGCTACCATCAATCGTAAGGCAGATATCTTCAATGCTGCTACGATGTCATTCGGTGAGCTTCAGGTAGCTATCCAGAATGATGAGTCCATCCCTGCTGAGAAGAAGACATCCACACTCATCAATCTAGTTGAGACTCGCATTCAGGGTTTCACTACAGTTATCTTTGACCTCAAGGCTCAGCAGACTAATGTTGAGAATGAGCGTGAGGGATGGCGTCAGTCTACTGTAGACTTCATCGCGAAGTTGAGAGCAGATGAGCGTGAGAAGTACGCGAAGTTCAACGTCTCATATACTCCTGTTCCAGTCACTAAGTCTCGTGTGACTAAAGCAGCAGGTGTCAGCAAGACGAGCACCAAGCCGCGTAAGACTGGATTCAGCGCGGCAGATATGGTTGCCATCAAGGAAGCTGCTGCCAAGCATAACGTACCAATGGCCAGCATCCAGATGATGTGCAAGTCGCAGAACATCTCGCCAGATGAAGCTGGTAAGAAGATGGCTGCACTCCTCTCCTCAGTCGTCACCAAGTAGTTTCACTCGTCTACCTGAATTCCGTAAGGACAGACAGACATGGATAGAAAACAAGCTGCTCAAATCCTACGTGACGAGATGAATCGTCATGGCCTGCAGGATTGGAGCGTAAGACTGAATCAGAATGCTGATTCACGATTCCTTGGTATGTGTTCATACAAGGATAAGTGCATCATCCTCTCCGCACATCACATTGACATACATCCTGACCCGGATGTAATCAATACCATCCATCACGAGATTGCACACGCGCTCACTCCGGGACATGGGCATGATTACGTGTGGGCTGATAAGGCACGTGAAGTTGGATGCGATAACACCCTTCCATGTAGTAACTTGAGCCTCAGTCCAGAGATAATAGATGCCATCAGGGGTGGCGCGGATGTTGAGGTGAGTTTTGATGAGCAGGTAATCCGCACTCCACGATACACTGTCACTAGATTACAGGACAAGTGTCCAGTATGTGGCAAGGTCGCTGTAGTGGCATCTGAGCGCATCCTTGAATCTAAGGGTGACACAGAACCAGATACGAAGTTCATCAAGCTGGAGTGTGGGCACACCACTATTCGCTACATCCCGAAGGGTACGCCATATCATCTGTTTCAAACAGGTGGTGACCCTAACTGCACACACGAATGGGACAAGAACAATTGTGTCCTATGCAATAGGAAGCGTCCATACAAGTTCCAGCTCGATGGTATGGCGTTCCTTGAGGCAGGTCTAGCTGTTAACAAGGGTGCAGCAGTATTCGATGAGATGGGTCTGGGCAAGACAATTCAGGCTGGTGCAGTAGTTTTCTTCAACCAATCCATTTGTTCACCAACTCTGTGGATTGTCAAGAGTGGCTTGAAGTATCAGTTTGCATCCTTCATCATTAACTGGATGCCAGGTCACTTTCCACAAATCATTAACTCTTCGAAGGATATGTTGTGGCCGGGGATGAAGCATTACATCATCGGTTACGACATGTTGGTATCGAAGACTCGCACTCTGAAGTCTGGTAAGACTGTTACTTCAGGGTTCGATATCACCAAGTTCGATGCTATTGGCATCAAGTGTGTTGTGTTGGATGAATGTCAGCAGATTAAGAACGTGGATTCATCTAGAACTCAGATGGTCCGCAAGGTAGTTCGAGACAAGAAAGTCATCGCACTCTCTGGCACACCGTGGAATAACAGAGGGAGTGAACTCTTTCCAGTTCTCAATATGCTGGCGCCAATGAAGTTCGCGTCACCCGAGCGATTCAAGCGCGGGTGGGTGAGCTACTACTATCAGGGCGCGTTCATCAAGGAAGGTGGTATCAAGCGTATTCCAGCATTCAAGGAATACACGAAGGAAATCATCATCCGACGTGAGCGTACTGAGGTTCTCCCTGAACTGCCATTAGTCAATCGAACGAAGCTCAACGTAATCATGGATGAGGGCCAAGAGGCAGTCTATGATGCGGAAGTTGAGAAGTTCGTTGAGTGGTATGAGAATGAGATGGGCGAAATCTCTGGCATGGCTATCATTGCAGCCATGCAGAAGATGCGTCATCTCGTTGCTCTCGCTAAGGTTCCTGCTACTCTGGAGCATGTTGCAGAATTTGTCGAGAACACTGATAGGAAGCTCGTAGTGTTCGCTCATCACAAGGATGTACAGGCTATCCTGTATGATGAGTTGAAGACAGCTCATTCAGCAGATATACCAGTCATCAAACTGGATGCTGAGATGAATGGCTGGCAGCGCAATGAAGCTCAGGAACTCTTCAATAAGAGTGAGAGAGTTATCATGGTTGCCTCTCAACTCGCGGCTGGAGAAGGACTCAATCTTCAGACGTGCTCGGATTGCATCATGCACGAGAGGCAGTGGAATCCGGGTAAAGAAGAACAGTGTGAAGGTCGATTCATTCGCATCGGCTCACAGGCTACATCAGTGAATGCTATCTACGCGCACCTCGAAGGCATCACTGCTATTGACGCGCAGCTCGATGTATTAGTTGAGAGGAAGCGTATTCAATTCCATGAGGCTATGAGCAAAGGTGAGACGCCGAAGTGGAATGAAGATAGCATGATGCGTGACCTCGCTGCTAGCATCGTGAACTCACACAATGCTAAGAAGAATCGTAAAGTTCTTGCTGCTAAGTAGTCTAGTGGTGATGGCCCTCAGTCTGTCTAGTTATGCAGGCTGTAGGGCCATCCAACTAGAAGATAGAGTACAGGAGATGAAGCAATGATGTTGGCATTCCGTATCATCGTTGTACTCGTGATGGTGAGCCTGATAGTCTGGGCAACTAATGAAGGAGACTGATATGCACAAGTGGTTTGAGATTACGTTCAAGGTGTTCAACGCGCAGGTCTGGCAGGTCACTGTTCAGGTGCGCCACGTATATGACGCGAGGCAGGCTGAGCACGTCGCGCGTGGTATCATCAAACATCTCACACTTCTGGAAGTGATTGAAGTCAAGGAGATTGAGAATCAAGTTCCACAGTTGCTCGCGTAACTGATAGGAACAACACATAAAGAGTGGCCTGCTAGCATAGAGGCCACATCTTCATATCACAATTCGCCCCGTTTCTGTGCGCAACTTCTGATGAAGGAAACTAAAGATGACTACTGACAAGAAGTACACCGTAACTGTTGAACTAGAGCCAGAAGAGATACTGGTTCTCACCACTGTCATCAAGGTCTTCCGAACTGTATCGGAGACTCTTGAGATGAGAGTACCTGATGAGATGCGCGCTCGTCTCATCACTGTTCTGTCGAAGCTGACGATTGAGTTGAATGAAGTGTTGGGAGAGGACAACTAGTCGTGGTATGGGATGCGGAGTGGGCGTACGAAGATAACCCGAAGTACCGTGGAGATGATGAATACATGACTGAGATGCCGATTGTGAGCAACGTCACCCTTATCAAGAAGTTCTTTGAAATGGGTGGTCGGAAGGTGGAGATGGCTGAGATGAAGGCACTCACCATCGACGACAGGAACGAATTGGGTAAGCTGGCTCAGGAAGCACTGAACAAGCTAGAGAAGTTGTAGTACCGTCCCAGCCCATTAGCCGGTCGCCGTTAGGCTAGTGGGCTGTATCGGACCTATAACTTAACTGGAGACTGAAATGGAAACTAGAATTGTAGACCGTAGCGAATGGCGTGCTGGTGAGTGGGATAATGAGCCTGAGAATCGTGTGGACTTCGTTCATGCGGGCTTCGCGTGTTTCATTCTGCGCGGTCCTCTTGGCGCATGGTGTGGTTACGTGGGTGTACCTTCCACTCATTCTCTGTATGAGAATACTGATGTGGACGACAAGGTGGATGTGCATGGTGGCGTGACATACACTGAGAAGTGTGCTGGAGCCATTTGTCATGTGCCTGAACCCGGTATGCCTGATGATGTGTGGTGGATTGGATTCGATACTGCACACTACATGGATGTCACTCCTCATGACTACCATAAGTTCGGACTAGGTTATGAGGCTAAAGGCACGTACAAGAACATCAAGTACGTCACTGATGAGGTCAAGAGTCTAGCTGAACAGTTGGAGAAACTGTAATGGCTGCACTCGCACTCATTCTATTGTGCGTCATTTTCTTGTGGGCTGCTCAGTCCGAACTGGATGAAACTAACAGGAACAAGTAATGGACCTATATAACGTAGTTCAATTCTTCGGGGATGGACAGTACGAATATGTGAGACGTGCTGTACCTGCACTCGAAGCAGTGAGAGCAATTCAGCATTACACTAATAATGTAGCTACACGAGCAGGTATCGTGAAACGAGTGATCATTACTGACATGATGGACTGTACTTGCTTTGAGTGGACAGAAGGTAAGATTACCTATCCTACTCAGCAACTGATGGACGAAGTGTCCGATAAACTGGAGAAGAACTAATGCCACAGAAACAGCCTAGAATTACTGGTGGTCGTCGTCCCTATTACACCGGTGCAGACCCGGAGATTGAAAGAGCTATTGAGAAGGAGTGCGCAAGATACGACATCACACGCGCTCTTGTAATCAGGAACGCACTCGCATTCACTTTCAATATCGACTTGTATCAGTATGTGTCGAAGCCTGCGAAGTTGAGGAGAGTGAAGTGAGTAAAACTTGTCACTACTGCAAGGAGAATACTCATCACATCATTCTCAAGGATGATGAAGATGGACGACTGGTTCAGTGTGAGAAGTGTCTCAGGAAGACTCTAGAGGCAAAGAAGTGACAGATATCCTAATTCCGAAGAAGAATGTCATCATGGATGCTACATCTCTCAGTAGTCTGATGAGTTGTGGGAGATATCATGACATTCGTTTCAATCATTGTCTCGTGTCCACAAAGGGGCGTTCCAACTCATTAGAGGTGGGAAGTCTGATTCACAAAGTGTTTGAAGTGTTCTATCAAGCACAGATTGATGGACATAACCGTGCCACATCTATCGGTATGGCTCTTAGTGCCGGGCAGATGTTTGTTCTTGGCTGCCCTCATTGTGCTGGATTTGTTCCGACTCATCAAATCATGGGTCCAGATGAGGAGACTCATGTCTGTAATGAGTTGTGTGTAGCAAAGCCGAGTTGCAAGCATGAAGTAGACGAGTATCCAGGTATGACGAATACACCGGAGCAGTCAGCAGGATTCGTTGTAGGCTGGCGATTCGCACTCCAGACATGTGAACAATACTTCGACTTCTACAAGAACGATGCATTCATTCCTCTAGCTTCAGAACAGGTGAAGGGTGAAGTCCTGTATGAGGATGATGAGATTCGTGTACTGTGGAAGGCGAAGTTCGACCTCATCATTGACACGAATCAAATCGGCATCGTGTCAATGGATCATAAGTCGTTCAAGCAAAGGAGAGATAAGTCCACACTCTCCAATCAGTTCACAGGTCAGTGTCTCCTTCTCAAGAGTAGGAACGTGATCGTCAATAAGATTGGTCTACAGACTACTCTGAAGATTGATGAGAGACTGACGCGTGAAGTCGTGTCCTTCAGTTCAGCCAGACTAGTAGAGTGGCAGTCAGAGATTCTGCCCTACTATGCTTACAAGTACATTCAGTACGCTGAGTCTGGATATTGGCCTCCAAACTACACCAGTTGTGACTCGATGTACGGTCCCTGTGTGTATAAGCAGGTGTGTGAGGCCGATCAGGGGATGCGTGAGGAGGTACTTAGAAATAACTACACTCTCGCACCTGTGTGGGACCCGCAGAACAAGGGAGATGAATAATGAAGGTCAGAGAACTACTAGAGGAACTGAGTAATCTTCCTCTCCATCATCGTGACCTCGAAGTGTACATAGATACTGAAGGAGATGAGTATAAGGAGATGGAACTCATTCCCATCGTCGAGGTGAGCGCAAAGGATGATAGTCAGATCATTGGGTATATCATCTGCGAATCTAAGCCCGAGGATGATCAGCCAGTTCTACCTCTTGTCATAGAGAAGAAGGTTCACTAATGATTGAGATTAAGCCATCACCGACTGCAGATACGCGCACGTGTGACTACACGAAGGTCACTCGTGAGACTTTGTATAATTCGTCACTTCAGCACATTAACGATGTTCAGAGGGCGTTGGCATTCTTTCAGCATCATCTGGCTATTGCTTCTGTTGAGCATGATACAGATAAGCTGACAGATATCGCTGGATTCCATCGTGATTTCGTCAAGGGATTCCCTGATGGAGATACGCCGTGGTGGGATGCACATCGTAAGTTGAATCGGCATCACTTGAACATGAGTGATGGTGTACCGGAGAATGTAACTCTCATCGACGTGCTAGACTACATCGCTGATTGTGTCATGGCTGGTATGGCTCGATCAGGTTCAGTCTATGAGATTAAGATTGACCCTGATGTCCTGATGCGCGCGTATGTCAACACCATCGAACTATTAAAGAAGGAAGTAGTGGTGGTGGAATAATGGCTACAATGTCTGATGTGAATTTCGACTCACTGTACTGTCTCTTTAAGGGAGAACCTGGTACACGTAAGTCAACTCAAGCACTCTCTTTCCCTGGACCTCAGTATTGGTTCTCATGGGATAGGAAGATGAACGGTATCATGCTCCCGATGAAGCGTTGGGGCATTGATCCGAAGACTATCAGTTACGATGACTATGATGATTGGGCTGCGGGTAAGAAGCAGTTAGAGAAACTGCAAGTTAACTGCCCCTACAAGACCATCGTCATTGATTCAATTACCAGTATGGCTGATATGACTCTGCGACAGACCATGAAGTTGAAGTATGGTGTCTCTCGGTCATCCGGTGCAGCCGCTGGTAAGCTAGTCGCTGGCATCGCTGTCAACGAGATTGAGGATTATAATGCAGAGAGTTCAGCTCTGAATGAACTCATCGCACTCACTAAGGACATCAATATGTTCCATAAGGTGAATGTGATCCTCATTGCGCATGTGGTGAAAGCAGAGTATCGCGACACCACGAAGAAGACCACGCATATCTCGCGTCAGATCGTGACCGCGGGTAAGAACGTGGCGGCTAAAATCCCAGCATATTGTGGTGAAGTCTATCACTTCAATATTGAGCAGGGATTTGTTGAAGGAGCAGGAGGTGACTACTCTCTACTGACAGAACATACTGGCGACGATTTCGCACGTAGCGCAATCGGACTGGAAAAGAAGATCGTATTTGGGGATAAGCCTCTATACGATACATGGGTTAAACCAGCCATCGCCAAACTCATCAACACCAACAACACCGTCAACAAGTTCTAACAACAGGGGTCTGTATGGCAGACGTACTAACTCTACCACCAGACGACCAGAAACCAGAAAAAACAATGCCTATCGTACAGTTCAATGATCGTGACCTTCTCCGCGGTAAGGTTGTGGAGCCGGCTTGGTATGTGGTGAATATCGTCAACGTGGGTGAGGCCCCATCGAAGGATGGAGGTAGCACCAACTACCCCGTTGAAGGTGTCATCGTGAAGAACGCTGACAATGGCTCCGAAGAGTTCTCCAACGTGCCGCTGGATTGGAATTTCAACTCCAAGGCTATCTCGTTCGCCGCAGGGTTCCTGATGGCGTTCGGTGTGGATGTGAAGTCTGGTGCGCGCTTCGATCTCGCCAATGCGATTGGTAAGCAGATCGAGATCTTCGTTGAGAACGGTGAGTGGCAGGGACGCATTCTCAACCGCGTCAACCACAAGTACAGGCCACTGCGAGGTTAATATGGACTTCATGTCTACTGGTCAGCTAGGTGCATACAACAACGACTATCCAGTTCCAGTAGAGAAGCTGGGTCGTTCCATTCCCGTTCGTGAGCAGATTCAGCGCGAACGTGATATGCACACGCAGGAGATGAAGCGTCTTGATGCAATGCTCAAGCTGATTGAGGAGAATCCTGCAATCGAGCAGTTCATCAACCTTCAGCGTGGTTACATTGGCTAGTTCGTAGTTTCCTGTCTTGTATGGCAGGTTGTGTGGATGCTTGTGGGTTGCGGGGAGCACGTAAAATGACGGAACCCTCATCATTTTGGTCTAACAACAGGCCCATCTGTAAATGGAGAGTGTATGAACAACTACGACGAGTTTCCTGATGTACCGCCCTACATGCTTGATGGAGTTGAAGACACGGACTCCTCTGTCACGCCTGATCCAGATATCGAAGAAGTCATCGAAGAACTGCACAAGGATGACGATATCGAAGAAGACGAGGAAGATGTCATCGACGAGGATGAGGAAGAACTTGAAGATGACGATGAAGATGAGGAAGAAGACCCATCAGACGAAGACTAGCCTCAACATACTGCTGACTCCCATTCAGCATCATTGGGCCTAGTGTAGTCTGATGATAGGGGCGTCATCCAATACTTCCGCATAAGGTGGATGCTACGGGTGACGCCCCGTTTTTACTTAGTATAGTAGTTCAACTCAATAAACCGGGGCAAGATAAATGGAAGAAACTACGGAGAGAAAAGTAATTGGACGGGTAATCAAGGTCCATAAGACCGGATGGGGGTTCATCTCTAGCAGAGATATTGAGTTCACTCGAATCTTCTTTCATTGGACTGCTCTCAGACAAGACACTGTGAAGTTCCCTGAATTGAAGACTGGTATGCACGTTGAGTTCACACCTGTTGAGATTCCTGGAAAGGGATTTCGAGCTGTGCATGTGCGCGTCATTCCGAAAGTTATGACTAATCATGACGAAGCCGATGATTTGTCCGAACTGCAAGAATCAGGACCAGTCGATGTTGGAACAGCTGACACCGAATACTAAGTGGTTCTGTTTAGTTTGTTCTAAAGTGTTCGAGGTGAAACCAAATGAGCTACCACAAGGCAATAGCAACTGATCTAATTAAGGAATGGAGTGTCAAGGAGCTAGATGCATATCTAGTTCAATTGAAAGCAAGGCATGAAGAAGAAAGCGCGTGGATTAGAACTGTTCAGGAGATACGCAGGAAGCTAGTCAGGAAGTCAACTCCGGAGAATGGACCCAGAGATGGCCGTTAGTAAAATTATAGTATCAGTACTAGTAGATGTGAAACTAGGCTATCCAGCTGAAACTGTCTGTGAAATGATCTGTGAAATATTCGGCAAGGAGGAGATGAAAGAAAATCCCAGAGCCAAACTCATTCTCATTGAAGTGGAGCAGAAATGAGCGACAACAAACTACGAGAGGCATTGGAGCGTATCCTTCAAGACGCGGACTTAGAGGATGAATACAATGAGCGAGATAGTGATGGGAGATTCATCTCTAAAGCCGCCCTCGTGAATGCGCGTGAAGTGTTGAAAGATACTGAAAAAAAGCATGAATGGGAGTTCTACATGAATGGCTCCTTCTGTAAGAAATGCGGCACACAATTAGGGAGTGGTCAGCCGTGTCGATAGAGAAGAAATATGTGCCTGGTATGGGAGCTATTGGTCCCAAGCTACTCATATTGGGCGATGCCCCATCACATGAAGAAACGGCTGCGGGCAGGCCGTTCATTGGTTCTAACGGGCGCGAGTTAGATAGACTGTTAAAGGATGCGGGCATCCGTAGAGAAGAAGTGTGGACTACGAATGTATCGAAGTATCTAGTCCCACCTAATGAGGTGAGGAAGAAATTACCATTTCATATACGCGCTCGAAATGCGGGTATTGACATGGATGCTCAACTGTCTGAACTAAGGACAGAGATAAATGACATCAAGCCGAACTGCATACTGGCTCTTGGTGGGACTGCGTTATGGGCACTCTCTGGGAAAGAGAAGATTGCTAAGCACAGGGGTTCGATCCTCTGGGGGATGGGTACGAAGTTTGTACCTACCTATCATCCCAAGGATCTGCTATTTAATTATGGCGGTGGAGAAATCAAAGGTTACTGGAACAAGCAGATAATGATCTTTGATTTCAAGAGGGCATACGATGAGTCAGCTACCCGAGAACTCAATTTACCTAACCGTATCCTTCAAGTCGCTCAAAATAGTGGGGAGCTTTATGAATTCCTCCATCGCTATCGTGGACATTCCAGACTATCCGTCGATATTGAAGCCGGAGGTCATTGTCTTCCTATATGTATCGGATTGGCCTTCACTAAAGGACACGGACTTACAGTCCCTCTCTGGAATAGAGATGGAATAAGTCACATTCCAACTTCCGACCTAGCATCCATGTGGTGGATGGTGGCTAAGGTCCTAATGGAGAAAGACATTGTCGGACAGAACTTTAACTATGATCGTGACAAGATTCGGCGACTTGGGTTCACAATACGACGGATTCACTCGGATACAATGCTCAAAGCATTCGCCATCAATCCTGAGCTTCCAAAAGGACTCGCATTCCTTACGAGTATCTATACAAGGGAGCCATTCTACAAAGACGACGGTATGTATGAAGGGTCGTACCGTGATCTATTGCTCGGATGTGCTAGAGATGCGTGTGTTACTTTTGAAGTAGATGAGGCGATGGATGCGGACTTAGATGAGCTGGGAGTGAGGAAGTTCTATGAGAACTTTATCATGACTCTCCCTGACTTCTATGCCGAGATTGAGAACAATGGGTTTCAAGTCAATGAGGTAAAGAGAAGGGAGTTGATAGAGAAGTATGTGCTCTGGGATGAGAGACTTGGCTTCGAGATGCATGAGATTGCTGGCATTGATGTCAACCCTAACTCTCCTCCAGCTGTTCATTCTCTTTTGTTCGATATATGGCATTTGCCTCGCCGTAATGGAGTGGGTGAGGAAGAACTAACTGCACTCCTGAATCTCAAGCAGGGTGTGAAGCATCCGCAGTACCGAGTGTGGATTGAGAAGTGTCTTGAACGACGTAGAGTCAGAAAGACTATCTCCACATATCTCTTGGCTATACCTGATTACGATGGTAGAATGAAGACTACCACGTACATGTGTCTAGAAACAGGTAGGACTAGTACAGGTCAGCAAGATCCACCTACACGCCCTTTAATAGACACTGGTGGTAAGGGCAAAAAAGCAGACATGAAGCCTATGGGCACGGCGTTCCAAACCATGACTAAACATGGTGACATTGGAGCAGATGTGCGCAGTATCTATGAACCCTATGAGGGCGAAGTATTCGTCCAACTAGATAGTTCTCAAGCTGAAGCGCGTGTTGTCTTCAATCTGGCAACCGATGATCAAGCATTAAGGGACATCGACGAACATGACTATCATGCACTTACTGCAAGCTGGTTTTTCGGCGGTAAAGAGGAAGATTACTCGAAGAAAATACTTGGATACGAATCTCCCATTCGCTTTGCAGGGAAGACTCTACGCCATGCGGGCCATCTTGGCGCAGGAAAGCGACGAGCATCTGTTGAACTTAACACGCAGGCAAGAAAGTTTAAGATCCCGATTACAATTGATGAAGGACAAGCCGAACGCGCGCTGAGAATCTTTCATTCAAAGCAACCGAAGATTCAACAAGTGTTTCATGCTGGTGTCATTGAAGCATTGAAAGAAAAGAGACAGTTAGTAGCTCCATTACCTTGGGGGGTCGATGCCGAGCGAGGTGGTATTCGAATTTTCTATGAGCGATGGGGTGATGACCTGTTCCGAGAGGCATTCTCATACATCCCGCAACGTGCTGTCACTGATAATACCAAAGCAGCTGGCATTAGAATTAAAAAGCAATGCCCATATGCGAGAATTATTCTTGAAGCACATGACGCACTTCTGTTTGCAATTAGAAGAGAGTACTTGGACGAGTTTATCGAAATAGCTAGAAAGGAAATGGAGCGTGCGCTTAACTTCACTATGTGCAGCCTTTCTAGGAGATTTCTTAAGATCCCTTGTGACGTGGAGATCGGGGAGAACTACTGTGAGTTATCGAAATACAAGTCTGTTCAAAAGATTCAGGTGGAGTTGCCGGAGCCTGTTAGGACTCGACCCTTAAATATAACTGAGCAGTTCACTGTGAATGATGAGATGGTGCGGGATGAAATATTCCAGAGGCGTGCTGAACTAGAAGCCAAGATGAGCAGTAAGGAAGACATTCCATTTTGAGGCGGAGAAATGACATGGCTCGACACACTGTTGGGACAGCACAGCGAACTAGAATCTCCCATGAACTTCTGGTTCTGGGGTGGGCTAGCTGCACTATCTGCTGTAGTTAAGGATAATGTGTGGGTGGACAGGCACATCCATAAGCTCTATCCCAACATTTACGTCATGCTCCATGCTGAGAGTGGACTGAAGAAAGGTCCGCCCATCAGTATGGCTAAACAACTAGTCAAGGGTGTGGGGGGCACTAGAGTAATCACTGGTCGATCGAGTATTCAAGGGATACTCAAAGAATTAGGTACAGCCCAATCCCAACCTGGTGGGAAGGTATTGAACAAATCTGTTGCATTCATCTGTTCCTCCGAGCTTACCAGTAGTATCGTAGAGGATAAGGTGGCTACAGATATCTTGACGGACCTATACGACCGTCAGTATAACATGGGAGAATGGCGAAGTCTACTAAAGATGGAACAGTTCCAACTAAAAGATCCAACTATCACGATGTTAACTGCAACTAATGAGGCGCACTCAGCTGACTTCTTCGGTAAGAAGGATATTCATGGTGGGTTCTTCGCTCGTACTTTTATCATCAGTGAGAGTAAAAGGAACAGGGCGAACAGTCTACTTGTGCCATTGACTAATCCACCTAACTATAAGGAGCACATTGAGTACTTGAAGGAAGTAGCTAAACTGGAAGGTCCATTCGCGGCTCTAGCAAAGAAGGAAGCAGATGATGCGTGCTGTATCCCTTACATTGAGCATGGAACTGGAGAGACTAACTACTTCACTGAGGCAGGGATCATATACCAGACATGGTATGACGATCTAATCGAGCAGACACTAACAGAGGACTTACGAGATGACACAGGTACTCTCAACAGGTTCGGTGATTCCGTACTCAAGGTCGCTATGCTACTATCTCTCGCAAGATCACCCGAATTATATATTGATGCGGGTAGTATGCAGTTAGCGATAGACAACTGTCGCACACTAATAGGTAACGTCAGGGGTATGACCTATGGTAAGAAAGGTCTATCCGAAGCAAGGAACATCAAGAAGCTAGTCATAGATGAAATTATGGCTAGACCTGGACATCAAGTGAGTCGGGCGATGCTTCACAAGAAGATGTGGTCCCACTATAAGGAAGCTAGTGAGATGGACGAGGTGATGAACTCGTTCGATCAGGCGGGAACTATCAAGGCAGAACACGTAGGGAATCAAATCATCTACAGGATGACTGATGTGGAATACAAGAGGTTGAAAGACTTCTTTGATGGGAGGAACAAGTAATGGAGCATGAAGAAATTATTGTTGAAGACATAGATGGTGGATATTATATCGCCAAATATGTAACTACCAAAGAAAATGCGGATGAGAATTTTGTTCGCATTTACAAGTGTGGAGAATACTATCACGATCTCGAATCAGCTATGAGGGAAGTTAAGCCATGACTGAGATGATTGATGTCCATCCTCTTGAAGGAGTTCAATTCCTCCATTGTAATTCGTGTGGCAAGTGCGTGTCTACTGGTTTCTATCCAGTGCCTACTGATACTCCGGATAAGGGACTGGTTCTACGTGCGTGGATTCAGTGTCCCGAATGTATTCAGACAGAAACAGACGAGAGACTGAGGAGAAGTAAGAAGTGATTATACCGAGACCCACACACAATGACTACCTTCTACCCTATGTTGAGGAGAGAGCGGTCCCAACAGGAGATCAGAGTAGACATAGTGCGTGGGTCAAATGGTATCTTGATGCACCCACATGGAAGTGTCCTAAGTGCGGGTGCATCATTTCAGGTCGTTCTGCTAACTGTGTGTTCTGTAGACTTCAGCATCGAATCATAACACCTAGACCAGAAGGAATGAAGTGTATGACCGATGCTGAAATCGACGAGTGGATAACTAAAAATTCTCATCCTCAGTCGTAACTACATCCTTCAAACCACCACCTGTAGCCAACCAGTCATTCTCTGGAGCCACCAGCTTACCAACACTCTCACCACGTCCGTAGGTCTGAGTACCCATACCAAGCATGATGGGAGCCATCCACGGTAGCATCTTTGGATTCTCATAGTATAGTCCAATGAGATCCTGAATTACCAGTGGTACAAACAACTGAGCTACACGATCCTTAACGTGGAATGGATTGTACTCTGACTGACTAGCTAGATCGTAAGCAAACTTGGTGACGGGATTGAACTTATTACTCAGGAACCGTTCGATGTTACCCTTCTGAGTAGGTGCGTTGAATCCCTCGCCAAACTCTCTCCAATCATTACTTGCGGATGATGTGGTGCCTCCCTGAATCATACGCGCCATTGCTACAAGGAACTGCTGGAAGCCACCTCCAGGGTCCATGCGCGTGTCGCCAATCTTAGCCTTACCCCAATCAGCAGAAGTCATATTCTCCAAGTTGACCTCTACTTCATCTCCACCGCCACCCTTAATCAGAGCAAGTGCTGCCATCCATGCTGCTCCAGTAGCTAGAGCAGACTGAAGGTATTGCATCCGCACTTGTGGACTAGCCATAACGTACGTACTGGGATTCAGCATTCGCACTCGACTCGCAATGAGTCCGGGTGAGAAGAATAGATGCTGCAATGCACCAGCTGCACTCTCTAGACTCACCTCAGTCTGTCTGAATGGTAGCACATGAGTCTTCAGTGGACCCTGACCAGTAGCAGTATTCACGAAGTCAGCAAGTTCCTTAGCTAGAACTTTATTCCTGTATCCGTTGAGGTCTTTTGCTTCCTGCGCAGTATATGCCTGCTTGAAGAAACCTGGTCTAACGAAACCAGTATTCCTAGCCTCAATGTGCATCTTAGCAGACTGATCCATCAGATACTCGAACCTATTCACCTTCAAATGATTCAAGAAGGTGATATACGCTCTATTCGATGCACGAATTGGCTTACCAGCAGTATTCTTCCAAATTCTGGAACCGATACCAGTTCCAATACCCTGTTCAATCCATCTAGATGCAGTAGCCTGAGCACGCTGACCCATCGGTGCATTAGATGAAGCTGATTCAAACATCTTAAGTCCAGCTTCAGTAGCAATAGATGGCATCACCTTACCAGTCGTTCGATTCCTTCGAGCTAACATGACTGGTTTGCTGCGCAAATCTGCATCAATAGTATTGAATATCTGCTGACTAAATCCAGCCTTGAGCATAGGCACTACAGCTCTCCAGAACTGTGGAGTATGAATCTGTCCAAGTCCCTGTCTCCATGGAGCGGATAGGTCTGCTGTAGTAGTTAGACCCGCAGGTACAGCTAATGCTTCTCTAACCCAGTGTACAGGCTTCTGAGTAGGCTGACCTGGAACTACGGGAGGAGGAGGTGGCATCTGACCGCCCATACCCCATCCAGTAGCCTGCTTTACTCCAGCATATGCCTGTTTAAATGGCATACCTCCAAACAAGGCACCAGTAGTTGACCCGCTCTTAGCGTCAGTCCAACCCTTCTCAAAGTCCTGGAAGAACTTGTTAACCCAATTACGGATCTTACGTGGTGAATCATTCTCACCAAATGTCTCGTGTGTTCTTCCTCCACTTGGCGTCAGCACATCCACTACAATGAATGGATCTGTACTGGATTCACTATTCCATGTTGAGTCGGCCAAATGTGTAGCCTGCTCGCCTGAAATAGGTCCATGTACTTCAGCCATGTGATCACGGAAGCGAATGATACCAGCTTCCTGTGCTTCAGCGAGTCTAATTCCGAGCGCGTGTGTCTGCTCGTCATGATACTGAGGTTTCTTAGGATCAAATCCCAATCTAGTACCATCAGGTAGTATAAATCTAGTTTTTTCATAAGTATTTACAACAGGTAATGCTTTACTAAGCACCTCTATGGCGCGGGGAGTAGCCTTCTTTCCATCTCGTTCACCATCGCTAGGAACTCCCTCCTGTCCTTCGGGTTCTCTAATCCATTCGAGAGCTCTCTGTCTTGAGAGAGTATCGACCGTAGTGTCTGGTCTCCCCCTCTGCTCTGTATAGCTCTGTAGGAGTTTTCGAATCCCTGGAGCATAGCTTCCGTCTGGTCCGGTGATTGCTGCATAGATCTCCTCTACAATATCTGCACGTCTTCCGGCAGTATAGGTACTATCTGTTTCCAATAGTGCCCAAGTAAACTGAGCACCTTCTGGACGTACACGATTGTGATTGAACTCATGGAGAATAACATGAGCAATCTTCTCTGCTGCAACACCAGGACTAGGAGCATCCTGAATTAATCCCATCAGGTTAATCAGAATCTTATATTCTTTCGCATCTCTCCATCCTGATTTTGATGGATTAGGAATATTCAAACCACCAGATTTAGAATCAGCTTGCATGAATCCAAATGCAACAGTATCACCAGCTGCATTTCCTTGAGCATGACTAAAATGATTACGTAGTTCATCAAGCATCTTCCCCATAATGCTCGCAACTCTCATCACATGGGGACTATTGTTAAATTCAGCCTTCTCTCTCGGAGTCATTCGATCACCAGAGTCATGGAGTACATGCTGATGATGTGGACTAGCTGGCTGCAAATCATCAAATAGTTTCTGAATTTCACCAGTCTTCTGGTCTCGACCAGGTTTAGTAATATTCTGATCAATCCAAAGATAGATCTTATTTTTAAGATCATCATTCATATCCTCTCGATTTAGACCGAACGGATATCCGGTAGTTCCCTCTGGAACGAGGGAATTAATATCAAGTACAATCTTTTCAGGAACATTGGGCAGTGGTGTACGCCCATATGAATGACCATATTCCAGTGCAAACAATCCATTATTCAATACAACTACTGAAGCTTCTGCACGTTCCTTATCGTCCAGATCATAATGAACTTTAATATTTGCAGTCGGCAAGTTAATAGTATTTACATAATTCGGAGTGGGTAGACTCTTATGTTCAGTTATATGAGGGTTATTCTTGGGATTACTTACTGTACCTTTATCCAAGAATTCAGGAATATCATCATCCCAATCAACAGAACTCTGAGCCCAGAATGACTGGACATTGTCCATACCTGCTGAGTTTTCAATAGTTGTCTTCCACAAACCCTTAGCCTTGTCCAGAGAAGCAGTTTGTGGAAAATATACTGTTACTTCAAATCCGGTCCTTGCTTTCCATGTTATCTCAGTTCTATGAAGAGGAACACCAACAGCCTGATCCTTCATCTGAGTTGGATCGCCTTCAAATTCATAGGCTACCAGTTTACCATTTTCATTGACGATAGATTCTACATTGACATGGAGTCCACCAAGCATAGGAGCAGCCTTGGCGAATCCAAAGCCACCAGATGCATTAGCTTCGTCTCTCTTACCTGATTTACCCACGTCAGTGAAAATAGTGTAAAGCTGGTCAGCCGTGAGACCACGACCGAAGTCCTTTACAACAATAGCCTTACCATACACCTTACCACCGTGACTTGGATCTCTTACACCAGGAATCTCAGCATACTCGGAGAACACAATACGAATGGGATTCTTATTTCCACTAATCTTACGTTCATCCGCTGCGTTCTGACCTAGTTCCTTGATTGAAGTAGCAATCGCATCACGATTGTATAGAGAGGTACCCAACATATCCAATACAGCGGGGTCAGCTCCGCCCATTGCAATGTTATGCATACCTGTCTTTGGATTGACTCCAGGTACTCGCATCTCTGCAATGTTCTCAGCTGTGTACTGAGTAACGAATGCGCGCTCATCATCATTTTCAAACTGAATCTCTCTAGCAGCCTCTCGGATGCGAATCTCCTGCTCAAGTTTAATAGTAGTTAGCTTACTCTCAGCGAATGCAACTCGTCTCTTAGCCACACCTGACATGTTAGGAATAGTCTTAACACGTTCCAGATGTGCTCTAGCCTTATCAACATCTTCGACCATTAGTTCTTCCATTCGAACTAGGTCTTCATCAGTGGCATCTCTCAATGCCTTTTCAAAGCTCTGTCCCACACCAGATCCAATGCGCGGATCGAATGCTTTAATGCTAGCAGATCCAGCGTCAGGTGCGACACGAGACTCAAAGTAATCAACTAGACCGAGAACTACATTACGCCAGGTATCACCCTTCTTTAACACCATCCGTGACATGGAAGAAGTAATATTACGATATTCTGAATCAGGTGCTCCTCGTGCATCGAGTTCCTTAACAGCTGCCATCATTCGAATAGCACTAGGATGCCTCAGTGCAGTCTCAGGATTGATAGCTGCCTCACCAGCAGTATCCATAGAGGGAGGATTCTCCTGAACTCGCAGTCTAGCGATCTCAGCCTCTGCTCTACCTCTCCATGTTTCACCCTTCCTCAGACGTGCGCGTGGGGAGTCGGCTGTGAGAGCCCTGTATGCCTTATCAGGCTGCTTCTGTTTATCGAATGCATCTACCTGTCTCTGTAGATCATCAGCCTTCGGACCCTCTACAGATACAGATGGACCCTGAACAACTTCCTTCTCAAATCTACTGCTACCATCACTCGTCTTACCTACCTCAACGTATCCACTCCTATTGAGATTCCCCAACATCTGAGGAGTAAGCTGACCCTTCCTAATGATAACAGTCTGTTTAGCTGGTGTAGTTGGAGTAATATTCTTCTCTACAACAGTCTGATCTTCTAATTCAGGATAATGAAGTTTCTCATCTCCAATAGTTCCAGTTACTTCATCTACTGCTGCCTGACCTTCTACGAGATCTCCTCCATACATAGCTCTCAGCTGATCTAGATGGAACTGCTTAACATTTTCAATTTCCTGATCACTCATTTCCTGACCAGGCTGAAGTCCCATCAACCTCTCAAATTCAGTTTGCTGAGCTTCAGCAGGTAGTATTTCACCATCTGGTCTCGCTGCTTCAGGAAGTTGTGCAGGAGTTTGTGGTAGGAGTGACTCTGCATGACCTGGAGTAATTGGACCCCATTCATCTTCTTCAACTGCAGGAGTCTGCTGGATATTATCAATTCCGTTCTGTACACGCAGTCCACTTACATCATTAGTTGGAGGATATACAACATCAGGCCCGAATGGAACCTGAGGAACTAGATCAGGTCCAACACCAGCGGCAGCCTGACCTTCAGCAGTTCTCTCACCTACAGGATCAGGCAGATTTCTCCACATTTCCGCATGTGCTTGTGGATTATCAGGAACATATTCTTCCTGATTAATATTAGGCTGATAATTCATCTCAGGTTGAATAGTATTCAGCCTTTGTGCAATTACATTAGCTAGACTCTTAGTGAGAGCATCCTGACGTGGATGCATTTGGACTAGCTGAATCATTCCAGCTAGTTCCATTGGATCTGTTGAGCTACTTACAAGCTGCTCGAATCTAGCAACGTTAGCTTCAGTTGAAATATTAGGATCTGAGTCAGACAGAATACTACTGAGTACCCCATTCGCACCTGACATGGGAGTATTGATGACTGTTTCTCCTGCTGGATCTGGTACTACTGTACCTTCAATATCCGGCTGATTAGGAGGAGCAGGCTGAATAGTCTCACCACCCTCATCAGGCGAATTGACACGCCTGAATACAGTCTTACCTCCAGGTCGCTGACCTGCCTGTATGAATCCATTATCCCGCATTGCTTTAATAAAATCATTAGTTACATCAGCTTCAGGTACCTCAAATGTGGTACCTACAGCTTCAGTATCTTCATCATATACTTCATCAGTTTCATTAGTTCCAGTGTATCTATCAGGTGTGGGCTTAGCATGGTTACCCATAACCATAGGCATACCACCACCCATGATACCGCCAGAAATCATACCTGATGCGGCAGCTTGACCCGCACCCTGATTCCATGGCTTACCAGTAGCTAGATTAGTTGCAACCTTTTCCTGATAAGATTGTGGAGCTTCTTCAAGAACACCCTCATTAATAGCAGTACCAATTAATGGAAGAATACGTCGAGATCCCTTTCGTGTAGGATCTGCTAGCATCTGCTCCACATCAGGCAGACCTAACCTATTAGCTAACTTACCACCAGCTCCACTAATACCAGCAGTTAGAGCAGCTGATCCCGCTGCATATGGTACGTCACCAAGGGTAATATCACTACCCTTTTCATCACGTATATCAGCAGCCTGTTGACCAGCTGTGGTAAGAAACTCACCAAGCATACCCGCACGCAGCGCACCAAGAGTTGGAGCCACACCTAATGCAGCACGACCAACTCCCATACCTGCAGCCATAGCAGGAAGGGATTCCTCAATAGACAATATGGAAGTACCTGGATTACGCCATTTGGAGTTAAAGGTACCAACGAAATCCTTACCTGCCTCCTCCTGTCTAGCTTGCTTCAGTTCTGGAGATTCAAATTCTGAAATATAATCCAACGTTTTCTTTGCATCATATCCAGTCAAGTCATGCAACATTCCCGTTGCATCTGGAATTTCATATCCAGCGAGTTCCGCTATCTTACGCTGCGGTGTTGACGCAAGATCAAGCAATCCCATACCCATCTGACCTAGCTGAGTAGGAATCTTGAGTGCAGTTACGCCAATATCCCTCAATGACGGGAGTGCGTATCCACTACCGAAACTAGTATCTTCAGGCTCCTGAGGTGCGTCATCATAGAACTGAAGACTGGATGGACCCTCACTCTGACCTTGACTCTGAGAATCTGGAGTCAAATCATCATAGTACTGGAGGCTAGATGGTCTCTGAGGCATTATCTACCTACCTTAAAACCTGATCTCTTAGCAGCTTCAATCTCAGAAGGGGTATTCAAAATGGTAGCTCTACGACCATCAGGACCAGTTACCATAATCCGCTTACCGGATTTAACCTCTGCACTCTGCTGAATTTGTGCAGCACTAGGCTGTCTAGGTGCTGGAGGTCTAACTCCACCTTCACCAGTATCTCCTGCAGCAGTCTGATCATTTGGATCAGGTACTCTGTTAGAACCACCTATTGGAGCAGGTCTACTACTGGAAACAGGTGGCTTGTAATCAGGATCAATTGCACTCCTATATTCATCATATGCCTTTGCTTCAGCTTCAGAATGAGCACCAACACCAGAACCAAACCAACCACCTTCTCCTGGAGTAGGTCTAGGCTTCCACGTAAGTCCGCCCTTACCATCTCCCTTCATATACTTAGAAGCTTCACTACTATGAGCAGTGTAAGCCTCTTCCATTCTATCCTGCTTCTGCCTTCTAGTTTCTAGTGTATTAGTAGTTGCTCCTCTAGAACCAGGTGTGCGTACTGGACCTGTCGTACCCGGAATACGTCTAATAGGTGCATCTGGATCTCGGGGATTGACTACACCCGCACCCGTATCATCATTTACTACTTCAGCACCTGCCGCTACAGTGCGACCCATTGCATCAGCACCAGTCTGACGTGCGGCTTCTACTCGCCATCCACCCTCAAGATTAATCTTCTCTTCCTGAGTCAAGTTACCAGATGAACCGAGTCTACGAGAACTCTGACCATCTGGACTATAGGCCATGACATCTGGACCGACAACCTTCACAGTCCACTTGTTAGCTCTCGCATTCTCTGCATTTGCACGAATCAATGCAACTTCATTTCTTGCAGTAGCTGCTCTTTCAGTGGCAGCAGTTCTCTCTGCAGCTGCATGTGCCGTTGCTGCATTAGCCATCAATGTGCGTTCATTGATGTTCTGACGATTCTCCAATTCAGCTGCCTTATAGTATGGATCAGCGCGTGTCTTCCACTCTTCAACATCACGCATATAAGGTGCGTACATTACTGATTCAGCAGTTTTGATTGGATCATTAGCCTTAACTGACATACCCGCGGCTACTAGAGTACGTCCCCAGCCTGGAGCTTCTCTAGTTGGAGCCTCATTCAAGAGAGTATTAAGTCTATCTCTTGATGTATAATCAGGCGTATAGGCTTCATTCATCTGCTTGAGGTAATCCTGTAGAGTTCTACCCGTATTAGGGTCTACTCTAGGTGCCTCAATAGTGGGAGCTTGAATTGGACTAGGTTCCTGAAGTGGCTGACCATCTGGTCCCAAGATAGCATTACTATCCTGTTGCGCAGCTACTGATTCCAAACCAGGACCGGGAGTATATGGAGATGAAGGATTACTATCCTCATTCATATAGTTCATCCCAGCACCAGGAGTAAGCTGGTCATACCCACCCATGAGATTCTGCTGGCGGAGTCTACCGATATCGTATGCCATGATTAACCCCAACCTCCATCGGGACCGGGACCAGCACCTTGACTACGGGCATCATAAGTAGGATTAGTAGTTGCAACAGGCTTCTTCTTAGTAGTTAGTTTATCAACAATTGGATTAGCGATACGACTCGCCGTGTCAATCCAATCCTTAGTTCTATCAACAGTCTGCTCATACTTACCGGGCTGCCCACCTACTGCAACCTCATTCTTAATCTGATTCTGACCGAATGTACCACTCTGACCGATAGCTGAGAGTACCTGATCTCCATACAACTGAGCCATACCTGGAGTGGTACCATAGAGAGATGTCATACCACTGAGAGCACGCAACTGATCTGCTCTACTAGCTGCAGCAGACTGCATTGCATTAGATGCACTACCTGCTGCCGCGGCATTACGCGCACCTGCGTTAGACTGCTTGGCCTGATTATTGATACCAGCATTGTATTTCTGTACATCGAGATCACCAGCTAGACGCTGTTTCTCGATATCAGTCATACCTGTCAATCCTGCCAACTTACCAGTATTCCTAGATTCAATCATACCAGCTTCAACATTCTGCATGGCATCAGCACCAAGCTGACCCTGCTCTCTAGCCATGCGTGCCTGTAGAGCCATAGCATTAGGGGAATATCCACCCTGAAGTGAACGCTGTCTAGCTACTTCACGTTCAGCGTTAGCATATGCGGCTCGAACTGGAGATGTTCCTCTTGCTCTCAAATTAGCTACATCAGCAGCAGAATATCCGCCAGTATTACTGAAGTCCTGAAATCCAGCATAGGAATTAAAGGGATCATTGTACTTAATATTCTCTGGAGTCCATGACTCAGCTCCATAACTATAATCACCCCCACCACCCCCACCTCCACCTGGACCTACAGTACCGGCACCACTAGCGATGCCTCTATACTGATTCATAATGTCAGTATAGTCACCATAATTGGCTTCAGAACCACGCGCATAGTTCTCAGCCATTAGACCCATAATAGGATCAATTTGGCCCTCATACCTCTGCTGTTGATAACCCATCTGGTTTTGCGCACGTCCCTTAGGATCGTTACCAGATGATGTATCGAACGGATTATATGCCATGCATCACCTCTTAACTAGGAGTGTCAATACCAGCGAGGGCATTCCATAGACTTCTAATCTGAGATTCCAAATCAATATCTGCTGCTGTACATGTGGAAGTCTCAGTTGCTTCATCGTATGTAGTAAATGCTATGATATTTACACCCATCACAATCTGGGGACCAGCCATAGTAGCTGCGGCTTGAGGTCCACCGATAACTCTCTGTGCATAAAATGCACGAGGCTGGTGATATGGTGTACTACCTGGTTCACTGAGAATGGAACCAGCTACGAAAGCTAACATAGCCGTAACACGTTCCATGAATCCACCCGGACCTGTATCACGGGTCAATCCCATCTGTTGAACTGAAACTTCTACGGCCATGTGAATCTCCTTAAACTACTGAGTAGGTGTACTGATAGAACAATGGCTCTACACCGTTATGAACTGATTTCCACCGTAGTTCGATAGTGTTAGCAGGACCAGCGAATACAGTACCAGCTGATCCGAAAGCTGATGCAATACTTCCACCGGCTTGATGATCCGCAGTGAAATTACTATTAACTGGTCCCGCTAGTCTAATCTGACAAACATTACCTACAACTACAGCAGATGCATCTACTTTACCCGATACAGTAACTACATTACCTACTCTTATGAATTGAGCAGGACCAATAACAAGTGTGGCCATATTTGCTAAGCCACCGCCTGATGGGGTATAGTTTCCCCAGTTTAATCCCGTACCACCTTGATTAACCTGATCAACAAGTAATCCACCAGCACCTGTTCTAACTTGACCAGTACGACCAATACTAAGTGATCTAAGCCAATTACTTCCTACTGGAGTTATACCATCATCATCAGTTGGAGCGAATGCTAATACCTGTTGTGTCTGAAGTAGTACATAAGTCTGAGAACCTGATGGTTGTGCAGTCTCCCTCAAATGAATTCGGGCTGCTGGTGTGCCTCGAATATATAGTCCTTCAGAACTAGTACTAATGAATGAACCAGCAGTTTGAATAGCATTAGTAGCAACGATATAGTTAAGAGATTCTAGTGCATATCCTTTAATAACACCATTCGCATCAATATTACCAACTCTATTAATTGTTACTCCTGGACCTGAAGTAGCATTCTCTGCATCATTTGGGAAATCGAAATGAATTAATTTCTGATAATGGTAAACTCGTGCTTTCTTTTCATTAGCGATTTCACTAGGATTATTCAGGATAATAGCTGGATGAGGAGTTCCAGTTAATTCTAACTGCGTAGCTGTAGATGTAGTGATAGTCTGTTTCTGAGTAAATACATTAGGCTGATTAGTCCATGCATTATTCAGTAGAGTGTCACCTCCACCTATTTGATGCGTAGCCTGATGTGGTCCTGCTGGTGGTCCTGTATCTCCGGTATCACCTTTCGGACCTTCTGGTCCAATAGGACCCTGTATACCTTGTGGTCCTTGTGCTCCAGTAGAACCTGGAGGACCAGTTGCACCAGTACTACCCGGAGGACCTGGTACAGTAGATGCTGGACCTGCTGGCCCAATTGGTCCCTGTGGACCTGTAGGACCTGGAGGTCCTTGAATTAAGCCCGCATCAACCCATGCAGTACCATCCCATACCCATAGATGGCCATCATCCTCAGTAATGTATCCATCTCCAGGTGTATTACCAGTAGGTGGTAGACTACCTGAATCAGGTACACTACCTTTAATAACTACACCAGTACCGGGATCTCCTTTATCTCCCTTATCTCCCTTAGTACCAGGTGTACCAGCACCCTTAGTAGCTAACTCTTCATTTATTACACGCTGGTATTGGGTTAATCTTTCAATTAACGTCTGCAATACTTGATAATCAGCATTATCCTGCTGAGTTTGAGACAGGATGGCCTTTAGATCAGCAAACTGGGGCTGTACTCTAGGTTTCTGGAAGGCCATTATGCACCTGGATATGAAGTATAGATTTCCTTCATGTAAACTACAATTCGATTAATTTTAACGTATTCATTTAATTCTGTTAGTTGCAGTTCAAATGATACTCTTTGTCCAGTAAAATTTACAATTCTATTTGGTTGAATTCGTTCTTTAACATGTAATACAAATGGTACCAGTTCCTTATGGAGTACATAATCCATAGAATGAACTACCATAAGTAGATTACCAGAACCTACTGCACGTAATCGAAGAGTAGAAAAATGCTGAACATTTTCTCCACTTGAGCCTTCACTGGAAATAGCTCCTCTTGGCATGATTACTCTCCCAGAAAGGCAGTACGGACAGCTATTCTAATTGGAAAATCGTGTACAGATCCAGTTGATACATTTGCAAACTGATCAAATTTATCTGTATTAGCAGGATCCATTATCATCAATCCTCCTCCAATGTTAGGTTCAGGAGGCTCGGGATAAGTACCTGGAAATGCATGAGGAGGAGCTGTAATATCAGATGGATATCCACTACCATCTGGCGGTGGCCAGATTTTACTACGTATCATTGGAAGATATTCTCGAAATACAAGTGGTCCGGGATAGGTACCAAGTATCAATTTATCTGTTTTAAACAGAACAATTGAATTAATATCTACCAAATCAAAATTCCACAATGCCCATCGAATATCCTTGGGATTCAATCCATTTGAATAATCAGCAAGTAGTAGGAGAGTCAAATCATCAGGAAAAGTCATCCAAATCTTTTTACGGATAGAATCATTAACTATACTTATTTTATGAAATTTATTCTTATCAAAGTGATTCCAAATATTTTCAATCTTCCAGCTCAGTTCCGGCCGCGCATATGTACCATTAAATAGCATTAATCCGGATTGACTAGCAGTAATTAGGTAATCAGTATTAACACCACCAGAATCCAATACTTCAGCTATACCATGTACAGGACAGCCAATACCTTCATCTACTGCTTCCACTGGTCCCCAAGTAACAGGTTCATCTTCATTATCTACAACAGAATAAGTACGAGTTTGCTTGAACAGATAAAGAACATCACGAAATACTTCACAATGGGTGAGTGGATTTCCATCTAATGGTGTAATAATTAGTCCATCAATTTGATTAATTGATTCAGGTTCCCCCGCTGCACTCACCCAAGCAACTGATCTATTATCAGGTTTAGTGGTATCATCTGTAATACCATCTGCTTTCTTAGTATAGCTTGGATCTCCTACAAGTACCATACGACTATGATATTCACCTAATGCTACTCCAGCAGGAATCTTACTAAAATTCTCTGTCAAATGAGATGCATCAGCTACTAGATCAGAATCATAGTAACTGACTGTCTTAGTAGTATCAGTATTATTCTCTATTGTTCCATTGGGAATAAAGAAAAACTGATACCCTTTCTGATCTCCATTATATTCAGGGATTGCCTTAGTTGAAACAAGATGTCGTTTCACTACACGACTAGGTATAACAGGTGGTCCAACAGATTCAACTGGACCAACTGGAATATTACTAACTTTAACTCCATAGTTTTCACCTACATATGTATTTCCTCCAATAAACTGTGGCCCAGGCGCACTTAAATAACCTGTATCAGTTTCAAAGACTACACCAACTAAGTGGAATCCAAGATCAGAATAATAAATAGTAGGTGGATTAGTTACAGGTGCAGCTACATTTTCTACTACTAATGCAGTTTTGAATGGAGCAGGTTCAGTACCAGGTACATAAGCTACAGTAAGATTTGCATCAGGAATATCAATTCTAATACTAGTAGTAAAATTATCATTAATAGTAATAGCTTCAAAGAGTGGAGTTCCCACACCAGGAGTATAAATATTTGCCTTACTCATGTAAATTACTCTATTTATCGTACCAACATTTCCTACTGGAATACCAGTTAATTGAATTGCTTTATCTCCAGGTGCATATCCCACAGCAAATACTATTGGATCAGTACCTGTTGATGTTATACGAGGACCAGCCATTCCCAAAACAGGACCAGCACCAGTGACAGATACTGCAAATGCATGTTGTCCCTGAGTAACTGTTCCTGCAAATGGACTGGTATAAGCTAGAAAGGGTTCATTCCATCGAGTAAATCCACCACTGTTAGTGTTAGAAGGAGCTTCTCCAGAGGCAGGACGTGCCTTTATTGTAGTTCCAACAGGTGTACCGGGTGGACGATAGTATACATAAACAAATTCTCCGGGTAGACCTAGAGAATAGTTTGTACCAGCTGTATCAAGAATAGTTCTGAATGGAGTAATATAAGCTCTACCAGCTATTGAAATGAATCCAAAATCTTCCATTCCCATGTGTACATATGTAACAGGAGTAGTAGCAGGAAAAACTTCTTTAGGACCAATAGTAAGAATAAGGTATACTTGATCTGGAGCCACCACATGATAGAGTTTACCTCCATCAGTTAACACAAGGAGAGTTTGACCATTTTGTGTAGTATAATTGTAAACACGTTTAGTTTTCTTAATATCATCTTCAAATAAATTAGTTTTATAAGGCTTAACAGCCTGACGAGTTTCAATTCCTGAATGAATGAATTGAACATTATTTGCTAATAGAAGATGATCTTTAGGACATGACTCATCATCACCTCTAGACCACAATCCATTAAATTCTTCAATTACAACTGGGTTATGTTCCCGAACCTTGCCCATTAGAAGCCTCCGCGCATTTTATATGCAGCCCTAAAGGGACGGTGACGAGTCATAATCTGCTGACGACCCTTATTGTTGATGCTATCAATCATTTCGAGCGCACGTTCAGCTTTTGCATCAAGGATTTGCGCGCGTTCAGTATTCTCTCCAATGAACTGAGACGCGTATGATGCAGTCTTATAGGCTAGAAATGAACGTGAATTCATACTTCCCACAAAAGCAGCGGGATCTATTTCACTAATAGAATAGTTGAAGTCTCTAATATATCTCAGTTGAAGTTCTATACGTGTATTAGCACCAAAGGGATTGAAGTAAATAACCTGATTCTCCCACGCCCAATACATCAGTCTATCACTTCGAGGAAATCGAGGAAGAAACTCTACTCGTGTCATTGGAATGAATGGAGCATGAATATCTCCAGCCACTCTCTCCCCAATTTCCTGAATTTCAACTAGATCTGCTGGATATTTTGGATCATTCACACTATCTTCTGGATAAAGAGCACTCTGAGTAGTCTCCAAAATCATCTGGAGAATAGGATAAGAAGTAGAAGTCTGAATAGTGGGAGAACTCTGACTATCTACTAGAGATAGAGTCAGTTCATCTAGAGCCATCCGCAAGAATGGCCCCAGAACCGCATAGGTGTAATCTGTCTTAGCTGGATCGTTCAATAGTATAGCACTACGATCCATTATCTCGCCGGCAGTGACGGATGAAGTGCTAACAGGCATTGATCTCTCCTATGCAACAACAGTTACAGTGTAAACACCAGCTGCAACGGCAACAACGACTGTAGCTGTAGGAAGAGAAATGTCAAAGTCCTTGACATCATCACTTTTCCCGTCAGCAGTAGGAGGAAGAGCAACATTAGACTGATCGACCTGAACAGACATAACCTTACCAACCAGATCAAATGTAACTGATTCCACATCCAGAATATTCAATGCAGTTACTTGACTAGCTGGACCAGTCTTCGCCGTGACTACTACTTTGTGTGGAGTTGTCATGTTTTCTTCCTTCCTATAACTACTGAGCAAACGTGAGATTGAGCTTCTTAGCCAACTCTGGATCTGCAATTGCCTTACAGGTCTGGCAAATCGGAAACTGACCGTTACGGAGTGAACCACATGCAATGCAACGTACCAATTCAGCAGTCTGAATGTCACTCAACCACGGTTTATTCGTGATATTGAGTTCACGACAAGCCACACGCGCATCAGTCGAGATAGCAAGTGGATTTCCATTCGATCTAGACCACAGAATATCAGCGATACGGATCAATTCCATGAACCATCGCTTCTGATTCTCTCTTGCACGAAGAAGTAGAGGAGAATGATCCTTCTTGATCTTCTCTACTGTGTACTCACCAGGAATATAGAACAATCCCGGCATCATATCATCCAAATTGCATGCAAGAAGACCATTACAATAGTCTCTCACGATACTATCTGCAATCTGAATACTTGACACAGGGATTTCTAGGAGAGGCTGATTCTCATCAATCTCACGCCACCAACTAGAGGTTCCAACTACTAGTACTGATGGATTTTCAAATGTACCAGCAGGCAATTCAAAGAATCCAGGTGAAATAGTTGGCTTTCTTTCAGTAATCTGCTTAGGAAGAATCGACACTACAGTCGATTTATCCATTGGATTAATCTCGGCACGAATAGCCCGACGATTAGTCTGAGCAATTCCAGGAAATTCACCTACTACACTCATTAGTTTACTCCCTTGTAACTAGATGGAACTACAACACCCTCTTTATAACGAAGCGCATCACCTACTTCGGTCTCATTTCCGAATAGTTCTTCATGCAACTTCGTAAGTCTCTCTTCTTTAGCTTCAATTCCCACATCAGGATCTACATACTTCTTAAGACTTGTCTTACCCATCGCAGCGTAAAGAGTATCGACGATTAGTTTCGTCGGTTCCCACTTAGGTGGAAGTGGATTACCTGTTGCATCCACATAAACCCACAATGGCTCATAACTCAATTTAACGCCCGCGAGTTCCTTGATTTGAAAATCTGGTACTACTACTAGACGTTCCAATACATAGGCATTTTGAATGTAATTGTACTTACGTACCTCTCGAACAACGGGAGTCAATAGCTGAATCCCGTTGTCGAGAGTATCCATCATTCGCTTCTCTACTTGATCAGGAGCCCATACTATCTTAAAGATAGGCATACCACTCGAAGAGTCAAGACCGAAGTGATCAATGAGCTGCTGATTGAGAGAAACGATAGGGTCCATTACTCTTTCCTAGATGACAGTGATGCCACTAACAATGGCCCACTTATTGAGACGCTTCATGTAGACCAAAATAATCATGTTGACAGTGGAACCAATTCCCTGAAACACATTACCAGTATTACTGATAATGATTGGTCCACCTACGGGAACCAGAAAGCACAGTCCACTATGTCCACCACCAAATGCGGGAACGATATTGTCAATCGTTACACCTGTACTGATTAGGTGAACAATATCTGTCTTAGGACTGATAGTAGCTGCTGCTGATAAAGTACCTTCACTCAACTTGGTCGTAATTCCTGGAATCATCTTGAGCCTCTTTCCCCACCACCGCCATGAAAGAGTAGGTGGATGCTAGCTTCTCACGTGAGGGAGTATGAATGTGACACGTGAGCCCAGTCCAAACATCCACCTACAAGACTAGTAACCTACAGGTACCGCGAGGGTATCAATGTACGAGCAGGCTGCAGGATTAGACACGAATGTCTGCATCCCAACAACCATGTAGAAGATCTCAGCCGCAGCCACACCACCAGATGCGCCACGAATCTCGAAGATCTTCCTTCCATCAGTAGTGTAGAAGCCGATGGGGAGAATCTCACCACGACCCCACACTTCATCGACAATGAAGTCGATACGTGTCTTATCCCAGTTGTATGATGCCTTCATACTAGCACCAGCCAACTGCATGTTGTTTCCAAAATACATATTCAGACCTTCTTCTTTGGTCGTCTTCTGAATAATGGAAACAAGCTGACCGATCTCTTCATACGCCTGCATCTGGCAGGGGTGCAGCCAAGCAGTCGGATTGAAGTTATTGTCGATACCCACACGATTACCGATCTTATTGATCGCCAAACGTGGGAGTGGCAGAGTAAGACCGGCGCCTCCAGCGTTCACACGATTGGCACGAATCTCAGGCGTAGTGCTACGTGAGAATCCAAGCCATGTGCCCGCACTAGCATTTGAATGGTGATATGGCACACCAAACAATCCGGGGAGTGAAGCAGGAGCAGCAAGACCAGCTGTCACAATCTTATCGGTAGGCACCGTACCAGCGACAAGAGGAGCAACGGTAATAGTCTTGTTCTCTACATCCCACTGAGTAATCGTAGTGGTAAAGCCTGCACCACCACGCTGAGTAGTGAGAGTAGCGTCCCAAATACTAACAGTCTGACCAAACCGCATCAGACGCGCACCGAATCCATCCGTCGTCAGAGTGATGACACCAGCAGCATAAGTGGTAACAACACCAATTACACCATCACCAACCTGCATCATCTGACTATCCAACTGCCGACGCATTTCATCCAATGCGGTAGCAGTCAGACGACGAACACTATTGACGATAGCCTTACGAGCATCGTCAGTAGCCCACTGTGTCAACTTGGTGTACTCAATGTTCTCACTCAAGAACACGCAGTTGAGTACAGCCTTATCGAAGGTAGGCCCACCACCTCGTCCCAGATCTCCACCATCTGGATTGAAGTACTGGAAGCTACCTCCCGGACGAAGTTCCAGAGGCACGCGCATCTGGCGATGGGAGATCTTCTCCACATCACGCTTCTTGATGTTCGCGTAGAACTTGTCATCACGATCGAACAGGACACGTACCTTCGGGATTACGTGCTCAAGTTCGAGTGCTGCAACCTGAGATTCAACAACGGCCATTTTAGGCTCCTACTTGTCAGACATCAACACATCGAGTGTAGACATACTACGTGGTATGTCCGAGGCTTTACGAAACTTTCCACTAGATGGCCGTGGAGATGATCCACGAGCAATTGGGCCTTTCTTAGAGGCCATGAGATCCTGATTACTATCTGATCTTTCTCGCAAGGCTTTATTACGTGCCGATTTGATTACGCTTGGCAAGAGCGTCTTAGCCTTACTGAGATATGCAGACTTAATACGATCAGTAGATTCCTTATCAAATCCTGACTTGAATGCACGTTCCCAGAGTTTATCAAGCATACCTCGAAAACGTGTATCCTGACCAATCAGGTCTTCCAGCTTATCAAATGCTTCCTTTGTTGCATGTTCCTTCACATATTCGGTCATCGTCTTATTAGGATCAATATGACCGTCAATCGTGGATCTCAGCACATTGTCAGCTCGTGTCTGCAAATCATCCCTCACATTAGTGAAGGTGTGCATGACCTGCTGCTGTCTCTCTTGCTGAACTTGCTGTCTAACCTGTGTAACCTGGGGATCAACTGGTTTAGATAATCTACCTGGTGGTGTAAACTGCTGTGAACCAAAGATAAACTGATTCAATACATTTGCAGCAGCTGTAAGAGGCGCACCCTGATCACCTAGATTACGACCCTCTCGAACCATAGTGATGATAGTGTCCTTGATGACATTACCAAGCACATGGTAGTAAGCCTGCTGATCTACCTTCCTCAGTGTTGGAAGGTAATTATCAGCGATCTTATTGAATGCCTCATCATTTTCAGCCTTAGCAGCCTGAAGGAACATGGTGATGTCACCATTCATCACCTGCTTCTCTGCTGCATCTAGAATCTGAGCCTTCTCTGCACTGATTCGCGCATCCTGAATAGTTGGGAATACTTCGGTGAACTGCTGTTCACGGTAGTATGCCTTCTCTAGATATGGAAAATCCTTGAAGAGAGTTGGATACTTAGCAAGAATTTCCTTACGCCTAACAGGAGTAGTGAGTTCGAGATCTTCCTCAGATGGAAGTTTAATTTCTTCTTCAATTTCCTTCAGTTCATCTTCGTCTTCTGATTCCTCTTTCTCAACAGGAGGTGATGAATCATCATCATCATCCAAATCGAGAGGTTCTTCCTTAACTTCTTCATCATCGGCATTGAGAAGTTCTAGTGTATCAAGATCTTCTGACGTACCTGTGGCATCAGGAATACTAGCACCACCACCTTCTGGACTCATAAATACTCGAAATAAATTATTGAACTGTAGGTTCATTTTGTCCCTCATTCAGTTGCTCGCCTGTACTTCCCTGTGGACCAGCTTCTGGTGGTGCTTGGCCTGCTGGTTGAGGCATACCGCCCTGCGCCATCATCTGTTTCTGCATATCCATCATTTGCTTCTGCATATCCATGTCTTTATGAAGCTTCATGTGCAGAAGTACATTCTCATATCCCAGTGGATTCTCTAGTTTGCACAGTCTACCCGCATCTGATACCAACCAACGACGATCAATATCAGCTGCGAGAAGGTGATTATCTACTTCGAAATCTGGTTCAATTGATGGTACTCGCATAGGTGGTGGAGGTGGCATTCCCATCTGAAATGCTTGCTGAGCCATCATTGGATCAGGTGGCATCTCAATAGGTTCGGATGTAATCAGGAGTTGAATCTCTTCAAACTCCTTCATTCTATCATCTTCACCAGGAATAATATAATCAGTCAGACCAATAGCCTTCTTGATGTAAGGCATATTTTCAGGAGACATGAGAGTGGACATAATCTGGTCATTGTTCATACCGAACAACTCCATAATTGCATCCTTCTGCTGATTCCAAGTGATCGGCAGATTCTCATTTGCTTCCAATTCAATAGAACCAATCTTACCTTCAAGCTCAGATCGACGAATGAAGACGTTCACAAAGTTACCGAATTCATCCTTCTTGACCTGCTTATCATCTTCTTTCATCTCTTTAATGTAGAGAGGAATGGCCTTAGCGAATACATTCTTCCACCACAGTAACAACATCTTCCATGTGCCCTGTAGTCTCTGGAGAGCCTGAGCACGAGACATAGAATATTCAGATGCAGTTCTGGATCCGGACATCTGCCCACCAAATAGACTAGGCAGAGCACCAGACACCATCTGACCAATCTCTTGAATCTTTTGAGCGAATGGAAGGACTTCCTGAGATAGTGTAGCAGTCTTTACCTCATAGAATCCTTCACTAAGAGGCTTACCAGTTTTTGGTGTAGCTGGATATATTCCTCCAGGTATAACTTCTGCATTTCGATATGCGTTAAAGTTAAGAACCTTCGGATCAGCAAATGTTTGCGGAATTCCATGCTCAATAGTCTGAAGAGTAAGACTAATGAGATCATTCGTAATGTCCTGAACTGACGTAAGGAGTAGACCGACTGGATCGAAATGAATGAAATCAGAGAGTGGATTGTGCGTGAGAGTCCAATAATCGTCCATTGCCTCATTACACGCATCTGCAACTAAATCATTGACTACCGTAACTTTCACACCATCAGGAAACTGCTTCTTCAGTTCTGCTACTTCATCAACATTCAAGATATTATACGCACATGGACGGAACCATGCGTATCGGCACGTAACATTGTTTATTGGATGTTCACCCCGATACTGTGGACTAGTACGACCCCACTGTTCGTACATGTCGTATGAAGCACCACCTTTAGTGATCTTGTCTCGGAGTTCTGGATGCTTTTCGAGTACATTTGCCCAATGAGTCTCATAAGAGTAAATGAGGTATGAGCATTCGGACTGATTCCTCGCCCAGACCGGCACTTTAACAAATAGACCACCATATACTTCCATCTTTACACGAGATTTGGGTTTATTAGTGACTCCAACGAGTCTCTGAACACTGAATGACTGACGCTGCATGTCTGGAAGGACCTGCATACCACACTCAGGGCACATCTCCAAACCCGCATTAATGGCTGCATTCAATGGTGCATCAGTGTCATCAGGAGTAAACTTGTCTTCCTGATCATAAGTTACTGTCTCATCTGCCATATTCATTTGGCAGAGAGGGCAAATCTTATTCTCAGTCGTTTCTACTCCAGTTTCGTACTTCTTTTCCTCGTATGTGCCGTATTTCTCGTCTTCACACGCATAGGTGTAGCACGCAGTCATTCCCTCAGTCATATGAATGAACAGCGCGTGTAACCAAAACAGAGGAGCATCATTATGCTTAAAGATCAAAGCAGCAATCTTATCGCCTGTCTTAGCTGTAATTACGTCCAGTGGGTTTTCAGCGTCATCAGGATAGCAAGTAACAGGAGGAACAGTAACACTAAGAGCGGCAATGATTGACTCAAGGTAAGCCCGGTATATATTGACCGGCTTGTCATAAAACGCTTGATCAGATTGATCACCCTGTGTCTCAGGTGTACGCCAATCATGAGCTATCTCGGAGTAATAGGTATGCTGAATGTTCTCCCAAAGTAGCTTCAATCGACGCCATGTTCTTATTTGACGATCACGCACACCTCTATCTTCATCGTCAAAATGATCGACTAGCTGCTTCAATAGAGCCTTAGTAGCGTCATCCAGTTCAGGTGTCATTAGTATTCTTCCACTGGTTCAGGATTACGCTTCCTAGCTACACGACGGGAAGTCAACTCATCATTGAATCTATTTGCAATTGGCGTAGACTCACTAATTGGTGGTGACATTACTGAAGGTGGTCTATTTGGATAAATTGGTGGAGTTTGATTAGTGATAACTGTTGGATTTCCTTCAGCATCATCTGGACCAATAGTTTTAATCTCATAGCCCTGACGCCACGGCTGATTCATGAGTGCTGTATTTCTACCCACGGCCACAGCTCCAGCCAATCCACCACTAGCTCTAGGCTGAGCTAGATTAGATCCAACAGGTACTGAATTCTGACTAGATGATGGAGTATCTGCTCCACGTGTATTAGCAGCGGAGGACAGAATACCCTTCAACTGACCCTGCCAACCACTATCTGCAACAGATTCATCCAATGTTTGACCAAGTACTTTATTACCAACTGTATCACCAGCTAGTTTACCTACTGCACCCTGCCATCCACCTACATTACCCTTACCGACGGCAGCAGATGCAATCTTACCCAAATTACCCAATTTAGATGCACCAGTACCAGCTTGAGATGCGATACTACTTAGACTAGCACCCTTACCCACACCCGCACCCACAGTACCAGCTTTACCTAAACCACTCAATGCTCCACCGAATGCCATACTACCGAGACCAGCGCCAGCAGAAGCCATGCCAAGATACTTATCGAATTTACTAGGCGCGAGTCCTTTTGCGATAGCTTTCTTTGCATCGCTCTCAGCCCATTTTTGACCGAGTTTTTGCGTAGCTCCAGTAGCCATCAGACTAGCTCCACCTGTGAATGGAGCAGCCACATATGGCGCGGCCTGTAGAGCTATCTTGCCTAACTTATTCCAAAAGCCCACTGTACACCTACCTGAGGTTTACAGGAATGTTAATGATTCCAAACATGGAAAGGATGTACAGAATGGAGAACAGAATTACAACAGCCCTAATGAGCATGATGATGGGAGGACTCATCGGAATATATGTCTCAACTAGATAGAGACAGAATCCAAGGACGACGAGAACAACGATCATCATTATCATTTTTTCCCTGTCTTTCTTTTGTAACTAATCCACTCATCATCAGAGAATTTCTGATTAGCTTTCCTAGTAAGTTCAATATATCTCTTAGTTTCTTCTGGTGACAGCATCTCGGAACTTATTCTGCCGGTTGTAGAGTAATATGCCGGAAATTCGTCTGCTCGATTAGCAGGCCATCTATTAGGTCTATTGAGATTCTGACCATAATGAACCATTTCATGTTCTATGGTCTTATATCTCTCATCAGGAGTCATTTGCTCCAAAATAGGATTAAAATCAATATTCCTCAGAGTCTGCCCCTCTGGTTCGATTCCACCGAGTTGATTAGTACCAATCCAGTCACCTCTCGGACCTAATCCTCTTACACGCGCTGCCAAATCAGGATGTTCCTTCTTAGCACGTTCAAATGAAGCGCGCATATTTGGATATTCTTCAGGAATCTCAGTATTGTAAGTCTCAGGCGGAAGATATACACCCTTTGGAACTTTACCAGGCGAACCTAAAGTAACTTCTCGAAGTTCTGTTGGATTATAATCCCAACTAGGAGACATAGGACCAGGATTTTCAGGCTTAACTTCTACATCTTCCTTAAATCCCATATCATAAGTAGGTTCAGGACGTGGAGTTCCACCCAAATTCCTGACTACCATATCAGCCAGTGCATCAAACATAGTACGTTTGGATGGACCTATTCTGTCAGGCATGGCTAGGAAATACCTACTTCCTTTTCCAACTTGTCGATTTCAGCAGATCTATCTCTCATCAATTTAGCTTTCTGTCTATCTTCCTGTTCCAATATCTGCTGTCTCACACGCCAAGGAGTGAATTGTGGAGTAATAGCTACTGGTTCCTCAGACTGAATAGAGGGTGGTTCGACCTGCTTAGGTTCCAGAAGTCTATGTAGAAGATCCCGTCGTTCTGCATTACTCTCAGCGAGTTGCATACGCAGGATGTCACATGACTCACACGGAGGATCAGTCAGGCCGAACCACTTGTTTACCAGCTGCTTCCACATTCCCATTATTTGGTTCCTTAGGATTCCAACGATCTGGATGACATGTATATCCACAAATCCCATTAGGTGGACATTTTGGATGAGTTAAAATCTTAGCTGGCATCCCATCTCCACACTTGGGGAGCATACGAAAGTGACCACACGCACTCAATGAAACAGAACTAATGACGATACCGACTAACAGGCTTAGTGTAATCGTCAGACTGAGACTCGACTTTTGCCATATTTCGGTAATAGGCGGTCCAGTCATGTGATGTACTCAACTGTTGAACTAAGTGTTCTTTGGCCTGTACCGCTCTAAATTCTTCGTTAGCTTCACCAAAGAATCCCTCTGCAGCGTCAACCATGTATCGCAGACCATCAATGGGGTCATCACCATCAAATTCCGCAATGTCTTCTGCTGCTTTATTACCTTTAGGCTTGTCATAACTACATGCCTTAATAGCTTCGACTAGAACTGGACACGCATCCTGAAATATTTGAAGTTTAGGAATATTCGTTTCAGGTTCCTGAGGTAGAAATGAATTCATGTACGCATGGTACTCATTCATTCCTCGATTTCGCATGATCCACATGGCATATTCTTCATTATATAGACCGATTTCATGTGAATTAATTAATTTAGGCTGCCACCGTAGGTATTCATGTATAAGTTGCTTACCAGCGATCCTAGATCCGGGCGTATTGTTTGATAACTCGACAGAAACTCCAAGTTCTGCCTCAATCTGTTCCTGAATAGTGTGTTCCTGTCCTCTATCCTGACCCGCAGACTTGCAGAATCGAACCAAACGGGGATGTTCCTGGTCGAGATGTAACTTAACATGTGGTGCCCACTCTGCAATCTTCGTTTTCACCCATGTTTGCTCTCTGTAAATATAAATTCTCTTGGATGGAGAGATTGCAGCCCATCCAATCCACGTCATTGCAGCAAAACCCCAGTCACCTATGCAGATACGCGGCCACCATGCCGGAATTTCAAATGATGGGATGACATGAAGTGCATTTTCTGGTTCGTCTTCAAACTTACGATCACGAAATTCATCGAATACCTGCCCCTGATAGGCATCCCAATCACCCAATAGTTTGGCTTTACGTTCTGCTTCAATCGTAATGCCCTGAAGTGACTGCTTATAAGTAGGATCAATGTGTGGATTATCTTCTAGAGTTGAGTGGATGTAGATTCGCTTGTTTCCACCTTTTCCAAGGATGATCTTTCCACCCTTGGGATAAGGCTTAATGAATCTTTTGTAAGTCCAAGTATGTCCAATGCCACCCGGCATCCCTGCGGCGCGCGTAATACTCGGTAATCCACTATCCTTGGGGGCACGGTTACGTTGGAATGTAATGTAAGTGTAAATCCATTCCGTGATAGAAGTAAGTTCGTCAGGGGTATAGAGGCAGATCTGCATCGTGTCATATTGATGCACGTCATCTTCATTCTCACAATGACCCAGAAAGATCATCGCTCCTTCGTTAGTTCCACCCGTACCACCATATTGATCTGTTCTGGGGAAAGTCCAGCACATTTCAGTCTTGTTGAGAGTTGCTCCGAATTTCCTATAGAGTTCTCTAGATCTTGGAATAATTTCATTACGGAGTTCGGGATAGGTTCTCCGCATAAAGACTTGCTTAAATTTCGGGTGCTCATGCCATCGGTGTACAATACCATAGAGTAAAAGTACGTCCGATTTACCGGAACCAGCTCCTCCTCCATAGAATCCCTCTTTTACTGTAGTAGGTAGTGAAAGAAACTGTTCCTGTTTAGCTGAAGGTCTCCACTCATTACTCTGAAATACTTTCTTCTGATTCAGTTCAGGATCAGTTGTACTCATTAGAGTTACCTCGCACCTCTACGGGGTTCCATTCCATTTTCATCCATCTGTACTGGTGGCTGACCATAAGGTGCTGCCATTCCACCAAACATCTGCTGACCATCAAACAACTGAGCAGATGGACCGATACCACGATCCATTACATCAGGTCGCCCGTAATTACCTACAGGAAGTTCTGGAACCTGATTAATTGGTTGCTGACCATGTAACTGGCCCATACCTTGACCCACACGCGCTAATTCACGTGGATCTTGTGATCCCAGATCTGGACCATCATAACCGCGCATCTGTTCTTGTGCTGCAGCCAATGAAGACTGCATAGGATTTTGCTGCTGTTGAGCAAGAGATTCCTGCTGCACAGCATATGGAGTCTTCAGTCCACCCTGCTGAGCCTGCAGTTTCTGCTGTAATTGCTGATACTGAGGAATAGATGGTCCCAATCCTGGCTGCTGTTCCTGCTGCTGTTGTTTAGCAGCTAGTTGTTTAGCCTGAATCTGTTGTGCAGATCCACCAGCTCCAGGTATCTGACCCATAGTTGGATTAGGTCTCTGTCCAAATGCCTGTCTAGGCTTTTGCATTCTATTAGCTTGCCATGCATTAGCCACATTACTCACACCTTGAGCCATATTATTCATGGGTGACTTCTGCTGAGCGAATCCCTGTCCCATACTATTAGCTCCAGCAGATACACCAGATGCAGGAGTTCCCATCTGTTTCATCGTATCGTAGAGTCCCATTATCGTAGTCTCCCTCGTACAACCTGCGCTGTGTAACCGTTAGGTTGTCCGCCTATACTACGGACAAAGTTGAAAGAAATCTCTTCGGACAGGTCGAACTGCTTCTCTTCACCTGTAGTTCCATCCCAATTTACGAATGTAAGGAAACATGCGCGCTCACATTTGGCTCGACTAGTTCCCTGATCTCCGTAGAAGATACCGAAGATCTCTCCATCATGAGATATCCTGTGATCAAATCGAAGGGTATCTTCTGCGAGCGGACTAAATACCCTGTGACCGGATTGACTAGAACCAAAGTGAAATACTCCGGGCCAGCCCATAATGTCGAGAGGAACAATCCCGTGGACTTTAGCGACTTCATAAAAGCCCGCGTATGAATCGAGTGGAGTATCAGACTTTACACCAGCACCACAGAAGTAATTGAATCCCTGATTACACATCAATGACTGGACAGCCAACGCACACATGTGATTAGCGTCAACATCACGCCCTTCATAACAATGTGCTGGCTTGACTGATACTTCATCTCCTGGTCCTGTAGGTTCATCCTGTATTCCGAATCTAACAGGCGGATGTCCTTCCCACGGTACTGAGAAGATGTGACGAATTCGATCATGGTCCTCATTACCACGGAAGCCATGAATAGCATAGAAATCTCCACCACACCATTCTGCAATAGCTGGTGCAGATTCATCAGGTGGTGCAGTAGTTGTGACTATGATTGTAGAGACTTCCGCCTTGAAGTTGTCGAGTGCGTCGGAAATCTCTTCCTTACTATCTGCACCCGTTTGCCACGCTTCATTTCCACCGAACACATACGCGGCTGTACAATTCTCTCTAGCTCGGAGATGTCGTCCAAGCTCAGCGAAGAACTCCGAATGCGACCCGCCCCATAACTTGTAGTCGCCAAGGTTATAACCACCTTTCATTCCATGCTTATCTAGCAGATCACCAAGTCGGCCAAGCTGACCCCAGAAATCATCTGTATATCCTGGGCCACATTCTCTACCTGACCAGTAATCTCCTAGTGTACCAAGATTCATCCAGAAATGGATGAAAGGATATCCTGCTGATTTGGCTAGAGATACAATAGATTCGGCTCGACTGGCGTCTCGCACGAATACACTGAATAGATCTCCTACGTGTAAACCAATAGGAAGGATTCGATTACCTGAATCATCAGTAAATCCTGCTTCATCAATGCGCAGTTGACCCTGAATGATTGACTCACCGGGAGTAAATGAGGAGATAGGAGGATCAGCAGTAAATGTCTCGTACCCTCCGGGTACGGTTGAAGGACTATCCTCGAACATTGGCTGATCTAGACTAACTCGACCATCTCCCCACACTTTAATGAAATAACCTGGCCTACAGACTGATTCGAATGATACCTTACTTCCATTCTCTTTAGAGTGAAGAATGAACTTCTCCCATGCACCTACTTCCTGACGATTGAAGACAATGATTCCATCTCTGCCTTCATTTTCACAACATGCATAGAATCCATGACATGACTGGATTGAATAATGTCCTTCATCATCTGAATCGAAGACCATGAATGATTCCCACGCACCCGCACTATCACGGGTAGCAGTCATCAATCCACTAGGTCTACCATCAATGATCTGACCGGGAAGTCCTCCACCATCTTCTGCTGACGCGAACTTCCCGTGGTCTGATTTAAGTGTAGTCATTAAGCCCTCTTCAGAATTACAGTAGCTCCACCGACCGCAGTGGCACGCAAAAATCCACCTACTACCTGCACCTGACCATTCGTCAAAGTCAACGCAACATTAGCCGTAAATGTTGATGTATTGGACTGTTGAAATGCAGGTGTAGTCGTGTCACTGAACAGAGTACACTGAACAGCCGGAAGTGCGTATGCTACATTCTGAAGAAGTGGAGTGATTGGACCACATGAGAGGAGTTGAGTAGGCATTACTTCTTCTCCTCTTTCTTAGGAGATTCGTAGACTTTCTTAGATTCATCAGAAGGAACACTCAACAAGACTGGAGCAGTAAATTCAAAGTTAACTGGTTCACTAACCAGATCACCATTCCTCACTGCAACAGGTACAGTAGCTGGAGCAACCCACAAGGACATATTCACACCTGTGGACAGTTCAGTTTCGGAGACAAGGAGAGTAGGTTCATCCAATCCATTGAATGTAATGACTGATGTTGCATCAAATCCAGTTCCGATTACATGGATATCAAATGATGGATCTCCAATTACTGCCGTAGCTGGATTGAGTGAAGAAACTACAGGAGCAACTGGAGCAGCACCAGTCAGAATATACTGAATAGCTAGATATGCCTTCTTAGCAAACAAAGAATCTGAACAGCAGATGTCAAGAATCTCTCTGATGTAGGATTCTTGCTCAGTAGTAGTTTGGAGAGACGGAGTTCCAGCTTTAAGGACTGGATTCCATGGATCGAATGGTTTGAATTCTTCAACTACTGGTTCAACTACCTTGGACTTAACTGGTTCCTTGTATGTAGATGGCATGTGATTACTCCAATTACTCGGAGACAGTGATCATATCGAACGACCGCTCATCACGGAATTGTGGAGCGAAAATGACAAATTGTGGTTGTTTATTTCCCTCATCTGGCGAAGCAACCTTCGGTTCCAAATTTTTAATGATGACAGACATATCCTTAGCGATGCCAGATACTTTATCTGCATCGAGATAGTCTAACTTCTCTTGAGTGATGGAACCGAGGGCCATATTCAAAGTCTTAGACGCGCGCTTCATAGCACGTTCACGAGACTTATTGATATGGGAAATGATGGACTGTTTAGGCTCGTTGTAAGATGAAGTAGATGTAGCCCCAACAGCGTAAGCAGAAGCAGAGGAAGGAGAGAGACCGAATTCAGCTGCTAATTGAACAGCGGAAGCACGACCATTGAGGAGAGCTTCTTCTCCAATGATTTTCTGGAGAGATTCAGGAACTGCAACATCCCCATCTTTACGTCCGCGCTTCTCTCTGGTAATGACTTTTCCATCAGGACCCGGTATCTCCTGAATGATTGGTCCTGAGATAGCTTCATCAGGTACAATCAATTGAGTTGGCTTCTCATAAGAAGAAATCTCCTTCAAGAAGTCATCGTCAGATACTATACCGATGGCCATAATTATATCCTCCTCATTGCGAGCGGAGCGAGCATACCGATGGCCATAGATATACCTATACAGGAAAGGATTACAAAATTATATTGTATGGGGATGGGCCTTTTCGGGCCATGTCCAGTTAACCACGAATTGCCTGAGTTGTCAAGCCTTTTAAGTCGTTCATTTTCAGGCACTTACCCGGATGATCGAAGGTACAGGACTGAACCAAATATCGAGATACAGGACTGAACTAAATATAACGAGATTATATACTTATAAATCTCCGATTTATTTTTATTTTTTCTCCATGGAAAATATGGAACTCCAGATATTTATACCCCGACTATCTCTGAATAAATATATCCCGACTATCACGATTTCTAGGAGGCCGCCCTGAGCAAGTTTGTCAAGCCCCAAGATACAGGGGTGTACCCGGTGCCACCCCCACATCTTGTGGCTTGACAAAGAAAAAAAAATCTGAGTGAAAAAAATATTTTGAGATTGGCCCTACTTTCCGTCGATTGTTGTTGACTCCCATACCCCACCATGAGACTATGTACTTGCACTCCGTGAGCACCGCCTAGGCCACAAGCCGACAGCTGGAAAGCGCGAGCTGCGAGGCGAAACCCGAAGGACGGACTCGGCCGAACCCGAGAGCAGGAAAGTTGAGACTAGAACATGAAGACTGAAAAGAAGTCCGGTACGTGTGCCAGTGCCCGAGGTCAGCAGTTTTCGCCGGCACTTGAGTTCGAATTTCCCGTCAATCTGTATGAGACGAAGGAAGAGCTCATCGCGGCGAAGGATGAGTTGACGCATGACGAGCAACTCAAGGTTCGCAACGCCGAGCGTATCACGCGCGCTCGTCAGGCTGCACAGAACGCGCTCCTGGACTCGATGGGCATCGAGAAGCAGGACATCAACAACAACGAACAGATTCGCCTCCGAGAGTTCGTGAAGCTCTTGAAGTCGAACGGGTTCTCCGAAGCTGACGCCCGCGCTCAGGCCGTGAAGACTCTCGGCATCGAGTTCGCTGAGTAGCTACCACCCAGGGCGCCAGACTCGATATCTGGCGCCTCACCCCTTCGCCCTCCGGGTAGGCTCACCGGAGGGCTATTCGCACGCGCTCCTGGCCGCGAGTTCTGTGCGCATCTCTCCTCTCCACTTCCCTACAATTAGATAGGCTTCGCCTATAGGGTTCGTTCTGTGCGCCTTCTGTGCGCGTCATGATGGAAATTCATGACCGCACACGTGCGTCCGGATTGTTCTGTGCGCAGGCTCCAATCTCAACCTTCAATCTCAATATATCACCTG
>Ga0208454_1000166_pt1 | contig 45435 bp, 41 predicted proteins | sample EasRivMeERMZT100_FD_187530 | JGI IMG/M metagenome (GOLD analysis project Ga0208454, IMG submission 187530) | Soil microbial communities from meander-bound floodplain in the East River, Colorado, USA - East River MetaG ERMZT100 (SPAdes) (version 2) | ecosystem: Environmental > Terrestrial > Soil...
GATGAGGGGGAACAGGACTTCAGTCCATGGACGATCCTAAACGGGCACGAAGTTGGAAACGACCGATACGGCCAAGGACCGACCTACCGAATGTTGCGCCTGTTCTCTACTCTACCCAATACCCCGACCCCAATACCCGACCCAATACCCGACCCCAATACCCCACTGCCGGGCCGGCGATATATGGTAGGGGCTATGGTAGGGGCCCGTCAGCGCCCGTGAGACACGCAAAGTTCATCGGTTTGAAAGATGATGAAGAAGGGCGGACGTTGTACGGGAGGGCTAAAAAGACTGGCGTAAAAAGATGCTTTACAATTTGCTGCCCCCGTTATAAAAACGCCCACACGAATCAGGTTTACGGAACGAGGGACTCGTTAGGCTGTTGTTACTCCAAGGCTAAAAGGGCACGACAGAGGTGAATACAACAGCCAACGAACTTCGACATTAAAACTCCTTATCGAATAGAAATGCAGGGCGAATGGGTCAGAAAACCGACGAGTGAAGCTTCTGTTGTCTTCGTGCATGGGATTCTGTCAAGTGGAGACGCCTGCTGGAAGCACGAAAGCGGTGCCTATTGGCCGCAGTTACTGAAAGACGAGAAAGCACTCGATGGGTTCGGGATCTATGTCTATACCTATCAGACAAATATTCTAAGCGGGTCTTATTCCCTAGACGATGTGGTAGATGATCTCAAAGAACGAATAAAATTGGATAATCTCGTTGAGAGTAAAAAACTTATATTCGTCTGTCATAGCATGGGTGGAATTGTCGTCCGAAAATTTCTTGTCGAGCGACACATTGATTTGATTGAGCAGGAAATTGTGGTCGGTCTTTTTCTCGTCGCCTCTCCCTCCCTCGGTTCTGATTACGCGGTTTGGCTATCTCAATTGGCCAATCTTGTGGGACACACCCAAGCAACCGCTCTGCGCTTTGACCAGGACAATACGTGGTTGAGAAGCCTCGATAAACAATTTATTAATCTCAAGGAGTCAAAAAGTGCAAAATTTAAACTAAAGGTCGAAGGAAAGGAACTGATCGAAGACAAATTTGTCACGGCCAAGACAAAAACAGGTTGGAGAAAGCTCTGGACAAATCTGCTTTTACTCTGCTGGGGCAAACAGTTAGTAGAGCCCTTTTCAGGTGCAAGATACTTCGGTGAACCTTACAAAGTTCCAGGCTCTGATCATTGGAGTATCGCGAAGCCTGAGAACCGAGACGCCATACAACATCGGTTGCTATGTAATTTTATTCTGGACGTGGTAATGCGTCCGCCTGACCAGAAGCCATTACAGGTGCACAAGCCAGAAAATAAACTAAAGCCGGGCACCGGCATTTTCTGCGATATTTTAAAGGATGGCTCACAAGGACCAGCGATGGTGATGATTCGGGCTGGAATCTTTCGGATGGGAGATCGACAACTATACGGAAGTGAAGATGGTAATGAGAATGAACAGCCGTGCCACAGTGTACGAATCAGCAAGCCGTTTGCCATCGGTAGATACGAAGTGACCTTTGAAGAGTATGACCGGTTTGTTTCGGCGATGAGGTGTCGATTACCAAACGATGAAGGCTGGGGTAGAGGTAGGCAGCCGGTGATCAACGTTTCCTGGGACGATGCTGTGACATTTGCAAAGTGGTTATCGTCAGAAACGGGAAAGCCCTACCATTTACCAAGTGAGGCAGAGTGGGAGTACGCGGCGAGAAGCGGCGGAAAAGACGAAATTTGGGCGGGAACGTCGCGTGTGCGGGAGCTAAGCGACTACGCTTGGTATGATGCCAACAGCGGCGGTCAGACGTGGCCCGTAGGAAGTAAGAAACCCAATGGTCTTGGCCTTTACGACATGAGCGGAAATGTGTGGGAATGGGTCCAGGACCACTGGCATGACAATTACGACGGGGCGCCGTTGGATGGATCGGCGTGGGAGGATGAGGTTGATAACCACGGCCAGCGCGTGGTACGCGGGGGCTCTTTTCTCTACTCTCCGAGGCTCTTGTGTTCATCGTCCCGGAATGGGTATTTCCCGAACGACCGAAGCGAAATCATCGGCTTTCGGGTCGCCCGAGACCTTGATTGACCTTATCTGCTCTTATACGAGAGCCGGTTAATGGGTGACCCTATGCCGCTAAGCCCGGTGGCGCCCGACGTTTACCCGAATGTTTAAGAAATTTAATGATGGGTGAGGGATGGTCCACTGCTCAATCGGATTGATGTATTTGACATGTCCACTATAATACTTATAAACCTTATGCAGTTAACTTGTTTACTCGTATGGCCCTTTTCACCTCATGAAAGTCAGCTCGCCAAGCGCTTTTAGAACCAAATCCACGAACGACAAATGTGTGGACTGACTCTGTGGGCTAAGGATCTTCTCATTTTAAATCTACTGAAGCGATCTTTGACAGGAATTGGACACGAGACCTAGTAGAGCGGCTACCATTTGAAACGGGTTGGATACGAGGGTTAGAAAAGAATCGTGGTCAGACGCGGAACACTGCTACCGGCAAAACTGAAAGACGACGCTATTCTTGAAGCGCTCCTCGAGTTGCGATTTGAGACGATCACGTTTCCAGAGGTGTTTCTCGGACGGCTTGTTGATCACAAATCCTGGAAAAGTTTTACACAGAGGCGGTTGCCGGCCTACGAAATACCGTCACAACTGCGTCAGAGCGATCCTAATTTGCGGTACACCCCAACTATTGAACTAATAGGGGCTAACAGTAAGGCTGCACTTCGTATTGGGCCGTCCGTCATTTCGTACCACAGGGTCAGCCCGTATGTCGGCTGGCAAACATTCAAGCCAGAGCTCTTACAAGTGGTAGAAAGCCTGTTCGCTACGGCAGAAAACCTCAAAGTGAACCGGATGGGCCTGCGTTATTTAAATTCTTTGACTCGTGATCGTCATAATATCGGCTCCATTGGCGACCTACACCTACGGCTACAAATCGCCGACGAAGATATCATTAACAGTGTCAACATCAACTTTAGCACAAGTTCCGGCGACAACTCATTGTGCACAGTGCGAATCGCGACGAAAGAATTTGTTCAAGGAACGCCGCAAGATACCAGCGTCTTCATCGACGTCGATGTCTTCACGAAGGAAGGTTTTATGACTTCCGATCGGGCTGAAGTGGACGAATGGATCGAGTTTGCTCACGCACACGAAAAGACGGAGTTCTTTCACCTCTTTACTCAAGAAACCATCGACAAATTAAAGGAGACTTAATGGTTGCTGCGACTGCGGAATACCCATTTAGTGAAATTCGTTTGCCGAAACTGATTACGGCTCTACTTCCAGAGCTAATTGGAAATGTTGAACATCGTCGAGAACCTAAATCGGGGACCGCGCTGCAAGTGACAGGCGATCTACGCTTCTCCGACATACATCTGGGGACTCTAGCCGGGCCAACGCCAATTCCTGCGGAATGGTTGCCAATTGTCGAGCGAAGGATCCAGGACTCCCTTGTCCCTTATGGTACTGAGATTAATGACGGACGTTGGTTGAGTCTCGATATTGGTCGCCGAGCAATGAGATTATTCGAGGCGGCATCTGATGTGCTGCCCGGTGAGCCTTACATATACAGTTCTGTTGACGGTGATCTGGTGGCTGAATTTAAGGATTCCTATGGACGCCTGACAACGATTATCGGACCGACGTTTACCATTGGCTTTGCAGTCGTTGGTAGAGAAATTCTGAAAGAAGTAGTACAGCTCCGCGCGAGTGACGATATGGGTCCTGAACGGGAGATGTTGCAGCGCCTAACGATGAAGCTGCGCACGAGACCGAATGGCGCTGTGGAGTCCCAAAAGTAGTGATCCAGTCGGTCCCAATGAGCGCATTGGACGCCGACTGTTTGATCAAAAGCAGCTAAACGGTGCGCAAGACCAAAAGCCATTGCGAAATGTGTTCGAACTTTATCATTTTGAAGAAAAAAGAGACCCTGGTTACGTTTCGGTCGATCGACTTGGGAAAACGGGCATAGATCGGAGAGTTCGCAATTACGTTGAGGAACGTGCCAATTTCGCCGCTTCAACTTTTAAATCCGCGAGGCAATTTCTCGGTTGGGCCGTAGTAAGTGCCAAGGAATTGCAGAACCCAGCGCAAGGTCCGGCCCTTTCAGTAACTCCATCGCCCTTGATCGCCACTGCCGAAAACAACGAAATTTCGGAGAATAAGTATCATGCCCACGTTGAAAGACCGCCGCACTACGCGGCCTCTCGCTACGCGGCCTACGACATGGCGATGCACCTAAGAACTATATTCGAGCGCAGTTACCACTTAGAAGCGGCAACCGCACAACCCCACCGGGCAGCAGAAACCAAGTCGATCCGATTACAATTGCTGAACTGGCTGAGAAACAAATTTAAGCAAATTTAACCCGACATGGGGTCGGGCTTTGGGGTCGTGCCTGAGTATTGAGTTATTTTGTCGACTCGTTCACACTTGTTTCGATAATTCGATTTTTCGCCTTTCTGCTGTCTGATTTCTGAGAAAAACAATTCGCAATCATTGCTCGTCGTCTTCCTTACTCCGGCGCATACACCACGATGCATCCGCGGCAGGCCAACTCCTTGGCTGTCGTGGCCACATAGACGCGATTGTTGACGAGACTCACCCCGAGCGAGCGCGCGCCATTGGACGTCGGAATTTGTTGCAGGCCCTTTTTTGTCTTGGTGTCGACCACCATCAAGGTTCCAGCTGAGGTGGAATGGTAGTACTGGCCGAGTTTGCGATTCACCGTCGAGCCGCCGTTGCCGCCGTATCCCGTGAGAGATGTCTCCACCTTGCCGGCCGCGATATCGAAAATCGCCATGTCGCCGCCGGGCTTGGGCGACGGGCCGTGGGCGCTGCTGCAACCTAGGAAAATGGTCGTGTCCGAGACGATGGAGAGACTATGCGGATGACACCCTGCGAGTTCGTGCAGCTTCACGAGCTTGCCGGTTTTCGGATCGGTCTGCGCCAACAATCCCTTGGTGGTGTCCGCGCGTGATACCGGGATGGCGGTGTAGAACATGCCGCTTGGCGCGTGATACGCGGAACGCTCCAGGTTCTCGCCGGACTGAGGAATCGGGATCTTCGCCAGGATTTTATGATCGGGGGCGGTCGAGATGAAGCCCAAGAACGGCGGATCGTCGTTCGAATTGGCGACGATGACGACGCCGATGCCTTCGCCCACGGCCATCCCGTTAGCGCGCTTCGTTCCGCCAGTGGCAACCGTCCCCGTGATCTGGCCGGTCTTGGTATCGATCACCTTGATCGTGCTGTCGCCGTCGCTCACCCATACTTCAGCGCCGCCCTTGACGACCACAACACCATTCGGTCCCGAGGCATCGCCATCCTTCAACCGTCCGACGAAGCCCGGTATCCGCGAGACGAATTTGTCGCTCTTGGTATCGAAGACGACAACGGACTTGTTGGTCTTGTCGGCGAGATAGCCAAGACCCGTCGTTTGGTCGATGTCCATAATGCCGATGTCGGTGATCGGATCACCGGGAATTGATATTTCTGCGACCTGTTTCAGGCCTCCGGCCTGCGCGGGACTAGCGGAGATCATGGCGGCGAGTGCGGCAACGATCACGGACGTGGAACGCGACTTCATCGGCTCCCTCCCTGTTTCTTGTCTTGGCAAGCATTAGCGTCACATTATCACGATCAGACCCATGGACGCATCACTACAGCAGAGAGAGCCATAATAAAAGCCCCTTGAGCTACAAGCCTGACATGCTTGCCTCGTTTGCCTCTGACCGTCTGTCTTCTTTGAATTCACGAAAAATCGCGCACCGCTCGCATGGATTGATCTGTGGCGTGGGAACTGCGAAAGTATGACTCCACACAGTTGCTTCCCCGTCGGCGAGAGAAAAAAGAGATTTCCATGAATGCGACTTACAAAATCGATCCGCTACGAACTAGGAGGTTCACATGAAGATTGTGGTGATTGGCGGCAGCGGGCTCATCGGCACGAAGCTCGTGAAGAACCTTCGTCAGCTGGGTCATGAAGTAGTCCCGGCGTCACCCTCTTCGGGTGTCAACACGATCACGGGCGTGGGACTGGCTGAAGCGCTTGCAGGCGCTCAGGTCGTCGTCGACGTTACGAACTCCCCTTCCTGGGAGGACAAGGCAGTTTTGCAGTTCTTCGAGACGTCAACTCGTAACCTCCTTGCCGCAGAAGCGGCCGCCGGCGTGGGACATCACGTTGCGTTGTCGGTTGTCGGCACCGATCGCCTTCTTGCGAGTGGTTACTTCCGCGCAAAGATGGCCCAAGAAAACCTGATCAAGGCTTCCAAAGTTCCCTATACAATCGTTCGTGCGACGCAGTTCTTCGAGTTCGTTAACGGCATCGCTCAATCGGCCACCGATGGGCAAACGGTTCGGTTGCCACCTGCCCTTATGCAGCCCATCGTGTCGGATGACGTTGCTGCCGCACTGGCCGATGTCACGCTCGGGGAGCCAGTGAACGGTATGGACGAGCTGGCTGGTCCCGAACCGATACGTCTCGACGAACTCGTCCGACGATTCTTGAGCGCAAAGCAGGACGCGCGTCAGGTAGTCGCAGACGTCCACGCACGCTACTTCGGCCTAGAGTTGAACGATCAATCGCTCACCCCGGGCGATAACCCGCGCATCGGCCCGACATATTTTGCGGACTGGCTCAGCCGCTCCTGACCTCAAAGGTAAGTTAGCCGACGCTGAGAGGGCACCCATTTGACGGGTAACCGATCGATTTTTGCGTTCAAGCTGTTCCAGCCGTTTAAACCGCTTATGAGTTCAACGTGCAGGGAATTCCGTTGATGCTCGGAAATTTATTTTTCAAGTAAGGCCTTTAACTTCGTTAAGTCCTTCTCTACCGACTTGGCATCTTGGGCAAACTCTTGATCTGACATATTCGGCCGGCGGTACAGTGTAAAAACCAATTCACTGCCGTCGTTGTTCGGGAAGACACGCATGGGGTTATAGACTTTGACCCCGGATGGTAAGGTGACATCGTGATCTAAAACCCCAAATTGGTTTTTCTCAGCGAATTTCACTTTTACTCTTCCCATTGGGGCTTCGGCTATCCAGTCCTCATTGACTTTTTTTATCGAACCACTGAGTCCCGCAGCCCATTTCGGAAGATTTTCAGGATTTGACGCAAACTCGTAAACCTGAGCCGCGGAGCGGTTGATCGAGACACTGATATGCTTAGCCATAAACGTCATAGAATAGCAGCAACGTCATGGATAGTTTTCGTTAGCGGAAGTCGTCGTTTTGCGAACATCGGAGCTAGCAGTCGATGGGGGTCGCATCTTTACAGGATGTTGAAAAAGTCGCTCTTCAATTCCAACCAGCTTAACACGCGCGAAAAATACGTAGCGATTTCAACTATCGCTCTATTCGCTCTGTGGCCATTACTGGGGTGGTTTTGAGTTTTACAACAGCGTGTAATGATTTGACTCCATTTCCTCCATTTCTGACTCCATTTCCAGAAAATCCATCACAAATCTCACGGCGCACCCCCTACGCTGGAATGGCGCACCTATATCGCTGTGGCTGATGCGGGGTCAAGGATTTTGAATTGTAAGGCGCGGCCCTCTGCTTTTCTCACCAGCGCAGAAACGCCCGACACCGTCGCTTATCAACCGCTCTCCGAAAGGTCGTTATACGGCAAGTAAGAAGGAATTTTTTCGCGAAGAATGGCGAGAAATGTAGGAATCGTTAGTGAATATGCTGCTTGTCGATCTGCTCTAGCAGTTGGATGGCTATCGTAACCATCGTTGACGTGTGCGCTGCGCTGAATTGCAAAGGGGATGCAGCGCCACGGTCTAACGGCCCAGACGAGAATCTTGCATGCCTGCGTCTCGTCAGGAGTGACCTTCTTTTACGGTGAGAGAAGTTTTTTCACAAGCCTTACAAAGACCCCAAATGTGTTCTTTATCAACAGAGCAGTCCGCTGAATCTTCGTAGGAGACGCCGCACATAAAACACAAGTGTTTGTGGTGCTTCATAAACGACATTCAGGCACAACATGAGCGAAAGTCAATACCCAGTCCGTGGGTGTTGTCGTCGAGCCATCGTGATCGTGTCTGTGAGATGTGTTCGTCGTCATTCGAATCGCTTGCCGTCTCGCTCGGCGACCGGTGATGGCATATCCGCTTGCAAAGCATTAGCAAGCATTAGGGTCAAGTCCGTTTTAGCGTATAACTAGGTTTTAGGAAGAGGAGAAAAAGTTCGCGTCCCCTTTTTCTGCGCCCTTTCTGTCGAGTACGCCGTCATGTCCGCGATGCGGTCGACTGTCGGAACGGATTGCTCGGTTCGGCAGCTCTTCTCCTGGTTACAGTGCCACATGACACTGCGCGGCTGGTCCGTGCAGACGAGAATATTCGGCTCGGGTAAGTGAGCGCAGGAACTCTGGCTCTGATTGGCCGGAAAGAATTATGAATTGGGCTGTTTCGTTGGATGGAAAATTACTATAAACACCGGTGAAGGAGGATCGTATGAATTCGACGAGAACAACTTCTGTCGTTGTGGGGTTGGCCCTCATAGGACTATTTGCGGTGGTTATTAAACCTGTACGCGCTCAAACCGAGAGCTGGGACGAGGTTCATAAGAAGGCTTTGAAGGAAGGCGGCACGCTGAATTTCTACGGAACGCTGGCGCAACTTAACGCTGAAAAAATCTTTCCGGTTTTTGAGAAGCGCTTCGCGGGAATTAAGGTCAACCAAGTTTCTGCCACCGCGGACCAGTTGACGGCGCGAATGATCACCGAAGTCCGCGGCGGAAGGGTGCTGGCGGATTTCGTGCAGATGGGCTTGGAAAACATCGTTCGCCTCCACGAGCAGGGATTGTTGCTCGAAAACTTGCCGCCGGAAGCGGCTCAATACCCCGCCGACCTAAAAGGCTCCTACTGGCTTGCTTCCGATCTCATTTTTGCCGTCAATGCGTGGAACACGAACGCCGTGCAGAAAGGGAGTGAGCCTTATCTGTTGGATGATTTGGGAGATCCTAAATGGAGAAAAAAGCTGATCTCCGAGCCGAGAAGCGCGGAGGTGCTGATCGGCCTAAAGCATAAATATAATAGCTTGGAAAAAGCCGAAGCGGCGCTCAGGAGAATCGCGGCCAACGAGATCGAATTCCACAAGGGCTATCCACAGCTCGTAGAGCTAATGGCGGGGGGACAAAGCGCAGTTTGCATAGCCTGTCGATCGCATCATTTCCCGCCGCGCGTCAAAAAAGGAGCGTTTCTGGGTTATTCGCTAACCGAAGGCATTGGGCAGATTGTCGCCGCTGCGGTCCCAAAAGGCGGCCCGAATCCGAACACGGCTTTGCTGTTTTGGCGCTGGGCTGCCAGCGAGGAAGGGCAAAAGGCGTTCGCTCAAGGCGGGCGGACTCCAGCGCACCCTGCGGTTGAACCCGTCGACAGGACCAGGCCGGCAAAAATCTATACCGTCAACGTTGACGACTTAAGACAATGGCCCAAGTACGAGAAGATCTGGAAAGATATACTTAAGTTGCGTTGATTGGCGGTTCTGATGGATCGGGACGGAAACGGCGACCAGGCTGGTTTGCGGCTGGACCGCCGATCATTCAGAGGGACGTCTTTGCAACAAAACTCGTCGCTGATCTGCGATGTCCTGCGACATGTTGCCGGTTCATTCGGCCCGTTAATTCCTAACAGGCTCTGTTGTGCCCCATTTTAGAACGCGCTCGCGGTCGGGCGCACGATCACTTCGTTGACGTCGACGCCGTCGGGCTGCGAGACGGCGAAGAGCACCGCTCGGGCAATCGCGGCTGGCTCCAGGGCGATTTTGCGGAAGCCTTTCAAGGCGTCCTGCGCCGAAGAATCGGTGATATCGGAGCCCAATTCGGTCTCGACCACGCCGGGGCAGATGGTGGTGACGCGGATATTCTCGGACTCTTGTTCTCAGGGCCTGAGTGATGAGTTATTTGCGGATACCTACCCAGTGAGCGGATCAGCCACGCTGGGTCAGGATCGATCAAATCCGGAGGCTTGACCTTCTTGGCCCTGGCATTCATCTGGTTACCTTCAGCACACCGGTCTAATTTCCGATGAAAAATTTATTCCATGCGCCGCGCTGGATGTTATAGATACCTGCGCGCCTCGAGGACCTGTTTAAACAGTTCTAAGTTGTTTACTGACCGGAACGCGAAATAGACGATGGCGAATATTTTTCCGCAGCCATGCGATGAAGGCGTCATTCGAGCGCCCCTGACCGTCGTTCCGTGCGCGCGTGTGTCCGAGCCGTGGATTTTGGCCGCGACCATTTTGGGGTGGAGCATGGCTTTTATCGATGGAACCGTCGTCAACGTGGCGTTGCCCGCGTTGCAAAAAATCCTCAATGCAACGGTTCTCGATGTGCAGTGGGTGGTCGAATCCTACGCGCTCTTTCTCGCCGCACTGCTATTGGCCGGCGGATCGATGGGCGATCGCTTCGGCAGGCGGCGCATCTTCTGCTCCGGCGTCGCTCTCTTCGCGCTGGCGTCGATTGGCTGCGGGCTGGCTGCAAGGGGCAATAGCAATAGGCAATAGGGTCGCGTCTTTACTTTTGCTGAGGAAGTGAGCTTTGCGCAAACCGACCGTCTTTCTAGGCACCTTAAAACCGTTACACTGGTGAGACACAGTTGCTTCCCGCACGGTGCTCTAATTTGCCCATGAAAAGTTAGTTTCGGCGCCCGCGCCTCTGGCTCCAACTGGTTCGGATCGTTCCAAACGTTCAAGTCGTTCAAACCGTTTGACATTACTAGAGTGCGTTCAAGTCGTTCCAGCCGTTCAATCGCTTTGCTCCGTTCAAATCGTTTGACTGATCACGCAATCGAACACCGCCGCGACCGGATCGGTGACTGCCCGAGACTTTGAATCTAATCGAATCGCGATGGGCTTTCTCGGTTCATTGGCGACAGTCAACAGTACAATAACCGCGGAGTTGGTCGCTTCTGCGTCTCTTCTAACTAATTACACACTCCTTATCGCTTAAGCCTCATCCCTAAGAATTCCGCGGTGGATCGGCGCGCCTCGAAACCGCACCGGATGCTTCTAATTTTTGCCGACAATTCAGCAAATGCCGAAAGTTCAGCAGTTACGTTCAGGTTAAGCGTAAATTTTTCAAATACTTATAGTTGGTCTCGTCGTTGCATTGTCCGCCTACCACGCAGATCACAGAAATCGCAGATGATATTGAAAATCGAAAAAGTTTCCGCTGGGCGAAAGACGGTCATGCGCCTGAGCGGGCGGCTGCGTACAGAGCACTTGGATGAACTGAAAGCGCAATTGGAAGGTGATTGGCGGAGGATTGAAATGGGCTTAGACGGTGAGACCGTCGTGGAGGTCGAGGCGGTTCGGTTTCTCATTGCCCGCGAGGATGGTGGTGTCGAATTACTTCTTTTCTTTTCCGAAGTTTTTCAGGATTTAATGGTTCGCTGCTTGGCCAGTTTTCTTTTAGCAGTAATTTCTTGCTTCAACGAAATAAGCAGAAAGACGAACAAAGTGCGAGGTATTTTTGCAAGGCAAGCACGTGATAATTCAGACCGGGCGGCGCGGGTTCGGTTTAGGCAAGGAGGAGTTAGCCATGAGTTAGAATAGTTCGGCCGCGATGACGCCGGGTAAATTACGTGGCCCGCCAGACTGGCCACGTGCCGATTGCGTCGAGTTTGACTAATTTACGTTCGCAATTTAGAGGAGGATTTTTCCATGAAGAAGCAATTGTTTTTGAAATTTCAAGCGGCCTTTGGCGTGCCGTTGCTTATGGCATTGGCTCCGATTTGTCAGGCGGCGCAACCCAAAGACTTCGCCCCGCCGGAGGTATTCCAGGCGGCCGGGCCAACCGCCAGCTCGATTCAAAGCTCGGTCGATCAATTTCGCGATGCTCTGGGAGACCCCAACGGCAATACAGGACCGCAGATCAGCGGTCGCCGCGAGATCAACTGGGACGGCGGCAACGTCAACATTGTGACTACGACAGACCCAGTAACGCCGTTCAACGTGTTCCTGAACAATCGCGGCGCCCAGTTCACCACACCGGGGTTGGGCCTTTCGCAGGCTACCCCGGCGGGCCTTGCAGTGCTCTTCGGCAATCCGACCTACGGCACCGCCTTCAGCACTTTCAGCCCTTCGCGGTTGTTCACTCCGGTGGGAAGCAACGTCACTGAAGCTTTGTTCTTCCAACCCGGCAGCAACGGGAATGTCCCAGCAACGGTGACTGGCTTCGGTGCGGTTTTTACAGATGTTGACCAGCCGGATGGGAGCGGACCTAGCAAGAAAAGAGGCAACCGTGGGGCGAGCACGCTGATTGAGTACTTCGGCGTCGACGGCAAGGTGCTGTACAGCAGTTTCGTCCCAGCTTCGCCGGGCGATGGGAGCCTTTCCTTCTTGGGCATCCTGTTCGACGAGCCGCTCATCGCACGAGTCCGGATCACAACCGGCGACACGGCCCCGGGACCGGATGATGATCGGAGCCAAGACATCGTCGTGATGGATGATTTTATTTACGGCGAGCCGCAGCCCCTTTAGGCGACATGGCTTGCATACTGCGCCTTCGTTGATCGGAGGAGTCAGGGTCATTGTCCCGTGCAAAAGCAGACAGAAAGATGCGCGGACAATGACCCTGACTGAGGCGTGAAGGGTTCAACACCACAGCCACAGTCCTTCTTTGTCGTTCGCGTCACAGAAATCGCAGATGACATTGAAAATTGAAAAAAATTCCGATGGGAGAAAGACGGTCATTCGCTTGAGCGGGCGGCTGCAATCGGAGCATCTCGATGAATTGAAGACGCAAATAGACGGCGATCAGTCACGGATTGCGTTGGACCTCGACGCCGTAACGCTGGTGGATGTGGAGGTCGTTCGATTTCTCAATACCTGCGGAGAGGATAACGTCGAACTGCTCCACTGCTCGCCCTACATACGAGAATGGATGCTCCGTGAACAAGATAGAAAAGAATAAGACGCATCAATTTTCAATAATAAAAATTGCGGCACGCATAATAATAAGGAGGGAGTCCAATGCCATACGTGACGGTCGGTAAAGAAAATTCCAAAGACATCGAGATTTACTACAAGGACTGGGGCAGCTTCCAGCCCGTCGTCTTCAGCCACGGCTCGCCGCTGAGCACGGACGCCTGCGAAGACCAGATTTTTTTTCTAGCATCCCACGGCTGCCGCTGCATCGCCCATGACCGCCGAGGCTATGGTCGCTCGAGGCAACAATGAAATGGATACTTACGCTGTCGTCGGTAGCGATGCACATCGACGGCAGGTGACCTTTACATCCTACGATCCAAACTCCGATACTGAATCGCTTCGGCGATGTGCGAGGCTTCAATATTTTCCGTGCCCGCAAGGTCGGCAATGGTGCGGCCGACTTTGAGCACTCGACTGTACGCTCTCGCGCTTAAGCCAAGTTTGTTGATCGCGGTTTCCAATAACCGATCGGCGTCGTCTTTCACCGAGCAATAGCGCTTGATCTCTCTCGCGCCCATCTGGGCGTTGGAATGTAATTTACTTTTGTCGAATCTTTGCAGTTGAATATTTCGCGCTTGGTTGACGCGTTCACGAATGACGTTGGAACTTTCACCGGCGTCTTTGCTTGCCAGTTCTTGATAGCGCAGGCCGGGTACTTCGATCTGAATATCGATGCGGTCGAGCAGCGGACCGGAAACTTTCGAGCGGTAGCGCTGAATTTGCAGCGGCGTGCAAATGCATTCCTTCTGCGGATCGGTTAGGAAGCCACAGACGCAGGGGTTCATGGCGGCGACCAGCATGAAGCCGGCCGGATAGTTGATCGAGCCCATAGCGCGAGAGACGGTGATGTTACCGTCTTCCAAAGGCTGGCGCATGACTTCGAGAACGTTACGGCGAAACTCCGGCAGTTCGTCCAAAAAAAGCACGCCGTTGTGTGCCAAGGAAACTTCGCCCGGTTTCGGCACGGTGCCGCCGCCGACTAGTCCGGCATCTGAGATGGTATGGTGCGGCGAGCGGAATGGGCGGGTGGCGATGATCGCTTGGCCGTTGAGGGTGCCCATGACACTGTGAATTTTCGTCGTCTCGAGCGCTTCGGCGAGGGTCAAGTCGGGGAGAATCGTCGGCAGCCGCTTGGCCAGCATGGTTTTTCCCGATCCTGGTGGTCCGACCAGGATGACGTTGTGGCCGCCGGCGGCGGCGACTTCGAGGGCGCGTTTAACATGTTGTTGGCCTTTGACGTCGTTGAAGTCGGCGTTGTACTGCGAATGCTGACTGAACAGATCGGCGAGGTTGACGGTCGTCGCAGGGAGCGCTTGGGCGCCGTTTAGAAACTCCACGACCTGGGGTAAATCACGCACGCCGAGCACTTCGACTTCGCTGACGACGGCGGCTTCCGGCGCGTTTTGCTCCGGCAGAATCAGTCCCTTCAATTTTTCCCGCTTTGCCGCCATCGCGATGGGGAGCGCGCCGCGCACCGCTTTCACCGAGCCGTCGAGGGAGAGCTCGCCGATCAACAGATAGTCCTCGAGCAGTCTTTTCTCGATGGTCCCTTCCGCGGCGAGGATGCCGACGGCCATGGGTAGATCGTACGCCGAACCTTCTTTCTTGATGTCGGCTGGAGCGAGATTGATCGTGATTCGTTTAGCGGGAAAAGTGTAGCCGCAGTTCTTCACCGCGGCGCGAATGCGATCTTTGCTTTCTTTGACCGCGCCTTCCGGCAAACCGACGGTGGCGAGCTGCGGCAGGCCGGAAGCGAGATCGATCTCAACGCCGACGCGCAGGGCGTCAATGCCGTAGAGAGCCGCGCTGTTGACCTTGGCGAGCATAGGCGGAGGTGAAGCGTGGGTACGCTACCAGAGGGCTGGCGCAATGACAACCGGAAATTGGCATGGGTCAAGGATTGAGGATCGAGGATGGAAGACGGCAGGCCAGGTTCGTGGCTCGTGTCTGTGATTCGTGTTCCTCGGAGCACGAGATACGAGTGCGATATTCCGCAATGCGCGCTGAGGATTAGCTTAAAATTTATCTTTCTTAAACGACTTGAGCGACGACGGGCGGCCACGCAGGGCATCGTCGCCGGTGACCCGGTCGAAAACGTGGACGCCGCGGTTGTGCAGCAGGGTGGGTTGCGATATGGCGCGTTTAGCCGAAGCGGCGCAGCGATCGCAACGCTTAAGCGGCTTGTCGGTGACTTTCTGGATCGCTTCGAAGCGGTGGCCTTTGGCGCACTGGTATTCGTAGAGCGGCATGACCGGTTGCTATCATATTGAAATCGCCGGCTCAATGCCGTCTGAGCGATTTCGTGGACTTTGGATCTTCATGCTTTTGTGTGGCTCATGTGTGTCGTTCAGATCGTTTTGTTCACCACGAAGAGCACTCTTCGACGTGGCTCAGGCCAGGCTGCGGACACGAAGGGTTCGGATGATTAAAATTTCGAACTTCGTGCTCTTCGTGTCCTTCATGGTGAAAACATTTTTCACAGTAATGCCACAAGAACCCAGTTATTGGTGTTCTTGCCGGAAAAATATTTTCCTGGTATAAGACTTCATGTTTGCATTGAAACAAACTCACAGCGCGAAAAACCCAGGCCTTGGTCTGGGTTTTTTTTTAACTTCCCGCGGAGGTGACCCATGTTAGAGCAAGAAGTCTTGCCGGTTGGCTTAACCTTCGATGACGTATTGTTAATTCCGGCGGAGTCCTCGGTGTTGCCGCGCGACATTAATGTTTCGACCCGGCTCACCGAGCGCATTACCCTCAATATCCCGTTGGTGAGCGCGGCGATGGACACGGTGACCGAAGCCAGAACCGCCATCGCCATGGCGCAGGAAGGCGGCCTGGGCATTATTCATCGCAACCTGACGGTGGCGGCGCAGGCGGGCGAAGTCGAACGGGTCAAAAAATATGAAAGCGGCATGATCTCCGATCCGATCACGATCACCCCGGATCAGAAGATCGCCGATGCCCAGGAGATCATGAACAAGTTCGGCATCTCCGGCTTGCCTGTGACCAAGAACGGCAAGCTCGTCGGCATTCTCACCAACCGCGATCTGCGTTTCGAGAAAAAACTCAACCGGTTGGTCGCCGAAGTGATGACCAAAGACAATTTGGTGACGGTGAAACCGGGGGTCGATCTCGATGATGCCAAGGAGCTGTTGCATCGACACCGCATCGAGAAGCTGCTGGTCGTCGACGATGGCTTCGAGCTCAAGGGGTTGATCACGGTCAAGGACATCGAGAAGACCCTCCAGTATCCCGAAGCCAGCAAGGACGGACGCGGCCGGCTGCGCGTCGGCGCGGCGGTGGGCGTGGGCGCCGATTGGGAAGAGCGGGTGGAGCTTTTAGTTCGCGCCGGCGTCGACTTGATCGCCGTGGACACGGCGCACGGCCATTCGAAGAATGTCCTCGACGTGGTCGGACAGATCCGCCGCCGCTATCCCGATTTGGACTTAGCCGGCGGCAACGTCGCCACGGCGGAGGGCGCCACGGCGTTGATCGAAGCCGGCGTCAACGTCGTCAAGGTCGGCGTCGGTCCCGGTTCCATTTGTACGACGCGTATCGTTTCAGGCGTCGGCGTGCCGCAGATCACCGCCATCGGCAGCTGCGCCAAAGCGGCGGCGAAGTACAACGTGGCGGTGATCGCTGACGGCGGCATCAAATATTCCGGCGACATTACCAAAGCGTTGGCGGCCGGCGCGGGCTCGGTGATGATCGGCAGTTTGTTCGCCGGCACCGAGGAGAGCCCCGGCGAAACGATTCTCTACCAGGGTAGAACTTACAAGTCGTATCGAGGCATGGGTTCCATCGGCGCCATGGGGCAGGGGAGCCGCGATCGCTATGGCCAAGCCGATGTGATGGATTCCAACAAGCTGGTTCCTGAAGGCATCGAAGGCCAGGTGCCGTACAAAGGTTCGCTGTCGTCCAACATCCACCAACTGGTCGGCGGCCTGCGCGCCGGCATGGGCTATCTGGGCTGCAAGGACATGGCGGCGCTGCATAGCCAAGCCAAATTTATGCAGATCACGTCGGCGGCGCTGCGCGAAGGCCATGTGCACGATGTCTTCATTACCAAGGAAGCGCCCAACTACAGAGTCGAATGATCCTCGTCCTCGATTTCGGATCGCAGTATACCCAATTGATTGCGCGGCGCATCCGCGAGTCGAAAGTTTACTGCGAAATACATCCGTTTAATCTCACGCTCGAAAAAATTAGCGCGCTCAATCCCGAAGGAATCATCCTTTCCGGTGGGCCGGCGAGCGTCTACCAAGAAAACGCACCGAAGGTCGATAGGGCGCTTTTTAATTTGCCCGTGCCGTTTCTCGGTATCTGTTACGGCATGGGTATCGTCAATCTCAACTTCGGCGGCGAAGCCGGCCGCGCCGATCGGCGCGAGTATGGCCCCGCGGATCTGATTATCGATAGCGGCGCCGACTTGTTCCACGGCTTCACCGAGCGCGACGCGACGCGCGTGTGGATGAGCCACGGCGATAAGATGATCTCGATGCCGAAGGGGTGGAGTATTCAGGCCCATAGCGCCAATTCACCGATCGCCGCTTTCACCGATCCGACGCGAAGATTCTTCGGCGTGCAGTTCCACCCCGAAGTGGCGCACACGGCCCGCGGCCGGGAGCTGCTCGACAATTTCGTCTTGCGCATCTGCCGCGCCCAGCCCAACTGGACGATGGAGCACTTCATCGAGACTTCTGTCAAGAAAATCCGCGATCAGGTCGGTGCTGGGCGGGTGCTGTGCGCGCTGAGCGGCGGCGTTGATTCTGCCGTCGCGGCGACGTTGGTCCACCGCGCCATCAGAGAGCGGCTGATCTGCGTGTTCGTGAATAATGGCCTGCTCCGCAAAAACGAAGCCGAGCATGTCTGTAGCCTGTTCGTCGAGCGTTTCGGCGCGAGCTTTCGTTACGTCGAGGCCAGCGAGTCGTTTCTATCCGATTTGCACAACATCGAAGATCCGGAAGTGAAACGCAAACGCATCGGTTACAAGTTCATCGAAGTCTTCGAAGCGGAAGCGCGCCGGCTCGGCGAAATAGAATTCCTCGCCCAAGGGACGCTTTATCCCGACGTGATCGAGTCGGTCTCGGTGCTCGGCCCGTCGGCGACGATCAAGTCGCATCACAACGTCGGCGGTCTGCCAACCCACATGAAATTTAAACTGATCGAGCCGCTGCGTGAGCTATTCAAGGACGAAGTACGCGTGCTCGGTAAGGAACTCGGCTTGCCCAATGAAATGATTCAGCGCCAGCCGTTTCCAGGGCCGGGCTTGGCGATTCGCGTGTTGGGCGAAGTGACCGAGGAGCGGCTTAAGGTTTTGCGCGATGCCGATGTCATTGTGCTCGACGAAATCAAAGCCGCAGGGCTTTACGAAAAAGTTTGGCAGTCATTCGCGGTGCTCTTGCCGATCAAAACCGTCGGTGTGGTTGGCGACGAGCGCAGTTACGAAAACGTAGTCGCGCTGCGAGTGGTCGACAGCCAAGATGGCATGACCGCCAATTGGGTGGCCTTGCCATACGACCTGCTCGGCAAGATTTCCAATCGGATCTTGAACGAGGTGCGCGGCGTCAACCGCGTGGTTTACGATATTTCTTCCAAGCCTCCCGCCACCATCGAGTGGGAATAATCTTGTCAATTTCCCTTGGCCGTTGCCGTATAATCTAACGAGAAAGATCCTTTGAGTGCGCTGAGTGTTGCCCATGGAGAGAGATAACAACGAGATCATAGCGATCGACGGCTGGGGTGTCACACCCGGATCGCCGGAAGTGGTACGCTTTCTCGAGGGGCCGCAGCGGCGCTTGGCCGAGTTGGCGCGGGCGACGCGGATTTTTTTTGAGTTCCTGCGCGGCTTTCGCGCGCTCCATTTCGTCGGGCCCTGCGTCACCGTGTTCGGCTCGGCGCGCTTTACCGAGATTCACCCTTACTATCGCATGGCCCGGCTGGCGGGCGCCGAGCTGGCGAAGGCCGGTTTCACCGTGATGACCGGCGGCGGCCCGGGCATCATGGAAGCCGCGAATCGCGGCGCAAAAGATGTCGGTGGGCGGTCGATCGGCTGCAATATCGTCTTGCCCCAGGATCAGAAACATAATGCGTATCTCGACGAGTGGATCACCTTTCGCTATTTTTTCGTGCGTAAAGTGATGCTGGTCAAATATTCTTTCGCTTTCATCGCACTTCCCGGCGGCTTTGGCACTCTCGATGAGATTTTTGAAACCGCAACGCTGATTCAAACGTCAAAGATCCGCGAATTTCCCTTGGTGTTGATGGGAAAAGAGTTCTGGCACCCGCTGCTGGAATTCATGTCGGAGCGGCTCATCAAGGCGCGCACTATCGATCTGGTCGATCTGGAAAGAATCATCGTGACGGATTCCGCCGAGGAAGCGGTTCAAGCGATCACGGAGGCGGCGAAGAGGAAATTTAACTTGACCTACGGTTCGCGCATGAAACGGCGCTGGATTTTCGGTGAACGAAGGCCGACGTGAGCGCGATTGGGGCGATGATACGAACTCAACCGCAATAAGCGTAAGGTTCACAGGAACATGGAAAATTCGGATTCGGCAATTTAACCGCAAAGAGCTTAGCGCGGCGAAGCCGCAACCAAAGGGCCGAAGAGATTTCACCGCAGAGACACGGAGTTCGCAGAGTTCGGAGTGTATCTTAACCAAAAAAATCTTTACTCTGCGTCCTCCGCGCCTCCGCGGTGAGCCTTCCGAAATTTTGCGCATGCCGCGCAAATTTTGAGATATTGCAGTGCAAAGGGGAGTCATTGTAGGGTGCGCTGCGCGCACCGAGGTTCCGACGATGAAGCAAATCGCGCAGATTCTTCTTTTCGACCGCAACAACCGTCTGATCATCTATCTGCGCGACGACAAGCCGGATATCCCTTTTCCCAATCACTGGGACCTGATCGGCGGTCACATAGAGGAAGGGGAGACGCCGGAACAGGCGCTGGTGCGCGAGACCAAAGAGGAGATCGGGCTTGAGTTGAAACAATGGCGCTTGTTCCGCCGCTATGAATGTTTGGCCGGCGATGCTTATCCGAACATCAAGTATATCTACCATGCTGGCGTCGATTGTCCTGCCGCGGAGCTGCCACTCTTCGAGGGTCAGCGCTTGATCGGCATCGCGCCGCAAGAAAGATTCGACTTTCGCTTCGCCAATGTTCTTGGAAATATCTTGGAAGATTTCATCGCCGCGGAATTGTGGCCGCGTCCTGTGGATAACTGCTAGCGAATATTCCAACGTCATAATTGTCGAGCCATCTACTTTGTGATAGAAAACTTTCACTACGATGGATCACTCGGGTTTCGTTCACTTACACTGTCATACCGAATACAGCCTATTAGACGGCGCCAACAAAGTTGACAAAATGTTTGGGCGCATCAAGGCGCTGGGCCAGCCGGCGGTAGCGATGACCGACCATGGCAACATGTTCGGCGCCATTGAATTTTACCGTGAGGCCAAGAGCCAGGGCGTCAAGCCGATCATCGGTTGCGAAATTTACGTGGCGCCGACCAGCCGCTTCGAACGGAAAGGCGTCGATAAGGGGCCCAAGGAATACAATAATCATTTGATCCTGTTGGCGATGAACAACCAGGGCTACCGCAATCTCTGCAAGCTGGTGTCCCTCGGCTACATGGAAGGTTTTTACTATAAGCCGCGCATCGATAAGGATTTGCTCAAGGAACTGAACGGCGGGCTGATCGCGCTGAGCGCTTGCTTACAGGGCGAAGTGTCGCAAGCGCTGAGTTACGGCAATCACGAGAAAGCCAAGGCGGCGGTTGAACAATACGCCTCGATCTTTGGCGACCGCTACTACATCGAGATCCAAGACAACAAGCTGGCGGAGCAGGAAAAGGTCAACCGCTTGTTAGTCGAGCTGGCCAAGGAGTTCTCGATTCCGGTGGTCGCCACCAACGACTGCCACTACGGCGAGCGCGACGATTTTCATGCCCATGACGTTCTGCTCTGCGTGCAAACCGGCAAGACCGTCGACGAAGAAAACCGCCTGAAGCTCGAAACCGACGAGCTGTTTATCAAGTCGGCCGAGGAAATGGCCAAAGGCTTCGAATGGTGTCCCGGCGCGGTGGCGCGCACGGTTGAGATCGCCGAGCGCTGCAACCTCGAGATCGAATTCGGTAAGTATCACTTTCCCAATTTCACGCCGCCTAAAGAAATCACTCTGGACGATTACTTGGATGAACTGGCCCAAAAAGGGCTGGAAGAGCGCCTCGAAGGGGTCACGGACCAAGCTCTGCGCGCGTCCTATACCGAGCGGCTTAATTACGAGCTCGGTGTGATCAAGGACATGCAGTTTCCCGGCTACTTCCTGGTGGTCGCCGATTTCATCAACTACGCCAAGGAGAATGGCATTCCCGTCGGACCGGGGCGCGGCTCGTCGGCCGGCAGCCTGGTTGCCTACGCGCTGCGCATCACCGACCTGGATCCGATTCGCCATGTCTTGCTGTTCGAGCGCTTTCTCAATCCTGAGCGCAAGTCGATGCCCGATATCGACGTCGATTTTTGCATTCGCGGCCGGGCCCAAGTGATCCAGTACGTCAAAGATAAATATGGCGCCGATCGAGTCGCGCAGATCGCGACTTTCGGAACGATGAAGGCCAAGGCGGCGATCAGGGATGTTGGCCGTGCCCTGGGCTTCTCTTTTGCTGAAACCGATTCCATCGCCAAGCTTATTCCCGCCCCCAAGCAGGGTTTCGACTATCCATTGACCGAAGCTATGAAGATGGAGCCGCGCCTGCTGGAGCTCATGAAGAGCGATCCGCGGGTGAAAACCTTGATGGACCATGCCTTGCGTTTGGAAGGTTTGGTGCGGCACGCCTCGACCCATGCCGCCGGTGTCGTGCTGTCGAATCTGCCGTTGGTCGATCATTGCCCGCTATTCGTCGATAAAGAAGGCGGCATCGTCACCCAGTACGAGATGAGTTGGGTTGAGAAGATCGGCTTGGTCAAGTTCGACTTTCTCGGACTCAAGACGCTGACCTTGCTGCACGATTGTTTAAAGCTCATCGAAGTAACCTGCGGTGATAAGATCGATCTCAACCGTTTGCCTTTGGACGACAAGAAGACTTACCGCACGCTGTGCAATGGCAATACCACCGGCGTGTTCCAACTGGAAAGCACCGGCATCCGCGACATGACGGTGCGCATCCGTCCCAATTGCTTCGAAGATCTGGTGGCGATTCTGGCGCTCTATCGGCCCGGCCCCCTCGATAGCGGCATGGCCGAGGATTACATCAAGCGCAAGAGCGGCAAGGAGAAGATCAAGTATTTGCACCCAATGCTCGAAGGGATTCTCAAAGACACTTACGGTGTGATCGTTTACCAAGAGCAGGTGATGCAGACGGCGCAAATTCTTGCCGGCTACACTATGGGTGACGCCGATATTCTGCGCCGCGCCATGGGCAAAAAAGATCCCGAGGAGATGGCGGCGCAGCGCGAGCGCTTCGTCGACGGCGCCAAAGCCAAGAGGATCGACGAGCAACGGGCCACGGAGATTTTCGATCAGATGGAAACCTTCGCGCGCTACGGTTTCAACAAATCTCATTCGGCCGCCTACGCCTTGGTTTCCTATCAGACCGCCTATCTCAAAACCCACTATCCGGTGGAATTCATGGCGGCGCTGATGACCTCGGAAATGGGTGACACCGACAAGGTGATCAAGAATCTCGCCGAATGCCGCGACAAAAGCATCGTCGTGCTGGCGCCGGATATCAACGAAAGCCTGTCCGACTTTACCCCGGTGGGCGAGAAAGTCCGTTTCGGTTTGACGGCTGTGAAAAATGTCGGCGAGAAAGCGGTCGAGGTGATTCTCCAAAGCCGTAACCAAGACGGTCCCTTCGGATCGCTGTTCGATTTTTGCCGGAGGGTCGATATGACGGCGGTTAACCGCCGCGTGATCGAGAGTTTGATTAAGTGCGGCGCCTTCGATTCGACCCAGGTGTCGCGGGCGCGCATGGTCGGTGCGTTGGACGACGCGATGAAAGCCGGCCAAGCGCACCAGCGCGATCAGGCGAGCAATCAGATCGATATTTTCGTCATGCTCGGCACTCCTGCTAAAGGCGCCAAGAAACCGGGCGATGTTTATCCGCAGGTGAACGAATGGTCGTCGCAAGAATTGCTGGCCTTCGAAAAGGAAGCGCTGGGTTTTTACATCACCGGTCATCCGTTGGATAAATACGACCGCGCGCTCAAGCGCATCACCAGCGGCACGATTGCTGCTCTCAAAGAACGAGCGCAGGCCGGCGAGGCACGATTGGGCGGCGTGGTGTCGGCCCTGCGCTTGCGCAACACCAAGAAGGGCGACCGCTATGGCAGCTTCAATCTTGAAGACAAGAGCGGTTTCATCGAGGTGCTCGCCTGGCCGGATACCTACAAAAAATGCGCCGAGTTGCTCGGTGCCGACGATCCGATTTACGTGAAGGGCCGAATAGAGGTTGGCGAGGAGCGCATGCAGGTGATCGCCAATGAAATAACCGCGCTGTCCGAGGCGGCGAAGAACCCAAAGAACGCCGTGGCCAACGGCAAGTCCCACGTCAACGGCGAGAAAGTGCATCTCTATCTGCGCGAAACGGAAGTTTCCGCCGATGAATTGGTCCGCCTGCGCGACACTTTGCTCGACTATCCGGGGCCGGCGACGGTTTTTCTACACATGTTGGCCAACGGCGAAACCATCATCGAGCTCCCCGAGCAGGTGCGTATCGCGTCATCGCCGGAATTGGAAGATACGGTTGCCAAGCTTTTCGGCCCGCGCGTCAGTTTCCACTCGCTGAACTCTTGAAGCACCTGATCTCCACGCAGCAACCCAAAGAGAAGGCCCTGTTGGTCGGTGTCGAACTGCCGTCGCGGCAGCACCACGTTCCGCTCGCCTATAGCCTTGAAGAACTCGAGCGCTTAGCGAAAACCGCTGGCGCCACGGTGCTTGGTAAGCATTCCCAGCAGGTTCGCAGCGTCACGCCGGCGACGTTGATCGGCCGCGGTAAGGTCGATGAGATTCAAGCGAGCATCAAGCAACTCGACGCCAATCTGGTGATCGTCGACGAAGACCTGACGCCGGCGCAGCAGCGTAATTTAGAAACTGCATTCAAGGTCCGAGTGGTCGACCGCAGCCAACTGATTCTCGATATCTTCGCGCAACGGGCGCGCAGCAACGAGGGCAAACTGCAAGTGGAGCTGGCCCAGCTTGAATACTTGCTGCCGCGCTTGACGCGACAGTGGACGCACTTGTCACGCCTCGGCGGCGGTATCGGCACCCGTGGCCCCGGCGAGACCCAGCTCGAAGTGGACCGGCGGCGCATTCGCGAGCGCATCGGCCATTTGAAACGACGATTGGAGACCGTCGAACGCACGCGCACGCTGCAACGCAAAGAACGCGACGAAGTGCCGTTCGCTACGATTGCGTTGGTCGGCTACACCAACGCGGGCAAGTCCACTTTGATGAATACCCTCACTCGGGCCGGCGTTTTCGTCGAAGACAAGCTCTTCGCCACCCTCGATCCGACCACGCGCGCGCTGCGTCTGCCCAGTGGCGACAAGGTGATGGTCGTCGACACCGTCGGCTTTATCAATAAGATTCCCCATTCCTTGATCGAAGCCTTCAAGAGTACGCTCGAGGAGGTGAGCCGGGCCGATCTGCTGCTTCATCTGGTCGACATGGCCAATCCGCTTTACGACGAACAAATTCAAATAATCGAAAAAGTCTTGAGCGAAATCGGCGCCGGGGAAATCCCTACACTGTTGGTCCCGAATAAAGTCGACATGGTCGAAGAGTTGCCGCTGCGCGAACTAATGAGCAAGGATGCTGTTGAAGTCTGTCCGATCTCAGCTTTGACCGGTGCCGGTGTCGCCAAGTTGTTGGAAACCATCGGCACGATCCTCGACCGTGAGAAACAGCTATTCGAAGCCAGCTTCACACCGGCCCAGGGCAACTTGATCGCGCTACTGCGCGAGCGCGGCCGCATTGTCACAGAAAGCTATGACGGCGAGCGCGTCCAGGTCAGCGCATTGGTTACGCCAAAATTGGCCGGGCAGCTGCATAAACTATTGAGCGCCAATGGCGCGCGTGGAAAAATTTTAAGCTGACTGAGCGATGCTTAACCTGCCGAACACGCTCACGCTCCTGCGCATACTGACTATACCTCTGTTTCTCGAATTCCTCGCCTACCATCTTTATTTGGAAGCGCTGGTGGTGTTCGCCATCGGCGGCTTTACCGATTTCCTGGACGGACTGGCGGCGCGCTGGATGAATCAACAGACCGCCCTGGGCGCTTATCTGGACCCGGTGGCGGATAAGTTGTTGGTCATCACCTCGTACGTCATGTTGGGTTCCATCGGAGGGATTCCGGCATGGTTGGCGGTGGTAGTGGTGGCCCGCGATGTGATAATCGTCGTCGGCTACAGCGTCATTTATTTTTTGATTGAAGAGCGTTGGCACGTAAAGCCAAGCCGCATCGGCAAATGGAGCACCACTTTCCAATTGCTTACCCTGGCCCTGGCGTTGGCTCTGTTGCATGACCCGAAAATGTTCAGCGCCGAGCTATTGAATTTCTTCGTCGCATCGACAGCTCTAGTGACCGTCATGTCGGGCTGCCAGTATTTATACGAAGGACTCGTGTGGCTTCAAAAGAACCTCCCTCCGAGCCCTGGATCGCCCCGGGCTGGTTGACAGTCAGATGAAAAATTGGTAATAAATTCGATCTCTTGCACTGCTTGAACCAAGGCCGTTCAGAACCTCTGGTGCGTGCTTTCGGGTAACAACTGGCAAACATGATGCTTTCGGATTTACACAGGTTAGGCGATAATAAGTTTCCCGGCCAATCTCTACAGGCACGTAGCTCAGTGGGAGAGCGCTTCCTTGACACGGAAGAGGTCGGCAGTTCAATCCTGCCCGTGCCTACCATTTTTTAACTCGCAGATATGAATAGTATTCACGTCACTTTTGCTGACGGAAATTCCGTCGACGTTCGCCCTGGCATCAGAGTTGTCGAACTCGCCGCGTCTGCCGGCGCCAAGAACCTAGTTGCCGCCAAGGTCGACGGCCAACTAGTGGATCTAAACCGCACACTGGACAAGGATTGTTCGGTTGCTTGGATTACCCCCGAGAGCGCCGATGGCCTCGACGTGATCCGTCACTCGACCGCCCATCTAATGGCCCAGGCGGTGCAAAGTCTATTTCCCGGCACTCAAGTCACCATCGGTCCGGTCATCGACGATGGCTTTTACTACGATTTCAAGCGCGGCCAGCCGTTCTCGGCGGAAGAGCTCGAACAAATCGAGAAACGTATGCTGGAATTGGCCAAGGCCAATCTCAAAATCATTCGTGAGGAGCTGCCGCGGGCGGAAGCCATCGAATTGTTTCGCAGCAAGGGCGAGGACTACAAGGTTGAGATCATCGAAGGAATCGCGGAACAGACCGTTTCGCTCTACCGCCAAGGTGACTGGGTCGATCTCTGCCGTGGCCCCCATGTGCCGTCGACCGGCGCGATCAAGGCGTTCAAATTGACCGGCGTGGCCGGCGCCTACTGGCGCGGCAACGAGCAAAACGAGATGCTGCAGCGCATCTACGGCACCGCATGGCACTCCAAGGAGGCGCTCACTGAGCATCTTCGTTTGCTCGAGGAAGCCAAGAAGCGCGATCACCGCCGGCTCGGCAAGGAATTGGATCTTTTTAGTTTCCATCCGATCGCGCCGGCGAGCCCATTTTTTCATCCCAAAGGCGCGACGGTTTACAACGAACTGATCGCCTACATGCGCCGGCTCTACGCCCGCTACGGTTACGACGAGGTGATCACGCCGCAGATCCTCGACGTCGATCTGTGGCGCCGCTCGGGCCATTACGATCATTACCGCGACAGCATGTATTTCACCGAGGTCGACGAGCGCCAGTTCGGCGTCAAGCCGATGAACTGTCCGGGCCACACTTTCGTTTACGCGGCGAAGAAGCGCTCCTACCGCGATCTGCCGCTGCGTATTGCCGACTTCGGCCGCTTGCACCGCTACGAACGTTCGGGAGTGACCTCGGGCTTAACCCGTGTGCGTTCTTTCGCGCAGGATGACGCGCATATATTTTGCGCGCCGGAGCAGATCGAGTCGGAGATCAGCAGCCTGATCAAAATGCTCCGTGAAGTTTATCGGACCTTTCAGTTTAACGACATGCAGGTCAAGCTCTCGACCCGGCCCAAGGATTTTATCGGCGATCCGCTGATTTGGGAAAAGGCCGAAGCAGCGCTTGGCCAGGCGCTGTCTAAGGAAGGCATAGACTACCAAGTCAATCCTGGCGACGGTGCCTTTTACGGTCCGAAGATCGATTTCGTCGTGCTCGACGCGCTCAAGCGCGGCTGGCAGCTGGCGACCATGCAGCTCGATTTCAATTTGCCTGAGCGCTTCGATCTGGTTTACACGTCGTCCGCTGGCAGCGAGGAGCGGCCGGTGATGATTCATCGGGCGCTGCTAGGGTCGATCGAACGATTCATGGGCATCTTGATCGAGCACTGCGCCGGCGCTTTTCCGCTCTGGCTCGCGCCGGTGCAATTGAAGATATTGACCGTCACCGATGACCAGAAAGAATATGCTACGAGTGTGTTTGAGCAGCTGCGCGACGCCGGTTGGCGGGTCGAGCTCGATGGGCGGAACGAAAAGCTCGGGTTTAAAATTCGCGAAGCCCAGCTGGCGAAGATTCCCTATGCCATGGTGATCGGCGATAAGGAAGTGGCGGGGCAAACTGTCGCGCCGCGCCGGCGCGGCGGGGAAAATATCCCACCGCTGCCGCTCGGACGGTTTATCGAACAGCTCCGCGCCGAGGTTGCACTAGAAGTGGGTCCGGCATAGAAATACATAAGGACTACGCTGCAAGCAGCGTAGAACCATTGAATGGGGTTTCCAAAGGGGGCGAGCATCCCCTTTGGTCAAGTGCGGGATCGATACTCCGTACGCGAAGTAGTGGCTACTATTATGATCAGGGGTCGCTAATTGGAGGTGTCTTATAGCTAGAGAAGCGAGAATCAATCATCAGATTCGTGCCCGCGAAGTTCGCATCATCGGTCCCAAGGGCGAACAGTTGGGCGTGATGCCGCTGCACGAGGCGTTGAAGCAGGTTGAAGCCCTAGAGCTCGATTTGGTCGAAGTCGCACCGGATGCTCAACCGCCGGTCTGCCGCATGATGGACTATGGCAAGTTCCGCTATGAGCAGAAGAAAAAGCAGCATGGGCCGAACAAGCACGCCGTGGTCGAAATCAAGGAAGTCAAAATGGGTTCACGCACCGACCCTCATGATGTCGAGCATAAGGTGAAAAACATTCGCAAGTTTATTGAAGAGGGTCAGCGGGTTAAAGTTTCGGTGTTTTTTCGCGGCCGCGAGATTACCCATCCAGAATTGGGCCGGCAAATGCTCAAGGGCGTTGTTGTTTTGGTCCAGGACGTTGCCAAAGTGGATATCGAGCCGCGTCTGGAAGGACGCAACATGGCGATGTTGTTGACGCCTAAGTGAGCCAACCGCCAGCGAGAATGAGATAATACAGAGGAGTAAAAACGTGCCAAAAATAAGAACCAACCGATCGGCCGCGAAACGATTTCGCGTCACCGGCACCGGCAAGATCAAACGCAATAAAGCATATAAGCGGCATATCCTTTCAAGCAAGGGTAAGAAGCAAAAACGTCATTTGCGCAAAGCAACCATCGTGGCCGCGGTTGAAGCGAAGAACATACGCAAATTAATACCGTACAAGTAGAAGTGCTGAGGGTTGAGTAAAAAGCGTTGAGCTTCGGAGTACAAGAATTCTTAACCGCTTTGATCTCAAAGCTCATCTCTCAACGCTAATTCGGGAAGGAGTTTATCGTGCCCAGAGCAAAAGGTGGAAGTAAGACGAGGCAAAAACATAAAAAGATCATGAAGCTGGCCAAAGGCTACGTCGGTGGCCGAGGCCGGTTGTATCGCTCCGCGCGGGAGACCGTCGAGCGCGGTTTGGTTTTCGCGTACCGCGACCGGCGCGTCAAGAAGCGGACATTTCGCGGTCTGTGGATCACGCGCATCAGCGCGGCGGCAAAAATTTGCGGCATTTCCTATAGCCAACTGATCAAGGGGCTGAAAGAAGCTAAAGTAGAGTTGGACCGTAAGATCCTGGCGGAAATCGCCGCAGCGGACATGACCGCTTTCGGTCAAATCGCTCAAACCGCAAAATCTCACCTAGGCGCTTAAGCGCTTAGTTCTTCAGTGACATGAACGATTCCCTGGAAACTCTCCGCGGAGAGGTTCTGGATCGAATCCAGCGAGCGAACTCTGAAAAGGAGATCGAACAGCTGCGGGTCGAAGTCCTGGGCCGTAGCGGCAGCGTTACGCTGCGGCTGCGCGGGCTTAGAGAACTGCCGGCGGAAAAACGGCCGCGCGCCGGTGAAGCGCTCAATCAATTACGGCGCGAGCTTGAGGCGAGTTTGGACGAGCGTGTCGCCGCCGTCAAAAATCAAGCGCGGGCGCAGGCGCTCGAGGACGAACGGATCGACATCACCTTGCCCGGCGCGCGCTGGCAACGGGGCAGCGCTCATCCATTGACGCTGGTCATCGACGAGATCATCGATATTTTTTGGGGCATGGGTTTCGAAATCGCGCGCGGTCCGGATATTGAAGACGACTACCACAATTTCGAAGCGCTCAATATTCCCAAAGATCATCCGGCGCGCGATATGCAGGATACCTTCTTTGTCGCCAATGGACGGTTGCTGCGCACGCATACTTCGCCGGTGCAGATTCGCACCATGGAGTCGCGCAAGCCGCCGCTGCAAGTGATCGTGCCGGGCGCGGTTTACCGCCACGACGACGACGCGACCCATTCGCCGATGTTTCATCAGGTCGAAGGCTTCATGGTCGACGAGCACCTCGCCTTCGCCGATCTCAAGGGCGTACTGACACATTTTTTGCGGCAGATCTTCGAGCGCGACGCCGGCGTGCGCTTTCGCCCAAGTTTTTTCCCGTTCACCGAGCCGAGCGCCGAGATCGATATTCAATGCGTGATCTGCGGTGGCAGCGGCGCGAACAAGTCGGGCCAGACTTGCCGCGTCTGCAAGGCCACCGGGTGGCTGGAGATTCTTGGCGCCGGCATGATCGACCCGGCGGTCTTTAAGTTCGTCGGCTACGATGCGGAAAAAGTTTCCGGCTTCGCCTTCGGCATGGGCGTGGAGCGCATCGCTATGCTGAAATACGGTATCGACGATATCCGACTGTTCTTTCAGAATGATCTTAGATTTTTGCGGCAATTCAGCTGAGCGGAATGGAATGATGGAGAATTGGGATAATGGAGCACTAGAGTACTGGAGTGTTGGAGTGATGGGTTCCGGAACCAATACTCCAATACTCCATCACTCCATGACTCCAATCTTATGAAATTTACTCTCAATTGGCTCAAGGAGTTCGTCGATTACACTGGTGCGCCGGAGGAGCTTGCCAAGCTGCTCACGATGGCGGGTCTTGAGGTCGAATCGGTCATGCCACTGCGCGAACCGGCGAACGGCCGCGACGATCAACTTTTCGAGATCGGGGTCACGCCCAATCGCGGCGACTGTCTCGGCATCGCCGGTATCGCGCGCGAAGTCGCCGCGCTGACCAGCGCCGGGTTGAAAACGCCGCCCGTTAGCGCGCCGAAGAAAGATTCGTCGATCAACAAACGCGTCAGCCTGACCATTGAAAATGCCGATCTCTGTGCGCGCTATTCGGCGCGAATCGTCGACGACGTGCGCATCGCCGCTTCGCCGCCATGGCTGCGGGCGCGGCTTGAGGCTTGCGGCATTCGCGCCATCAACAACGTCGTCGATGTGACCAATTACGTGATGCTCGAAACCGGCCAGCCGCTCCATGCCTTTGATCTGGACCGTTTGCCGCAAAAAAAGATCGTCGTGCGCACCGCCAAGGAGTTAGCCAAATTTACAACTTTGGACGGCGTCGAGCGTGAGCTCGCCCATGAGGATTTATTGATCTGCGACGACGAGCAGCCAATAGCGCTGGCCGGCGTGATGGGCGGCATGGATTCCGAGGTGACCGATTCGACTCGCTCGCTGTTGATCGAGAGCGCCAACTTCGCGCCGATATCGATTCGCCGCACGGCCAAACGGTTGGTATTGCACAGCGAAGCTTCACACCGCTTTGAGCGCGGTGTCGATCCCGAGGGAACCCTACGGGCTGTGAACCGCGCGGTCTATTTGCTCAGCGAAATTGCCGGCGCCAAGCCCATGGCCGGCGTCGCCGATGCCTATCCGGGCAAAACCAAGCCGCCGTTTATTATTTTACGGGAAGAGCGCATCGAAAAGTTGCTTGGTTTGGCGATGGACGGCAGACAAGCCGAGAAGCTGCTCCGGTCCATCGGCATGAATACCGCGCGCCAAACGAAAGGCCGGAGCTTCAGAGTGACTCCGCCGAGCAGCCGTCCGGATATTTCGCGCGAGACCGATTTGATCGAGGAACTGGCGCGCTTGCACGGCTATGATCGGATTCCGACGAGCTTGCCTTTGCTGCGATCTTCAGGCGGCAAGAACGATCACCGTCTCGCCTGGGAGCGGCGGTTGCGTGCGTTTATGACCGGTGAAGGATTGGCCGAAGCGATCAACCTGCCGTTCACCACGGCAGCGCTCAATGGTTCGTTCGCCGGTCTTTGGCATGGGCCTAAGCCGGTACCGGTGCTCAATCCTTTGGCGAAGGAATACAGCGAGTTGCGCCACTGCTTACTACCTGGACTGATCGAAAACTTAAAGTTGAATCTGGCCCATCGGGCAGAAAGTTTCGCCGCTTATCATTTGGGAAAGACCTTTCAGTTGTCGCCGGCGGGTGAGCCAACCGAACGGCAGTCGGTCGCCGCGCTGCTGCACGGGCCGCGGCCGCGGCGCGGGCTTCGCCAAGGGTTGGCGCAGCCATTGGGTTTTCTCGACTGCAAAGGCTTGATCGAAGCGTTGTTGGAACTGTTTCATCTAACTCAATTGACGGGCTGGTCGGCGCTCGAATCGGCAATTCTCCATCCGGGACAGTCGGCGACGCTCTTGTTGAACGCAGAGCCAGCCGGTTATTTAGGGCGGCTCCATCCCGATATCTGCGAGCAGCTCGAGGCGCCGCCCTGTTGCGTGTTTGAACTTGACTTCGAAAAACTGCTTGAGTATGCTCCGCGGCGAATCGCGGCGCACGCGTTGCCGAGATATCCGGCAGTAGAGCGGGACGTGGCGATTGTTGTTGACCGCGATTTTGCTGCTCAACGAATTATCGATTGGTTCAAGAATTCCGGCAACGCTTTGATTGAGTTCGTTGAAGTTTTTGACCATTACGTCGGCGCGCCGATTCCTGAAGGCAAGAAAAGCTTGGCCTATAAAGTTTCTTATCGCGCCGAGGATAGGACCCTGACAGACTCGGAAATCAATGAATTGCATCAAGCTTTGGTTTTAAGCCTGAGATTGGAGTTCGGCGCCATTCAGCGCAGATAGCCAATTGTGATCGCTTATCGGGCGGGAAGAGGTAGCACATGACAAAAGCGGAAATCATCACGCGAATCTATGAGAAAGTCGGCTTTTCGAAAAAAGACGCCACCGACGTCGTCGAAGCCACCTTCGATATCATCAAAAACTGCCTGGAAAAGGGTGAGAAAGTTAAGATCTCCGGTTTTGGCAACTTCGTTGTCAACACCAAGCGGCCGCGCAAGGGGAGAAACCCGCAGACCGGCGATGAGATCATCATCGTCGGCCGCAAGGTGTTGACCTTCAAAGCGAGCCAGATCATGAAGAAGAGTTTGAACGGTATGGTGTCGTCGGCGCCGTCATCGTCCGAGACTACCGAGTAGGCACCCGCGATGGCGCAGCGTTTGCCGGAAAAGATCTATTTCAAGATCGGTGAGGTGAGTGAGATCGTCGGCGTCGAACCCTATGTGCTGCGCTACTGGGAGACCGAGTTCGAAGTGCTCAAACCTTCCAAGGCGCCGTCGCGCCACCGGCTTTACAAGAAACGCGACGTCGAATTGCTGCTCGAGATCAAACGATTGCTCTACAGCGAAGGTTTCACCATCGAAGGGGCGCGCAAAAAACTAAAAGAAAGCAAGAAGGAAGAAAAAGACCAGCTCAAGCTGCCGCTGTCTGAACAGAAATACAGAAGCGCCCTTGTTAAGCTCAAGAAAGATTTAGAATCCCTGCGCCGGTTGGTTTCCTAGGGCGAGTTGGCTGCACTGCTCACCGTGCGGTATCGCCGCACCGAACAAGCAAGAAACTATTCGGCACGAAGATCGGATGGTAATTATCCGAACCCCCAGTGTGCTTCGTACTCTTTGTGGTGAAGGCGTATTTTTTCAAAATTTAGTGTGTCCCATTACGTCAGCGTGAGTTTTGCCAAATTGATTTAGCCAAATGACGGTGTTACATTCGCGCCAGTCTTGAGCCGTCGGGGCGTGGCGCAGCCTGGTAGCGCGCACGCTTGGGGTGCGTGAGGTCGCCGGTTCAAATCCGGCCGCCCCGACCATTTCTATTTCTCGTCATTCCAAATTTCCTTGAACCTTGACCGCGATCGATCCTCACCAGCGAAATACTTTTCCTGTTGCCGGGTTCTGTCCTGCGTGGTAGAAGCCGGGGAGCTGAGAACAATCCTGTGAGTTGACAATGAAATTCAATCGAGAGCAGAACAACAGAACATAATCAAAGGAGACAACGATGGCACAGTCGAACGAGACTCAGAATTGGGATTTGGAAGCCGATGTGGTCGTGATCGGCTCGGGCGCGGCGGGTTTGCCGGCGGCGATCAAGGCCGCGGACAGCGGCGCATCGGTGCTCGTGGTCGAAGCCAATTACGATGTTGGCGGCCATGCGATCATCAGCGGCGGCAACGTGCCGCTCGGTGGCGGCACCAGCGCGCAGAAAAAATACGGCATCGCTGACTCGCCGGACACGGTATTCTCCGATCTTACCGATTGGACAGTGGTGCAAAATAACGGCTGGCCGGATTACCGTTACAACGATCGCGAAGTGATGCGCGCGTTCGCCGATCATTGCGCGCCGAATTTCGAGTTTCTGCTTGAAAACGGTGTCGAGTTTAAATCAATTGCGCCCGACAATCAGGGTGGGCACAATCTCGGCAACTCCGCGCCGCGCGAAAATCATTGCTTTTGGACCAAAGGCGCAGGTTACGAAAGTCCAAACAACCGTGCGGGAACGGGCTTGATCAGACCGTTGGAAAACAGCGCGCGCGCCAAGGGCGTTAAGTTTTTACTGAACCATAAGATGACGAGTTTCGTGCGCGAGAGGCAGCAGAGCGGGCGGGTCATCGGCATTACCGCGGATTACACGCCGCGCATTATGCCGGGCGAGTCGACGCCGCTAAAGAGTTTTCGCTCGGACGGCAACATCGAAAGCACCAAGCCGACCGCGCGCGTGCGCGCCAAGAAAGCGGTGATTGTCGCCACAGGTGGTATGACCAGCGACGTCAATTTCCGCCGCATGTTCGATCCGCGCTTGACCGCAGTTCTGACGGTCGCTGGCGAGCCCTACAGCTATCAAGACGCCAGCGGCGAGCGTGCCGCCATGGCGATCGGCGCTTCGCTGTGGGGATTGGTGAACCAAACCTTGGAAAACGGCGACAATATCCGCACCCAACGGGTGCTGGCGACCAAGTGGAATTACATGACCTGGGAGCTGGAGTGTCCCATCTTCCCGCTGGTGAAGTCGGTCGGACTGAGCGTCAAGGATTGGCACGACCTGATTCTGGTCAATCAGGTCGGCAAGCGTTTTTACGACGAGACCAAGGGCGACTATCCGCACGGCAACGTCTACAAGGATATTGAACCCTACACACCGAACGATTACCGCAACAACGAGAACATTCACTATCATCCGAGCAACTACAACTTTTTCAACGCCGCCGTGGCGATGAACGAATATTCCGAGCCGCCCGACTATTCCGCCGGGCCGATCTGGGCGATCTTCGATGCCGAAGCGGTCAAGCGCAACAAGTGGAATGTCGAGCCGCCCTACGTCGATCCGGACGGCTACTTCTTCAGCGCCAACACGCTGGCGGAATTGGCCGGCAAGATCAAAAGCGAGTTTCAAGCCAAACCGATGAAAGGCGAGACCTTGCAGGCGACGGTGCAGCGTTACAATTCCTTCGTCGACGCCGGCAAAGACGCCGACTTCGGCAAGCCGGCGCCGAAGTATAAGATTCAAACCGCGCCGTTCTACGCCGCCTGGTCGACGCCCAACGTGCACGACACGCGCTCCGGACTCCGCATCAGCGCCAAGTGCCAAGTGTTGGATATGAACGGGCAGATAATTCCAGGTTTCTACTGTGCCGGCGAAAGCGCCGGCGGCTTCAACCAACACGGTCTCGGCCGCTGCACGACGCAAGGGTTTATTGCCGGAACGAACGCGGCGCGGGAGAAATAGATTCAGCTTGACGGTGGCAATAGATAATTCGCTGCGGTCTGATCTGTAGTCGCGTCATTCACGTTCGTAAGGGGTAAAGGGTGAGTGGTGAGGGGTGGTCGAACCCCTGACCCCTCACTGTTTACCCCTTACCGTTTTTACCGGTACAGCGGGTCGATAAAATCTCCCGCCTGCAACTGACGGACGAAGCGGTCGTCGAAAAATTTGTTGGGGTCAAGGTCTTTGGCTTTGGGATTTCGATCGGTCAGTTCTTCCAGAACCGATCGCACCGCTTCGGCGGTTGGCAGCGGGGTTTTCTGCATGTACTTGGCGATTTGAATGTCGTAGGACTCGTTCAGCAAGTCCATATCGTTTGTCCGCAGGTATTTCGACAGAACTTTCAGCGTAAACGGCCGGTCTTTTTTCATCAGCGCGATCGCCTCGATCTGCGCCGAAAGGTAGCGCCGCACCAGGTCGGGGTCGTCGCGGATGATGTCGCCGCGCGTGGAGACGCCGGTCGACGCGTAGGGGATGTTGAGCGTCGGCAGATGCAGCATCACGCGATTGCCGAATTTGACGGCGCGGCCGGTGGCCGGATAGCCGAACACGCCGGCTTGGACGCGGTTGCCTTGCATGGCGCCGACGATCCAATCGCCGGCGCCGATCTCGACGATGTGCACGTCTTTTCCCGGTTCGAGTCCATAGTGTTTCGCGGCCAAACGCGCGCCGCTGTGGAGCGAGGTGCCGAAGCGGCTGATGCCGATGCTTTTGCCGCGCAGCTGTTCGGGCTTTTCGATTTCAGGGCGTACGGCCAAATTCAAAACCAACGTCGCGGTCATGGTCGCGACAATTTTCAAATCGGCGCCGCCGACCGCTGCGCCGGTGGTGGTGCTACCGGCGATTTGCAAGAACGATATTTCGTTAGCGATTAGTGCATTGGTGCCCTGGATGCCGCTCGGTGTGGCGACGACTTCGACTTGCAGGCCGTACTTTTTGAAGATACCTGCTTCGTTGGCCGCCCACGGCGGGACCATGGAGCCAGATATGGAAGTGATGGCGACGCGAATTTTGCGCGGCGAGGATTGTTCGGCAGCGCCGGCCGAAAAACTGGCGCTGAAAAAAGCAAAGACACCGAAGGCTAATAGCAATAGAATTCGGATCATCGATCACCTCCGCTGAAGATTGCCAATTGTTTTGCCAGAGATAGCCGACCCGGTGGGTGCGGGTCAAATAGTTTTATGTCGTGTTCGGAATCGCAAAGTTATGTACTTCGTCAAACACGGGCAGGGGGGGACTGCAGTCGACGTGAAGAATCGTCATGCCGGTCTTCACCGGAATGACGGAAGGGCGAATCGGCTTGACAGCTGACCGACATTGTTTGTACATGTCGCACGTCGGCGGCTGTTGATTCAATCAACCGCCGAATGGGAGGGATCGTCATGCGATGTCTTTTAGCTTCCTCATCACGACGGTTTTCGATCGTTGTCGCTTTTGTTCTTCAGCTCGCCGTTTCCACCCATGCGCAGCAATTGCCGCGTTCGGTAACTGTAGGTTCCAATCCTCCTGGCACGGTCTTTTACGCGCTGGCCAGTGGGCTGTCCAAAATTGCCAGCGACGGCGCACCCTTCCAGATGGTCGTTCAACCATATTCAGGCACAAGCACGTTTTTACCGCTGCTCGACGGCGGCGAGATCGACTTCGGTATCAACAACGCGGTCGATATGGCGCTGTCGTATCAGGGGCCGGAGCGGCTCAAGATCGGCGGTAGAAATCCGTTTCAGCACACGCCGAACGTGCGACTGGTGATGCGCGGCGCGATCTTGATGACGGCCTTCTTGGTCCGCAAAGATGCGCCGATTAAAACGATGCAGGACATTCGCGGCAAAAGACTTACCGGCGAATATCCGGCCCAGCTGGCCAATTGGTACAACGTTTTCGGTTTTCTCGCCGGTGCCGGGATGAAATTTGACGACGTGAAGATCGTACCCGTGCCCGGCGCCAACGAAGGAGTCGACGCGCTGATTCAAGGACGCGCGGATGTCGCGCTGCACGCCGTCGACTCGGCCAAGGTCAAGGAAGCGGACGCGGCCATCGGCGTGCGCCATCTGTCGCTCGACTGCTCGCCGCAGGGCGAGAAGCGCTTGCGCGACGCAGTACCAGGTTATTATCCGCACTGGCTCAAACGCGGCCAATCGGCGGGGATCGCCGAAGATACCTGCGTGAACGCCTACGATATTTATCTGACCAGCCACAAGGGCGTGTCCGATCGAGTCATCGGCACGATTCTCAAGAATATCTGGGATAACGTCGACAAATTGGCGCCGCTCCATCCTAGCTTCAAAGACTGGACGCGGCAGCGCGCCGTCGACGCCGAGGTGACCCTGCCCTATCATCCGGCGGCGGTGCAGTTCTTCAAAGAACGCGGTACCTGGCCGGCGAACATGGATGAAGTCCAGCGCAAGCTAATCAGTTTGAATCCGTGACGCCCCACTAATTTCAACCGCGCAATTGCTCATGTGCAATAGGCAACAGGCCGAGAGCAACGCGGTTATTGCCTTGCCAATGCCTGCCCGATCTCTTGAATATTTTTCCGTGCGACTCTATAACTCAGCGAGTATTAGTGGTTGGACCTTCCTAGAGTGATTAACCCACCGCAAATTGTCAAAACCGAACGACTGAGATTGAGAAAAGCAAAGTTAGCCGATGCGGAGGCGATCTTTCGCGAATACGCGCAAGACCCCGAAGTGACCAAGTACGTCAGCTGGCGCGCGCACCAGAGCCTGGAAGAAACTCGCGAGTACGTGCAGATGTGTCGGCTCGCATGGGACGTCGGCAAGGCGTTTCATTGGGTGATCGAAAGCGCCGAAGACAAGCGGGTGATGGGGATGATTATCGCCCGCGTAAACGCCGAGAAATGGGAGCTGGGCTATGTGCTGGCGCGCGCCCACTGGCGCCAAGGCTACATGACCGAAGCGCTCAAAGCGCTCATCGCCTGGGCGCTCAAGCAAAAAGAGATTCACCGAGTGTGGGCGGTGTGCGATGTCGACAACATCGCCTCGGCGCGGGTCATGGAAAAGGTCGGCATGCAGCGCGAAGGCATTCTCAAACGCTGGTCGGTGCATCCGAATATCAGCGACCAGCCGCGTGACTCTTTTTGCTACGCGATTACGCGGTGAAGCAGCGCGGCCACGCCGCAACCAAAGGAAAAAACAGGATTCACCGCAGAGGCACAGAGTTCGCAGAGATTAATTTAGAACTCCCCCTCGGCGTCCTCCACGTCTCTGCGGTGAAAACCTTGAATCTCACGAGGGGCATCATGCTGATTATGATTCGAATTACCTTGGCGATCTTTTTGCTCGTAGTCGGCATCCAGACGAGCTTTGCCCAAGAGCGGGTGCGTGTTGGCTGGGCGGCGATGACGGCCTCGCACACGCCGCTGTGGGTTGCTCAGGAGCGAGGTTTGTTCGCCAAGCAGGGATTAGCCACTGAATCGATCTTCTTCGGCGCCGGCCCACCGGCGATGCAAGCGCTGATCGCCGGCGATCTCGACATCGTCGTCACTTCCGCGCCGAACGTTGTCAATCCGCGGCTTGGCGGCGCCGACTTCGTGATGATCATGTCGATCATCCCGACCTTCATCGATCACATCATCAGCGCCGCGAACATTACGACCGTCGAGCAACTTCGAGGCAAAACGGGTTCGGTCAATCGCGCCGGCAGTATTTCCGACATGGGCCTGAAGCTGTCGCTTCGACGCTTAGGGATCGATCCGGATAAGGACGTGAAGATCGTACCTGCCGGCGGCAATCCCGAACGGCTGGCGTCGATTTCCAAGGGCATTACTCACTTCACGATCATGAACGAGCCGTTTATCAAAGAGGCCGAGCGGCTCGGCTTTCGCGATCTGGTCAACATGGCAACTCTGAAAATTCCCCTGCACGGTAACGGCGTGGTCACCAGGGAGGCGATCATCAAAGCGAAACGGCCCATGGTGGGCCGATTCGTGCGCGCCATGACCGAGGCGCTTCACCTCGTAAAAGCGGACAAGGAAGGCACCAAGTCGATCATCGGCAAGTACACCCGGCTCACCGACCCGGAAGGTTTGGAACGAACGTATAAGAATTACACCTCGGTGCTGCTCGATGTGCCCTACGCTGATCCGGCGGGGATCAAAACTCTGCTCGACGACATGGCGCCAAAAAATCCCAAGGCCGGCGCGGCTGATCCGAAGAGTTTCGTCGATCCGAGCTTCGTACAGGAGATGGAAGCGAGCGGGTTTATCAAGCAATTGCAAAAAAAGTGAGGGGTGAATAGTAAGGAGTGATGCGAGTCGGAAGAATTTTGGATTTTCGTCTGCGGGGCCGCTTTTGGATTGCGGGGAGAAGACAATGAACAAGACTTTGCAGTTTCGATACGCGCATCCCCGCTCCGCCAATGGAAAATAGGCGGGGCTTTTCGCTGTCGCGTTCACACTGTGTGGAGCGGTGGCCACGGCGTTGGCGCGGGCGCAAAGGATAATTCGATAACGAATGAATGAGGTTGTTTTTGGATTGATCGACGAAGAGTCGGAAATGCACAGCGTCTGAGTATGGAGGTAAACACTCGCGGAATCGCGCTACGGCGACACCTGGTACTTGACCGGCAAGAGATCCGCGAGATTTAAATGTTTTGAAGCATCCAAAATCTCAATCCCAATGATTCGATTATCCGCGCCAATGTCCAGCACAATATCCTCAGTGGAACGTCTGTTGATGACGTCCTGTTTGCGCTCGTCTAACCGAATGTATACCAGATCAGCCTTGGCGTTATACCGAATTTCCATCGTCGATCTCCCATTCGCCGTAAAAGACGTAAACGGTAACGGTAATTATAACATCCCCTTCGACCACGAAAAAGACTTCCACTCTTTTGTGTTCGTAGTAGCTTCCAAGGCGATGCTTTTTGAAATCAAAAATTTTTGTCTTGCCCAATCGGCCATATTGGGCCGGTATAGGAGTCCCGGAGTTAATGACGTCTGTGATCTCGTTCTCGTTCGTGCCGCGTTCCTCGGCGCGTTGAAGCGTATGAGGATCGATCTGAATTGTCATTTTGCCTCGGCGTGGCTTTAAAGCGTATGTTATCCCCGGTTGGGAATCAACGCCGTATGCAAACCAGTTAGCTGCGCGTTCAGGAGATCAAGCAATGCGTAGAAATCTTAAAAGTTACAGAAGAAGTGAGGGCGAATAGTTAGGAGTGAGGCGCGCTGCGAGACCCTGCGCATCCGCTCAGGGCAAGTTTTGGATTTTACATTGTCGGAGCGAAATCACTGCGCTATAGGGACATGATGGAGGTCGCAATTAAGAAAGTCGTGAGCAGTCTTACGGTGTTTGTTAAAGAGCGCCCGGATGGACTCTACGTGCTCGGCGGGGCATCGCTAATAGCTGCTAACAGAAAACTGATCGCGACCTTGGTGTTAAAAAGCCGGGTACCGTCGATGCACGCCAACAAGGAATATGTGAATGCTGGCGGGTTCATGTCCTATGGGGCGGACCAAGCGGACGCCTACCGGTGCGTGGCATATTTCGTGGACAGGATACTGAAGGGCGCCAAGCCTGCCGACCTGCCCGTGGAGCAACCGATGAAGTTCGAGCTGGCGGTGAATCTCAAGACAGCGAAGCAGATCGGCGTGACCATTGATCCGAACCTGTTGGCGCGGGCGAATCGGATAATAAAGTAACAGTGCTGAGTAACGAGTGCTGAGGACTGAGTTGAAGATCCGGAAACACTCATTGCTCAGCGCTGAGCACTTCGGTGCAGTATGAGGGCAACCCCATGCACAAAAAAATCACTCGGCGAGCTTTTTGCTCGATGCTCTTGGCTCTTCCCCTTCCAGCTTGGGCGCAGCAGTCGGGGAAAATCTTCCGTATCGGTTACCTAGATTCAAGCACTGCTTTTGGTAGCGCGGTCCTTGTGAAGGCGTTCCTAGAAGAGCTGAGCAAGCTTGGATGGATAGAAGGAAAGAATATCACCATCGAGTACCGATTCGCGGAGGGAAAGCCTGAGCGCCTACCTGAGCTTGCGGCGGACCTGGTTCGTCTTAAGGTTGATCTAATTGTGGTCTCAGGGGGGCCATCGGCATTAGCGGCCAAGAGCGCCACCACGACCATCCCCATCGTGATGACGACCGCTTCGGACCCCGTGGGAGTAGGTGTCGTGGCCAGTCTGGCGCGGCCGGGAGGCAATGTCACCGGTTTCTCGAGTTTAGGAACCGAGCTAAATAGCAAAAGGCTTGAGATACTCAAGGACGCAGTCCCCAAGCTCGCCCGAGTTGGAGTTCTGCGAGGGTCGTTAGGTGGCGTACAAGGAGACATCCAAATGAAAGAGCTCAGGCCTGCGGCTGTGGCACTGAAGCTAAAATTGGAGGAGATCGAGACTCGACTCGACGCCAAAGGATTAGAGAGCGCCTTTAAAACCGCAAAGCAGAGGAAGGTCCAGGCGATCATGACGACCGCCAGTCGCCAATTTTTCGCCGAAAGAAAGCGGATCGTCGAGCTTGCCGTCAAATACCGCTTGCCGGCTATTTACTTCCAGAAAGAGTTTGTCGATGAGGGCGGCCTCATGTCCTATGGGACGGACTTCGATGACCTGTTCCGCAAGGCGGCTCACTACGTAGACAGAATCCTCAAGGGAACGAAGCCGGCTGATCTGCCGGTACAGCAGGCGATGAGGTTTGAAATCATCATTAGCCTTCCGGCGGCAAAACGAATCGGTTTTACAGTTCCCTACGAACTGCTGGCGCGGGCGAATAAAGTGATTCAGTAAGGCAATTGGCAACAGGCAATAGGCAATGGTAGGGGCGGACCTGTGTGTCCGCCCGTTCGGAGGGCCGACACGCAGGTGGGCCCCTACAGGCGTCCGACAATCGCAAATCTAAAATCCAAAATTAAACTGGGAGGTTATCGTGGCATATCGCACCATTGGTAAAACGCTACCGCGTGTCGAAGGGTACGGCAAAGTAACTGGGCAGACGAAGTATGCGGCGGATTTGCCGTTCGAAGGGTTGCTCTGGGCTAAAGTGTTGCGCGCTTCGGTGGCGCACGCGCGCATCGTCAAAGTCGATACTTCGAAAGCCAAAGCGCTGAGAGGTGTGCGCGCCGTGCTCACCGGCGCGGATGTGAAAGACATCTTCGTCGGCACGCGGCTTAAAGACCAGCCGGTATTGGCGTACGACAAGGTGCGCATGGGCGGCGACGCCGTGGCTGCGGTGGCAGCGGATAGCGAAGCGATTGCCGAAGAGGCGATTGGGCTGATCGATGTTGAGTACGAAGAGCTACCCTACGTCGATGATCCGGTGGAAGCCCTCAAACCGAGCGCGCCACTGATTCATGAGGATCGTAACAAGTATAGAAATGCCGCGAAGCTGCCGGAAGGAATGTCTGGCCACAATTTACAGTCCTATGTGCAGTGGAAGAACGGCGATCTCGACGCCGGCTTTGCCAAGGCGGCGCGTGTCTTCGAGCACACTTTTCGCACGCCGCTGTCGCATCACGGCTATCTCGAGCCCTGTGCCTGCACCGTGCAGGTTCACGGCGACGGCCGCGTGGAGGTGTGGGCGTCGAACAAGGGGCCGTGGGGATTGCGCGAGCAGATGTCGGAAGACTTCGGCGTGGCTCAGGAAAAAATCAAGGTTCACATCGTCCACGTCGGTGGCGACTTTGGCGCCAAGGCGTCGCTGATCGACGTGCCGATCGCCTACTATTTGTCCAAGGCGGCGGGTGGCAAGCCGGTCAAACTGGTTTTCGATTATACCGATGAAATTCTCGCCGGCGGCCATCGCCATCCCTCGGTGATCACTTTGAAAACCGGCGTCGCTGCCGATGGCACACTGACGGCGGTCAAAGGCGATATCTATTTCAGCGGCGGCGCTTACGGATCGCAAAAGGCCAATCCCCAATCGACGGTTCTGGGCGGGCGGCGCTTGGCGAGCATGTACCGCTGTCCAGCCATCGATGTACGAACATATTGCGCGTACACCAATCAGGTTCCATGTACGCAGACGCGCACGCCAGGCAGTCCGCAGGTCGTGTTCGCGTTCGAATCGCAGATGGAGATCATTGCCAAGGAGATGGGCATCGATGCGCTCGAGTTGCGCCGCAGAAATATTCTGCGCGACGGCGACGCCAATCCCATGGGCGAAAAGTGGAGCGACATTCTCATGGGCGAAGTGTTGGAGCGCATCGTCAAAACTTCTGGTTGGAAGAAGGGCGGCGCGAAGAAAAATCGCGGTTGGGGCATGGCGCTCTACGATCGCGGCACGCCGGAGGGAAAAGCGAGCTCGGCATTAATTTTGGAAGCCGACGGCAAGGTCAATATTCTTACCGGCGTTCCCGATGTCGGGCCGGGATATTACACCGTCAGTCAGCAAATGGTTTGTGAAGCGCTCGGCTTGCCGCCCGAAAAAGTCGGCGTGGTTTTCAAGGACACCGATAGTTTGCCCTTCGATCCCGGCACCGGCGGGAGCAAACAGACCAATACCTCCGGCCACGCCGTGAATTTATCGGCGCGGGAGATGCGCGAGAGACTGGTCAACTTGGCGGCGCGCGAGCTTGGCTGCGCGCCGGACGAAATTCAACAACAGGGCGGAAAATTGACGGCGCCCAACAAAAAGTCGACCACCACCGAGAACATGATCAAACTCGCCGTGAAAGAAAACGGCGGGCCGGTGTTTCACCTGACTAATTTCGTCCCCAAAGATATGCCTAAGGTGACCGGCTTCGCCGCGCAAGTCGCCGAGGTCGAGGTCGATCCGATGACTGGCGGGGTGAAGGTACTGAATTTAACCACGGCTCATGACACCGGCACGGTGCTCAATCACCTGACGCTCTCCGGGCAGATCGAAGGTGGCGTCGTCACCGGATTTGGCTTCGCTCTGATGGAAGAAAATCCAATGATCGACGGCAAGATCGCGACGCTGACTTTAGGCGAGGCGAAGTTGCCGTGCATCGCCGATGTGCCGCCGTTGAAAACGGTTCTGGTTGAAAGTTCCACCGGGCCGACGCCGTTCGGCGGCAAAGCGATCGCGGAAAATCCCAACGTGCCGACCGCCGCGGCGATCTCGAATGCGATCGCCGACGCTTGCGGCGTGCGCTTGTTCGAGCTGCCGTTGACGGCGGAGAAAATTTATTGGGAATTGAATAGAAAGCAGTAGTGGCGATAGACGCAAAGTGTAAGGGCACGGCACGCCGTGCCGATAAAAACCACTGAGGAAATGACAATGCGCCGATTGATAAAGGCACTGCTGATCCTAGAAGTTTGTCTGGTCATTGTATTTGCACGGTCACTTGACGCAGGAGAGGCAAAACCGAGTTGGCAAGCCGAGTGGGAGCGCACGGTACGTGCGGCTGAGCAGGAAGGACAGGTCATGGTCTCCATCGGCGGTTACGGCGCTATTGTCGATTCCGGGGTATTTCAAAAAACTTACCCCAAGATCAAAATAACTCACATTACCGGTGCCGGAACCGACCTCACGCAGCGCATTTCGGCGGAGCGGCGGGCCGGCAAATATCTTGTCGACGTTTACAACGGCGGTGGAAATTCGCTGTTTCAGGTTCTTTATCAGGGGAAAATGCTCGACCCGATCAAGTCGACGTTGATCCTGCCGGAAGTAACCGATGCCACGAAATGGTGGGAGGGGAAACAGAAGTACGCGGACAAAGAAGGTCAATATATTTTCGTCTACGAGGGCAACGTATCGGCCGGCGCGGGCGCGGCTTATAACACCCAATTGCTTGATCCGCGCGAGTACAAGAGCTACTGGGATTTGCTCAATCCGAAACTTAAAGGAAAGATTCTTTCCACCGATATTCGCAAAGTGCGCGGCGCAGGTATTCCTTGGCAGTTTCTTTATTATCACTCCGACCTAGTGTAGTGTCCCATAATTAACTTGACTTATATCTACGACGAAAGCTATCTTATGCGACATGAAAATAGCGCCTCCCATCCTGTTGTCCCCGGAAGAACGTGCGGTGTTGCGCACATGGACTCATGGAAGAAGTTTGCCGTTGAGATTGATTCAACGTGCGCAAATCGTCGCGATGGCGGCGCAGGGAGTCCCAAGCCAGGACA
>Ga0208454_1000171_pt1 | contig 44938 bp, 44 predicted proteins | sample EasRivMeERMZT100_FD_187530 | JGI IMG/M metagenome (GOLD analysis project Ga0208454, IMG submission 187530) | Soil microbial communities from meander-bound floodplain in the East River, Colorado, USA - East River MetaG ERMZT100 (SPAdes) (version 2) | ecosystem: Environmental > Terrestrial > Soil...
TCAGAAAGTGAGCATTGGTCAATTAGCTATACTCAGTATAGCTCAACACAGCAGGAGTAATGACTATGAACGCACTAGTTCGCACTACAGACGTTGAGAAGCACGCTAGCTATCTAGCTGACAACTTCGACAATGAGTCGCTGTTGTTCAAACACGCACCTTCACTATTCACTACACACGCACACCCCAATATGTCGCAGAAGTACTCATTCACCAACACCTATGAGATCGTCAAATACGCACAGACCAAGGGCTTCAGCGTTAGCAGCATCATGGGTGGCACCACTGCATATGCTGCATTAATAGTAAGAATGCGTATGCTCGATCATGGCAAGAAAGAAGACGGCGGTGCACCTGAGTTAGTAATAGGTGATAGCCACAATGGCACTAAACCTGCCAAGCTGCTACTAGGCTATATCAACTTCCTCTGCCTCAATGGCATGGTTGCTGGCGACATGTTGTACAGCAGACGTTTCTTGCACCGCTCGCCTGACTTAATGCAACAACTGCGCCTAGAGCTTGAAGACATAGATACTAGCGTCCGCAAGCTCATGTTACGCGTCAACGCTATGCGCGCTTACAACACTACAGTGGGCGAGCAAATCGCACTAACTGACGCCGCCATGCAAGAGCGCTTCATCACTCGTAGCGACCAGACACTAAGCGGCGATTTCAAAGTAGACATGCGTCGCAAACTACTCACACGCCGTCGCGACGGTGATAAGCGCAACGACATGTTTACCATCATGAATGTAGTACAAGAGAACCTAATTCGCGGTGGTAGTCACTACATCAGCAGCACCAGCAATAGGCTAATTAGGATGAAGCCAATAGCAGCCGTTGATCGCAACCTAAACATCAATCAACGCATCTGGATCGAAGCTGAGCGTATAATGAGCAATGCGCTACAGCAAGATGACGTGCTTGAACACAAGCATGATGTATGTGATAACAATTAGCACTATCCAGAGTGCGAATTGACCAATGTTTGTTCGCCGCCTCGCTAACGCGAGGCAACGAAAAAGAAAGGTCCGGTCGCTAGCGCGACCGGGCCACATATACTCAGTATAGCTAGACAAGGGGACAACAATGCTCGCACAAGACTGGCTGCATAGCCAACATGTGAAGACTAAGTACGACAAGTACCTAGCTCGTCACTTGGCTATACCAACATCATTCAACAAGCACTCATCAGTTGCAGTGCTCAACAACATCGCAGAGCGCATTGTCTTCACTGACGATGTGCCCTCGTTGCTGTATAGCATGTATGAGAACAAGCAGATCACATATAGCGGCATGCTCTCAACTGCTCGCTTGCCATTTGACTGCTTCTGGCTTGAGTACAAGAGCCGCGTTGGCATGAATGAGAGCGAGTTCAAGAGTGCCAGCTACGGTGCACTTGTACAGAAAGCTAGCGGTGATCGCGTTGGCATGATCATCGTCACTGGCGTTGAAATGCGTGACACTGCTGAACTTGTAGGTGGCAAGGGTGCTAGCATCACTCATGTCATTGAGTTCTCACAGTGGCCACCTGTCATGCGTACTGAGGACACAGGTCAGCTAGCTATCGGGTTTGAGGTGCTGCATGCATACAACGCTGTTGACCTGAAGAAGGGCAGCGTTGCTGTTACTGAACTAGGCAGCATTGTATGCGAGCTAATCTTCGGCATCTTCCTCGTCACACATCCCAAGGTGTATGAAGCTGAAGACGTTGTGTATAAGCCATCACACAAACGCGCACGCATACTGAAGGGCAAACCACCGCTGCTCGAATATCGTCGCTTGCGTATACACATCGGCAAGGGGAGAAAGCAGTACGTGCAACGGCCCGCCATCGTGACTGCTGCTAGTGACATCGAAGACGACGCTAGCGTGCAACATCGCCGCTATCACAAGGTGATGGGCCACTTCCGTCACTACCTCAAACACGATCCACCACACACCACATGGATAGAACCGCACTATCGCGGTGATCCATCCATAGGCGTAACATTCACTGAACGCGATGTGATGAAATGATCTACAAAATCACAATCCGCAATCCACCCATCACTGGCAAAGCAACGCAGTTCAAGTGCCAAGCTGCTAACGACGAAGAAGCCAGTGAGCAGCTATTCTCAGTATACCCAGACTGCGAGGTGATCACATACACCACGAAGAAAGAGCATGAAGTGTACTTCGAAGCTACTCGCGAGTACGCCTTCATGCTCCGCTGTGAAGGTGCAACATACAAGCAGATAGCCCAACGCCTTAACACAGCACAATCAACAGCTGAACAGAAGGTCAAAGCAATGTCTCGTCGCTTGAATTGGGCAATGAAGCGTACGAGGTTTCATCATGAGTGAGAGCAACAACATCTGGATGCAGCTAGGCACACGTTGCCACATGCTCGTTCACAATCCACAGACCAACGTGTGGGAAGTGTGGACAAGTACAAACAGCCGTAGCGGTGACAGTAGTAAGTGGCTAGGAACATACCTCGAACTACATAGCGACGGAAGATGCATCCAACACATAAGAAGCGAAACAGAAGTAAGCGCAATCGTAATAAGAGGAGCAACACAATGCCACTAGTCAACAAGCAAATCGACCACATGGATGAAGAACGCATGCGCTTCATCAATGTCCTCAACGACCATCGTCATCAACTGAGCGAGGAGCTACGCATCACTGAGCTACTGCTACACTCAGTAGTGCGCTCGCTTAGCACGCAGAACGACCGCAGCAGTAAGCTCGATGCTGAACTCTCTCACTTGCGTCAAGAGGGCAACTTGCACAAGCCCTACATCAACGACAGCAACAGACAAGCAGCGCTGACTATGATAGAAGACGCACTCAAAGGCGCTACTAAAGCTATCAATGAAGAAAAGCCATAGTTGCATCACATCACACGTGTGATACACTTACTTCGTCAACAACACAGCAACACAACACAAGGACAACGACAATGACTAAACAAGTCTGCTTCCACAACTCTGGCTCCCTCGATCATCGCGCGTTCACCATGATGGGCCTGTCAGCTAAGGCTGACGCGAAGACAGCTATCGGCTACTTCGGTACTGGCTTCAAGTACGCTATCGCTACGCTCATTCGCAGCGGATGTCGCGTTGAGATACACGTCAAAGACAAACCACGCAGCGCTCGCGACACTAAGATCAGCTATACTCAGTATAGCTTCTACACCCTCACCGATGAGTTCCGCGACACGAAGCAGGACTTCATCTACTGCACCGCCTTCAACCCTGACAGTGGCAACATCGCTCGCGACTTCGAGTTGCCCTACACTACGCACTTCGGCGTGAACTGGAAGGTGTGGCAAGCCTATCGTGAACTGTACACCAACTGCGTCATTGACGAGAAAGGTGGCGTCGTCGTCATTGACGAAGACTACCTCAACGACGTTGGCTACCCTGACGACGTGTGCGTCATCGTCACTGGTGACGAGTTCATGAAAGTACACGAACAGCACGACCGCTACTTCATCAACGACGACAAGTACGAGACTGTCGCTAAGACGTTCCGTATGCGTGCCGTTGATAAGCTGCACGACTGTGACAATGGTGTGTTCTACAAGTCCATGTACACCGGCACCCGCACTGAGAAGCCATCGCTCTTCACCTACGACTACATCAGCAAGGTGTCACTCACTGAGGACAGGACACTAGCTGACGTGTGGTACATCAAGACGCACGTTGCCGCCGTGTGGGTGGAGGCAATGAGCTACGAGACGCTCATCGAGTACCTGCCACTGGCTAGTGCTAAGGAGGTGTATGAGAGCGACCTCGACGCTTCATACGAGTCACCTAGCACTGCCTTCATCTCTGCTTGTGAGTACCTGATCAAGCACCGCCGCTCGATCCCCATGTGGGCGCATCAACTGTACATCAAGTCACGCCCATTTGACGACCAAGTTACCAGCGTCAAGATGACCAAGTTCCAGCAGAAGATGCTGGACAGAGCATGTGCCATCCTTGAGCATCACGAGTGCATCGTAGACAAGGATGCTATCCGCGTCTGCGTATCACTGCCCGAAGACCTGATGGGCATGTACGCTGACAACATCATCTACCTCTCCAAGGCAGTATTCGACAAAGGTGACATGATACTACTCGGCACTCTCTACGAAGAGTGGATGCATCAGCACCACAACTGCGAGGACATGACGCGCAAGATGCAGAACTTGCTCGTGGACAAGGTGGCACTGCTGATGCAGCAGGTCTATGTCATCGAGTGTGAGTAAGCGTTAGTCAGTAGTATAGCGTGGGCGAGTTGGTCGGTAATGCGTCCAACTCGCCGTCGCTGCTTCACCATTCCACCTATACTGAGTATAGCTCAACAAGCAGGAGACAGAGATGAAACCAATCCGCCCACCTACCACTGAAGATGCAGATCAAGACTACAGAATTGACGCCCTCATTCGTGAGGGCACAGTGCTATCCGATGACATGCAGCTAACACTTCGTAACCTACTCGTCGCTTGCGAACTAGGCGCACTAGTAGTCGTACAATGCACACGCATTGAAGACGACAAAGACGCCTTCATCCTCTGTGCCTATGCTGAAACTAAAGCTGGTGAAGAGCGCATCCTACCTATATGCGTACTCGACGCTGTGCGTGACATCAGCCTCGCCCATCGTCCGCCACCGTACACTAAGCGAAAAGGCAGCGCGAAGTTCGCACGTACTAAGTTCACTGAGAAGTGCGTCGAACCTGTCGCTGTCGAAGATGGCGTAGTAGTAGTCGCTGATGTATCACGTGGCGAGGATGACAGTGTACACTAACAACCCTATCCTCGACACTGGCATAGACGTAGTACTCTACGCGCTCGCAGTAGCGTACTACTTCTACCACGTGTTCACCAGCAATCCAATGCTGTACATCTGTGTGTACATCATCCCCATCATGCTCGTTCTCCACACATACAAGCGCTTGAGGAGGATAAGTAAATGAGTAAGATGCCTGAACACGTCCGCGAGCATAGGCTAACTAGCGGCAACAAACCACTGCCACGCGGTAGCTCAACTGGCGAACTGTTTGACGTATTCCGCCGCATCGACATGCACGGCGGTGATCGTGCTGTGTGTTGGGAATGGCTCGGCGCTCATGGCTTAGGTACACGCGGCGAATACCGTCCACGTGTAGTCATCAAGCAGAAGGACTACTACGTCTATCGCATTGTGTACCAACTGTACACTGGCGCTGAGCTGAAGCCAACAGACGTAGTGCGCCATGAATGTGACAACTGCTGGTGCTGCAATCCATTCCACATGATCATCGGCAGTCAAGCTGACAACGTACAAGACATGCTGAAGCGCGAGCGCGTAGGCATGAAACACTTCCACGTCAAGCGCATAATGCAGATGCTCGAAGTTGGCGCTAGCGCTAGCTACGTGTGCGACAAGATGCGTGAAGGCTACAACATGTCCGTTGACGTGAGCATCGTGCGTAAGATCCGCATGCGTCGTATCTACAAACACATAGAGTGGCCTTGGGGTGATGACTGGGCCGCTCAACGTAAGCAGCGCCTCGCGGAGCTGCGTAGTAGTAAAGTTGCATCACATGACGTAAGTGCTACAATAGGCAGTCCACAGCAGCAAACAGAAGGAGACAACACAGATGACTAAGCCAAAAGAGAAGAAGAAGATCGAAGAAGAAGCGATGCCATTCGAGGCACGAGCTATACTCAGTATATCTGAGTTCAAGCCACCAAAGACAACTCAAGATGCCGTCGATGTGATGGCCGCGGAGTTGTACACAGCTACACTACTACGCCAACAAGCTGAGAAACGCTACGAAGCTGTGAAGAAGCTCGCAGTCGATACCAACATGCCACTAATCGCCCAACTGCGTAACGCAGCAGCAGAGAACAAGCAGAAGGAGACACAAGACGTAGTTGGTGAAGACTGGCTACTTAACATCAACGTCAACAAGCCAGCTAGCAAGTGCGATGCTCAAGACCTCAAGACTGCGCTCGTCAAGCGTGGCATCAACGCTAAGCTGATTGACGAGGCAATCACTGAAGCTACCAAGTACAACATGCCTGCTCTGTCTATAGTCGCAAAGCCAATGGCGGAGTAATCACACACATGACAGACGGCGACAACAAAGTCGTCAAGCTGCGCCAGCCACGGCCTAAAGCTGTGGCTGGCAATGCTGTTGATGACGCTATTACTCCGAAGTCCTTCCTCAACATGACTGACGTTGAGCAGGACGTATTCCTTAACCAGCTACGCGAGAGGAGACTAAAGGCAGCTAAGCTGCTCAAAGAAGCACACATCGCTAAGCGTCACACTGAAAGTGTCAACGCGATGCTACGCATTGACAAGAAGTCAGCTCAAGTCACCAGCCAACTAGACAAGGCAACTAAAGCGCTAGATAAGCTCGACCAACTGCTGTACGACCTACGCACTATCACACTACAGCACACAGACATCGACATCACAAAAGTGGAGCACTGACAATGGCTCTGCCAAAGCAAGCACGCGAACGCCTTGACGCATTCCGCTGGAGCATGAAAGCGGAGCGTAAACATCGCATCGACACTAGCTTCGACTGGCTAGTAGAGACAGCAGCAGACAATCCGCATGTCCGCGACTTGAAGCATAACCGCAACACGGGCATGCTGCAATTCCGCTACAGCGGTCGCCGCGTTCAGTACTGGATAGGCAAACAAGTCCTAGTAGTAATGAACGCAATCGGTAGAACCGTCTATACTGAGTACATCTCAAATCACCTATACCGCGACCTACGCGACCGCAACCCTAATGAAGTATTCAAAGTGGAGCCACTCTAATGGTCAACTATGTCCAACGCGCACGCGATGTACGTCACACAATCCAAACACTCGGCATGGAGAAAGGCGTTGTTAAGACGCTTGAACTGCTAGCTGAAGACAACGAGATGCTGCGTCAGGAGATGCAGCAGATCATAGCGACTGTCGATAAGATGGCAGACATCGTTGCCAACATCGCAACTGTAGGCGCTAAGCTGCGACAAGATTGGGAGCAGGTCCGCAAGCGCTTTCACCCTGATAATGAAGCATCACAGGACGTGCAGTAGTCATGGCAACACCCAAACAACGGCTCAAAGCAGCTGTCGATCTAGCTGAGTTCTTCAAAGATCAACAGCCATCATCACCAGCATGGTTTCAAGTCATCGACCAGTGTGTCACCATCTTGCTGAATGAACGCATCGCACAACTAGTGAAGGAGGTGGACAGTGATAATAAAGCCAACCGTTGACACATCACTCCCGTGGGTTGACTTCTCCACACTCACAGCAGTCAACACGTGCCCACGATGGGGCATCATCCACTCCATCCACGGCAAGCGCTTGCCAACTGGCGTGGAGCGCGTACTACCACTAGAAGCAGGCCGTGCGATGCACGATGTGTTCGCATGCTGTCGCTTCTTCGACTTGCTCACACACATCAACACGAAACTAGACAACGTAGGCAGTGATCTCGTATACGGTTATGCTCGCAAGTTGTTCACCACATCTGCAGTGCCTGATCGCTGGGAACAAGCGCTGAGCTACTACTTCAGCAGTGAAGACGCAGAAACACGCTGCATGCAGATGTGTCTCAACCTACTCGAAACTAGCGGCTATCACGACGATCCACGTGACACCAAGCGCACGCAGTCCAACCTAGAGAACGCAGCCATCAACTACGTACAGCGCTACCCACTCGGTCGCTTCATCCCGATCATGACAGACAAAGTAATAGGCGTAGAAGTCCCCTTCGATGTCACTCTCTACTATCCAGATGACGCACCACTCACTCGTCTCATTGGCCGTGTTGATGGCATATGCTATGACACACTGCGTCCTAGTAGCAAAGTACCAGAGATACATGAGAACAAAACCGGCAGTCGCATCGACACGGTATGGAGCAATAGCTTCGACACCTCACATCAAGTCACAACCTATTGCGCCGCCATGTCATGCCTACTCGACATGGAGATCAACAACTGCACTATGTGGGGACTACAACTCCCCGTGCCTAAGTCGAGCATGTATGGCGATGGCACCATGCGCTATCCAACATCACGCGATAGTGGTGCATACGCTGAATGGGCTGTGTGGCTAATGCATACACTCACTATCATTGATCAATACAAAGGTGATCCCACCAACGCACCCATGTACACGCACTCATGCAATCGCTACTTCCGCTCCTGCTCATTCATCCCCTTCTGCACTGAGACACGTGAGCAGCGCGAACACATCTTCAAACACGAGATGATAGAAGCACGTTGGTCGCCTATTGAGGAGACTATCAGCCCCTAGTAGAGTTGCATCACACTGTAGATGAGTTATACTGAGTATACTTAATCAAGAGGACAACACATGGACATCCGCATAGAGAAGCCCACAGACACACTCACACGCCTCTCAATGATCCTGTGGGGCGACAGTGGCTGCGGCAAGACAACACTCGCAGCAACAGCACCCGGCAACAAACTGTTCATCATGCTAGACCCTGACGGCGACATGTCTATCCGCAACCTGCCTGACTGGCAACGCATGTATCTCGCTAATGAAACAAGCACAGACATCACCAAGGAAGCAATCAAACCCGATCCCTTCGGCTTGTATAGCAAGCTCAACGACATCGACACTGTGATCATCGACAGCTTGACCAAGTTCAGCGAACACGCACTCAAGTACGCAGTAGTAGTCAACATGATGAAGAAGTCCACGCTAGAGAACCCCGGTCTAGCTGGCTACGGCACGCGCAACATCTACGTCGGTGCGTTTGTCTCCAACATGATCCGCATCACCGGCATGCTCAACAAACACATCATCTTCATCACACACGAGAAGATGCCAGAGACAAACGACGATGGCGCTGTCACTGGTGTCAACATGATGCTCGGTGGACAACTACCTAATGTCACGTCGAAAGATATAAGCGAAGTGTGGAACATGCGTGACCACGCTGGCAAGCGCTACATCGCGATCCGCCCTGAACGCTTCCGCTCTCCTATGAAGAGTAGGATGTTCGACATGTCAGGCAGCACTAGCTTCGAGTGGAAGTACAACGCTAACACAGACGTAGGCGACACTGTAGATGGTTGGTGGAACAACTACGTCAGTAGCGGGTACAAGAAGCTCCCAATTCCGAAATAGCCTACTACCCATAGTATGTAGGTCTATACTACTGATCAAGCACTAGTGGCTTGCTTGCTCGCCAGTAGAATGCCAACATCAACAGCCACTTAACAGGAGTACGACACAATGTCCTTACTATCCTTCTCTACCAACATTGCAGATGCGGAAGCTCCTCCGCAGCTGCCCGTAGGTGAGTACAAGTGCATCTGCACTGCTGCCGTTGACAAGATGGCTGCAAGCACTGGCAACCCGATGCTGACGCTGACGCTGCAAGTGCCGCGCAGCGAGTTCCCTGCTGACTTCGACCCCGGTGAAGGTGTCGAGGAGCAGACGTTCACGCTAAACGTCGTCTCTCGCGACATCCCCGCCGATAGGTGGCGCATGAAGAACACATGCAAAGCCTTCGGCGCACCGATGTCTTCCACAATCGACCCGAATGACTTCGTTGGCAAGGAAGCCCGCGCTGTCATCCGCATCGGTCGTGACTTGGAAGGCAACCCGCGCTCGGAAGTTGCAAAGGTGTTGCCACTCTGAGCTATACTGAGTATACTCCAGCTAGGTGGCAATCACGCCACCTAGCAACTCTCAATGAGGAATTATCACTATGGCTACACCAGCCCGTTCCATCTCTAGCGCTGCGAAGAAGCAGCCGAACCGCGCACAGCAGAAGCGCACCTTCCACTTCTTCATCCGCGTGACCGACGCCAACGGCAACACCATGCCCGGTGCACAGCTGCACGTCGAGCGTATCATCAGCGATGCTCGCAAGGTCATCGAGTTCATGGACACGCCCGACTACGCAGACAAGGGCCTCACGCGCATCAAGCATGAAGTCGTCGCCAACAAGCGTGGTGGTGAGGACGACGGAGCAACCTCGGTTGGTTAACTAGCTCACACTAGATAGCTGACCGACAAGCAGCGCCGTGCACATTCACCTCCCCCTTATGTGCACGGCGTCTGCATTAGCGCGAAACATGTAGCTACATGCTACAATGCGTTGGAGAACATACACATGGATATGACGCTAGACGTTGAGCAGCAGCGTGCTGTCTCACTATGCACTGATCAGACAAAGCGGTTAGTCAGTGTGACAGGTGAAGCAGGCACAGGTAAGACGACGATCATCAAGCAGACATGCGAGCAACTAATAGCAGCAGGCGTCACCTTCGCACTAGCTGCTCCTACTGGCAAGGCTGCGCGTAGGATAAGAGAAGCCACTGGCTACCCAGCACAGACAGTGCACAAGCTACTCGGCTTCAACCGTCCTGACATGGACGAAGACACTGGCGAAGCTACATCAGTTAGCAAGCCAATGCACACAGCTAGCAACCCACTACTACAACGCGTCGTCATCGTTGACGAGTACGCAATGGTGTCAACTGCACTACACCGCGATCTAGTAGCAGCAGTAGGACGTAACACAGCACTGCGCGTGTTTGGCGACGTGCGCCAACTCCCACCCATAGAGAACAACGACCTCGCCGATCCGACATCGCCGTTCATGCGATGTCTCGCCATGCCTAACACTGTCACACTAGAGAACATCTACAGGCAGGAAGAAGGCAACGGCATCATTGAAGTAGCACGTCGCATCAACCGCGGTCAGTTCTTCAGCAGCAATAGTGATGTAGCTGTACGCCTAGATGACGCAGTACTACACAACCTCTACGCCTTCTTGCTCAAGTCAGAAACAGACTGGAAGCTGCTTGAGAACCAACTCATATCACCAGCTAGGAAGAGCGACATAGGCACCATACGCCTCAACTCCATACTACAAGCCAAGTTCAACCCAGATATGCCTCATAAAGTGGAGCTACCACGCAACAAGTGGGAGCAGAAGAACCGCGTCTTCGTTTCTATCGGAGACAAAGTAGTATGCAACACTAACAGCTACGATCTCCGCGACTACCAAGAGCGCTATACTGAGTATAACTCAGAAGGAGTAGGCTTCATCGGCGCATTCATACCATGCCCAGAGACAAAGCAGATGCTCAACGGGGAGGTTGGCAAGGTTGTCAACATAGACGACTATGGTGTGCTTGAGATTGACTTTGGTGATCGCGTTGTTGAGTTGCCCTCTAAGATACATGAGTACAACACACGTAGACAGTACCACTTCACCTACGATCCTCGTAAGGTCATCGACTTGGCCTATGCTCTCACCACCCACAAGTGTCAAGGATCGCAGTATGATAGCATTGCCTACATCATGGCATCATGCGCCTTCTTCAACCTATCACGACCAAACTTTTACACTGGTATCACACGTGCTGCTAAGCATGCCACAATACTCTGCGATCAACGAGCCTTTGCTACATCGCTGAAGTCAATGGGCTGGAAGAGGAAGAAGTCATGACAACTACAATAGCAGAACTCCGCGACCGCTTTGCTGAACAAGCGCAGCAAGCAGGACTAGTAGCTGAGTGCATGATGGGTGGTACGCTAGCTAGCAGCATCGCTATCATAGCTGAAGCACCCGGACGTAATGAAGTAGCACAAGGCGCTCCGCTCGTCGGCGGTGCTGGCAACATACTGTGGAAGTCCATCCGCACCTATTGCCCTAGCATCAAGCGCGCCGACTGCTACACCACCAACGTAGTCAAGCGTCAAGTCAGCTTCGGCGTAGGTGACAGCGCCAATCAGAAGCCAGTAGGCAAGCAGGAGCTAGCAGCTTGGCAGCAACTACTACAGTGGGAGCTAGGTCACTTGCCTAATCTCAAGTACGTACTACTACTCGGCAACTACGCAGTAGAAGCAGTGCTTGGTCGCAAGGGTATCACCAACTGGCGGGGCAGTGTGCTGCCAGCAACGGTGGGTAACCGTGACGTAGTGGCAGTGTGCACATTCAACCCTGCATTCTGTGCGCGTGATCCTATGGCGCATATCGTATTCGACATGGACATGGCAGACAAACTCCGCCCCGTTGTAGAAGGACGTTATGAACCGTACAATGTCAGCACCATCATCAACCCTACGCATCGGCAAGCCATCGACTATATTCGTCATTGTCAAGCCTCACGTGATCCTGTCGCCAGTGACATCGAAGTCATTGCTAACGAGACAGCTTGCATTGGCCTTGCTGCATCACCAACAGAGGCGATGTGCATCGCACTACGCAACGAGGAGGACAATCTATACTCAGTACAGGAGGAAACAGACATACGCCGTCAGCTACAACGCCTATACGCTGCGCCTACTACGCGCATGGTGTGGCAGAACGGCGGTTTCGACATGGCTTGGCTCTGGTTTAAAGATCGCATACGCTGCAAGCAAGCGTACAGCGACACCATGCTTGGTCATCATGTTCTATATCCCACCATGCCCCATGACTTGGGCTTCATTGTCAAACAATACACCATGCATCCGTACTACAAGAACGAGAAGGATGACTGGCGACATACGGGTGGTGTTGACAACTTCTGGATATATAACGGCAAGGACTGTGCGCTCACACTTGCAGCGAACGCTAGCATCATTGACGAGCTACGTGAGCAGAAGCTAGACGCCTTCTACTTCAACCATGTCATGCGACTACAAGCACACCTAGTGTGGATGACAGTAGGTGGCATACTCAATGACATGGAGCTACGTGAGAACATGCTCAATGAGAACATCACCGGCAATCTCTACGATGATGTGAAGCGCAAGCTCGCCGAGTTCCACACAGCTGTGCATGAAGCAACGCAGATGCTAGACTACTTCCCCAACCCACAGTCACCTAAGCAGATGGCTGACTTGTACTTCACACGGCTGAAGCTAGTAGGCAGGGGCGTGAGTACTGACTACACCAACCGCGCATTGATGAGAAAGCACCCACGCACCACCGCTGCAGCACGCAAAGTCCTAGACACTGTTGACGCTTACATCGAGGATGCAAAGTTCTTCAGCGTCTATGCATCAGCGCGCCCAGACTACGATTGTCGCATGCGCTGTGACTATCGTCAAACAGGTGTACAGTCAGCGCCGGGCCGCTTGTCTAGCGCGCAAACGCTGTGGGGCAGCGGCGCTAATCTGCAGAACATTCCCGACCGGGCGAAGGAGATGTTCATTGCTGACCCTGACTGCTGCTTCATCTACATCGACGGTAGTCAGGCCGAAGCTAGAGTTGTCGGCTGGCGCTACAACATCGCCACGTGGATCGAGCAGTTCGAACGTGCTAGGCGCGACGGCAGCTACGACTGTCACCGCGCTCTCGCCGCAGACATGTTCGATGTACCTTACGACCAAGTACCCACGTTCGACCGCTATCCCTTGGATGAAGTCGCCGCGCGCCGTGATGGCATTGCATTCAATGTCGAGCAGGCGGGCAAGCCCACCATTCGTTACATCGCGAAGAGGTGTCGTCATGGTCTTAACTACCGTATGATGCCTGACCGTCTATCACTCACTACCGGCTTGCCACTAAGCACTGCAAGCGAAGCGTTTGTCAAGTATCATAAGCTAACGCCCGAACTAAAGCTCGGATGGCAAGCCGATCTTGAACGGGTGAAGACGAAGCGTGTCATATATAACGCTTACGGTAGGCAGTATGTTCAATTAATTCCTATCACTGAGGAGAGTACCGAAGCGATAGTGGCCTTCTACCCACAGTCAACAGTCGGTGATCACGTATGTCGCGTCATCTACAAGGCACACGACGATCCAACATGGCCCAAGTACAAGGCACGCATCGCACTCAACACGCACGATGGGCTGATAGGCATAGCACATAAGTCAGTAGCGAAGCAGGCACTGCGCGTACTAGTCAAGCACGCAGAGACACCGATCATCATTGAAGGCAGAGAGCTAGTGATACCAGCAGAGTGTGGCATCTCCGTGCCTGACGCAGCAGGAGTGCATAGGTGGAGTACGATCAAAAAGCTCAAACGACAGGAGGTGTTCAGTGGCTAATGGCATACCTTGCGAAGTGTGTGGCTGGACAGAGACAGCACACGACATGGCAGTAGTGTACAAGAAGCGTGGTTGGTACAAGCAATGCAGGCACGACTACGAACCAGCTATACTGAGTACAGCTGAACCTACTCCCGGTTCTCGTGCATCATCTGATCTAACGACTCCAGATTAATACCTCGGCCCTGCGCGAATGGTGCAAGTGCAGGGCCGAACTTCTCCTCAATCTGCTGCTCCAAGAACTTAATAGACAGATGCTGCTGATGCATGTTATCCTGCATCATCCTGATGATCTGATTACCACGACTAGTGCGCTCGCTCTGTGGCAGGTTGTACTGTATGCTGATAGAGCGATTAGCTGCAGCGAGATCATCATACTCCTTACGCAGCTTGCCAAGCGGACCAGTCTGGTTCTGCCAAGCTGTTGCAACCTGCGCTACCTGCAGCAACGCAGTCTCCTTAACACGCTGCGGTCCTATGCCTCCCACCTTCTCAGCTATAGCTTGCTTCTCTGTAGCTCTAGGACCAAGCGACTCATTCACTACACCCTTGAGTGAGTTCAGATGCCGCTCCTGCTGCTTCACATACTGCCACGCTGGCGTTGTGACCGAGTAGCGATCCTTATTCTGCCACAGCAGTGGTATATCAGGCGCTCTAACAGCCATGCGGTTCAACACCTCCGTAGTAGCAAGGCGTAGACCACGACCGAAGTCTGCACTCGGTGCTATGTTGCCATCCTGCTTGAACTTACTAGCATGCATCAGCACATCAGTAGCAACTGCAAAGTGACTACCCATCGCACCGAACGCCGCGTTCATGAACAGCGACATAGCGTTGCTCTGCTCACCTAGATTAGTACTACTCTCAGCTTGCGGTCCACTCCTGAAGCTAGAGTTGAACGAGCGGATAAGCGATCCACCACGTATGTCAGCTGTCTGTGGATCGAGCTTCATACCGCTCAATGCAAGCAGCGACTGCATTGCGGGTGGCATGGCTGGTGTATGACTATCAAGCATAGTCTTAGGCAGATCACTAGCTATCGGCCTTGGAGTAGCACTAGCAGGTATCATGCCCATCATCTGCATCAGCGCACCAGTGCCCGCGATGATAGGTGTGAAGTCAGGTGGCAGTGCTACCTTGTAGTACAGCTTGCGATCATAGCCGGGGTTCTCACCTCTAGCCCATGCCATCAGCAACTCAACAGTAGGCACGCTGATGAAGCGCCAACGCTGATGCTCTGGCGTGTACTTCCACAGCTCAGCTGCACTCTCCTCATTCCAGTACGTGCGCCAGTACATCGACTGACCAGCAGCGTACATCATCAGCGCAACGCGTGGCAGTACGTAAGGCGCAGTCTCCTTGCTGAACATGTTGCGATAAAGATAGTACGATCCCAGCTTAGTCTGCGTCAGGTAAGGAGTGATAGCTTCAACATCACGCATCGCCTTGCTAGCAGCGACCTTCGTCATGTTGCCACCCAGCGTGCGCGTCTTATTAATGAGTGCATTCAACTCAGCTTCAGGTATGCCCTTTGGAAACTTCTGTGCTAGCAATCCATAGTTCTCTGTATAGAACATCCTCTTCGGGCCGAGATAGATAGCATCCAGCACATCAGTGTAGAACTGCCACGCCTTCTTAATCATCGGTGGTACGCTGTCACTAATCATCGAGTAGTGATTACGCACACTAGCGACGTTATCAACAGCGCCGCTACCACGTGCAGCACCATGACGCAGCAGTGTCATGGTCGCACTATTATCTACAGCAGTAGCCACCTTCATTGCTGTGTTGATCATCGCGTGATAAGTGCGATCACCCACAGCTGCATGTATCGCTTGAAAGATAGGACTCTCTCGCTTCAGCACGTTAGCAGTCCACCGTGCTGAATGCGCTATAGTAATATCAGCTATAGCACGTAGCGAGTGGGCAGGTGCCATGACGATAGCGCTAGGATCAACCACCCTACCTACAGTAGCACGTGCGAACTTCTCAGGCAGCACACGGTAAGCTAATGTAGAGAGCGGTCCAAATGCGTCGCTAGCATTGCGAGTAACAATGCCAACCATCAGGTCATAGATAGCACCATACGGCGCGAACACTGGATTGAGGCGACCAGTAGTTGTCATCTTGAATATGCGTGCAGAGTGCGCCATACCCTTCATCATGCCATTCATGACGACAGGCTCTTGACGCAGCATGCGTGCTATCTCTACGTCACCATACTCCCACAGACGGAAGCGACCCTGCGACCACTCAGGCACAAAGCGTGGGTTGTCGAATGCAGCTCTAACTGCTTCATCACCTTGTGCACTAACAGGGTGCCACTCTCTACCTTCGTGGAACCACTTCCTAATGTGACCATCCTTAGCGAAGTTAGTCAGCACACCGGGTGACTTCTCGTAGTACGCACGATTGAACTCATTACGCATCATCGTGTGCGCTACATCTTTAATGTTGCGCTCAGTGTACATCTTGATCGTGGACTCTGGATCAAGCAGCGCAGTGACACGTGTCTCTGACTTAGTAGGATCATACGGCGGTGGTACTTCAGTATCCAGCTTCTCAATGGGTGTCTCACGCATGACGTGACCACCAGTGCCACGGCTCTGCGATGTCATTGCTTGGCGCACATCATACACTACGCTCTTGAACAAGCGCTTGACACCCGTTGCACCTTTCAATGGGTCATTGATGATGGGTACGTAGTATGGGTTCCTAGCGCGTAGCTCAGCTGCAGCCTTAGCTGTCATCTTGCCAGCGCTTACCTGCATGCGTAGTTGAAGATCAGCCCACTCCTTCGCTGCCTTCTTCACTGCCATCATCTTCGGTGACGTATCAGTGTGAAACGCAACAGCCATCTTGCGTATCTGCGACATAGGTATGTCAGGCAGCATCAGACGCGCGCTGCGGTCGTTGTCATCTACAAAGCGCTGCAAGTTGGTAACTATGTCATTGATCTTCTTCGTTAAGTTGTTGCGCTTGATCCTACTAGTCGCGCGTGCTAGCTCATTCTGCAAGTCAGACAAGGCAGCAGCTTGCGTGTCATATACATGATGCCAATAAGCGTCGTAGTTAGCTGACACTAATCCAGCCTTAGCTGCCCTCGCTTCTTCAGGATGCATCGTAGCGAATGCATCACGCAATGGCCTTGTATATGTCTCAGTGAGGGAGTTCGCTCTATCATTCAACACAGCGCCTGAGTTAGTAGTAGCTAACTCCTCGAAGTGTTCAGTCACTTTCGGGTCGCTGTAGATGTCATCAATCGCTTTGACAGCTACTCTACTCTCATCGACATACTGGTTGATACCACTGCGACCAACCTGCGTCGCAACGCCTTGTTGCTCTAATGAAGCAGGCGGTGTAGTCTGCTGCGGATCGCCTGCTTCAATAATAGCCTCACCAGTGCGAGGCTGTGCTGCTACACGTTGATCTAATCCCGGCGTGCCTGCTAGCTCATTCGCTGTGTGCGACTTCTGCAGTACTTGATGACTGCGACCTTTGATTGCGCCTACTATAGCTGCTAGCCCCAACACACCAGCGCTAGTAGCGAACAGTGCACCAACACCATTAGGGTCTTCATTATTAGGTGTGAATGCAGTAGGCTTACCCTGCAACCCACGACCAGCCTGATCCAGTGCGATGCCAGCTGCAGCGTTGATCGCTACGTTAGTGCCAGTGTAGGGCATAGTAAGCGGTGTGAGCGCTTCAGCTGTACGCAGTACACCTCTACCTACTAAGCTGTTAGCAGCAGCACCTACAACTGGCACGCCTTTCACAGCAGTGCGTGCAGCTGTGGCCCATCCTTGTGGACCGGGGATAAGTGCACCACCGACAGCTTCAGCTGCACCTTCTGTCCAGCTACGCTCACTCTCTGGTCGCTCGTCGCCTAGTGCACGCCGTGCTACGTCTTTAGTAGTAGCAGCTAGCCACGCTGTACCGCTCAACTGCTGACGTGCGAAGTCCTCATAGTCCTTCGTCTTCTTGTAATCATCCAACCCCTTGTTGATGTCATCATCACTCAGGCCGGGATCAGCTTGACGCCATGATGCTGCTATCTGATCAAGGTGTGCCTGCGTGTTCTCATTCGCTTCAGGTATCTGCTGTTCCTTAGCGAACTCCTCAACGAACTTGGTGTCATCTCTATACGACCTGATGCCAGCCTTAGCTGCATCATACACAGTGGGGAAGAAGTTGATGAAGTCAGTCGGTATGCTAGCTGCACCAACAGCAGCTGACTTCAGGTGATTGATAGAACGACTAGACTGCTCCTCAATCAGAGCATCCTCGCCGTACTTCTCAATAGCTTCTTCACGTGTGAGTGGCATGGCTACTGCAGCTTAGCTCCCTCTGGCACAGCTTCACCGGGTTCAAGGAACAGCTCCTTGCCATCAGGCATGATGACGCTGCGTATCTTGTTGCTGCTAGCGCCACCAGCTGGTGCGTTGCTACGCTGCGGCGGTGCTGGCATCTTGCTAGCGCCACTACCTGCGCCGCCTTTCAAATTAGGCACAACAGTAGTAGTCGTCTGCCTACCTGTCTTCTTCACTGGTATGTGGTCAGCACTAGTAGGCAGACCCTGCGGAGTGATAGGCATAGTGCCACCACTCATATCCGGCATGACGCTCTCTGTTGGCACACGACGCGGTACTATAGGTTGCTCAGCAGGTGGCTTAGCTGCACCACCACTGCCACCACCGAAGCTAGGCAACATGTTGTAGATAGCACGTGCAACTGCTTTCAACTGCGCTCCGCTAATAGGTGCGAAGTCTTTCTCACTCAACCTATCACCACCCGGTCGCTCTGCTTGTGACACGCGCGGTTGCGGTGCTGCCTGCGCTGGCGCTGGTGGTGTAGGCGGTGGCGGTGTAGGTGCAGCTTGTGCTGCAGCAGGTTGTTGCGCTGGTGCTGGTGCTTGTGCTGGTGTAGGTGTACGTTCAAACAGCGGTTGCTGTGCTCTCTGTTGATACTCCTTCGCCTTAGCGATGATCTGCTGCAAGATAGGGCTAGCTGCATTAGCTGCGCTAGCAATACCACGACCAGCTGCTACTGTTGCATCAGCACTAGCTTGTCCTATCTGACCAAGCACGCGGCGTGTTGCATCACTAGTCTCTCTAAACCCCTCAGTGCGCGGCGGTTCAACTTCATCAGGACGTGGCTTGTTGATGTCAGCTATACGACCACCAGCGTACTTCAAATTCTCCTTGCCTGCAGCTATTGCTGCCTGCAATCTATCCCACGCAGCTGATGCATACTGCGGCGCTTGCTTAGCGACATCAACAGCAGCACCTTGCGTAGGCAGCGGCTTGTCACCTGCTTGAGGCATCAAGCTCTGAAACGCCTGCGCTGTCTTCTCATGCACGCTAGGATCAATAGTGAATGCATCACGCACCTTGCCGAACAATGCATTACGCACGTCGTTCTGCATCTTGTAGCGTTCATGCGGCGGTGGCCACCAACTCTGCTGTGGTACTTGTTCACCTTCCTGCTGCTGCGGTATTTCAGGTATGTCACTCTGCGATGGTGTAGGCTGACCTACGTTGAAGATCGCTTTAGCACGATTAACAGGTGAGATGTAATCAGCAGGCAACGTAGGTTCACGTGGTGCACGCATGCCTTCAGCACGTTCACGCCTGTCGAACGGCTGCGTAGGCATAGTCAAGTTAGCACCCGGCAGCTTAGGCGGTGGTGCGAACTCATTGCCTGCAGCAGCTGCCATGTTGGGCACTTCAAACTCATTGCCCGGTGCGGCTGCTAGTACATCACCACCAAATTCAGCTGTACCGGGTACAGCCATAACAGATGGCGCGTACTCGTTAGCAGTAGCAGCAGTCATCATGCCGGGATCGAGACGCATGCCAGCTTCATCAACTGACTGTGCACCCATAGGCGTAGCTGCGTATTCATTGCCTGCAGCTACAGGCATTGCACCTTGTTGAAGCTGCATGCCGCTATCAGGGAACGACTGTGCACCGCTGTAGTCACGACCACCACCCATCGTGAGTGCGGCAGGAGGTACAGCAGGCTCAGGATAGTTAGCTTCAAACGGTGGCGGTGGATACGCTTGTTCAAAGCCACCTTCATCTACACTAGGTGCACCTTGTGCTTCAAAGTCAGGCCGTGCACGCGGCATGATCATGTCGATCAGCTGTTGATCACTCATTGCAGCTGGCGGTGCAGGCGCTGGTGGTGCTACTGGTGCTGGCTGTGGTGCTTGCTGTGGTGCTGGCTGCTGCGGTGCAACAGGTGCAGGCGCTGCTTGTGCTACATCTGGCTTAGGCGCTTGCGGTGCAGCTGGCTTAGCTGCAGCAGTAGCAACACCGGGCTTGATCAACTGCTGCGTTGCAACTTGCGGCTTGTTGATGCTGAAGTCAAACCTACTACGGCCATCGTCAAATGTGAGCGCTGGTGATCTAGGTACAGACTTAAAGTCCTGCGTCACATCACGGCGTTCAGCTGGTGTCTCTGGTTCAGCAGGCTGTTGTGGTGCGGCAGGAGTAGCTGCAACCTGCGTACCACCACCACTCTTGTACTGCGCGTAGTCAGGGTGTGGCTGACGCATACGCTGTATATGCACAGTGTCACGCCTACCAGCCCAACCACCTAAGAACTCACCACCATGCTGCGCTACCAGCTGTCTATTCTGTCGCAGATAACGCAACACACCACCCGGTGCTACGTCAATTGCACGTCCACCTTCGCCTGTATGATCTTCATGACGTGACTGACCGGGACGAGCAGCTAGACCACGGCCAGTGCGTTCGTAGTTACGACGCAGCCGTGCTTGCTCCTCATACGTGCGATGTCCTGAGTTGATCTGTGCACGCTCACCTGTCGCTTGTTCAGCCTTCTGCAACAATGCTGCCATAGCATTAGCGTAGTGTGGATCAAGGCCGTCGATGTTCGTACCTTTAGCAGCGCGTGACTTCAACCATGCCTTAGCATCACCAAGGCCCGCGCTAGGTGTACCTGTATCAGCTTGTACCGTATCACCTTGTGACTGGCGCTTGTCATTGTATATAAGAGCACGATTGACCCAAGGCATCACGCGCTCAGACTGTATCTTGTAGAAGTCCTTCACGCTTGCATTGGATGGTATCAAATTGCCAGCAAGCACCGTGCCATTGTCACGTATCCTGCCATCCTTCAGCTTCACATTCTGCATCATCACCTTAGACATAGGCAGATCGACGTTATCCTTCATCGCCTTGATGACGAGAGGACCATCACCGATGCCGAGTAGGTGATTGACAGTGTGAAATAGTATGTCGTCAGACGTGTTGCCCAGCCTGTACTTCTCACCAGCTATCTTCACTAGCTGCTGATTATTACGCCACATGTTCTTAGCAGTAGCCTCACCCATGATGATGGGGTTGTCTCTATCACTATCCTTCAGCTTGAACTCACTCAGCAATCCATCAGTCCACTGGAACCAGCCACGTGCACTGCTGTTGCCATTCTTACCATCGTGTCTACCGCCGTCATTCTCAAAGCCTAGTGTAGATAGCAGCGACCCACGTGGCACGCCCCACCTATCCTCAGATTGTTGCCATGCCTGCAACACGCTAGGATGTATATTAACGAAGTCAGCTTGTGGCTTCGGCTTGCGCGGTGTTGCAGGCAAGCCAGTCAACGTAGGTCCAGCTTTATTAGTCGGATAGTATGTCGTCTTGCTCCGCGGTTGTACTGTCTCCTGCGGTGACGCTTGTGCATATGCGTTGCGTGCACTGCTACTGACGTTGATGTCACCAGTGTCTAAGCTGCTAGTCTTCTTCGCATCTGGTGTGAACCTCTTGCTCGATGGCGGTTCATCATAAGGCCCCGGCAAGCGAGGAGCAGCGCCACCGCTGCTAGTAGTGCTACCACCACCACCACCACCACCTACAACAGACGGCGTGCTAGACCATCCACCACGGCTTAGCTTGCCGGGATCTGAATTAGCTCCACCACCATAACGCTCTTCAATGCGTCTATCTGTATCAGCTGAACGCCTGTTGTACATATACTCCTGAAACTCACGCGCTTCACGCCTGCTCTCACGCTGTGCCATGAGCGTGATAAACAGCTGCGCCAGCTTGTCATTAGCTTCAGCTTCACGCCGAGCTATGTTGCCAGTCTCATCCTTGATGCTAGTAGGTATGACACCGGCGCGTGGAGTGGCCATGCTATATGTCCTTAATTAGGCGAGCCGTATTCAGGCCGTACGTACATGTCATTACCACTGCCAGCACTGCTATTACCACCGAAGCCTTGTACACCACCGTATGCCTGCCTAGCACCAGCCGAACGGAATGCACTAGCTAGTGCACTGCCTGCACCGCTCACTGCATTGCCGTAGCCGAGGTTAGGCTGCACGTAGTCAAGTGTACCACCAGCCTTGCCGTATGAATTAGCAGCAAGTGCGCCTGTAGTGAGGTCACCACTCGTTGCTGCTTGCAGCTGTGCAGAGTTGTCTATATTAGTGGGCTTGAAGTTCGCTTCAGTACCTTGACCAGCGCGAGTGGCGAACAGGTTGTACAAGTTAGCAAGCTGATTGCGTCGTGTGTCAGCCTCCTTCTGCCCACTGCCACGTGCCATCAGCTTTGCTTGCAACGCCGCCTTTGTGTATGCTGCATTGTTCTCACGTGCTAGCGATGCAGCAACATCACCAGCGCGGCTGCTGTCATTCGTGCGGAATAGCTGCGTGAATGCACGACGACCTGCATCTTGACTACCCTCACGCAAGCCAGCGACTTGTGCTAGATACAAGTCGTTAGCGTAAGCGTCATCACTAGGAGTGACAGTGTTGCCAAGCTGACGCCTGTATGTGTCAGCCATAGCTTCATCTTGCAGACCGCGCGTGTAGTTACGCTCACGCACCTTGCGTGCCATAGGAGCGTCGATGTTGAGCTGTTTCATCTGCTCAGCATCTTGCGCCTTCATCAACGCAAGTAGTTCAGGTGCACCAGTTGTAACCCAACCTTGACCTTCTACGAACTTGACACGTGTGCCGCGTATGTCAGTGCTGCCCTGCTTCTGCTCAGCACGCAGCTTGTTAGCCATAGCTATCTGTTCAGCACGCTCACGCTCGCGTTGCTGATAGTTCATGACGTTCACCGCCCAATTCATGCGGTTCGCGTCTTCTTGTGCTTCAGCCTGCAGGATGCCGCCGTATAGCGACGCTCCTGCGCCTAGCACACCGCCGAGTATTTCAAACATGAGCGTGTTCCTTAGAACGTACCCTCATTGGCGCGCGTGCTGTTGTTGTTACGCTGTGCTTCATTCTCGAACGTGTCATACAGCGCACTCGTACCTTGCGTAGTGGGCGTAGTCTGGTTGCCAGCACGTGCTGTCGCCTTGCCGAGGAGTGAGTTAACATCAAAGAACTCACGACCACCCACAGCACCGCGGATGTCACCTTCAAGCTGACCACGACGTTCATCAGCATAGCCACGAATGCGATTAGCTTCTGCAGTGGGATCGTATGTAGAGCCGAAGTCCCATGCAGCGGCGCTATCGAGTGACGACTGACGACGCTGGTTGATGTCGCCAGTAATATCCTCCAACACACCACGACCAATGCCCTGCAATTCAGTGTTGGCAGTGCTACGTGCAGTGCCGAGGTCACGCAGTGCTCGATCATAGACGATGCTGCTAGCTTGCCCGCGATCACGTGCTGCACCGAGGTCAGCGAAGGCGTCATTGTACTGCTGATCGAGGATAGCAGACAGGATAGCGTCATCGCTTGTGCCGCTGAACTGATCTTCAGCATAATAAGGGTTGATCTGCTGACCGAACTGCGTGCCGTACTTAGTGCGCTGACCAGTGCGTGCGCTGCCAAGTATCTCATCCAAGATAGTGGGTGAGAATGCACTGCTGTAATCTGCGCCAGTCTGCAGTGCAGCGTTAGTACCACCTAAGCGACCTGTGAAGTCGCTATACACACCGTATGGATCACCAGCTTCGATGCCCATGCCACGCAAGCGGCTAGTGCCTGACTGTAGTGCAGAGTTGTAAGCAGCACCTTTGCCTGACTGCCACGCAGCATCAGCTATGCGTTTCTCTTCATCTCTCACTGCCTTCTCGCGTGCGGCTCGTCGCTCCTCACGCTCGAACGCTTGTGCAGCTTCCCACTCACGTGCAGCTGCCTGCTCCTGCGGTGATGGTTGCGGTGGCGGCTGATAACCACCGCCGCCCTTGCTCTGTAGTACAGGAGCAACGTCCTTCTTCTTATGCTTCTTAGCAACCGTAGTAAGCTGTGTGGCGACAACGGCCACACGCGCCTCTTCATTTGACTTGTTGCGCTTCGTCTGCGCCCAATGTGCGATGTGTGCCGGGATCATCTGTCTCGTCCTGTTTGATGTTGGTCACTTTCACAGCTATGTAGCCCTGCTTGTTATAACCTAAGAAAGTCAAGAACTTAAACACGCGCTCTGTAACGGATGGATCGCTATCATGTTCAACTTGCGTGTAGATACGTTCGCAATGACGTTTAGTAGCCCACTCTTCATATGCCATAATGAGCGCGCTTGCAGCTTGGCCAGTGCGATACTGTGGCACTACGTACCACATCTGCTGCACGGCGTAGTGACGAAAGCTGTAGAAGCTGCGCTCGATGGTAGCTGCTAGATAGCCAACAGCTTCACCCTTAGAGTTGTAAGCTACCCAACAGTTCACTTGCTCACGCTGCTTATCGAGCGTGAAGTTGAAGCACGTCGCTGCTACTGCTGCACTACTAAACTCCCGCGCACCGCCGAACTCGACGTGATGCAGCTGCGCCAACATCTCGATGTCAACGCCGTGCGTCGGTGTTTGTAGTTCTTCAATGTGCATCAGTACAAACACGCATCTGTTGTGATGACAGTATTACGCAAGCGGCCCGCCGTATTGGTGTCAGTAGTACGCTTCACAGTGTTAATCCTACCACCTACACACTCACTAGCTGATAGTTCTATGTACCGGCGCTCTCGCTCTAGCAGCCATGTACAGTCGCACAGCAGCAACGGTATACTCAGTATACACAGCCAGCGCATCACACGTCACGCATGAATGACGAAGCCGAACACTTTCCAGCCAAGCAAGAACAGCAGCACGAAGAACAGCAGCGTGCTAGCATGAATAGCCCACGGCCATTGTCCCGGTGCATACGTCGTACCGAGCCATGAGAAGAACCACAGCACCATCAGCACCCAGAAGAGTAAGCCGATTGACATGACGTTCCTCCTATTTGCACTTCTGTATTACTTCAGCTAGCAGCTTGTCGCGTTCAGTGGCACGTGCTGCTACACTGTAGAGAGTGAAACCAACTATCACCATGCATAGCAAGTTGATCACAACGACAGCGAGAGTGATAGGCTGACTTTTCAGTGCCTCCGCTACAGTGTGGGCAGCTTTACCCGTTGCTTGGATCATCCTTGTACTCTTCATTAGTTGGTGTAGGTACAAGTTCTTCAGGTGGAGCAGGTCTAGCAATGCCACGCGGCTTGCCGAACTCGTAGTACTCACCTTCAGCAAGTGGCACTAGCTGCAGATCAAGCGGTGGGCTGTATGGTGACTCACCATCCCACACGCATGCATTACGCACGATGCCGTTTCGGTCAATCATCAAGTACACTTGCTCTACCATAGCCATAGCTACTTCTCGTCTATGTGATGAACGTGAACGTACTAGAGACGACGAACTTGTGTATAACGTAGCCACCAACTTGCGTGATGATGCCACCTGTAGCACGTGGTGTAGCACTTAGATAACGAAGAACGACAATGCCATCACTTCCCCATCCACCCGGTGCTGACCAACCGCCGTTGCCACCTATACCTGTATTAGCTGCAGGAGCAGAAGGTTGAACACCACTACCGAAGCCACCACTAAGACCACCAGCAGCGTAAATGACAGACGAACCTGTGATGCCGTATGATACGCCACCGCCACCAGTACCACCGCTGCCAGCACCAGCTACACCACCACCGCCGCCGCCTCCACCACCTGAACCTGTGCCTCCATGACTACCTTGTCCACCTGCAATAGTCAGACCCGGCGCACCTTCTTGTCCTACAAAGCCTGCACCACCGCCACCGCCACCACTACCGCCATTGCCACCGGGTGAACCACCACCACTACCGCTGCCACCACCACCTAATCCACCGCCGTAGCTGTATACAGAGAGAAATTGACTAGCACCGCCGAAGCCACCACTGTAGATACTACCGCCCGGCCCTGCTGCACCTACTGTAACAGCGTAACCAGTACTCATTGTAAATGTAGTACCTGCTAGTGTGCCTGCGAGCCATCCACCAGCACCACCACCACCGCCGACAGCGCCTGCACTTGATCCACCGCCTCCTCCACCACCAGCAACGACCATGTACTCGACATCAGGCAGTGTTGGAGGAGCTACACCACCGAACTCGAAAGTGCCGCTAGCTGTGAACATGTGTATAGTGTAACCACCGCTCTGCGTAACTGTGCCACCAATTGCACGCTGTGGACCGGGGTAGCGTATAACTACAACGCCTGAACCACCGTAACCACCAGCAGCAGCCCAACCACCGTAACCACCATCACCACTGTTTGCGTTTCTATCTCCGGGAGTCACGCCGTTGCCGTAAGAACCAGTAGCATGACCGCCTGATGAATATGTGACTGCTGCACCTGTAATCGAACTAACAACACCTGCACCACCGCTAGCTGTAGTAGATGCAGCACCTGCACCTCCACCTCCACCACCACTGCCACCTGTTAAGCCATTACGTCCTGCGAAACCTTGTCCAGCTATACCAGCACCACCGAATGAAGTAGCACCAGAGCAACCACCGCCACCACCACCACTGCCACCGTTGTTAGCAGAGTTGCCAAGACCTTGACCGTTGCCAGCACCACCATAGCCACCGCCTGATGCTACAACAGTGTGGAATTGACTATTACCACCTTGACCACCGTTAGCCCAACCACCGGACCAACTTCCTCTTGCACCGACAGTAACAGTGTATGGTGTCTTATCAGCAAGATCATCCATCACCCCTGTTAGAAGACCACCAGCACCACCTCCACCACCAATACAGCTTGCATTCGATCCACCACCACCAGCACCACCAGCAACAACAAGGTATTCCACTGTCGGAATGAGCTTGCCACCCATTAGCGATGGTGTAATGCCGGGCAGCATTATTTGAAGTCCGCCACAAACGTGCAGAAGTAGGATGTGCCATTGAACACGTATGATATGACATCGACGCTATTAGCAGGTGTACTCAACAATGGCTTGATACCAGCAGGGAAGAGATACAGATTGCCCCACGATGAGATTAGCTGACTGCTGCCAGCACCTTGCAGAATGTAGATCAGCCCTTTCTGGCCTGCTTTGCCGTTAGTAGGATTAGACAGCGTGTTTGATGCACTTGCCAGTGTGATGGAGAAGTCAAAGCCAAGTGACATATTAGGTGTGTATGCTGTACCTACTGGCGTAACTATTACAGGAGCCGCTGCAGTCCACACTGCACCCGGCGTGAGCAGTTTGTTAGGCTGACTATTGTCACGAAACTCAGCAGCACTTGCACGCTCTAGTGCTGTCTGCACGAACGCTGTGTGTGCTATCTTATTAGAACTATCACCAGCACCGAGGATAACTGAAGGATCAAGGCGTGGATCACCTGTGAACATAGGTGATGCAAGCGGCGCACGTGATGTGTCTACAGGATGCTTGTGATCTTCACGTGACCAACGTGTAGCTACGCCACCAGTAGCAGGGCCGCCATTCATCACAGGAGCAGTAGCAGTTGCACTAGCTTGACCTATTACATACGCTGTGGTCGCGATGCTAGTATCGTTATCATTCAGCGGCGGCGTTGGAGCATTAGCTGCGGTTGTGAATGTAGGTGAGTCAATTGGTGCTTTGCTTGAATTGATAGCAGTATCAGCAGCTTGATATGCCGCTGTGATCGCAGCATCAGCAGCTATATATGCACTAGTAACACCAACATCACCATCAGCGGAGAACTTCTTAGTAGCTGCGTGGTCGTCAAGAGTAGGCGGGCTGATGCGTACTTGTACAAACGTCGGCGTGTCTGTGACACCTAAGCCGAGGTTCTCAGCACTCTCGCTCGCGCTTGCAACGTCGCTCAAGTTGTTAGTAGATATAAGGTCACCAGTACCACCACCGCTGCCACCAGTGTTACCAGTGCGGACGAATGCAATGGCTACAGCACTGCCCTCAAAGACAGCGCCATCGAATGCGACGACCTGCACAGATATTTGCAACCACGTGCCAAAGTCCTGCACAGGGCCGTTGACTGTGAAGATGAAGAAGTTCTCAGGTGCATCTATACGACGTAGATAGATGGTGCCACGCGCTGAAGCTGTCGTACTATCATCCCACGTAACAATCCAGCTAGACAGATTAGGGTTGCCGAAGTCTGCACTCATTGCACTAAGTGCAAGCTGCGTGATGCCAATAGGATTGACGTTGTTGACACGAAACTTGCCGATGCCGGGATCAGCCATTGCAGGAGTGCTGTCGAAGCCCCAACGGAATGCACTCTGTGCACTCGACGCTAGTGATGCTGCTTGCTCAGCAGCAATGCGTGACTCTTCAGCAGCAGCGGCGTCTTCATCAGCAGCAATGGCGTCTTCTTCGACGCTCTCGACTGCGGCAGTAGCATCGAAGACGAGCGTCCAATTGGGCGCATCAACGAGGAAGTCAATCGTGGATGTGTGTGATGTAGTACAGAGGTGATATGAGTACTCACCATATACGACAATATCACCAAGCGCATACACAGTGTTTTGCTGCCACTGACCACAATACAGCGGCACACCGAGTACTTGTACTGTCCAATAGTCGGGATTAGCTGCACGATCCTCATCGAATGAACCAAGTGCAGCACTTGTATGTGATACTAGGCAACGATACAAATCGCCGCTTTCAGCTTCAAAGACGCGATCACCTACTACATACATAGTCGAGTTGAGCCATTCACCCCTAATAGGAGGTGTGCCCAACTGCGAGAACATGTTGTCAAGTTGCTGCCAGTTCGCATACTCAAGTGTATGCCAACGTGGTGTGTCGAAGTTTACAAGTTTGAAATTATAGTTAGGAGTGTAGCCACGTATATTAGCTACCATTATAGCCACCATTTATGATGTGGCTATATAGCCAGCGCTTTCTTGTTGTGTATCGCTGCGCGAGCAGTGAAGATATAGCACATATTCTGCACGCTGTCAATGGGGTGTACTGAGTATAGCTCATCCTCGCACCACGCTGCCTTTTTGATACAGAAAGCTGATTGCGCTGATTGACAGTGGGCCTGTTGTATTCCCGGTGATGCGTGATTTCACAGTCTTAAACTTGACAGGCATAGACCACAGTCGTTGCTCTCTAGTGCGTCTACCTGCACCATACACTTGTTGACCAGCACCATATGCGCCTGCATCGTTAGGCACGAATGTGAGCGTGCGTGCAGGTGTGTACTGTCCTGTCGCTGCGTCCTTGTATATATTGTCAGCGAATATATCGAGTGTGAATTGTGCTGAACCTGATGCATCAATGTGTGTGAAGCGCAACGCCTTTGTTAACTGCCTCGCACCGAAATCAGCCCACGGTAGCTCCCATGTGAAATTGATAGGCTCACCTCTGTACTCTTCCCAACTATCAGCTTCTAACTCACGCGCAGTGGCGAAGTTGGCTGCTGTAGTTGTAACATCTGCGAGGCATTTGTATATCAGGCCGTCAACACTGTCGAACACGCGCTCGCCTGCTACATATGAAGTACCACTGATCCACAGCGCATGATCATACATGCCGAACCAATCAGCATGCACGCGCGCATCAGGTGAGCCATAACGCATCATGAAGCCGTCAGGTGTAAATAGAAAGCTGCGACCTTCAACGGTGCCACATCCACAGTTGAAGCGCAGGAACTTGTGCGTCTTGAAGCGTGACCATGCGTATATCTTCAACTGCGGTACGTAGTGGTAGATATAGCCAATAGTGCCATCAACAATAGGCTTGACAGATACAACAGTACCACCACCGCCAGCGCCACCTGCGGGTATCAGCGGCAAGTCTGCGCCGATGGAGATAAGCAAGTAGTCTTCATTCAACACACCGATGATAGTACGATCACCGTTGATGTCTGCAGCAGCTATACCACCGAATGCTGTAGCGCCGAGGATGTTGATGATGTCATCTTTCTCTAGCTGATGATCATCAAGGCGCATAATGAGCGTGCGCTTTGTCAGCTCAAACTTCGGCATATCGCTATCGAAGTAGAACGGATCACTTGTCAGCGTGCGTTCATCCTGCGTGTCGAACTTCGGCATGTAGAAGTGTACACACTTGTTCTTGCCGTCATAGAAGCCGAACGTACGCACACGCATTGTCTCCTTACGCATGCGGCCTATGTGGCTGCTCATCATGCTTTCGATGTAGTTGCTCACACGCTCTGGCACTACTGCGTTGCTGACAGTTGACAGCTTCGCACTAGGCACACCGTTGAAGTCGATCATGAACACATCGCTGCCTATCTCCACGATAGTGCGCGGCGCATTGCTGCCGAAGCCATTGAGTGTGTCAATTGGCGTCGGATCATGTGTACTACCACCGCCGAGTGCTTCAGCTTGCGTACCTAGCTTCATCAGCGTCGTAGCTGTAGGTGTGATGACTAGCAGCGCGTCTTTGATTGTAGCGAACCCGCGCACTGTCTGCTCTGGACTAGCTGCAATCTTCGACATGTCAATGTCGATAGCATCGGAAGGTGTTGGTGCATCGCTGTACACCATGCTGGTGTCTTTGGCCGCAATGCGTATCTCTGTCGTATGCTCGCCAGCCGTTGCTAGTTCTGTGTCATGTATAGTGAAGTAACGAAAGGCTGACTTGCAAGCGTCAAACGCTGGCACCTTCGCATTGCTGCTGCTATTGCCGGGGTCTACTAGATACTGTACCTTGTCTGTGCGTGTGAAGTCAATTGACAGCGGCTTGTCTCTGCCGTTGCTACAGATCAACTCCTGACCGAAGATGTCACTAGCTACAGTCTCGGTGTGTGTCCAACCGATTGGACTGTTAGCACGTGCATACGCAATGGCGTTGCTCCATATACGCTGCACAGTCTTATCTCTATCCACTGCGAATATCTCACCTACGCTAGTCCACACTAGCACGTAGTTGGAGAAGTACTTCGCTTCGATAGGTTGACCGCCTAGTACGTGTGTATCACGTATATAGTTGATCTCTTCAGACGGACTAGTGCCTGCTGACGTAGCTGAGTTGCTTACTACAATCTCAAATGAGTTGGCATTGATAACATGACGAATGCCATGTGTGCGGTTCATCATCTCCGGCTCGATGCCGTTGAATGACTGGTCCCAATCACTGATAGTAAGGTGCTCAACACCTAAATCGTCGAACGGATGTCCTATCCAATTGATGATAACAATGCGGCTCTCTAATGTTGTGGTGATAGTGATGTCAACAGCATCAAACACCACGCTGCCAGTCTTCAACTTCAGCCACATCTCGTAGCCGTAGCGCGGACCTACGCGCCTATCTGTGTAAGTCACCATGTTGTCAAAGACAGGTGAGAACTTGCTCGTCAAGTTCAGCTCACTATCAACGACGTTCAGACCGCCGCCGAAGTCGCGCACTGTTGTGTTGTTCAGCTTCGGCGTTGGTCGCGGTGCTTTCGGCCTGCCGAGTGGCTTCAGCTTGGTGAGCATCTGCACCATGTTATGACCACCTCGTCACGACGCTGCGTGTTGACTGTATAGTGTCAAGTGGGATGTTGTGTGCTTGTCTGTTGAACTGGCTTAGTGCATCTTGGAATAGAACGCGGAACTTATCGCTAGCACCCGGATTAGTACCGTCATCCTCTAGTACATCCCAACATGTGCCGAGTATGAGCAATTGCGTGTCCATATGTATCTCATCGCCATCCTGCTCAAAGTCTGCAGGCTTCGTGCGATATGTGATCCACACCTTGCCAGTTGTAGTAGCTGGCAGTATCTTGAACCACTTCGCTTGATTAGTAGCTAGTGGCCTAAGCGATGGATATGTGATGTCAACATCACGCACATTGCGTGGTGCGAGTGCGAGTGGCTTGTGTGAGCCTTCCCACATAACACTGTGTATATCACGCCAATCTTTGATCTTATCAGTCAAATCACCAGTGATAATGCCACTAGCGCCGTCGAGTACATATTCCTCCTGATACGTCGTATACTCAGGATGCCAGTACTCTCGGAAGATCATGTCGAACTTGTGCTGCACAGCTAGCTGTATGCGTGGTTCAGCGTATATCTGTGCGTCTAGTCCTTCGACTAGTGACAAGCGTTGCAACACCTTCGTGACAATATCACCGAACGTGATCATCGCTCGCTCCTTATGTAATTAAGCAGGCGGCCTGCGAGGCTCTTGCTGGACCCCGCAGACCAACCCGTCCCTAGTGTCAAGCGGGGACGCCTGACCTCCGAGAACTACTCGCGCTTCATCGCTGGCTTTGCCTGTGCACTAGCTGCAGCAGGCTTAGCACTGGTGAGCTGATCCTTCTTCACCGTCACCGCGGTGCCATCTGCAAGTGTACATACTTGCATGTCACCATCTTCGTCATAGCCGGGATCAGTCGCGCAGGCATCGCGGATTGCGACGACGCTCTGTCCCTTGTATTGCTGAGCGTATTCTACTGGTTCTGCCATCCTAATCTCCTATACTTGTTGATAGCGAGCGACCTGTGTAGTAGTGGTACTACACAGGCCACTCATCCGCACCTAGTTCTTGCACCACTAGGTACTACGCAATAACGTGCGCGCTTCCGTGCAAGTTACTGCGATCTACAACGCACGTGAAGCGATACGTACGCACACCATCAGGTGCCGCATTCGGTGTGTAAGCACCACGCGGATCGCCGCTAGTGAGTGACTGCGTAACAACGCCAGCAAGCAACGCGCCAGCGGTTGCAGCAACGTCACTAGTCAGTTCACCATACAGTGCAGTGTGCAGCACTTTGTAAGGCACACCGAGAATGACGCCGACGCCGACGCTGACCGTTGCAGCAACGGGCACGTAGACATACGACACGTCCTTGAACATCTTCTTGCTGACAACAGCGCCAACAATGAGAGTGACGTTCTCTTTGATGGCTTGACCAAGATAGTCATAGCCTACGATCACACCAGCGCCACCAACAGTGGAGGTGACGCTGATGCTGCGACCATAGCGGCCCATGATGGCGTCAGTCTGCGCGATTGCAGGCGCGACATTGCCTGCAGCAGCGAGAACGACACCGTTAGCAAGCACACCTGCGCCTGCTGTGACGCATGCAGGAATGTCAACTGTAGTGTGTCCGTCGATGCTCACGTCAGCCGCGTAGCTGCAATCTGCAACGCGGTGACTAACGCGCCGAGTGGACGGTACGGCGACTTGAACAGCCATTGCTATTTATCCTCTTCATCATTTGGTGACATGCCCTTTGCATCTGCTATCAGCTTATCAACGAGCTTAGGATTGCTCTCGACAAGCTGCGTCAGTACATCGAGCGCTTGTTTGTGCCTTGACGAAAGTGCAGCATTCACTTGCTGCATTCCTACTGGTGTATCATCGCCGCCTTCCATCAGCAGCGGGACTAAGTTGCGGTTCAACTTCAAGCGCACAACGTCATCGTGTTGTAAGAAGACACTATCACCGCGCAGCGTGCGAACCATGTAGCCTTCAACCTCTACATCAGTCGGCACAATGCGGAAGCCAATCTCATCTTTGACAGTGCGATTGACTACAGTCTTACGCTTAACTGCTTCAATAGTGTAAGCAGGCACAGCCTTCTGCTTCTCAGTCATATCAAATGACTGCATGGGCTTCTCAGCAAAACTGACGGGCGTTTCAGCCATAGCGCGCTCTTTCTGGTATACTGAGTATACCTGTTAGTCGTTGACCACTGCGTGCGTGCGATACTGCTTCCACGTGCAGAACTGGCACTGCGTGATGACACGCTGACCATAGCCGTCGATAGTCCACGGTGCAGTGAGGTCAACATTCTTCATGTTGTTGTCACCGAGGATGTGCAGGCGCAAGTAGGTGTCATTGAGGAAGTAAGCACGATCCACAGGACAGCTCTCGTCGTAGATGATCGGCACGCCGTTGTGCGACACACCATCGAAGCCGAGGTCCATCATGCGCTTGCCTGCGCTGGTGTTCGTCAGCGGGATAGTGAGTTTAGCACGTACTGCAGCACGATACAGGCGATAGTGATTGCGTCCCGCGATGATAACTTTAGGACGCTCTGTGCCCTGTTTGAGATCGAGGAGTACGTCATCATACGCCTCTTCGATGTTCGTGGCATTGAGAGTACCTGCGAAGTCATATGACGATGAGCGCCACTGCACTTCGGACGCACGATCGACACCAGCGAGTGCTCCAACGGTAGGATCATCAGGTACAAGCAGTGCAAGTCCATTCGGATCATTGCCGCCACCCAGACCGTAGAGGTAAGCAGAGAACTTCTCCTTGATGCTCAGCTCAAGTGCTTCGAGCTTGCCCTGCAGCAGCTTCACTGCAGCTTGCTCACCCTTGTTCTCGTCTTCTTCCTGATTGCTGATGATGACGCTGCCTGCGATGCGTGACCAACGGTACTCAAGTTTGATGAACTCTTGAGTCTGCACGATTGGCAGGCTGTCATAGTACTGATAACTGCCCACTGTCGGATTGCGTCCGGTCAACAGTGGATTAGTGATGTTGTAACCGCTCGACTCATTCTCGATGCGATCACGCGCGAAGCACCACGCCATGAGCGCGTTGCTTTGCATAGCAGCGACGATGAGCTTCTTCCTTGAACGCTCAATAGTCGTTGCAAGTACGTTCTGCAGTACGGCCATTGTTCATATGTCCTATTTGTTGTTCAACTCTGTGAACACTGCCGATGCAATGTCACGCCACGGCGTGTTGCTGCGGAAGTCTCCACGCTGATTGCTTCCGTTCTGCAATTGGACACCAGCTTGAGGTTGAACACCGCGCATATCACCCGGTGTTGACGGTCTTCGTTGCTGTTGACCACCTTTAGCCTGTTGGCGCTTCATAGCTGCTTCAATCTGAGGCTTGAGTGGTGAAGAGAAGTCAAATCCTCTGCGTTCTACCCAACTGCGTAGCTCAAAGTACGCACGCTCTGGTGTAAGACCGTGATTTGCGACTAAGCCGCTGATTTCCGTGCCATGCGTGTCAGCATGAGGGTGTGTTTGGATGAATTGCTCTGCTTGTTCAACAGCGCGCTCATTTAGCTGCTGTTCTTGCTGCCGTTGACGCGCAGCTTGCTCAACTGGACCCAAGCGGCGGTCTAATTCGTTCGTTATGACGCGCGCATTGATAGCGGGCACTGCATCTTGACCAAACAGGTCATCCATCGTCACGCCTGTTGCAAGAACACGCGCAACGATGTCACGTACAGCCATAATCGGGTCTTTTTCAGCCATCGCACGCAGTTGTATGGCTTCCTGTGCCATCTGCGGTGAGATGTTGTTCGTCTTCATCAGCCCATCGAGGTCTGCGAAGCTCTTCACATGCTCTTGCATGCGTTTCAGGTCACGATGTGCCTGATTTGCTGCGTACTGAGCGCGATTAAGGTTGTAAGCTAGCTGTTTCTCACGCCGTGTAGTAGCAACGATGTTGCCGTTGCGATCAAGCAGCTCACCTTTTGCTCCCTTACGAGGCTTGTCGGTGAAAAGTTGCTCATCTTTAGTGTCTTTGCGTGGTGTATGACGATCACTACCAGTTTCGGGCTTAGGTTCGCCACCTTGATCACCCTCTTGTGCACTGACATCACCTTCAGGCTGCTGTGGTATGTCTAAAGTACCACCTTCTTCAGCTTCAGGCTCAGCTTGCGGTGCTTCTTTGATACCAAAGCTGTCACCGACTTGATCCATCAAGTCTTTTTCTTCACCCGGCATTGTAGCCTCCTATTAAGCAGCAGCACCACGCTGCATCTGACCTATCATCTGCGTAGCTATGTCAGCTACACTGCGACCTTGGGCTAGCTGAACACCTAAGCTGCGCTTCAAATCTTGCGGCAAGCCGTCGATCAGCCCTGCTACCTCTTGCACAATTGATGCTATGTCGTCAATCTGTTGTCCACCACCTTGTTGACCACTAGCACCGCCACCGGGAGGAGCACCACCACCACCTTGTGCCTTCATTCTCTCTATCACCATCTGCTGACGACGGTCTGCACCTTGTTGATCAGCTTGTTGGTCCTGCTGTTCTTGCTGCATCTGCTCTGGTGGTGGGCCGCTAGTCTCTTTCATGATGCCTTTGTAGATTAGCTCCCAGTCTTCCTGACTGACTGTCACGTTGTCGAATGCTTGTGATAGCACCTTGAGAGCGACAACAGCCGCAATTGGCGTAGCACGTGTAAACTGGCCAATGATCTGGCTAATCTGCAGCGCTTGCTCCTTCTTCGCACGTGAAGTGGGCTTGAGTGTACTACCTCCCACAACGCGAGGAGTGAAGAGTTGTCTAATGGTTTGTGCATCGACAGTCTCCCACTTGCTGCCTAGCTCTTCACCTATGATGGTGATGACTTCTTCTTTCTCCATGAACTGCAGACACATTTGAGCGACGAGCCACAGCACTGTGCCAACGCTGTCTTCAATAGCGTCCATCTTCTCATCAGCGCGTGTCTGTATCTGCGACTCGTAGCTCTCGATGGCTTTGTTCGTGGTGTTTGTCTTGTACTCTACACCACGCTGCACGCTAGCTACACCTGACAAGCGGTCGATGGCTTCAAGCACGGGCTTCTTGTCGAAGAACTTAATCGCGTCTGCGCTAGGTGGCAGCAGTGGGCCGAGAGCGTCTGAGAGCTTCTTACCTTCAGGTAGATCAACGCCGACTGTGTTGGTGTCAGTAGTGCCTGCTATCAGCGCGTCGAGTACTGATGCATCTTTGAGTGAGTTCTTATCGTAGACTACTTTGCCAGCGGCGAACTTGCGTACTTTAGCCCACTCATTGTTGATGATGTTGATGTCATCCTGCTGGTCGAGGTAGTAAGTGACTTCACCCTTCGCATACATTGTAATTGGGTCTGTGTGGAACTCCATTGGCACAACACTAAAGAACTGATCGAGGGAGTAAGGATCGTCCCACACCCACAAGGGATAGCACCAGTCGTTACAGTTGTAGAGTTCAACACGCCGCGTAACTTTGTCCCACACATAGACCACCTTCGTCATCTGCGCTGCTAAGAAGCTGCGTTGATCTGCGTATCCGTACTTGCTGTACTCGGAAGTTGAATAGCTAAATAGTTGGAAGTTGTCTGTCTGACCACGTTCACCTTGGTCTGGGCTGACACCTGCCTTGATGACGTTGGTTGGTGAAAATACAGACTCCCATTCGTCGCTGTCCGGCTTTTTCCGTCCATAACGAGCGCGTAGTAATGCAGTATACATGAGGTCTTCAATCATCACCCAATTGCAAGGACCACTAAGATCAAGGTCAGTAGCTGTAGGATCAACAATGATTTGATCAGGACGGCGCACCTTGCACCACGGTCCACTAGGTGTGAGCATGTCGATGGTTTCTTCCAGTGCAAGTAGCTTGCCCTCGATTTCTTTGATGTCCTTCTGGCTCTTTGCGGCTTCAAGCTGTTCACTGAGCTTCTGTATCTCTTCAAGCGCTGCTTCGCTGCTTTGTTCGCGCAGTGTATATCCAACCTCGAACCAGCCGAGGTTCGTGAGCGACGTGCTTACGATGTTGCGCTTCACCTTGCGCTTCAAGTTGAGGCCGGGAGTAGTCTTCTTCGCAGCTAGCACGTTGACTAGCTTCTCTATCACTCTTGCGCGCTCTTGGTCTTCTTTGTCTTCGCACGTAAACTCCGCATCAGGGTTCTTTGTGAATAGTAGTGGGACGAGTGCACTGACGTTAGCGAAGACGATGTTCTCAGTGCTATCGAAGTTGCCTGCAAGTGACTTACCGGGGATGTCGTTGTCTGCACCTTGTTTGCTGCCTGCACCTTGTCGTGTGTGATCGTGTCTGTAGTAGCGATAGGCTTCGTTCCATGCATCCACGTTCTTAGACATTGCAGCGCGGCCTTGATCATAGCGTGATCTCCACAGTGGGCCGCGATGCTTGCTTACTGGTATCTTGCTCTCACCTATCACACGGTATATAGGAGCATCATCAACAGGAGGAGCATCAGGAGACATGATGCCGCTATAGCTGTTGAACGCTGCGTCATCCTGCGACGTAGCATCCGTAGCGCGGCGGTTGTATTCTTCGCCTGTTTCATACTCTTCAGCCATATCTGTGCCTGCGTGGGTTCTCTGTTTCGTGATCGCGTTCCTGCCATATCATATAGCTTGGTACGCGATTAGCAGGAGCAATGTTATACTTGCCAATGTCAGGCATATCGCTAAGTAAGTAGCGAACATTATCCATTGCATGGTCATTGCGGTCCATCGGCTTGTCTATACGTTCACCGCTCGTTGACTGCTGCCAGAAGTAGCCAGTCACTTCATCTATCCACCAATCAAGTTTAGCGTTAACGAATAAACGAGGTGAGCCAGCAACACGGTTAATGGGATGCAGAAGCTGATGATTGATATTGAGATAACTGCCCACCTTAACCACACCATTGGCGATGTCATTGTTACCTCGCCGCATGTAGATGCCGTCTTCTTTGAACATATCTGCGATAGTCTTGCCTATCGTGCGCTTGCCTACTGTTCTCCTGCCAAAGATTGACGGATCGGCGATGCACTTGTGCATCTCTTCTGGTTCAAACTCCCACTCGCGACGGATGCGCTTGATGTGATGTATCTGTTCCTCAAGCGAGAACTCTTTGCGATAGAAGCCATCGCATATGATGACGTGCTTCTCAGGAGATACGAACGCAAGCGTGTAGCAGCTAGGCTGCGCTTGACCATAGTCATATGCCTCGATCCAGTTAGGCTGGTAGTGTGTCTCTAAGTATCCGTCGAGGAGCGCTCTGATATTACCTTCCTGCAGTAGGTGTACGGAGTTGTCAAACTGAGGATATACAAGTCCTTCATAGGCCACCCATCTGCCGAGCAAGAAGCGATCACGCTGTTGACCGCTGTACATCGTTTCAAGAGTGGCAATGAAGTCACCACCCTCTGCCTCATGCACATGACGTAGTTCATACGTGCTACCTTCTATCACTTCGATCAACAACTGCGGCTTGCCAGCTTCATCTAACACTGGCTGGCGATTGACATCACGCACGCAGATCAGCTCGTCAGTGATCATCCCTGTGTTGTTGTATATCTGCAGTGGTCGTACTAACTTAGTGAACACCCAGTTGCCAGTAGGATTGCATGTCAACATCATCCAGCGTGGGCCGGTGATGGGCATGTTAGCATCTTCACCTACATATCTAGCACGACCACGCAAGCGACCAAACAAGTCAAGGAAGTCCTTATGTGTTATCTCTGGGTCTTCTACTTGATCTACTATGACCCAATCGAATGTTGCGCTTAGAAGGTTGGAAGAACTGCTCTCCGTCTTCGTCCCCTGTTGCGCTATGTATCTGAAGTAGATCGAAGTCCCATTCTTGAGGTGACAGATGTTGTCTCCGTTTTGCCCAACGCTGAAGGAGACGATCCACTTTGGAGGACACCACTTGATGAACTCTTTCCGAATAGTATCGTTGAGCTTTGGATAGGTAGATCGTGAAATAAGTCCAGTTGAACCGGGATACTTGTCTGCAAGTTGCAAGGCTTTGATGACGGCTGCTGTTGTCTTGCCATTGCCAAACCCTCCGCCGTATATCTGCACCTTAGCAGTTGATTGCAGAAAGCGATCTTGCAAGCTGCCTTCTTTAAGCAGCAACTCAGGACGTTCAGCTACATGTACAGGCTTAACACGTACAGCCACTTAGCACCTCAATGCGTCTGCACCGACGTTGCAAGGTGACGCAGCAATGAAGATAGCAATCATGATCACTGCAACGGCCATGCCTACTACAGCACCTACAGCGATGATGCCTGCGCCTACTACAAGTCGATCCACTTCGTGCCACCGATGTTGCGATACACGTCGCCAGTTGCGCTGTCTGCACGCAGTTCGCTAGCGTAGCCAGCTGTACTCGGTACACCTGCTGCGAAGGTGGTAGGCGTGCAGTAGCTCACATCAACAGGACCAGTAGGATGTCCGTTAGCTTTGATGCCCATGCCGTCTTTGTTAGGTACGATTGCCATTGCTGTCTTCCTTCACAATGTGAACGGTGATGTCCTTAGCATCAACGTCGATGGTAGGCATCTGCTTAGGCTTAGCTACTTCTCTGATGTGACGGATAGTCAGCCCACCTTCAAGAGAGTGACGATGCTCTAGCACTTGCTTAGGTGAGAAGCCTCCGCGGTCGAGCATGTTCATCAGGATACGAGACTTAGTAGCTGGGCGTGTATCTTCGTCTTCCAGCAAGTCTTCTAGACCGTCGAGTGCTTTACCACTCATAGCGTCAATGCGCTTCTGCACATCATCTGCAGTGAGCGTGGCGAGGTTGTCTTTGATCAAGATGTCCAGCTGTTGGAATAGCTGCAAGCCCTTGATCATGTCTACTTGAGACAACTTCAAGCCAGTAGCATCAGCTATCTCAGCATCGTTAATGCCAAGAGTGTAGTATAACCAGACGACACCAGCAGTAGTAACAGCTTTGCTATCAGCAGGCAGATCGACAAGACCGCGCCGCACAGCACGATTATTACGATCACGTCCACGGACTGTTGCAGCTTGTGTAGTCTGCTTGTGCCGTTTAGTTTGTTGTTGAATAACGGCTTCAGGCGACGAAGTTGGCAGTATTGCCTGACCCGTGTTAGTATCAATGATAAGACCATTGGCGAGTGGTAAGTCTGTCATAGCTACCGTGACTTGCTCTTCTTCTGCATGAGCGCCATGATGTTGGCTTCTTGCCCCTTGCTAGGAGCGCCACTGCGTGGCTGCTTCAGCCCTGCTGGACCTTTCATCTTACTGAAGTTGGCACTGCCTTTCATCGTAGGAGCAGGACCGGGTGCACCCTTCATCAGTGATGCACTCACTACGTCGTCCATGTCTTGTGTAGGCATCGGAGGACCACCACGCGGCATGTCAGCTTCTCCTTCTTGCGTTCCTGCTGGTACGATTGTTTCACCTTCAGCTGCTTCATCATCAGGCATAGGTGCGGCGGATGCTGTGTCGGGAGGAGCGCCGCTGTCATCAACATCCGCCGCTGCACTGACATCACCCCCTGCTTGCTCGCCTTCAGTGGGCATGCCAGCGCTACTCGCTGCATTCTGATCCATCCAATCTGCTACGTTCTGTATCTCGTCAGGTGTCACTTCAACACCCATCTGCTGCAGTGCTACAGCTAGCGCCTCGGGATTTTGTGCTAACATACCCAAGACCATCTTCATGTCTTCAGGTGTTACAGCACCTTGCTGCATCGCTAGCTCTTGCTGCTGATCGCCTGACAGATCAGAGATTTGCATTAGCGTTGTCCTATATGTTAAACTGCCGTCTACTTTTCTGCAACGCTTGAAGCATCATCAGCGTATCTTCATCTATAGGCGATAGTGATTTATTCGTCTGTTTATTGATGAAGTCTTGTAGATCACCTTGTCCGTAGTAGTCACTACCACCGGGAGGACGATAGACTGGTGCACTCTCATACTCACTGTAACCTTGACGCGGCAGTGCATATGATGGGACACCTTGACGGCGTAGCTCTTCACCGTATTGCAGACGCTGCTTCATTTCATCGAAGTTAGCACCTGCAGGGTCGAAGCGTTGATCAAATGTGTCAGGCGGTGGAGGTGCAGGTGCCATAGGCATTGCGTGTAATTCAAGTTCACGCTTGCGATGCACCTCGTCTTGTATTATGTCCATCCACCGCTCAAGACCACTGCGATCTTTGCGAGGATCACGTGGTGGTAGTGGTACGCTTTGAGGTTGCCGCTTGCTAGCGACTAGCTCAGCAGCAGCGTCGTCCTGCCACTCTGCGTCTTCTTCAGCCATACTACGATTTGTTGACAGTACCTAAGATGCCACCGCCGCTGTTGCCGCTCTTCTCAACAGGATAGCCGCTTGTCGCTACAGTAGGTGTAGCAGGATTGGGCATCGGCATGAAGTAGGGCGTCATCTGTGCTTGGAACGCCTCCTTCTCAAGGATAGTAGTAGCATGCAGCGGCACGATAGCATAAGGCACGATGGGTATCTTGCCACCCATGTCCATGTTGTTATGCTGACGTGCTTGCACTTGAGCGACGGTGTACTCAGCATTAGCACCCACGCCGTTAGCAAGCGCACGGCCAATCTCACCGAATGCTTGACCACCATATGACGCAGTGAGGCGTGCTACACTACGCATCGTGGCGTTAGCTTGCTTCGTCAGTGCGTGTGGTTCACCGAATACGTGATCCCAACCACCTGCCCATGCTGGCATGATGTCATCCTCCTACATTGTGCAAGGATTGCCTTATCTTCGCGTCTATCACAAAAGCCGGGAATTGTCAATGACTTACACAGCTATACTCAGTATACTTCCGGCCCGAAGGGCCGGTCCTTTTCCGCGCTGCTTCCGCGCTGATATATACTATACTTGCATGTGATTGTACATGTGCTACAATCTACATGTTGTGTTGTCATAACTTGCGCCTGTGCTTTAGCTCATTAATACGAGCGACAAGCATGGGCGCTTTTTTTGCTTATTATTATATAGCTCATACACACCTAAGTACTACAAACATGCACTCGTTTGGTTCTTACCTATTACAGCGGCAAGTTATTTCACACAGCTAGGGGCTTGCGATAGCGCTCACTTGCAGACAGAACAGCAAGGAAGGAAGTACCGTTTTGCTTTCGGCCGGGGACTGCTGTCTCGCTGCACTCAGCAGCACGCAACTAGCAGGCACGCATCAATCAGCTACTGCACGCGCTGCTGCTAGTTTAGTAAGACTGAAACTATTGGCACGCACACTCGTTTGGCCTAGTGCTAAGCGCTCGCCGGCGATCGGCAGCGCGCTGTCAGGGTGCAATCAACGTGCGGCAGCATTGGTTGTACTAAAGCAGAATACACTTGTGCACTGCACAATCATGATCTATCAATAATATGAATAACGCCGCTGATGCGTTTCTAGCGACAAGATGATGCTAGGTAGCTGCCACGCTACAGCTTACCAGTGAGCAGCGCTGCGAGAATGCGGGCTATGCGAATTAGAACACAACGTGCACGAGTTATGGAATATCTGGCACTTATCCACAGGCTGAGTTGTGTTGAGCAGCTATACAACTACGCAAGCTGCGAGGCGGCATCGCCCCCCATTGCGCTGCTTCACTCCATCACACGCACTCGACGCTATAGCTGGCGGCATGCGTGCTATTTGAGACATAGAGTAGACGCCAGCTATAGTCATAAGTGCCTGATTTCATTGAGCTAATGCTGCGCGATGTGTGTGTGATAGTGGGCTGAGATGTACTGAGTATAGCTGGTTAAGTAGCTGATATAGCACTACTATTTCTCAGGCTTGCATCACATTGGCATGAGCGTAAACTGTGCATATTCGAACTGGCTTCCGGCATGAGCACTTGCGACGCAAGCAGCGCCCGGCGGTCCACTCGGAGAGCAAGGCGGGTTATGCCCCCCGGCGCACTATGTCTACCGTAGTAGCTGCGGAACAGCTACATCCTAATGTCCATGAAAGGACAACACGCTATGACAACGCAATCTTTGAAGGCTTCCACCACTCTCAGCAACAGCACCACGTATGGCGCGGACGCATTGCGCTATGCCAAGGCTGAAGCGGAAGCCAACATCGGAGCGCTCTATATGGCGCACACTCACGCTGCCATCTACCGCGATCTCCGCAACAAGCTCGCTGCCAAGTCGGCGGACGATAGCGAGCGCGACATCATCCTCAATCACTGGCGTTCATTCCCCGAGGGTGAGGCGCATGAGAAGAAGAAGAAGGGCTTTCCCGCTCACAAGGATCGCTCGCCGGAGCAGCACGCCACGTTCAACGCAATGCTGCGTTGGGAGAGCAACATCAACACGCAGACGCTCCGCGCCATCAAGGTCCGCACTGGCTTGGACATCTTGGAGAAGCAAGAGCGCCTCGTGATCGTCGAGAAGATTGAAGGCACGAAGGAGTGGCAGTGCAACGTGCGTGCTGAGAAGGTGTTAAAGGAACGCAATAACACTGCGTTCAACGTGCGGCAGCTGAGCACCATCGCGGACATCGCGAAGCAGATCACGGCAAAGACCAGCACGCACAACGTGCTGAAGAAGGCGAAGACCGGGAAGCAGGACACACCGGACAAGGCACCCGGTGGCGCTGTGGAACGGATCGACCAGTCGAAGCTCGGCGCGGTACTGAAGCAGGTTAACGCTTCGTTGACCACGTTCGTCAAAGACGACGGCAGTCTCGCGCTGCCGCCGGACGCGCTCGCCGAGTGCAAGCGTAACTTCGCGCTGACCTACCACCGCCTCACTGCGAAGCAGCGCGACGAAGCGCTTGCCGAGTACAAGGCGGACGCCGACAAGGCGGCAGCTAAGGAAGCCGCCGCGCTCGCAGCGAAGAAGCAGGCCGTCGCACCGGCTAAGCCTGCCGCACCCGTCGCGCAAGTGGCAGCGAGCAAGTAGCCAGCTATACTCAGTACACCCCGCCGCGCCTCACAGCGCGGCGGGGATTTTTTGTGCCTGCTTCCTACATCACGCCAGCTATACTCAGTATAGCTGGCCGCTGCTCTACGCTATTGAGGCTTCGAGCAGCTACAGCTAGTAAGCAAGTAAGAAAGAAAAGAAAGGAAGAAGTCAGCAAGCAAGCACCAGCCCGCCAGCCTCATACGCCCTGATGTAGTACTACTGCGTGTACTCAGTATAGCTACGCGCACCCACACTAGCCACCATTAGTAGTACTTGCATCACTTTCGATGTGTGATATAATGCAGGTTGTACACAGAGAGGAGAGAGAACTAGAAGTAGTAAGTAAGTCAGAAAG